>ERZ506645.20-NODE-20-length-100952-cov-15.9006_pt1 | contig 100952 bp, 95 predicted proteins | sample MGYA00513982_ERZ506645 | MGnify/ENA metagenome assembly ERZ506645 | reverse complement strand
CTTATTATATCCCTAGCGGTTATCCAATTACCCAAAAGACAATCACCAAAGAAGACGTGAGTGCGATTAAATTGATCTTGGCCAACCACAATTTTGAAAATCCACAGCCACAAACTAAGAAAGTGGTAACTACCAAGCAAATTGATCGGGCAGTTCCTAAATCTTAGAAGCAAAAAAGAAGCAACATTAAAAAACGGAGACCCAAATTCGCAAATTTCGGTCTCCGTTTTCATATGATTATTTAAAATTCTGGTAAATCCACTAATTCATAGCGGTTGTTAAAGTTTTTGATCAGTATTTCTTGAAGTAATTCCTCTTCGCTTTGTTGCTCATTTTTGTCAAATAGGCGCATATTGTTTTCAGATAGAATCATGAGTAATAATTCCATAAGCAACTGACGACTCCCCGAAAAATAATTGAAGGATGGCTTGCCATGATCATTCAAAAATAATAGCTGGTCTTTAGAAGAAAATTTAGTGATGTTTGTGCTTTTTTGCGAGACCACGATTTGCTCTAGTTTAGGGTGAACAGCAAGGTAGTCATACACTTCCGTGAAAAAATTAGTTAGTTCAGGTCCTTGTTCAACCCAGTGAATATTAAAGCCACGCCACCGTAAATTGTAAAATATATCTTCGTTTAAAGCTGAGTAAGGAACAAAAATGATCCTTGTACCACCCAAAAGTCGTTGAGTAATTTCTTCGTGATCCTCATGAGGGGCGTTAACGAGCATATACTGGTTATCTCCGTGCTGGGGAAGCTGATTTACTTTGATAGCGGTAACACCGTAAGGAAGTTCTTGAGGCAATTGTGCTCGTAACGCAACCTGGTTTTCTCCATTTTTGAAGAGGATTTCTTGAGCTTCTACATCAAAATCCCAATACGTAAATTCTGGTGGAGTAAAACCAACATCCGTAGGAACCTCGATACGTCCGTTTTTGTGAAAAGTAACCATAAAATATGCTGGACTCTCTCCTAATTGGATTAGCGTAGGTAAAGGATGATTTTCAGAGGTGATTTGATATATCCAAATTCGATTACCAATTAAATTATAAACTTCTTTTTTACTTAGCATTAATTATTATTCCTCGCTATTTATGTTTAAACCAAGCGCTACTATTCTTTTGGTAGCCCCCAAAAAGGGAAGTGACTTCACGACCGTGAATAAGCCGATCGGGGAAATATTTGTAGGCAACGTAATTAGAAATTGCCATTTCAAAATTTCCTAAACGATAACTTTCGTCACCCTGCTGAACCTTTAGCTCGGCTTCGATGATTAATTTAACCATTGTTCCAAGATATTCGATTAAAACTTCACGGGTTCCAACCATCACCCCTAAATTCAGGGTAGGAAGTGAATTGCTATTATCGAAAATAAATTTTTTGATAAACCAAGGCTTCTGACCCAGATAGATTAATGAAGAATAAAATAAAAAAGTAGTCTCGTCACCCATGTATAAAGTATCAGGCTTAACCTTATCAAACGGGTAGTTAAGCATGGTTACATCGTTAGCGTCGGTGAGGGCAGCTTTTTCAATCTCCGGATGGTCTTGTAAGAAATAGAATGCCATAAAAACTCGGTAGAAATACACGGTTAAGTCAGGGAAACGTTCATAAATTTTTTGTAGGTCAACGTTTACAATATGTAAATTTTCGATTGGTTCTTGACTGGCTTCGTTAGTTAATACATAGTATGGCACGTTAAATCGCTTTAATGACTGATTCTGTTCTACAACTTTTTCCGAAATATCTACATTGTGCGTGTCCTCTTGGTGCAATAAATCATCCATATTAGTGATAAATTCACTGATGACAATATTTGGTTCAACTTTCATGAAATCTCCTTAATTCAATAAAAAATTATTTATGGAAAAATACATCGTTTTTATTTATAACAGGCAAATAGTGTAGCAATCATTAATAACATCTTTGATGTAAATAGTTTTCCAATTACTTGTGTTCAAACCATGCGCTACTAGTATTTTGAAATCCTTGGAAAATAGTATTGATTTTCCGGCCGTGGACTAAACGATCGGCAAAGTATCGATAAGCAACGTAATTTCCAAGTTCCATGTCGTGATTACCCAGGGCGGCAGTGTTGTCTCCCTGTTGTACTTTCACCTGACTGTCTGAAATCAATTGGATAATAATTCCTAAGTATTCGATAAGGATTTCTCGAGTTCCGGCAATGATTCCCATATTCATAGTAGGTAACAATTGGTTTTCAGCAACGAACTTTTTAATAAAGAAGGGAGCGCGATCACTGTATAAGACATAAGTATCGCCCATCACACCCAACTCATCACCCATGTAGAGCTTATCATCCTCCATTGAATCAAAGGGGTAGTTAAGCATGGTCACGTCTGAGGCATCAGAAATGATGACTTTTTCAATTTCTGGATGGGCTTGAAGAAATCGAAATGCTAGTACAAGTCGATGGAAGAACACTGTTAAACCAGTGTAATTCTTTGCGAGATCCATATGAATAATGTGGAAATCGTCAGCAGCCTTTTCTTCATTACTATTAGTTAAAGTATACAAAGGTACATTGAAATGTTGTAATGATTGGGCTAATTTTTGAACTTGCTGTTCAATATTGATGTTGCTGTTATCAATATGGTGATAAAAGTTGTCTACATCTACGATTAATTCGGTGATGACTACGTTAGGTTCAACATTCATTTACATTTACTCCTTAGAATTGCTTAAAGAACAGGTTTAGTGCGACCCTACGCTAATAGGTCATAACGGTTAATAAAGTGGTTAGTTAAGATGTGAGTTACTAACTCAGTTTCGGAACGTCGGTCATCAGGATCTAACAAGCGATTATTATTTGCTGTTATTAGCATAATTAATAGCTCTAAAATGATGGCACGGCTTCCAGCACAATAATCTAGCGAAGGTTGGTTATTGTCTTTAGCTACTAAAAGTTGATCAAGATTTTGCGGAAACTTAATTGCCATGTTTTCAATTCCAGTACGAACAATAATTACATCCGCTAGTTTGGGATGTTCGATTAAGTACCGGTAAATTTCGCTAACAAAAGAAAATAAATTATCATTTTGCGTTACGGGTGAAACGTTGTAACCGCGACGAGTGAAATTAGCCGTTATCCATGAATTAAAAAATTCCCGGGGAATAAACACCATGTTGTTGCCCCCGATTGTCCGAGTAGTAATTTCTGAAGCATCATAAGATGGAAAATTAATGAGAATACCTTGGCTTTGGCTATCGTAGAAAGGAGTTAGTTTAATTACATGAGTGTCACAAAATCCATTTTCAACTAATTTGCCCTTTTTTACAGAGTCTTTATAGCGGTGATAAATAATAAGTTCTTGCTGATCTTCGTCAAAGTCCCAGCGATAAAAATCTGGTGGAATAAAGCCGATTTTTACGGGGAAGGTGATCTCACCATCTGCCATAAATTTCATTCCTAAATAGGCATATCCTTCTCTAGGACCGTATTCCAGAGGGAGGGCCTTAGAAAGGGTTCCATAGGGTGTGTCAATAGAAATGTTTTTATAAAGCCAAAAGCGATTACAAATGGCATCGATAAATTGTTCTTTACTTAGCATAATTGTCCTCCAATGTAACTGCCATCAAATCATTAATTATTTTTGATGAACAAGAAACTGAAAATTTTTCAGTTCTTGTAATTCTATTGCTTAGCGGATAGGTCAACTAAAGCGTATTGATCGTTAAAACGGATAATTAAAACCTTTGCAGCAAATCATCTTCACATTACGATAATCTGTAGATTCGAAGTTAGACTTTTATTGAATACTCCTTAATTTATATGCATAATAATTGTTACTCAGGTAAAATATATACCGCATTTATTATAGCGTTTAAACGATGCAGTGTCTATAGTATTTAAAAACGCTTTAAATCATATTACAGAGAGTACTGTGTGTCCTTTATATTGGAATCGTTTGCACTTGAGAAACTTTAACGTGAGGTATATAATTAAAATGTGATTATATGAACAAATATTCACTTTGAAAACGGGGGGGAAAATGGATGAATAATAGAGTAGGGTATATAGCCAAACGAATTTTAATGGTAATGATAGCCGTCTGTGCGATGCTGTTAATCACCGTCCAACTAGCAATGGCAGCTCAAAAGGATAACCGCGCAACTGTGTTTAAGTGGGGGGACTCTACTTGGACTTTAGCAAATGATGGTGAGCTGATATCAAACGGCGGTGACGTTGGGCAAGCACCACGATTGGACGTAATCTTAAATAGTAACGGTATTGATCCTAGTACAATTAAAAGCATCGAGTTTACTGAAAAAACCAGTGCTCATGATATAGCAGGTATGCTTAGTGCAGTACCTAATTTGCAAGAGATTAGTAAACTTGGTAATTTGGATTATTCAGGAAGCGCGAGAGAAATGTTTCGGGATGATCCAATGCTAAAGACAATGGATATTAAAGATTTTAACACTAGTAAAATTAACGATATGACTTACATGTTCTTGAACACTGCATTTGACCAGCTAGATTTAAGTAACTTTGATACCAGCCAAGTTACTAATATGACGGGTATGTTTGACGGTACGGGGAATCTAAAAAAATTAGATTTACGCAGTTTTGATACGAGCAAAGTTAAATCTATGACCTTTATGTTTTATAACTCGAACGTTTCTGAAGTGAATTTATCTTCTTTTAATACTAATAACGTAACCGATATGATGCAGATGTTTTTGGGTGCTAGAAATCTAACTAACTTGGATTTGTCTAATTTTGACACCTCTAATGTAGGAACATTTTATGAAATGTTTGACCACGCAACAAGCTTAAAGACGGTAAATATGTCTGGTTGGGATACTTCAAAAGTAACAACGATGAACAACATGTTTTCAAACACGGCTGTTGAGAAATTGGATTTATCATCGTTTACTATTAAAGATAGTACGGACACTGTTGATATGCTCGTAAGCAATAACAATTTAAAGGAATTAACTTTAGGAAAAAAGAGTCAATTAAAAAGTGATATGCACATCCCTGACGTCCCTACCACTGATGGTTACACCGGCCACTGGCAAAACGTGGGTAATGGTACTATTGATGATCCTACTGGCAATCACGTTTGGACTTCGGCAGAGTTAATGTCTCAATTCGATGCGGCAACGATGGGCGACGACACCTTCGTATGGCAGTGGAAGCCGGCAACGATTAATATTGGTGAAATTACCGATTATAAAAGCGACCCGGTCCTGAGCAAGTACGTCCCCACGGCAGTGGATCCGCTGCACCCATATCGTTACAACGTAGTTCTAAACAACGATTATCCTTTTTACACTAAAGTAGAAGACGGTCAGACAGAGAAGGATAACGTTGCTAATTTAGGGGATAAGTCGGGAGCGACGGTCTATAGTCAAGCTGAAATGCCCGGTACGTATACTTACCCAACTGGTAAACGAGCTGGGCAAGCAACCAAATTTATTAAGGTAAGCTTCGACGGTAATCAATGGTATTGGGTCGACCAGCACGCGCTTAACCTGGATCTAAAATCACGTTATCCAGTGGTAAATGCTGAAGGCGTTGCTTTGATAGACGACCAATTTTTAGGTAGCACTAATACGTATGGAATTGTTAGCGGAGATTTTAACTCACAAATGATTGATAATGCGTATAACCCGGACGGACAAATTATTTACCAAAGTTTCGCCAAAGAAAGTGATTTTACGAATGAAAAGGATCCTACCCAGGCTTTAAAAGCTTTTAACGACAATTTAGACCGAGCAGCGAAGAGTTGGAACGATGCTTTGGATAAGACGGTACTCATTAAAAGCACGGACACCGACAAGAAGGTCACTTTAAAGGTGGTTGCTAACCCCAAAGACGCAGGTAGCGCAACGTTGAGCGGGAATACCGGGATTGATGCTAGTCTGGTAGAATGGGCACTGGATCCTAATAGCGAAAATTACGACATTAACGTGCTATTTATTACGATGCGTCATGAATTAGGGCATAGCTTGGGGCTCAATCATACGTCTAATGGTCAATATTACGGAATGCCGGATGGTTATACGTTAAGCATTGATGATGACGTAATGAATGCTATTTTGACTTATTATATCCCTAGCGGTTATCCAATTACCCAAAAGACAATCACCAAAGAAGATGTGAGTGCAGTTAAATTGATCTTAGCCAACCACAATTTCGAAAACCCACAACCACAAACTAAGAAAGTGGTAACTACCAAGCAAATTGATCGGGCGGTACCTAAATCATAACTAGGATAATTAAAACTAAAAGGGTTGAAAAATGAATTATAGTAAAGGGAGACTGGATGGTCTCTTTTTTATTTTGTCAAAAAATTGACGTTGCCTCTTAAAGTTGAAATTTGCAATTGCCGGTCTGTTTAATAGTTTTGACGGGTATCCAGAAACAGAAATAACGTGTATAATTAACCGTGTACATCAATGTGCGCTTTTAGTTTCTTAGCAGGAAATATTAGTAGGCCATATAAGTAATTTGGATTAACTATTTTAATCTTAAATACCCAGCTTAATAATCTTAAAGGAGTAGGTAGTGAAAATGGATAAAGTTGTAGCAGATAATGTCATTATTGGTGAGTTCATCACCGATTTATTCGATCCGCAGTACCAAAGCCATGCTCATTTTTCAAATGGCGTAGAATCTTTAGCAAAAAATTTAAAGCACTCTGCAGCATACTATCAGCTCCCGGTGTATATACTTTCTAATGGATTAGAAGAGGATTACGTAGATGAAAATGCGCATTACGTTAATATGGATGTTGATGCGAATCGCTATGATGTTTCAATTTACTTTATCCGTTGGGAAATGGCACTAGATTTTTTGGTTAAACATCCAGAAATAAAGAAAGTAGCACTTGTAGATTTTTCAGATGTGGAAGTCTATAACTATCCTTTTGACAGAGTTGAAGACGGGATTTTATATTTTGGGGACGAGCTTAAAAGCATTGGCGGTGGAATTGTCAAGGGCGATAAAAAGCCTGATTTTATGGAAAGATTCTTTATAGAAAATTCGCAACTCCAAATGTTGAACCCGGGGGTTATTGTAGGAACTCGTGCAGTAATTATGGAATTTTTAACGATTCTGGTAGAGATTTTCACTCGGGCACAAGTTCAAAAGATGCGACAGGTTCCTAAATCAGCTTTTGGGGATTATGAAATGGCGCTAGTTAATTATGTTGCATATCGATACTTTAAACGTCGCTTAAAGCATGGACGCGAAGTAAGTACCAAGTTTAACTATTGGGAACCAGTTAGCAGTGCGTGGTTTAAACATAAATAGGAGTATTTTAAGATGGATTTTAAAGAAGCATTTGAAATGATCAAAGACTACGAATGGTTTTATGAAATTAATGACGTGGGAGTAAGTCTTACGCTTGGAGGCAAGGGAATTTTAGCCTTGAAATTCATGCCGGATGGGACAATTGATTTCCCAACTAACGTGGGTTTTATCCCTCCAGAATGTCATCGCTGGGACTTCGACGAGCAACAACAAAAAATTTTGGTTTATGGTGTCCAAGGAGAAGTAGAACAAACCCTTAGTTTACCAGTACGAGAAGGTGCCACATTGGTTATGGATGCTTATGGTAAACACGAACATTTTCGCGTTTGGGACGCTATTTTCAAAAAATCAAATTTACAAGTTGCTCCGGATCCGCAGTCAGATCATGGGTCGATGATATTGGCCTATCAATATGATAATCAAACACAACTAGGTCAGCTAGTTGAAAATCTTGGATTGAATGTACACTGTTTAGATGAAAATCCCCAAACATGGCAAGGTATCCAAGAAATTTTTGATTACTTAATTGAACATCCATATTTAAAAAAAGTTGCGATTATGTTTGACTTGGACTTTGCAGCTAATCCCTTCGAGTCATTTGATTCGACGAATGACAATCAGCTAGTATTTGATGACCAGCAGTCGTTTATAAGGGCTCCACGAGATTTAATGTTAGAAATGCTGGGTAAGTTTTTAATCGACTTGAACCATGAAGCGTTTGAGCATAAGTTAATGGACGATGACCATTATGAGCAATCCTTGATGCCTTATTTAAAAGAAAATTTTGGCGAGCGACTAAAACAGTGTGATAAATAATTTAAATAAAAAACAGAGACCAGAATTGGAAAGTTCTGGTCTCTGTTGCGTTTTAAGGCAATTTTTACTTTTGTGAGGGATATTTATACAATTTCGTAGCGGTCGGTAAATCGGTTTGAAATAATATCTTGGATCATTTCTTTTTCATTTCGCGAATCATCTGGATTGAGCAGCCGTTTCCTATTTTCAGCTAAAATCACGGTCAATAATTCGATAACTAACGGCCGTTCACCAGAAAAATAGTTATACGACGGCTGGCCATCGTTGCTAGTGAACAATAGTTTGTGTTCTCGTGACAGTTGAACGTGTGGTTGTCCTTCTTGAGAAATTACCAATTCCTCTAGTTGGGGGTGCGCGATTGCGTATTGATAAACTTCATGAAGAAAATCTATGATGGAATCTTCGGTATCAATCAGTTTGATATTGAAATTTAAAAAAGCTAAATCTTGAAACAGTTCGAAATTATAAACGCTGCGAGGGGCAAAAAACATATGGATTCCCCCAATTACCCGGTTTTTAAGGGCAAATTGGTCAACGTGTGGTTCGTGTGAGAAGACTTCGGTATTATCCGAGTCCGAGATTAATTCGATCTTAAGACTGTCACCAAACCATTGAACGGGGCAATGTGCGCGCTTGCTAGGCTGTTGGTTATAATCAAAGAAAATAATTTCTTGGGCGTCTTCATCAAAATCCCAGTGGCGGTATTCACCAGGTTCAAAAGCTACGTTAGTAGGGAAAGTGATGCTACCATCGCGATGAAACCAAAGTGCTAGCATTCCAGAACCAGGCTCTGTACCAATAAACAAGGTGCTAAAATGCTTTTTATCATCAAATCCCCGAAATGTCCAAAAACGGTCACAAATTAAATCTTTTAATTGTTCTTTATTTAACATTGCCAAAAACTCCTTATTTGTGCTTAAACCATGCGCTACTTGGTTCTTGATAACCGTCCATTACCGTAGTAACTTCTCGGCCGTGGACTAAACGATCGCCAAAATACTTGTAAGCGACGTAATTTGAAATTGCCATCTCCACGTCGCTTAACCGGTAACTATCGTCTCCTTGGCTAAGTTTTAGTTGAGCTTCGGTAATAATGTCAACCATAATCCCTAAAAATTCGAGTAATACGGCTCGGGTTCCGACCATCACGCCCAAGTTTAAGGTAGGCAATAGTCCATTTTCCCTTATAAAATCCTCAATACGTTGAAGATCTTTGTGCCAAGTAATTACAGGAGTGGCAAAGATATAGAAGCTTTCGTCGCCCATGTATAAAGTACCTTCCTCGACTTTATCAAAGGGATAGTTAGCCATTGTAACGTCTCCCGCGTCAGTTAGTGCAACTTTCTCAATTTCGGGGTGTTTTTGTAGGAATTCGAAAGCCATCAAGATTCGATGGAAGTACAAAGTTAGGTCAGGATAGTGGTTAAATAAGTCCATGTGAATAATGTGGGCACCAGTTTCTGCTTCCTGACCTTCTGCATTAGTTAACACGTAGTACGGCACGCGAAACCGCGTTAAAGATTCGGCTTGAGTTCGAGTCCTTTCAGGAATGTCGACATTACTATTGTCTTGCCCGTAGTGAGGGTCATACATGTTAACAATGAATTCACTAATTACAACATTTTTTTCAACTTTCATGTGTAACTCCTTATTATTGCTTTTAAATAAGTATGTTGATTAATTGCTATTTCAATTTTAACGGATGATTAAACTTGCGTTAGAGTGAATTGCCCACTGTATTGGGTGTTTAGTACATCTGCTAACAATTCATCTTCAGTACGAGAGTCATCCGGATTGAGCAAGCGCTTATTATTTTCCGATAAAATAATGATTAATAACTCAATAACACGAGCTCGACTGCCAGCAAAATAGTTAAATGAAGGCGACTCGGCATCCTTAGCAAAAATAAGCTGATCCTCCTCAGGAAGTTTAATCACTGGCTGGCCCTCTTTAGCAAGCACAACGTTTTCTAGTTGCGGATGCTGAGCAATGTATTCGTAAGCCTGATCGAAAAAATTGAGGATAGATTCTTGACAATCGAGTACTTTGAGATTGAAGTCTTCCCGACTAATATCGTGGAAGATTTCCATGTTAAAAGCTTGTCGAGGGACAAAGTACATATTCTTTCCGCCGAGAGTTCGCTCAGTAACTTGAGACGCGTCAAAACGCGGGCTGTGGACCAAGATTCCGTCTACTCCATCAAACAGTTGAATTTGAACACTATTACTTAACCATTTAGTTGGAAGTTTTCCCCGGATCCTAAGTTGATTATCGGTATCAAAAATTAAAATTTCTTGTTTTTCTTCATCAAAGTCCCAACGTGAGTATTCAGGTGGGTTAAATGCTAGATGAGTAGGAAAAGTAATTTCGCCGTTCAATTCGAACCGGATGGCTAGATAAGCATCGGTGGCTCCTCTCCCAATGAAGAGCAAGACAAAATCTTTGTTTTCAGTAACAGAGATAAATAACCAAAAACGGTTACAAATTAATTTTTCTACATCTTTTTTTGTTAACAACGTGGTGTACTCCTTATATTGTGGTAGTCGATGTATCTTCATCAGACATGATGGGTAACTAATAAAAACGCCTAACGGATGTAAATAACCATTGAGAGTCAGGTATTGTCGGAAAATAGTGGTTTTGCTGTGCATTAAATTCCCTAAAATACTACCTAGGGAAATAAAGTTTAATTTAGTTAGAAATATAACCTTAATCGGCAGTTAGTTACCGATTAATTTTTATTGTGACTGTATTCGAATTAGTAAAGTTGCTTTATTTATGTTTAAACCACGCGCTGCTGCGTTCCTGGTAACCATTAAAAATAGTGCTGACTTCACGTCCATGAATTAATCGATCACTAAAATATTTGTACGCAACATAGTTAGAAATTGACATGTCATATGGTCCTAAGTGATATGTTTCATCACCTTGCTTAAATTTTAATTTTGCTTCGGACAGTAATTTGACCATGATTCCTAAATACTCGATTAAAATTTCACGAGTGCCGACGAGCACACCTGGATTCAACGTAAGAAATAGGTCACTATTTTCAAGAAGATAATCGTAAATATATTGCGGATCGTCTTCTATGAAAGTCTGTACACTAAGTGCTACAGAATGGGGCTCATCCCCCATGTATAGGGTATCTGGTTTAACTCGATCAAAAGGATAATTTAGCATTGTAACGTCGGAAGCATCCGTGATCGCAGCCTTTTCAATTTCAGGATGGTCCTGTAAAAATTTAAACGCCATAAATATGCGAAGAAAATATACGGATAAGTCAGAATAATTGTGATATATCCGATCTAAATTAACGTTAACGATGCTTAGATTCTCAATTTTTTCCTGACTAGGTTCGTTGGTTAATAAGTAATAGGGCACTTGAAAATTTTCTAGTGAGTGCGCCTGCGTAGCAACTTTACTGGGAATGTCGACATTAGTAGTGTCTTCGTGGTGGTTAATGTCCTCCATATTAGTGATAAATACACTGAGTACTATATTAGGTTCAACTTTCATTTAAAACTCCTTTATTACGCTGCTTTTGTTAGAATTAACGGTTATACCAAGGAATGGATGTCTCTGAAAACAAGCCAACCTTGTTAAAATTCAGGTAGATCTTTTAATTCATACCGTCCTTGAAAATGGTTAGTTAAAATATCCTGCAACATGGTAGTTTCATCACGCTGATCACCATCATCAAACAAACGTAAATTGTTTTCGGATAAAATTACGATGAGAAGTTCCATTATTGCCGAACGGTTTCCAGAAAGATATTCGAACGAGGGGGTGCCTTGGTTATTTAAGAACAATAACTTTTGATCCCTTGGAAATTCGATAATATCCTTATTTTTTTGCGAGAGTATAATCTCCTCTACGTGCGGGTGAGCAACTAAATGATCATATGCATCACTGAAGAATTCAACTGAAGGGACTGAATGGTTAGTTAGTTTAATGTTAAAACCATTCCAGCGCATACTAAAACGAAAGTAAGGTTCATAATTTGCTCGAGGAGCGATGAAAACTTTTTTTCCGCTTAGAGACGATTTAGTTATTTCAAAGCGATCAAATTCAGGATTGTTTACGAACTGGATGGTTCTATCTGCGTCAGCTTGTTCATTTTTAAGCTTAATGGCGTCTAGCCCGCCATATGATAACTCTTGCGGGAGGCTTGCCCGGAGCTCAGATTGGTCATCACGGTTAATAAAAATAATTTCCTGAGTGGCTTCGTCAAAATCCCAATTGGCAAATTCATTAGGGAAGAACCCAACTTTCGTGGCCGCAGAAACCCGGCCATCCTCATGGAAGTAAAGGCTAAAGAACGATTTTGTCGTTTCTTCATCACTTCCTGTTAAAGTGAGCAAAATTGGATTGGGATCAGAATTCATTACGCTTTGGTAAATCCAAATCCGATCACGTATTAAGTTAAAAACTTCTTGTCTATTTATCATCAATTGTACATCCTTTATTTATGTTTAAACCATGCACTATTATGCCCTTGTTAACCACTAAAAAGGGTCTAATTTTGTAGCTATACGGTGTTAGTTGTAAGCTATGTCTAAAAAATTTAGCGTGTTGACTTTACTAGAGCTAATAGTTATCGTCAGCGATTATGAATTACTTTCATTATAAACGTTATCGAAATGTTTTTGTGTCATTTTTTCTATGTTTGTGCAAGTTGTAATAGTATTGAGTAATTTTAAATTTCCAGCAAAATCTGCCAAAGTGAAGTTGCTTCTGGAAGCGAGTCAATCACTTCGTAACGACCTGCAAAATGATTAGTGATAATGTCTTGTAGCATGGCAGTTTCATCACGTTGATCAGCATCATTGTATAGGCGTAAGTTATTTTCGGAGATGATTAACGTGAGCAATTCCATAATTGCTGCCCGGGTTCCTGAAAAATAATCCAATGAGGGTTGCTCGTCTGCAAGGGTAAACAAAAGATGCTGTTGTTTCGGAAGTTGCACGACGGGAATATTAGCTTGGGCGAAGATTACTTGCTTAATTTGCGGATGGTACGCAAGGTAATCATAAATTTCCGTAAGCATGGCTACTCGATTATCTTCGTGGTCGACTAGATTGGTATTAAAGCCGGTCCATCGCAAAGTATCATAAAAGTCTTTTGTGTAGCTTGAGCGAGGTAGGAAAAAGGCCTTAGTGCCTCCTAAAAATTGTTCCGCAGCGTAGGTACTATTAAGGTGCGGATAGTTGACAAAAAAATATATCGTATTGCCATCTCCAGGAAGCGCGCCCGTCTGTTTGAGTATTTCAATTCCATAAGGTAATTGCTTAGGCAAGCTAGTACGAATTCGTGGTTTACCATTTTGTTCAGTAAAAATAATTTCTTGGCTTGCTTCATCAAAATCCCAACCATTGTATTCATCGGGGATAAAACCTACGCCATTGGGTACATCTATGCGCCCATTCTTTTTAAACGTAAAGCATAAAAAGGCCGGCTTAGGTAAAAGGTTAATAAGTCCGGGGTGTGCCATATCTTTATTAAAATATTGTAGAATCCACACCCGTTCGCGCAATAAATTATAGACTTGTTTTTTGTTTAGCATTCAAATGAATTCCTTCCTTAAAGATACTTAAAGTTATCCGGGCAAGTTTTTCAAACGGGATAATTTTCTAAGTTTCCGTTGATCGACCGTTAGTATGACAATAAAGTATTTCCTACAAATGTTTTAAAAATGCAACAAAATCTGCCAAAGTGAAGTTGCTTCTGGAAGCGAGTCGATCACTTCGTAACGTCCCGTGAAGCAATTAGCGATAACGTCTTGTAACATAGTAGTTTCATTACGTTGATCAGCATCATTGTATAGGCGCAAGTTATTTTCGGAGATGATTAACGTGAGCAATTCCATAATTGCTGCCCGGGTTCCTGAAAAATAATCCAATGAAGGTTGCCCGTCTGCAAGGGTAAACAAAAGATGCTGCTTTTTCGGAAGTTGCACGACCGGTTGATTGGTTTGAGAGAAAACCACCTGTGCAATTTGGGGATGGTACGCAAGGTAATCATAAATTTCCGTAAGCATGGCCACCCGATCATCCTCGTGGTCGACCAAGTTAGTATTAAAACCAGTCCAACGCAGGGTCTGGTAGAAGCCTTTGTCATAGGCTGAACGGGGCAGGAAGAAAGCTTTGGTGCCGCCTAAGCAGTGGCTGGTTACCTGCTCCTGGTCAATGTGCGGATAATTAACAAAAAAGTACAAGGGATTAATGTAATCGTTATAAATTTTGAACGCCATGATTCCGTAAGGTAATTTTTGGGGTAGATCCGCCCGAAGATTTGACTGACCATCGCGACTAACAAATATAAGTTCTTGAGTTTCTTCATTAAAATCCCAACCGCCATATTCTACAGGTACGTATTTAATTCCAGTAGAGAATTCTAACCGGCCGTTATCCTTGAATTCAATAGAAAAGAATGCACGAGGATCGTCTAAACTAGTTATAAAACTCATAAAACCAGGAACTTCGGTATCAGGAGTTGTTTGTTTTAAGATCCATTCCCGGTCACGTAGTAGTTGATAAACTTGTTTTTTATTTAACATTCAATCGTGCTCCTTGTTTATTTATGTTTAAACCAAGCACTACTGTGAGGTTGAAAACCAGAGAAAAAGCTAGTTACTTTACGACCATGGACCAAACGATCTTGGAAATATTCGTAAGCCACGTAATTGGAAATCGCCATTTCAAATGCTCCGAGTCGGTAGCGTTCGTCGCCTTGCTTGAATTTTAATTTGGCTTCGGTAATTAATTTGACCATCATTCCAAGGTATTCCATTAGTACTGCACGAGTTCCAGCCATCACCCCTAAATTTAGGGTGGGGAGCAAATTGCCGTTTCTCAAGAAAAAGTCTTGTAAATACTGGGGACCTTCGTTATTAAGAATAATGTCAGTTTCAAATAAAAATGCAGTTTCGTCGCCCATGTATAGCGTATCCGGTTTAATCTCGTCGAACGGATAGTTTAGCATGGTAACGTCGGTCGCGTCAGTTAGGACTGCTTTTTCGATTTCGGGATGGGCCTGTAAAAAATAAAAGGTCATAAAAATCCGATAGAAATAAAGGGTCATATCAGGATAGCTTTGATATATTTTATCCAAGTTAACGTTAACCACGTGGAGGTTATCAATGGGTTCTTGGGTGGAATCGTTAGTCAAGACGTAGTACGGAACGTTAAAACGAGCTAAAGAATGAGTTTGTTCCGCTACCTTACTTGGAATATCTACGTTACTAGTGTCTGCATGATGAAGTAGATCTTCCATATGAGTGAAGAACTGACTGATAACGACGTTGGGTTCATTTTGCATATGTAATTCCTCCGTTTTTGGGCGCTTTTAGAATAAGGAACAATGCTGTGGATTAAACAGTTTTTTACTCTTAAACGCTTCTAGCCTACCATTGATTATAAACGCTGTAAAAGAGTTTGTGTATCAATTTTTTGGGAGGTTAGCAAATTAGCCGTGGATAAGGACGTAAAAAAGCGCGGGGGACAACAACGGAAGAGCTTGTGAGCACTAACTAAAAATCGACCATTATGCCTGAATTGGGCACAATGATCGATTTCGGGTTAGAGGAAATAAACTGGTTTTTGGCGCTATTAAAGTCAGCACACCAAAATAATTTTCGGAAAAATGTTCATCTGTGAAAAAATTTCTTAGTTTGTTCGCATACGTTTTAATGAATGCGCAGTTGTGAACTACGGTAACACGTTAAATAACAAGGCACCTAACGCACCGCCGACCATCGGACCAAATACGGGAACCCAACTATACGCCCAGTCGGAATTGCCCTTATTGGCAATGGGGAGGATGGCGTGGGCGATCCGCGGACCTAAATCCCGCGCCGGGTTAATTGCGTAACCGGTCGTTCCTCCAAGTGATAAACCAATGGCGGTGATTAAAATACCGACCACGATCGGATTCAAACCATCGGTGAAGTTGCCCCGGGTGAAAGCTAACAGAGCGAACACTAAAACGAAAGTTCCAATTACTTCACTGATGAAGTTCATCGCGTAATTACGGATTGCCGGTCCGGTAGCAAAGATTCCCCGAATGGCATCGGCATCCTTAGTGGCTTGCCAGTGGGGATAGTAATGAATCCAAACGCATACTCCGCCAAGGATGCCACCCAAAGTTTGGGCAATGCAGTAAGGAATCACGTTGGCCCAGGCAAATTTACCGGCCATTGCCATCCCTAGGGTTACGGCCGGGTTCAAGTGAGCCGGACTTAGAAAGGCGGAGGTATACACCCCTAAGGTAACTGCCAATCCCCAGCCAAGCGAGATTGCGATCCACCCCGCACCCTCTGCTTTTGATTTCTTCAGAGTTACGCCAGCAACGACACCGTCCCCAAGTAAAATTAAGATGAATGTGCCGACAAATTCGCCGACTAACTGCATCCATAAACTAGTTTCCATATCTAAACTTACTCCTATCTCAGATAATCTAGGTGGGCTTCAGCGATTACGTCTTGAAGTTCTTGACTATGTTGTTGTTTTTGTTCCGCACTCCAGTTGAAGTAGCGGGCCATTTCGTCAACCACTCCTTGTTGAAGGTCGGCGATGGCGTCGTGGTGGAAGAGGAGGTGGTTAGTCCGCCGGAGCAAGTAATCTACGGGGGTCAAGGTCATTTCTTCTTCCATTGAGTAGTGCAGACTGATGGTTTCTGCGAGGCTTAAGCCAGGTGCAGCCGGCAAACGACCGATTTGACTAAAGACCCGGGCCGCGTTGGATCCGAAGAGGTTGGCAATCTTTTCCGCTTCGGGTTTGGAAAGGCCGCTTTCGATACCTTGCTTAGCAAAGAATGACAAGGTGGCGTCCACGTTTTGCGGGTCGATATACCCACCGGAAACTTGGAGATGCTTGGAGTCGATCGAATTGAAGTTCCGGTTGAAGCGTTGCTTAAGCAATTTAGCGATTAAGGCAATCGCCCCCGCGGCCATCTTCCGGTAATCGGTGATTTTACCGCCAGCAAGGGTGATTAGGCCGTCCTGAGCCACATCTAATGAACTACCCCGGGAAACTGCAGAAGGGTTTGGTTTATTTTCGGAAAGGGTGCTTTCTAAGTGATTAAGCACGTCTTCTACGTCTTCGCGACTAACTAATTGTTTTTCGTATTTATCCACAATCGCAATTACTTCGTCAAAACTTTGTGCGGTAATTTTACCGGAATTGCCACCGTTGTAATCGGAGCTACCGTTAGAAGCAATTAGTGGCCGTAAACCTGCCCAGCTAGCTTCCACATCGTCAATGGTGATTTCTGCTTCTGGATAGCGGTCGTTGATTGTCTTCAAAAGGTAATCCACGTCAGCTTGTTCAACCCGCGGGTGAAGGAAATCACCCTGGTAGTCGGTATCGGTGGTTCCAAAGTAGGTTTTACCTTCCCGCGGAATCGCAAAGACCATCCGACCGTCTTGTTGTCCAGAGTCAAAGTAGGTTGGTTGAGGTACGTTGAGCCGAGAACGATCGACTACTAAATGAACCCCTTTGGTAGGCCGCATTTGCGGAGTTACTTCGAGGTGGTCGTCCATTTCGCGGATAAAGTCGGACCACGGCCCGGTGGTGTTGATTACGAGACGGGCGTGAATATCGAATTCTTCACCAGTTAAGAGGTCCTTTACGTTGACCCCGTTGACGTTGCCGTTTTCGTCGTGCAAAATGTGTTGGGCCTTTACGTGGCTAACCATCAAGCCCCCGTTTTCGTGAGCTTTTTTGATGTTTTCAATTACGAGGCGGGCATCGTTATTCCGGTAATCCAGGTAAACACCGCCACCCAACAATTTGTCGGGGTTAAGCTGGGGTTCGCGTTGAAGAACTTCTTCCTTAGAAATTGTGTAATTAGTGTATTTAGGATCCGTAACCCCGGCTAGTTGGTCGTATAGGTTCATCGCAACCTTGACGGAGAACATGTTAAAAGTGGATCCCGGCTCGTCGTAAATTGGTAACAGCATTGGATCAGGCCGGGGAATGTGGGGGGCAATCCCTTGGACGACCGCCCGTTCCTTAACGGTATCAGAAACTACTTCAACGTCGAAGTTTTTGAGGTAGCGAATTCCTCCGTGGACTAATTTAGTCGATCGCGAAGAGGTTCCTTCCGCAAAATCTTGCATCTCAATTAAGCCGTTATTCATCCCCATGGCGCTAGCCTGAATGGCTACTCCTGCACCGGTAATTCCACCGCCGATGGTCAGTAAGTCGAGTGTTTCATTTTTTAGACGTTCAATATCTTGTCTTCTACTTAATAATGAAAATGACATGTAATAATCCTCCTAAGAGTTAGTTTGCTTTACGCGGTTGGTGCTTAAAATTTCGGGTTGCAGCCACGGCTTCTTGCCAACCTTGATAAAGGTCGCGGCGTTCTTCTTCGCCCATCTGTGGTTTGAAGATTTTTCCAGGTTGGTATTCAGCTTTTAACTCGTCGAGATCTTGCCAATAACCAACGGCTAGGCCGGCTAGGAAGGCTGCTCCCAGCGCGGTAGTTTCTAAATCATGGGCCCGGTGTATCTCAATTCCTAAAATATCAGCCTGGAATTGCATCAGGTAATTGTTGTTGGAGGCGCCGCCGTCCACCCGCATTGCCGGGATGTCGATTCCTGAATCACGTTTCATCGTGTCAAGAACGTCCCGTGATTGGTACGCAAGGGATTGCAGGGTTGCCTTGATAAAGTCTTCTTTGGTAGTTCCGCGGGTAATCCCGAATACGGCACCCCGGGCGTCGGAATCCCAGTAAGGCGCACCTAGACCAGTGAAGGCGGGAACCACGTAGACTTCGTTTTCATTTTGCGAAGCTAACGCGGCGGCTTCTGAATCGGAAGCCTTTTTGAAGAGCTGCATTCCGTCCCGCAGCCACTGGATTGCCGAACCGGCTACAAAAATGCTTCCTTCCAAAGCATAGTAAACCTTGCCATTAATACCGTAACCAATGGTGGTTAATAAATTATTATCGGATAATTGCGGTTGCTCACCAATGTTCATTACGGTAAAGGCGCCGGTCCCGTAAGTATTCTTGACCATGCCGGGTTCAAACGCGAGCTGGCCGAAGAGGGCCGCCTGTTGGTCACCGGCCATTCCAGCAATCGGAACTTCGCTACCATAAAAGTGGTAATCCTTGGTATTACCGTAAACCATCGAATTTGGCTTAACTTCTGGCAGGATGGCTTCAGGAATGTTTAATAATTGCAAAATCTCGGAGTCCCATTTCAACTCGTGAATGTTGTAAAGCATGGTCCGGCTAGCGTTGGAGTAGTCAGTCACATGAACAGCACCATCGGTTAGTTTCCAAACTAGCCACGTGTCGATGGTGCCAAAAAGGAGTTCACCGCGCTCGGCACGTTCTTGAGCACCGTTAATGTGGTCGAGAATCCAGCGAATTTTAGTCGCGGAGAAGTAGGCGTCGGTTACCAAGCCGGTTTTTTGGTGAATCAGGTCGCCATAGCCGTCTTTAATTAGTTGGTCGGCAATATCAGCAGTTTGCCGCGATTGCCATACGATTGCGTTATAAATTGGCAAGCCAGTTTTCTTATCCCAAATGACGGTCGTTTCCCGTTGATTGGTAATCCCAATTCCGCTAATTTGACTGGGCTTGATGCCTGAGTCAATAAAAGCATTCGCAATCGTAGACGAAACGGCGTTCCAAATTTCGTTGGCATTGTGTTCTACCCACCCCGGCTTAGGGAAATATTGCGTAAATTCGCGTTGCGCATCGGCAACTTTGCGCCCAGCATGATCGAATATGATCGCACGCGTGCTCGTGGTCCCCTCGTCGATGGCCAGAATGTATTTATCTGCCATGTCTGTACCTCCATAAATATTTAAGAATGATGAAGTTTAAGAAAGCGCTTTCTGAACTTCAAGATAATTATAAACTATTTGTAAGTAATTTAGAAATAGAAAGTTTTGTCGAGAACGACCACAAGAAATTACTATAGTACAGGCGTTTTTAAGGTGTTTAAGTGCTCTCTTTAATGGGGAAGATAACTACGTTTAAAAATAATACCCGATTGAGACAAACGAGTGTTTTTTAGTAATCAAAAAAGAGGCTGAGGGAAAATTCCCAGCCTCCAAATATTTATTTAGTATTAGTGGTATTTAAATTTATATCCATTGGACCCGATCTTTAAATTTAGTTTCCAGGGTATTTTTAATTGAAACCGGAACGTCTTCATCTTGCATGATTTGGTTTTCAAATGCTTGGTGATAGGCTTCAATCAGGACCTGTCCCAGAAGTTCGATCAGCAGCGCTCTTGAAGCAACCAAAATGGTTAACGAACTATTGACTCTAATTTTGGAACGATCTAACTTTACAAACGGATTGTCCTGTAAATTTTCATCACTGATAACGGCGATTTCTTTCAAAGCGGAATGCTCTATTAGGTAATTGAGAATTTCATTGACACCAGCCAAATGTTTTAGGTCATTTTGAATGCGGTGGACTCCCAAGACATTGTTTTTTGCGATTTTTCCTATTTTAGAATCAGGTTGATAGTTTTTAGTTAAAATCATTTTGCCAGCCGCTAGTTGTGGAGCAGGAATGATAGGTTTCCTTATTTCTTTAAATAACTTAGGACGCGTAATTAGTCTTCGCGAAATACCTTGCGGGTTATGTTCCCTCATGATTAAATGCAAGCCCTCCTTTTGAGGAAGGCTAAAGCTTGTCGTTATTTGGTAGTCCTTATCCATGAGTTCAACTAATTGTTGAGCTTCGTTAAACTGCCAGTTGCAATACTCAGGGGGAAGAAATCCCATTCGAGTTGGGAAGGAGACCTTTCCATTGGGGTTTAATTGTAGAATTAAAATCCCTTGATTTTGACCCATCTCAATCGTTGCTCCGGTCCCGTCATCTCCCGCATTTTCAACAATCCATTCTTGCTTATCAAGCATATGCATTAATTTTTTAATATCCATTTTTTACCACCCGTTATTTGTGCTTAAACCATGCACCGCTAGTACGTTCATTGTACATAAAAAGGGTACTGACTTCGCGGCCATGTCTGATCCGGTTATAAAAGTACCGGTAAGCGATGTAGTTAACTAAAGACATCTCGTAGTTACCCAGCCTTTGTTCCGGCACTCCGCGCATTTCTTCTACTTGAATACGATTAAAGATGCTAACGAAGATTGTTAAAAATTCAATAATCGTTTCTCGCGTTCCCACGATCACCCCTGGGTTGAGTAGCTGTAGTTCGGGATTTTCTTCGAAAAAGTTCCTCATTTCGGGCGTTTTGGGATCCCTTTTAATAATTCCCGCATCTAAGTAGTTAATTTCGTCGCCAAAATATAAAAACTGATCTTCTACTTGGTCAAAGGGATAGTTGAGTACAGTAACATCGGTAGCGTCAACTAAAGCTACTTTTTCAAATTCGTGATGCTGGACCAAAAAATTTAACGCAAGCTCCCAACGGATAAAGTATAGCGTTAATTTATATCGCTGAGGGTTAACTTGCACAGGTTCAATATGTAAATTAGCTTGCTTTTTTTGCCCAATCCCGTTAGCTAAAACGTAGACGGGAATGTCGTAGTAAGCGGCAGACTGGGCCAGCGGTTGGCAAATTTCGGTTAGCCCGTTAGTTTCTTCCGCGTCCCATGTAAATTGCGGGTCATAGAAACCTTTCAAAAATTCTCCTAGAATAATATTGTTTTTAGATATAGTAGTCATTAATTTTTAACTCCTGGTTAAACAGCGTAGTGTTTGTGTTCTTCTAATATTTAGAAGGATGAGCAGTAGGTTATACACTCTACGGAGATTATATCACACGTTAAACTATTAAAGCGGGTTATTAAAATAAAACGGGACTATCTCTGTTTATACGGAGAAATATTAGTCGTTAGAAGCGATTTAAACACCCTTAATTGACAAATTGTCGCGCTTCCGGAATCTTAGAGTTAGTAACTATTTCCAATTCTGCATTTGTCGGTTTAAAAAAACAGGAACCAGAGCTTAAATTCTGGTTCCTGTTTTCATTAGGTTACGAGCTTGTCGGTAATTATTTCACTTTGGTCGCTAAGCTTGTCTTAGTCCAATTGATCTACGGCGTCCATTAAGGAAGCTACCTTAGCGTTGTCGTCCTGGCGGTCAATTTGGATTACTTGCCAGCCTGCTGCTTGGGCCGGTTGGATATCCTTAGTAGGGTCGACCGCGATGTGAACGTGTTCGTCAACGTCACCTAACTGTTGGGCAACGTATGCGAAGAATCGTGCGTTAGGTTTGTAGGCCTGGACGTCTTCGGCGGTGATGATTTGGTCAAAATTATGTTCCAGTTTAACCACGTTAGCTTGAATTAAATCTTTAGAGTGGTTGGTCAGTAAGACAGTCTCGTAGCCTTTTTCTTTAATGTTATATAGTGCAGTTGGTGCATCGGGGAACGGCTCCATTACCGTGTGAGCAATTAAAACGTCACTAAAATCACTTGGGTCAATCGTGAAGTTTAGTTCTTCCGCAGTTTCGTTTAGAGCCACTTCCATTAGTTTAGAGTACTTCATAAACTCACTTTGTTGCATTAAAGCTTGTTCTTTTTGGCGGTAAGTATCCCGAACCTTCTTTTCGTCAATATCGTAGCGGTTGCCAATTCGTCCAACCGCTTCGTAGAAGGGTTGCACGTTAAACAAGGTGTTAAACCCTGCAAAGCTAACTACTTTTTTCATTTATAACACCATCCTCAATTATTCTTACCAATCCATTATACAGGTTTCTAACAAATCCTAAATTCAAAACTTGGCGAGAGTTTTAGTTATGCTAACATAAGTAAGGTTAATCTTTTGAACGAGGTGGAATGCTGATGCATTTAAAAATTGAAGACACCCGTCTATCAACCCTGTTGAATTCAGTAGTGGTGGGCGGTTTAATCGGATTAATTGTTAGTATTTTTCGACTGACGATTGAAAAGCTATTAATCTTTTTCCAACAGCTATACCAAAATTTTTCCACCGACTGGCAGTGGATTGTCCTGTTAAATCTTATTTTAGCAGTCGGAGTAGGCTTTTTAGTTAAAACGACGCCAGATATTTCGGGATCCGGGATTCCCCAAATTGAAGGACAGCTATCGGGAGAATACGAGGAACAATGGTGGCCGGTATTGTGGAAAAAGTTTGTCGGGGGTATTTTAGCAATTGGTTCGGGACTAATGTTAGGACGAGAAGGCCCTTCGATTCAGCTAGGAGCAGCCGTAGGGCAAGGCTGGAGCGAAACTTTGCGGTACCGCGGTTCGCAACGCCGGGTGTTAATCGCCGGCGGAGCTGCTGCCGGTCTATCCGCAGCCTTTAATGCTCCGATTGCGAGCACCCTGTTCGTGCTAGAAGAAATTTACCACAACTTTTCCACCTTAGTGTGGATTAGTGCGCTGACGAGTGCGGTGGTGGCAAACTTCATTTCGCTGACCTTTTTTGGGCTAACCCCCGTGTTGGCAATTGTTTATCCCCACGCACTGCCGCTTAATTTATACTGGCACTTGTTGGTATTAGGAATTTTACTGGGACTTTTTGGCCGGTTGTATCAAATCTGCACGCTGAAATTAAAGACTTGGTACGGTAAAATTAAATTTTTACCGCGATGGTTGGATAGTTTAGTACCCTTTATCTTAATTATTCCGGTAGGCTGGGGATGGCCGGCCTACCTTGGCGGGGGAAACACGCTGATTACCACGATTGCGGCGCAAAATCCGGTGTTTGTAACGCTCTTGATTTTACTAGTGATTCGGTTTGTTTTCTCCATGGTTTCGTACGGTTCAGGGCTACCGGGTGGAATTTTTCTTCCTATATTAACGCTCGGAGCGGTAAGTGGCGCCCTTTACGTAAGCATAATGGCACACTGGGGGTTGATCGACGCCCGTTACTTACCTAACTTTGTGATTTACGCCATGGCGGGCTACTTTGCCTCAATTGGGAAGGCACCGTTTACGGCCATCCTGTTGATTACTGAAATGGTGGGGTCGTTGCAGCATTTAATGCCGTTAGCGGTGGTGGCGCTAGTGGCCTACATTGTGTTGGATTTATTGGGCGGCGAACCAATTTACGAATCGTTGCTCCACCAGTTGGTACCGGATATTTTAGCGGAACCGCAGGGTCGCCAAGAACGGGTGGAAGTATTTGTAAAGGAAGGCTCCCAATTTGACGGGGCGGCAGTCCGCAACGCGCAATGGCCCGCACATAGTTTATTGATTAGTATTCAGAGGGGCCCGCGCGCAATTGTTCCGTCTGGAGATACGGTAATTAAGGCGGGCGATACCTTGGTAGTAACGCTACAGCACGGAAATCGAAAATACGTAGAGGAATACATAAAACAGAGGGCGGAAGTGCCCGGGTAATCTCTGAGGATTAACAGAAATGCCGGATTAATCGCGCTTTTGGCGATTGAGCCGGTATTTTGGTTAACCGGAAGAGATTGGGCACTGAAGCCCATTTCGACTACGCGGCAAAGAAGCACAAGGATTAACGGAAATGCGGCATTAATCGCGGTTTAGGCGGTTGATGCCGCATTTTGGTTAACCGGAGAGAGCTGGGTTACGGAGCCCATTTCGGCTATGCGGCAAAGAAGCGCAAGGATTAACAGAAATGCCGGATTAATCGCGCTTTTGGCAATTGAGCCGGTATTTTGGTTAACCGGAAGAGATTGGGCACTGGAGCCCTTTTCGGCCATGCAGCAGGAAAGCGCGGTAATGTCCTGATGGCAAAAACTTGCTGCGTCAAATGTTTATTGGCAGAACTATTAAAACTAAAGGGGTCCCTTTTTTTCGATTATCTGTTATGCTAATCACGAAAATATAACTGGAGGTAATCGTATGGCAAATTTAGTTCGAATTGGTAAAAGTGACGTAGAAACCACGGCGTTAGGATTAGGAACTAATAAAGTTGGCGGACATAATTTGTTCCCGAATTTAAAGGATGAAGATGGTTATGCGGTCGTGCGGAAGGCGTTGGATGAAGGAATTCAATTGCTAGATACCGCCTTTATTTATGGGAAGGGCCGTTCAGAAGAGATTATTGGCGACGTTTTACAAGATTACGACCGCTCTAAAGTGGTTTTGGCAACTAAGGCGGCCCAAGATCCGTTGCATGATTACCACCCCAACAACGATCCAGAATTTTTGACGTTACAAATCGACGCAGCTTTGCGGCGGTTGAAAACAGACTATATCGATATTTTTTACATCCATTTTCCAGACGAAACTACTAACAAATACGAGGCAATCAACGCGTTAGTTAAGGCACGTAAAGAAGGAAAAATTAAAGCCATTGGAGTTTCTAATTTCTCCCTAGCACAAATTAAGGAAGCTAACGTGGAAGACGTGATCGACGTTGTCGAAGATGATTATAGTTTAGTGCACCGGGATGCAGAAAAGGAATTGTTCCCCTATCTCGCAGAACACCAAATTTCTTTTGTACCATACTTCCCATTGGCGTCCGGAATTCTTACGGGAAAATATACGAAGAAAGATCATGAACGCTTTGACCAGTACTCGGAAGCTCAATTTAATCAGATAATTGAAGCAACTGAAAAGGTACGCCAAATTGCGGAAGCAAAACAAGCGACCGTGGCGCAAGTGATCTTGGCGTGGTACTTGAAGAATCCGGCCATCAGCGTGGTAATTCCAGGAGCACGCAAACCGGAACAAGTGGAAAGCAACGCAAAGGCAACGGAAATTGAACTTAGCGAACAAGAATATAAGGAAATTGACGAATGGTTTAAAAACTAGAGGGCGGAAGTGCCCGGGTAATCTCCGAGGATTAACAGAAATGCCGGATTAATCGCGCTTTTGGCGATTGAGCCGGTATTTTGGTTAACCGGAAGAGATTACCCGGGCACTGGAGCCCATTTTGACTATACAGCAGGAAAGCGCAAGTATTAACGGAAATGCGGCATTAATCGCGGTTTAGGCGATTGATGCCGCATTTTGGTTAACCGGAGAGAGCTGGGTTACGGAGTCCATTTCGGCTATGTAGCAAAGAAGCGCAAGGATTAACAGAAATGCCGGATTAATCGCGCTTTTGGCGATTGAGCCGGTATTTTGGTTAACCGGAGAGAGGTGGGTTACGGAGCCCATTTCGGCCATGCAGCAAAGAAGCACGAGAATTTTCAGCGTGAGCTGGTTAACAAAATTCGAGGGCGCTTGCTTAATCCCAAAAGCGGTTATTATGTCTGGAATTAGCATAATAACCGCTTTTTATATTAGCACGCACTAACTATTCGACTTTTATTGACTACTCCCGAATCAAATCGGCAATTCTTTGTTGGTAAGGACTTAAGATCCGGTCTTTACGTTGGACCAGGTTCATGTAAAACAAGGGTTGCTCTTCATCGAAAAAGGGCAGAACCCGAACGTCCGGGCGTTTAATTACCGCAGAATTGACGATAAAACCCACCCCTATGTTTTGGGCCACCATTTCTTGAATTACTTGGGAATCATTGCTTTGGTAAACCACGTTAGTCCGAAAATTGGTAATGTTGCTGAAATTACGCAGAGCCTCCGCATGAACAAAATTGCTATCAAAGGTGATAAACGACTCGTTTTTTAATTCGGAGAACCAGATTTTGTCGCGAGAAAAGAAGGGCGATTGGTTACCGACAATTGCGACAAAATGGTCGTTGCCCAAATGTTGGTAAGCTAGATTTTCGTTGAATTGCTTTTCGATGGCCCCCATTAGGGACATGTCGAGGGTCCCAGCAAGCAGCATTTCCTCTAGCTCAGCCGACCCTTTTTCCACGGGCACGATGGCCTTTAACAAATTTTGTTCGGTAAGGCGTTTGGCAATCCGCGGGAAAAAGTACTTGGTCATAATGGGTGGCAGACCCAAGATTAATTTTTTTGTATTGATATTTTTAATGCTATTTTGGGCGACGGTTAGGTGATCCAAGATTGCTTGCACGTGTTCATCCAGTTGTTGGCCGCTTAGGGTGACGGACAAATGGTGTCGGCCTTGATCCCGGGTGAACAGCGTGGTTTGAAAAGTATCTTCTAAGCGTCGGATAGCCATGCTGATAGTGGGTTGACTAACGTTAAATTCTTCAGCAACCGTAGAAAAATTTTTATTTTTTACTAGCGAATGAAAATATTTTAAATCTTTAGTGTTCATAACGTTCCTCCATAACCCTATTATATCAAGCTTTTTCGGTTAAATATAAAAATAATTTATAATATGCTAATAATTTGACTATAGCAATCCAGGAGTCTTAAACTTACCGCGTAATAAAAAATTGGAGGAAAGCAAAATGACTGAAAAAGCAATGAGTATTTTGAACAATCCTTATTTAAATAAGGGAACTGCTTTTACAAAAGCAGAACGCGATCAGTTAGGGCTTAACGGTTTGATTCCACCATACATCCAAACTTTGGATGAACAGGTAGCACAAACTTACGCTCAATTTCAAACTAAGGCTAATGATTTAGAAAAACGGTTATTCTTGATGCAAATTTTCAACGAAAACCGGGTACTGTTCTACAAGTTGTTCAGTGAACACGTTGTTGAATTTATGCCAATTGTTTACGATCCTACCATTGCGGATACGATCGAAAACTACAGTGAGCTTTATGTTCAATCACAAAACGCAACTTTCCTTTCCATTGATGATCCAGATAACATGGAAACGGCGTTGAAGAACGCGGCTGATGGTCGAGACATTCGTTTAATCGTAGTTACTGATGCAGAAGGTATTTTAGGAATCGGTGACTGGGGAACTAACGGTGTCGACATTTCGGTTGGTAAGTTGATGGTTTATACCGCTGCTGCTGGAATTGACCCAAGCCAAGTTCTTCCAGTTGTATTGGATGTAGGAACCAACAACGAAAAGTTGTTGAAGGATCCAATGTACCTTGGTAACCGTCACGAACGGATCAAGGGCGACCGTTACTTTGAATTTGTGGATCAATTTGTTCAAACTGCAGAAAACCTATTCCCAAATATGTATCTGCACTTTGAAGACTTTGGACGTGACCACGCGGCAAAGATTTTGAACAAGTACAAGGATCGTTACGTAATTTTCAACGATGACATTCAAGGTACCGGAATTATTACTTTGGCTGGTATTTTAGGTGCCCTAAATATTTCTAAGCAAAAGATTACGGACCAAGTTTACCTAAGCTTCGGTGCTGGAACTGCAGGTGCCGGAATCTTGAGCCGGATTTACGCAGAAATGGTTGAAAACGGCTTGTCCGAAGAAGAAGCTAAGAAACACTTCTACATGGTCGACAAGCAAGGTCTTTTGTTTGATGATGACGAAACGTTGACGCCGGAACAAAAGCCATTTGCACGTAAGCGCAGCGAATTTGAAAACCCAGAAGAATTGACCGACTTGCTATCCGTAGTGAAGGCAGTTCACCCAACTATCATGGTGGGTACTTCTACAAAACCAGGTGCCTTCACCGAAGAAGTGGTTCGTGAAATGGCTGCTCATACGGAACGCCCAATTATCTTCCCATTGTCTAACCCAACTAAGTTAGCTGAAGCAAAGGCGGAAGACTTGTTGAAATGGACGGATGGTCGCGCCTTGATTGCTACCGGAATCCCGGTTGATGATATTGAATACAACGGCGTTACTTACCAAATTGGTCAAGCTAACAACGCGTTGGTTTACCCTGGTTTAGGTTTAGGGGTCATTGCCTCAACTGCTAAAGTATTAAATGATACAATGATTTCTAAGGCTGCTCATTCATTGGGCGGTATCGTAGACGTAAGCAAACCAGGAGCAGCGGTATTGCCACCAGTTTCCAAGTTGAGTGAATTCTCACAAACGGTTGCGGAAGGCATTGCCCAAAGTGCAGTTGATCAAGGATTGACAAAAGAAACCATCACCGACGTGAAAAAAGCGGTGGCAGATACCCGGTGGACTCCTGAATACTAAAAATTAGGAGCGATAACGATGGCGGACTATCGAATTGAAGAAGATACATTAGGAAAGGTAAAGGTGCCTCAACAGGCTTTATGGGGCGCACAAACTGAACGCAGTCGGCACAATTTTGCGACGGGACCGTTGATGCCAGTCGAAGTAATTCGAGCATTAATTAACGTCAAAAAGGCGGCTGCGGGGGTGAACAATCGGTTTGGATTATTACCTACCGAAAAAACGCGGTTAATTCAAAAGGCGAGTGACCAATTATTGGCCTTAGATGATGCAACTTTAATGCAGGATTTCCCCCTGCGCGTTTTCCAAACTGGTTCGGGAACCCAGACGAACATGAACGTCAACGAAGTGATTGTGCACGTTGCCCAACAAATTGATTCTGATTTGGCGCTTTTACCTAACGACGACGTCAACAAATCGCAAAGTTCTAATGACGACTTCCCTACGGCAATGAACATTGCGGCGAGTCAAGCAATTAACCACCTTCTACCAGTGATTAAAAACTTGATTGCCACATTAACGGAAAAACAAAGACAGTATTGGGACGTGGTTAAAATCGGGCGAACCCATCTACAAGATGCAACGCCCTTGACTTTCGGCCAAGAAATTAGCGGTTGGGTAAGTACGTTAGAACATGATTTAGATTACTTAGCGAAGCTCAAGGATACGTTATTAGAGCTACCGATTGGGGGAACCGCAGTGGGAACGGGATTGAACGCTCCTGCCGGTTATGACTTAGAAATGGTCAACGAATTGAGTAAGGTGTACGACTTACGATTTACGACCCAAAATAAGTTCTTCGGGCTTAGTGCACATTCTGGAATTGGAGCTGTGCACGGCGCGGTGAAAACTTTGGCAGCCGATTTGTTAAAAATCGCTAATGACATCCGTTTCCTAGCAAGCGGTCCGCGGGCTGGTTATGGGGAATTGACGATTCCGGCTAACGAACCCGGGTCTTCAATCATGCCTGGTAAGGTTAATCCAACCCAAGCGGAAGCATTGACCATGGCAGCAACTCAGGTAATGGGTAATGACGTAACGATTAACGTTGCTGCTAGCCAAGGAAACTTTGAGATGAACGTTTATAAACCGGTAATTATCTTCAACTTTTTAGATTCCGTCAATTTGTTAAGCGGGGTGGTGGCTCAGTTTACCGAAAAGATGGTCGCGGGAATTGAAATTAACGCCGACCGGATGCTGGACTTGGTGGAACAATCACTAATGACCGTGACGGCGCTGTCGCCACATATTGGTTATCATCAAGCGGCAGAGATTGCCCAACTAGCAAGTCGGGAAGGATTGAGCCTCAAACAAGCTGCATTAAAGAGCGGTTTGGTGAATGAAGCGGACTTTGACCGGTGGGTCGATCCGTTGAAAATGACGAATAACAAAAGAGAGAGTGAGTGAATTCGGGTAATCTTCGAGGATTAAGAAAATTAGAGTGTTTTTAGACCCGGGTAGCTTCTGAGGACTAACTAGATCACAGCATTAATCGCGGGTTTGGCGATTGATGCTGTGATTGGTTAGCCGGAGGAAGTTGGGTTTAAAAACACGTTTCGACTGTGCAGCAGAGAAGTACAGGAATTAAGAAGATTTTCCAAAAGCTCGTTATAAAGAGAAAGAGAGAGTGGGTAAGATGGCGGCATTTATTACGTCCGTTGAAAGTATTATTACCATTCTGTTGATGATGGCCCTTGGCTTTGGTCTACGAGGAATGGGATGGTTTGACGACCATTTTAGTGGTAGTATTTCAAAATTAATTATGAACGTAGCTCTACCAGCTTCAATTTTTGTATCGGTAATGAAGTATTTAACGTTACCAAAACTAGTTAGCTTATCAAGCGGATTGATTTATTCGTTTGGTGGAGTAATTATTGGATATATCATCGCATGGATTACGGTTAAGCTATTAAAGGTTCGCCCAGGACGTCGCGGACTCTTTATGAATACCGTAGTTAACGCAAACACCATTTTCATTGGATTGCCACTGAACATTGCGTTGTTTGGTTCGCAAAGTTTGGCATATTTCTTGGTTTACTACGTAACTAACACGGTTTCGACGTGGGCGTTCGGGGTATTCTTGATTGCCAACGACGACCCCACTAAGCAAAAGGGTGACCAAGGTACAGAACGTAAAGTGAACTGGAAGAAGCTTCTTCCACCACCACTTCTTGGTTTTATCGTTGCCATCATCTGGTTGGTACTCGGTTTGCCAGTGCCAAGTTGGGCAGGTAACACCTTGAGTTACGTGGGTAATTTGGTAACCCCATTGTCATTAATTTACATTGGGATTGTGCTTTACGATGCCGGATTGAAGAGTATCCACTTCGACCGTGATACGGTCTTTGCATTACTTGGTCGTTTCGTACTGTCACCATTGGTAATTACCGGTTTGATTTTGCTTGGTGCACACACCGGACACGTATTGCCAACGATGGAAATGCAAACATTGATTGTGCAAGCAGCAGCACCAGGATTAGCGGTTATGCCAATCCTAGCAAACGAATCACATGGTGACGTAAAATACGCAACCAACTTGGTAACGACAAGTACGATCCTATTCATCGTAGTCGTACCAATTGTGATGACGTTGATTCAATTTATCTAGAGGACCCGATTAGGTCTCGAGGACTAACTTAATTAGGGCATTAATCGCGGGTTGAGCGATTGATGTCCTAATTTGGTTAACCGGAGGGGACTGGGTTTCGGAGCCCGTTTCGGCACAGCTGTACTAGAATATGGAAAATGTGGTTTTACGGAGAAGCGATTTAGCGATCGCAGCCAAGAATATATGACTGGTTAAAAAGCTAGCAAAAATAAAGAGAGAAAAGACTTGAAGCATTCTTCATGGGGAGAAGGACGGTTCAAGAAAATGGTTAAAAATTAACAGAGGACGGAATTCAGTTGTGAATTTCGCCCTCTGTTTTATTTTAAATATGAGTTTTATACATAGAATCTATGAACTATAGTTAGAGCAGTGTTTATATTGAAAAGAACGACTACTGGTTATGAAGGAATGGTTTTAAAGTTAGTTTAATTTCCAATCCTAAACCATGTGCATAGCGATTTAGAGTTTCTAGAGAAGGGGTGGAGTCAAGACTTTCAATTTTAGCGATACGAGATTGTGCCATGCCAATTCTTTTACCCAACTCTTTTTGCGTAATGTTTAGCTTGATTCGACGCTCTTGTAGATAAGTAAGAGTTTCAATAAGGTTTAACTCTTCAGTTGGAATATTCTTAGTGACTTTTTTTCTGAGTTCGTTCCAAGTAGCCATATCAACTAATCCTTTCTAATGTCGTTGTAACCAGTCGTCTAATCTGTTAATCGCGATGTGAACTTCCCGTGGATCGGTTCGATTTTTTTTCTTAGAGTAATGATGGAGCAGAATATAACGATTTTTATTCCAAGAGGCGTAAAAAATTCTTTCGGGTTGTGGTCTTAGCTCCATCAGGGGATGTTTATAGCCCTTTATAAATTTGACCTGAGGTTCTTTTAAGAGCGGTCCTAAATCTTGTAACAAATCAAGCTGGTGAATAATTTTTTTTAGAATAGCTCGATCATTTTTTTTGTGGCTTTTAGAAAGAGCCACAATATAATCGGATACTGGGCTTTTTCCATTGCTGTCAAAATAAAAATCAATTTCGTACATAAATCAACCTCTTTAATACTTAGAAATATAACAAATTTGTTATATAATTTCAATTGAATTTAATTGTGGAGACATAATTGTATATTTACCAACGTACAAGGCTGGAATGGCGGGTAACCTCCCTAAATTTAAATACGCAACTTTAAAAAAATAATTTAAAGAATTCTAATTGGTAATGAGGACTTAAAAAGTAAATATTTGACGAGCTTATTAAAATTTGTTAATTTACTTGTTGATAAAACCTATCTAAACACGAATGGGGAAATTTTGATGAGCGTGGCAAGTATCTAAATGTAAATATTGGCGCTAATTGAACCGGGGAAGACGGTTTTTTTGGCATGCTTTTACAAGCGATACCTGTCAAAATAAATTTTAAGTTTAGTTTGAAGACGACAGGGGATTACTGTGGTCTTTTTTTGTTTTAATTAGGTTTTATCGGATAGGTGTCTCTTTTATGAGAGGAAAAAGAGATGTTTGATCAATCATTATTTAAAAAATTACAATTTGACCGAGTGAAAAGGGGAGTTATTGCTAAAGCAGTTGGTGATTTTAGTAAAGAGAAACTTGAAAATATGCCAATTGAAAGCAATTTAGCAAGTATCAGGGTTAAACAACAAGAAACTAAAGAAGCACGAATAATTATTGAAAGTGGTCAATATATTCCATTACTAGGCTTGAAACAGATTAACCGGTTAATGAATAAAATTGATAAGGGCGTGATTCTGACACCCGCGGAGCTAATCGAATTTGCAGATTTCTTGCGTAGTAACCGGATGTTAAAAAAATTCTTTGAAAAGAATCGGTATCAGACGCCAACCCTGTATAAGTACAGCCAGGCGTTATCTAAATTCACGACTACCGAGGAACACATTTACCAAAAGGTTGATGATTATGAAGTATTAGATGATGCTTCTCGAGATCTTCGGAAGGCGCGGAGGCAATTTAAAACTATCAAGGACGAAATTCAAGATAAACTAATGAAGTTTTTGCGAAGTCCTAAAAACAAGCCGATGATCCAGGACGTTTTGATAGTTGAAAAGCAAGGCTCGATAACCGTCCCAATTAAAGTATCCTATAAATTTAAGGTTCCTGGTACGATTGTGGATCAATCAAGTAACGGTCAAACCGTTTATATCGAGCTAGATTTAGTCGCTAAGCTTAACGAAAAACGCGCGTTTCAAAAGGCAGTTATCGAATCTGAAAGCTATCAGATTTTAGCTGAATTAACGGGCGAATTAAGTGAACAAAGAACAAGTATTTTAAATGCTATTGACGCTGTGACAATGTTTGACATTATCTTTGCAAGGGCGAAGTATAGCCGGGAATACGGTGGAATTACTCCGCAAATCAACCAAGCGGAGCGCATTAATATAATTCAAGGGCGGCACCCGTTCTTGGTCGGTGCCCCCGTGCCGTTAGACTTTCAATTAGGAAAGGATTACCGGGGATTGATTATTACTGGTGCTAACGCGGGTGGTAAGACAATCGTCATGAAAACAGTGGGATTGTTAACCTTGATGGCGATGGCTGGATTACAAGTTCCTGCCCAAGCAGGGACTGAATTAGCAGTTTTTGACCAACTATTTGTGGATATCGGCGATGAGCAGAATATTGAAAATCAACTCAGCACCTTTTCTGCCCACATGAAAAATATTGCAAAGATTGTTCAAAAGGCCGGTCGCAATACATTGGTTTTATTAGATGAGTTGGGCAGCGGAACTGATCCTAACGAAGGGGCCGGATTGGCGATTGCGATTCTGGAAGATTTGTATCGAAAGGGAGCATTGATCGTTGCTACGACCCATTATGGAGAGATTAAGAATTTCACTAAAAAGCATGCGGATTTTACGCCGGCCGCAATGAAATTTGATCGTGAAACACTAACTCCTAAGTACGTACTGCAGGTTGGTGAAGTTGGCGACAGTCAGGCGCTTTGGATTGCCAAAAAAATGAGGATGCCCAAAGTATTGATTCAGCGGGCAGATAAATATATTATCAATCAGGCGAAATATGCAACCGAGAAAATACAGTTTCCTAAGTTGGCGAAGACTGATGATCTGTCCGATAAAGCCGAAAACGAATTGAGGTACCAAAAAGGCGATCAGGCTTATTTAACGGAACTCAAAAAGGTGGGACTAGTTTACGAAGATCACGGCGATGACACGGTAGCAGTCTTTGTAGAACATGGCTTTCAAAATGTTTTACGAAAACGAACGCGGTTAAAAATGGCCGCCAACAAATTGTATCCCGTGGATTATGACTTGGAGAGCCTCTTTACTGATTTTCACCAACGAAAAATGCGTAAAGATCTAGAACGGGGCTCTAAAAAAGCACAGAAGCAGTTGGATAAAATGGCCCGGGCAAGGCAAAACAAAAATTAAGAAATGAACTAAAATTGCGCAGACTGTGAATATTAGTTAGGAATCGGTAATTATGTCTAGTTTAGGCATCGTTGCCGATTTTTAGTTAAGGAGCTGGCACCCGTCGCATTACATTAGAAAAACAACCAAAAAACGCTTTTTGAGAATTCAATTCTTAAAAAGCGTTTTTTTAGTAACTCTACCCTATAGTAACCAATCAGGATCTAAACTTAACCGCGGGATGGAATCTTAATCTGCGCTGAATCTAAAGCTAATGCTTCGATTTTACGCATTAAGTCGTTTAGATAAAATCCCTTAGGCAGGTTAGTAGGTTCCTTGAGCGCGTAAACGGTCAACGTATATTCGTGGTCGGTAGGCGGCTTAGGTCCCGAATAGTGTTCGAAAATTGCGGGATCATCCACGTCTAAAAACTTAGAAACGTAACTATTCTTTCCCTGGGTCATCCCGTTTTCCAAAGCGCTGGCGTTTTCAGGAATCAGATTGGTCACGGCGATGTCGGTCGCGATCCAATGAATCCACGGAAAGCCAGCAACGGGAACGGCGTCGTAATCAATTAAAGTTAGTGCTAAGGCTGCTGTGTCAGTAGGTAACTCATTAATTTCAATGGGAAAAGACCGAATTGGCAAATCGTGAAGCTTGTCGGCTGCGGGAGCGTATTTGCCAAAACGATCGGGTAAGTACCCGTTAGATAATGCAACGTTAATTTTCATAATTTATCACCTTCCTAGTTTGATTATAAACGTAAAGTTCCGTAAGTGGTAAACAACCTAGTTTGCTAGACAAACTTTAATAATTTTCCGTCAAGTTGTGCGATAATTAAAAGAGATAATTAGAAATGGGGGGCACGGTTTTGAAATTAATTTCGTGGAATGTGAATGGTTTGCGTGCGGCAGTAAAGCACGGCTTTTTGGACGTTTTCAACGAGTTGGATGCAGATATGTTTTGTGTCCAAGAAACCAAGCTACAGGAAGGACAAATTGACCTGGATTTGCCGGGGTACCACCAATACTGGAATTATGCAGAAAAGAAGGGGTATTCGGGAACGGCCATCTTCACTAAACGGGAACCGGTGGCGGTCTCTTACGGTTTAGGAATTCCTGAATTTGATCAAGAGGGACGGGTAATCACCCTAGAGTACGAGGAATTTTTCTTGGTTACCTGCTACACTCCTAATTCACAGCCGGAATTACGTCGTTTGGATTACCGAATGAACTGGGACGACGCCTTCCGAGCTTACGTAAAACAACTTGCCGACACTAAGCCGGTAATTTTTTGTGGGGATTTAAACGTAGCTCACGAAGAAATCGATTTGAAAAACGACCGCACTAACCACCATAACGCCGGTTTTACTGATGAAGAACGGCAAAAGTTTACCGAGTTGCTACAAAGCGGATTTACGGATACCTACCGCTACTTCTACCCTGATAAAGAGGGCGTTTACTCGTGGTGGAGCTACCGGTTTAACGCGCGAGCCAACAATGCGGGTTGGCGAATCGATTATTTTGTGACCTCCCAAGCATTGGACAAGCAACTCGCGGATGCTAAAATTCATACGGAGATTTTTGGATCAGACCACTGTCCAATCGAACTTGACCTGAATTTATAGAAACATGATATAGGAGAGAAAAGATGAGTTTACCGAAGCCAATTGAAAAAATGAACCTAACGGAAGCTAACGAACTTGCGGAACAACTCCGTGAAAAGCTCGACCGCTGGAGTGAGTTGTACTACACCAAGGATGCTCCCGAAGTTGAAGATTACGTTTATGATGAAAATTACGCGGACTTGCAAGCTTTAGAGCAAGCATTTCCAGAAATTGCTTCGCCAGATTCAATCACCCAACGCGTGGGGGGCGAAGTGCTTGCCGGATTTACCAAGGTTACCCACGCTGAACCGATGCTGTCGATGGGCGACGTTTTCTCTAAGGAAGAGCTGGCAGAATTTGACCAGCGTATTCAGAAAAATGTGGGCCATCCGGTTGATTACAACGTGGAGCTTAAAATTGACGGATTAGCGATTTCATTAGTGTATGAAGACGGTAAGCTAGTGCAGGGTTCCACCCGGGGAGACGGTAATATTGGTGAAGACATTACCAAGAATCTAAAGACCATTAAATCGGTTCCCCAGACCCTTAGTCGGCCGCTTTCTTTGGAAGTCCGGGGAGAATGCTACATGCCGAAGGCGGCGTTTGCGAAGTTAAACGAACAGCAATCGGCAGCGGGGAAATCCGTTTTTGCTAACCCACGGAACGCGGCGGCCGGTAGTTTGCGGCAACTAAACACGCAAATTACCAAAGCACGCGAGCTCGACACGTTTATCTATACGCTGGTGGAACCCGAAGTTTTGGGTGTACAAACCCAGCATGAGGCTATTCAGGCAATGGCAGAGTTAGGATTTAACACTAACCCCACCCAAACGGTTTGTCACAGCTTAGACGAAGTTTGGGGTTATATTGAGCGTTATGAAGACCAACGCGACGATTTGCCTTATGGAATTGACGGAATCGTTTTAAAGGTTAATGACTTAGGGTTACAAGCAAAATTGGGTCACACGGTTAAGGTGCCGCGTTGGGAAATTGCGTATAAATTTCCCCCAGAAGAAGAAGCAACTGTGGTGCGTGACATTGAATGGTCAGTGGGTCGGACGGGAGTAGTTACCCCAACGGCGGTCATGGATCCGGTGCAACTAGCTGGAACGACGGTGAGTCGGGCAACCTTGAATAACGTGGATCAACTTACTGCTAAAGACGTTCGGATTGGCGACACGGTGCTATTGCATAAGGCAGGAGATATTATTCCAGAGATTACGCGGGTTGTCTTGGACAAGCGTCCGGCAGACGTGGCGGACTTGACCATTCCCGATCAATGTCCTTCTTGTGGTAAAGAATTGGTACATTTAAATGGTGAAGTAGCCTTACGATGCATTAACCCAGATTGTCCCGCGCAAATCGTTGCGCGTTTGGAACACTTTGGATCCCGCAATGCAATGAATATTATGGGGTTGGGGCCTAAACAAATTCAGCAACTTTATGCAAAGGGATTTATTCACCATTTTGACGATCTATATAAATTAACTGCCGACCAACTAAGCCAATTAGACGGGTTTAAGGAAAAGCGGGTCAATAACCTCCTAGAAGCCATTGACCGTAGTCGGCAAAATTCTTTGGAACGTTTGGTTAACGGACTTGGAATCCAGGGCGTAGGAACCAAGATGGCCCGGACCCTTGCCGAAGCTTTTGGTTCAATGGACCGGTTAATGGAGGCTTCCGTAGAGGAATTTGACGCGGTAGATACGGTTGGTGAAACGCTTGCCAATAATTTGGCAACCTTCTTCCAAAGTGAAGCGGCGCGCAACATGATTGACGAGTTGAAGGCTGTGGACGTGAATATGGAATACCTTGGCGCGCAACCAAGCGAAGCGCCAGAAAACTATTTTAACGGTAAAAAGGTGGTCTTAACTGGTAAATTAGAGCATTTTACCCGTAACGAGTTGAAAGAAAAGCTGTTGAACTTAGGTGCAGACGTGGCCGGTTCGGTTTCGAAAAAAACGGACGTGTTGATTGCGGGCGCGGACGCCGGGAGCAAATTAACTAAGGCGCAAGACCTGGGTGTAGAAGTGATTGACGAAGCCACGGCTTTAGAAAAATTAGAGCAATAAAAAAATGGGATTACTCCCATTTTTTCTTCGTCCGAAAAACGACTAATTTACTAAAAGCATAGTTAGAAATGATGACGACGACGTTATCAATGATTTTAACGAAGATGTCGTTTCCGTGGAGCAGGGAAATCCCTACGTAGAGGATGACGATATCTAACGCCAACGTAGCGGCCCGCATCAAGAAAAAGCGGAGCGCTTCGGCAAATAAATCGCTGGCGGTTAAAGTGTGGGAATTGAACACCCACAGTTTGTTACTGACGTAAGCGACCAAAACCGACACGAACCAAGCAATTACGTTACTGACTTGGTAGAATATATGTAATTGGTCTACTAACACAGCAAAGACCACGATATTAACCAACGTGGTGACCACGCCCCAGAAGAGGTATGATATAAGGGATTTATATTTTTTAAGTATAGATTTTTTCAATTAAGAAACTCCAATATGGTTAGTATTTAAAGTGATTGAATCGGGTGAAGTACATTGAAGAAGCTATCAATAATTGTACCAGTATACAACGAAGAGGAAACGGTTGAATTATTTTATTCAACCTTATCTAAAGTTGAAAGGCTACTTGAGGTTAATTTAGAACTAATTTTTGTTGATGATGGCTCTAAAGATCGAACTCTAGTTAAAATAAAAAAGCTCCAGAAAAGCCATCCAGAAATTCATTATATTAGTTTCTCTCGTAACTTTGGTAAGGAAGCAGCTCTGTATGCTGGACTTCAAAAAGCTAGCGGAGATTTTGTAGCGGTAATGGACGTGGATTTACAAGATCCACCAGAGCTGCTGCCTAAAATGATGCGAATTCTTCAAGAAGGAGATTATGATGCTGTAGCTACTCGGCGAAAAAATCGCCGAGGAGAAAGTAAAGTTCGCTCAGTTTTTGCACACATATTTTATCATTGGATTAATCGGGTGAGTTCTCTTGAACTAGTGGATGGTGCTCGTGATTTTCGTGTAATGACGAGAAAAATGGTCGATAGCGTTTTGTCGATGCCAGAACGTGAGCGATTTAGTAAAGGACTTTTTAATTGGGTCGGTTTCAATACTTACTATATTTCATATGAAAATCGTGAACGAGTTGCGGGAAAAACCTCGTGGTCGTTTTGGGGTCTATTAAAATATGCTATTGAAAGTTTTGTATCTTTTTCTACTGCTCCTTTAGTATTTGTTACGTCGTCTGGTATATTTACTTGCTGCCTTGCTATATTAGGAGCAATTGTAGTTGTGGTGCGAGCAATACTTTTTCCGGGATCCGCTGTTTTCGGATGGCCGTCTCTAGTAGTAATAATTCTTTTCTTTAGTGGCGTACAATTGCTAAGTATTGGAATTATTGGGCGATATGTTGCAGAAATTTATTTAGAAGTGAAAAAACGACCAGTTTATATAATTCGAGAAGAAAAATAGTATTAGGTAAACGAATGCTTAAATTACCAAAGGTTAAGTTTTTTTTGAAGCAAGTTCGGAGTAAAATATAAAGGTATTTTGAATTTTGCTTTAAGATCACATAAATGACGGATATGAAGGGAATTTAATTATGAATGCAATGTTTCAAATCATTAAAGACCAGTTCTTGAATTTTAAGATAATTCGTAGAATGGCTAAATATGATGATCGAGCTACATACCAAAGCCACTACTTAGGATTGGCGTGGGAATTTTTAAACCCGCTAATTCAAATTGGAATTTACTATCTAGTATTCGGAGTGGCTTTGAAACGTGGAGATCCTGCTCCAGGAGTGCCTTACCTGCCATGGATGGTTTTAGGAATTGCTCCTTGGTTATACATGAATAAAACAACTTTGGACGCGTCACGAAGTGTTTACCAACAAGTTGGATTAGTGTCCAAGATGAAGTTTCCAGTCAGCGTTTTACCGTCCATTAAAATATACGGTAATTTGTATAGTTACTGGACAATGATGGCATTTGGCGTTTTCTTAATGTTTACTAACGGTATTTATGTTTCCATTTCGTGGATTCAGTTCATTTACTATTTCATATGCATGATTGCCTTAATGTTTGCGGTTGGGATATTTAATTCGACAGTTAGTGTGCTAATTCGCGACTGGCATATCACGCTTCAGTCAATTTTAAGAATGTTGTTCTACATGAGTGGGGTTTTGTTCAATTTTACAACGTCTAATTTTCCAGCATTCTTAGTTCGCTTGTTAGAATTAAATCCATTTTATTATGTTTTAAATGGGATGAGAGAGTCACTGTTAAATAAAGGATGGATTTGGCAACAACCTAACGTTAATTTAACAATTGTCTTTTGGTTATTTGTTTTAATAGTAATGATTGTAGGAAGTTATTTACACAACAAGTTCCGTTCACATTTTGTGGATTTAATCTAGTGGAGGTTTGTTAAATTGAACCCAGAATACAAAGTAGAAGTAAAAAATGTAACTAAGGAATACGATCTATATAAGACTAAAAGCGACCAATTAAAAAACTTTTTTAGTCTTGGAAAAGTAGATGTGCCTCATTTTTGGTCTTTAAAGGGAGTTAGCCTCTCGATTAAAGCTGGCGAAACTCTAGGAATCATTGGAATTAATGGTTCAGGAAAGTCGACTTTATCAAATATTATTTCAGGTATTATCCCTCAAACTACGGGATCTGTAGAAGTTAGAGGGGATACCTCGATTATTGCAATTGGAGCAGGTCTTAAAAGAAATTTAACGGGAGCAGAAAATATCCGGCTAAAGGGGCTAATGCAAGGGTTAAGTATTCAAGAGATTGAAGACCTTAAGAGCAGCATTATTGATTTTGCGGATATTGGTAATTTTATTGATCAACCAGTTAAAGATTATTCCACTGGGATGCGTTCTCGTTTAGGCTTCGCGATTGCCGTGCATATTAACCCCGATATCATCATAATTGATGAGGCCTTATCCGTTGGTGATGACACTTTTTATCAAAAATGTGTTAATAAAATTATTGAATTTAAAAAACAAGGAAAGACGATAATATTTGTAAGCCACTCTCTTGGTCAAGTCGAAAAAATTTGTGATCGAGTAGCTTGGATGCATTACGGCGATTTACGAGAAATTGGGGATACAAAGGAAATCGTTGATCATTACAGAACCTTCTCAAAAGACTTTAAGAAGAAAAGCTCTGCTGAAAGACGTGAATATCAAGCAAAGAAGAAGCAAGAGCAGGCTGATTTTGATATTGAAGAATACAAGAGAACACTTATTGAACAAACATTAGAAAACGAACAAGTTAATAGAGCAAAAGCTGAGAAAATAGTCAATAAAGCAATGTATGGTCAAATTTTGCCTGAAAAAATGACTACTAGTACTAAAGCTGTGTTATGGTGTGCCATTCTATTAATGGCGTTCTTTTGCCTAGTTAACATATCGGGACATTCAATTACTAATTCGGTACAGCATCCCACAACTTTACTACATCCAACACATAGAGTAATTACTAAGGGCTAGCGTTAATTATTCCGGTAAGGGCCCTAAAGACGTAGGAGAAGCAGGAGGAGTATTAAAAAGTGGGCAGTAAGTTAAAAGATTTTAAAAAGCGGGTAAAGTTTCTTGTTCGGCCGATTAGGGAATACATTTCGAATTCGCGGGTTAGAGAGAATGCATATTACTATCACCAATTAAAAAAGAATAGCATTAAGAAAAATAGTGTTTTACTGGAGTCCTATCATGCAGTAAGTATGACGGGGAACGTTTATGCAATTTTTACAGAACTAGTAAAAAGTAAACCTGACTATGATTTTTATTGGGTGTATGCAGTCGATAAAGACCCGATGATGGATTGCTTAAAAAAAGAATTTCCTGATAGTAAACTACACTTTGTAAAACATGAAAGTAAAGAATACTATCGGTTATTGGCTAGTTGTGAAATATTAATTAACGACACTTCTTTTATGCCCTATTTCATTAAACAAAAGGGGCAAACGTATGTGAATACCTGGCACGGCACCCCTTTGAAGACGTTAGGATTAGATATAAAGGGTAGTGGCTGGGCGGATCACAAAAATATTCAACGTAATTTATTGCAAGCAGATAAATTACTCATGCCTAACAAATTCACGGCTGACCGGTTGATAACCAGTCATGATTTAAATGGAATTCTGCCAGCTCAAGTTTACGTGACTGGAAATGCCAGGGTTGATTTGAGTTTCGACGATGCTAAAAAAATCCGCCAAAAGTATCAACTAGGCGAAAAAAAGATTGTTTTGTTTGCGCCAACGTGGAAAAAGGATATAGAAGATACTACTGTAGAAGATCTTCAACAATTGATAAATCAAATGCAAAGCTTGCAACAAAAAGTTGGAGAAGATTACAAAGTACTGTTAAAAACACATTATTTTGTATATGACTTTTTTGTAAAAGAAGGTTTTGGCGATCAGGTACTACCAAATTGGATTGATACAAACGAATTGCTTAGCGCCGTTGATATTTTGATTACGGATTACTCTAGTATTTTCTTTGACTTCTTACCATTAAAGCGCCCGGTATATTTTTATATTCCAGATAAAGAAGCGTATGCAAAAGCACGGGGCTTTTACATGGACTTAGATACTTTACCAGGATTGGTGTCTGAAAACTTAGATGAGATTGGTGTTGCTCTAGCGGGAAACCAATCCGTATATTTGCAAGAATACGCAACTAAGTACGAAAAGTTCTGGCAAAAATATTTATATTTAGATGATGGAAAAGCGCGTAAGCGTGCTGTAAAGGCCATTTTTGATCAAGAGGGCAAGGACGCCATAAGTTACGAGTCTGGTAAAAAGAAGATAATGATGTATGCTGGTGGTTTTTACAACAATGGAATTACAATCTCAGCAATCAACCTTTCTAATTACATTGATTATGATAAGTATGAACTAATTTTTTGGGATTTTTCAAAGATTAATGCTGAAAAAGCCGGCAATATCATGCGTGTAAATCCCAAGGCACATTTTATTTATAAATTCTCAAATACTATTCGAGATTTAAGTGATACTTACAACCAAAATTGGATTTACCGTCAAGGGGCGAATACAAAGTTTGGTAGTATGAAGAAGTATCAAAAACAAATTGCATATGAAGTTAGACGAATTCTTGGTAATTTTGAACCCGATGTAGTTATAGATTTTGGTGGATATAATAAGATGTTTACCGCGATAACTGCGGCGGCCCCATTTAAACGAAAAGTAGTATATCTCCATAATGACATGCTTGGTGAGTATAACAAGGTAATTAATGGCAAGTACAAACATCGCTGGAATCTAAAAGTCACCTTTAGTATGTACAATTATTTTGATGAAATCGTATCAGTTTCCGAGAGTGTTAATGATCAAAATAAACAAAATTTAAAACCATGGATCCGCGATCTTTCTAAAATGGTTTACGTAAATAATGTAGTAGATGCTAAGGGAGTTTTAGAACAAAAGCAGTTAGTACATGAGCAATTAGAGGGCCTACAAAAATCACGGTACGATCAGCAATACCGGATTGTTTTTGATGAGTCAGTTAATTGGGGTGGTATCTTAACTGAGAAGAGTTTTATTAAGCCTGCAGAAGATAAAATTAATTTTATTAATGTAGCCCGTTTATCTCCAGAGAAAAATCAAATTAATTTGATTAAAGCTTTTGAAAAGATAGTCGCAAAGAACAAACAAGTTCATTTATATATTGTCGGAAATGGTCCCTTGAGAAGACAACTGGAAGATTTAATATACGATCTGGGGTTGTCTGAATATATATCCTTAACCGGCTATGTGTCTAAACCGGCTATGCTGACAGAATTAACGGATTGTTTTATTCTACCCTCCAATTATGAAGGACAAGGACTATCAATTATAGAAGCAATGCTACTAGAAAAGCCGATTATTGGTACAGACGTACCAGGAATACATTCAGTGATTAGTGGAACAGCAGGTTTATTAGTCGAAAATACAATAGATGGAATTGCAAAAGGAATGGATAAATTTATTAACGGTGAAATAAAGGCGTCTAATTTCAATCACAAGAAGTATAACGATGAAGCTTTACAGCAATTTTATTCGATTGTAATTGGGAATCAATAACCACTATAATAGTTACATTTAAGAAGGCGGAGTTAATAACTCATGCCTTTTTTATATACCTAAAAAACTAAATCTTTAACCTCCTATTGCTAATATTTAAGCTTATACTTAATTTTCCCTTTAAAGCTAGTTCTTTAACGACATTTAGTGTAAAACTATATCTGGTAAACTTATTTGGGGGAGAAATCGAAATGTCAAAAAAATTGATTAATAAGTTGGTTATCGGTGGATTAATCGTTCTCGCATTGATAATAGTTTGGGGGCAGGCAAGTACATACTTAAAAAAGCCCGCCGCTACTGAAAAAAATAATCATTTGGCGATTCCACGAGCGACTCACTCGACGGAAAGGGGAAGGTTGCAGCAAGCACTTTCACCAACCGGATTTAGTGGCTCAGCAATTTTAGTAAAGAACAACCAAATTGTTGATAGTTACACAGCGGGAGTGGAAGATAATGAAGGTGGCAAAAAGAATCGGTTAACTACTGCTTATGAAATTGATTCTTTGCAAAAATCACTCACGGCTGGACTAGTAATGACCTTGGTTAATAGGCATGAAATCGCCCTTACGGATCGCCTTAATCAGTACATAACGGGCATACCGGGTTCTGCGGAAATCACCATTCGACAGCTACTCGACATGACATCGGGATTATCATTGCCTAAGCTTAAATATAAAGGTGATAGTTTATCTAGAAAACAGTATTTAAAAATTCTTCGAAAGAACGTTAAATTTCAGCCGGAAAAATATGGTAAATGGAATTATCAGCCCGTCAATTACGTGCTATTGTCAATGATTTTAGAAAAAGTTACGGGGGATAGTTACCAACAGCTATTCACAGAACGTTACACAAGCAAGTTAAACTTACAGCAAACCGTATTCGCAACTGACACTACTGGTTATGATACGGCTAAGGGGTATTATCTCAAAAAACAAGGGGACGAAGTTAAACAAGTGCTTCAAAAGCCTAACTTGGCGACGGTTGAATCAGAATTAGGCACGGGACAAGTGTACATGTCCGTTGCGGATTATTATAAAACATTAGCTAAATTACTTAATGGTGGACTCCTAGGCAAACCCACTGTGCAAACATTGTATCGACCGGCTAACGGGGCTCAAGTCAAATACCATGGAGGTCTGTACACTAATCACCAAAATTATTACTCGGCTAATGGTTACGGCTACGGATTTGAAGACCATATTCGAATTAGTCCGGATGGTAAACAAGCCCTCATCGTATTTAGCAATCATCAAGGCAATAAAATAAAGGGCCAAAAATTAAAACAAGCAGTTGATAAATTGACCAATCAATATTTTAAAACAGCGCAGATAAACGAGTAATGTACTATTTTTGATGTCTAAAATTTGTCCTATAATGGACATAAACAATTATAAAATAGGGGATAAATGTAAATGGATTTGATTACAATTTTGCGGAAAGTCAAACGCCGCCTCCTAACCTACGCCTTCAAAATTAACTACCGGCCCGCAAAACGGCCCACCGTTATTTTTGAAAGCTTTGGAGGGCGACAAATTAGTGACTCGCCGTTAGCAATTTATAAAGAAATGAAAAAAGAATATCCCGATTATCGATTAATCTGGGTGGTGAATAAGCAACTGGTTGAAGACGGGTTTCCGAATGGAGAACGTTACGATTATGTGGTTCGGGGATCTTTTAAATGGGTGCGTACGATTGAAAAAGCGCACGTCTGGGTTGAAAATGCCCGGTTGCCTCGTTGGGTGAAAAAGCCGGCGCACGTTAAAATACTGCAAACTTGGCATGGTACGCCGTTGAAAAAGTTGGGCTTGGATATTGCACAAGTAACCATGCCCGGGACCACTACGGAAAAATATCACGAAAATTTTGTTCATGAAGCAAACCGGTGGGATGCATTAATCAGTCCTAACGCCTATTCTACGAAAATTTTTCGCCAAGCTTTTGGTTATCAAAACGAAATTTTGGAAATTGGTTATCCCCGCAATGACGAGTTAGCGCATCCCAACGCAGCTAAAATTCGGCAGCTTAAAGAAAAGTTAGGGATTCCCCTGGATAAAAAGGTGGTCTTATACGCACCAACCTATCGGGATAACCAATTTTTCACCAAGGGAAAGTATGCTTTTAGCCTACCGTTTGATTTGGCAAAATTACGGGCTGCGCTTGGAGAGGATACAATTTTGCTTTTACGGATGCACTATTTGATTGCTAACGCGGTGGATCTTACTGGTGTAGAAGACTTCGCAATTGATGTATCGAATTACCCGGACGTTGCGGATTTGTACTTAGCTGCGGACGTGTTGGTTACGGATTACTCCAGCGTTTTCTTTGATTATGCATACTTAAAACGGCCCATTGTGTTCTTTCCATATGATTATGAAACTTATCGCGACGAACTTCGTGGATTTTATCTGGACTATCAAAAAGATTTACCGGGCAAGATTGTTTACAACGAAGGCGAACTGACTCATGAATTAGCTCAACTCGCTAAGGAAACTCAGCAACAGCTAAGTCCCCAATTCGAACAATTTTACGCAAGGTTTTGCGCCATTCACGCGGGTGATGCGGCAGCCCAGGCGACAAATTGGGTAAGTCAACAGTTGCAAGCTTACGAGACTAAATAAGCAAGGTGAATTTTATGAGCGGTCTTACGCCAGTAGTTGCGCTAAAACGGCGACAGCGGCTTTTAAAGGGGTCTAACGGACTTGTAAAGCCAATAATTAACCACGATGGTCTTTGAAATCAATAAATGAAAAAGCTTCGCAAGAATCGGAATTCTTGCGAAGCTTTTTTGATCGGTAGCTAAACTACTTTTTAGCTTGTTCAATTAGCTTTTGCATCATTTGTGCTTGGTACTCAGCACTAAACTTCTTGGTAGCTTCAGCAGTTGTCTTGTCAGTCAACTTTTTCTGTTCGGCAGGACTCATCCGGGGATTTTTCTGCAAAGCAGCTTTTAAGGTGTCCTTAACCGTTGCGGTTACCTTAGCTTTTACGTACTTAGTAGCATCCTTTTTCATAGAAGCTTGATTTTGTTTAACCAATTTTTGCAATTTAGCGGCTTCGGTAGTTGACAAAGTTGGCCAATTTTTAGGCACGTAGAAGGTGTTAACCCGGTGGGAAACTTCCCGGTCGTTTCCGGCGATGCCAAACCAAAGGCGGTAGGTATCGTTTTTGTATACCCAACGGGTGGTTTTCTTCTCTAAACGGGCTTGGTCGTCGTTAGTGGTCTTAACCCGGTTAGTAGTTTTTTCCAATTCGGTGTGGGAAGTTTTCTTTTTGTCCGCATCCTTTTTATAAACGTAAACTCGTTCCTTACCATCGGTCCCAATATTCTTATAAAGTAACATGGGCATTTGTTTTGAAGGTGAAACTGAGTAAACGGTTTGGGTAGTTGTTTCGGTGATCTTCTTCATTCCGAAATGTTCCCGGTCGTTCATTACCAATAGCGCTACTGAGCCAACGACCACGATGGCAGAAATAGTGGTACAGATGTAACGAACCACGAGTTTGGGAATTAGGGTCATTGAAACAAAGGTTGCGATCACAGCAAGTATTAGTAGAAAAATAATCATTATTTTTCACCTCCAGCTTGAGGTTGTACTTCGGCTGAACTACCAGAACGGTTGCTAACAAAGAAGGCAATGATTAGACCTAAGGCACTGAAGCCAACCGCGATCCAAAACGATGCGTGGTAACCACTGATAGTGGCATTAAAGGCTTGGTCTTTGTAAGCAAGTGGTTCAGCTTTCAATAAGTGTTTAGCAGGCATTTGGTTGTTAGTAACGTTGGTTAGCACACTGACTAAAATAGCAGTTCCCATCGAACTAGCAACTTGCCGAAGGGTGTTGTTAACCGCGGTTCCGTGCCCCATCTTGTCAAATGGCAACGAGTTCATTCCGGCAGTAGTAACCGGCATCATTGCCATTGAGATTCCAGCCATCCGAATTGCGTATAACACGATGATGTAAAGCATTGGAGTGGTCCGGGTGATGAAAGCAAATGGTAACGTTCCGATTGTTAACAAGAACATCCCGGTAGTCGCTAACCGGCGTGCCCCAATTCTATCGAAGAGACGTCCGGTAATCGGGCTAAGAACCCCCATCATTAATGCCCCAGGCAATAATGTTAATCCAGAATGAAAGGCAGATTCGCCACGTACAGTTTGGATGTAAAGAGGAAGAACCATTTCTGCACCGACCATGGCAATCATGGAAACCGAACTAAGGGTTGCTGAAATTGAAAATTCAGGAATCTTCAATACCCGTAGGTCAAGGAACGGATTTTTACTCCGTAATTGACGCGCCCCAAATAGGATTACGAAGATTGCCCCGATAATTAAGGTGGCTACAACTAAGGAATCAGTCCAGCCCTTGTCACCAACTTCGGAGAAGCCAAAGAGCAAACTACCAAAACCAATGGTTGAAAGTGCAGCTGAAATCCAATCGAGTTGGGTGTGCTCCGTTTTCAAAACGTCTTTCATAAAGAAGAAACCAGCAATTAAAACTACAATGACGATTGGGATAATCATCCCAAATAAAGTCCGCCAGTGGTAGTTATCAATGACCCATCCAGAAAGGGTCGGCCCAATTGCTGGAGCCACCCCGACAACTAGGCCGGCAAGTCCCATCGCTGAACCACGTTGGTTAGCGGGGAAAATGGTTAGCATCATGGTTTGCAAAAGGGGCATCGTAATTCCGACCCCTAGCGCTTGGATTAGTCGTCCAGCAAGGAGTACTGAAAACGACGGGGCTACGTAACAGAACGTGGTCCCAATTAAAAATATCGTCATGGCTGAAAGGTATAGCCGTTTGGAAGGAATCCGGCTAGTCAACCAGGCACTAATGGGAATCATGATCCCGTTGACCATCAAGAAACCAGTCGTGAGCCATTGCACAGTCGAGGTACTGATATCGAAGGCCTTCATTAAAGTAGGAAAGGCCGTGGTTAAAATGGTTTGGTTCAAAACGGTACAAAATGAACCAATTAAAAGCACAAGGATCAATAAAGACCGCTTATAGGGTTTTCCATGTGCATCAAATGCTTGTGTCATAAGCTTACAACCTCTTTTCATAAAAACTATTCTTAGATACTATAGTCCGGTATACCATCTTTGTCAACTTATTTGACAAAGATGTTAGAGAAGTTATAATTAAATTAAATAAACGGACAAAGTCAATCAGGTTAACTTCAGGAGGAGAATCATGGGAAATCCGTCAGATCGGGTCGATATGTTAAAAAGAATCATTGCGAGCGAGTCTTTGTTACTAAGTATTGGCGATGTGGCAAAGGCAATTGATGTGTCACCTCGTCAATTACGTTATTGGGAAAAGAAAGGCTACGTAAAGACCAATGTATCAGAGTCGGGCCAGCGTAAATATACGTACCCTGCACTTATTCAAGCCGGAAACATTGCCCATTACCTTAATAAGGGGTATACGTTAGCGATGGCAGCTAAAAAAGCCGAGGACAATCGTAAGTTAATGAAAATGTTACGAATTTTTTTGCAGTCCCGGGTAAACAAGGGCTACGAAATTGAAAACGGCTATGAAATCGACTTGGGTGAAGTGAAGAACTTACCTGCGGAAGAACACCTGCTGATAGACGTGATGCAAGACGGTGAAAGCTATTTCAAAATCAAAAAAACAAATGATTGACGAAGATTAATTAGTAGGCTATATTTATAGTGAAATACTTATAAAAAATAAGGTTCATCTTCAAGGGGCAGGGTGTAATTCCCGACCGGTGGTACAGTCCATGACCTGTCATTTTTGACAGCTGATTCGGTGAAATTCCGAAACCGATAGTTAAAGTCTAGATAAAGGGAGATTGAATTTATTGACGCGCACTGAATTTTTTAATTCGGTTTTTAACGCTGTTGCCCCGAACTCGAGCAACGGCGTTTTTTTGTGGAAATAAGTTACCAAGAAGGTGCTCCGATTCTAAAGGAGGCAGTAACATGAGTGTTTCTAAAGTTAATAAGATGGTGATTGTCGCAATGCTGGCAGCCATTTCGTTTGTGTTGATTTTCATTGATTTTCCGATTTTACCGGGGTTTTCGTTCTTAAAGATTGACTTTGCGGACGTACCGGTCTTGATCGGAACCGTTTTGTTTGGGCCCGTGTGGGGAATGGCGACGGCTGGATTAGCTGGGCTATTGGACATTATTGTTCGGGATAGCAACCCGGCGGGAGCCCTTGGAGCGGTAGCAAATTGGATGGCGGCGGTAGCATACGTTCTACCAATCTATTCGTTTTTGAAACGCGCAGAAGATCAGCCACATCACCAAGCTGTAATGGCGCTAGTTAAGGGAGTGCTGTTAGGAACGGCCTTGATGACCGTGGTGATGAGTGTGGCAAATCTGTTTGTTTTGTTACCACTGTATATGAAATTGGCAAGTTTCCAAATAAATATCTCGACGTTAAATATGGTGTTGTACGGGGTGCTACCGTTCAACATTTTAAAGGGAATCATAGTAGGAGCAGTAATTGGATTACTGTACTTTAGGCTGGTGCCGATAGTGAGAAGGGGAGAAAAATAAAGAGAGTGGAAGCCACCGGGTAATTTTTGAGGATTAACTTGATTTTGGCCTTAATCGCGGTTTAGGCGATTAAGGCCAAAATATAGTTAACCGGAGAAAATTGGTGGCTGGAACTCGTTTCGACTGTGCAGCAACAGAACACAAAGGATTAACAGAAACAGGGACTAATCGCGGTTTTGGCGATTGGTCCCTGTTTTGGTTAACCGGAGAGAGCTGGGTTCCAGAACGCGGGTTAGCCAGTTCGCTAAACCACGGAGATTAGGCTCGCGACAGTCCTAATTTCAAAAATTACTACATATTATAATATCGGTTAACGGTAACCGAAAATAGCAGCTAATGCGCAACATGCTATAATAAAGCTTCATCAAAAATGGTTGATAAACAACATTTTTGGAATAAGGTAATTCAACTGTTCGGTTGGAAGGCCAAATTTAGAGGTGAAGTTTATGCGGCTTGACGCGCGAAGTATAACAAAAATGGCATTATTACTGGCAATTATCATTGGGTTGGGATTGGTTCCTAATCTTCCAATGGGATTGATTCCGGTTCCCATCACGGTGCAAAATATTGGAATTTTATTAGTGGGGTTAATCCTTACTCCAGGAGAAGCCGCAATCACCATCGGCGCGTTTCTGCTACTGGCCTTGCTAGGCATGCCAGTCTTAACCGGAATGCGGGGTGGAGTAGCCGTATTTATGGGACCGACGGGCGGTTACCTATTGGGGTATCTTGTAGGAGCAGTGTTATTGGCATGGTGGACGTCACATGGTCGACAAGATTGGTTTGGTCTCTTTGCAAAAGTTGCCATCATTGCGGTTCTAGTAATTGATTTATTGGGAATTGTTGGATTTGCAATTAATATGCGGATGGCATTTTCTAAGGCGGTGCTTGCAAACGCCTTTTTCATTCCTGGAGACGTCATTAAATCTGCGTTAGTGGCTTTAGTGGGCCGACGCTTAAAAATAAAATAGACGCTACAAAGCTAAAATTTAGTCAAGACCAGCTCCCGGAGGCTAAATTTTAGCTTTTTTTAAACTTTTATGAGATAAATTTGATAAACGCCGTAACGACGGAAATAATCGGCAGATAATTTATGAATAGAATGTGACAAATGTGAACTTTTTAAGCCCGTAATGTTACGGTTACTTTACAAAAAATTCAAATCATGCCATAATTTTGCGTAACGTTTAGCAGGGTTAGCGACCTAACGCAACCTTTGCAAACTAAACCAATAGCAAAAAACAGGGGGGATTGTGGTGATCGGTTTTCTTAAGAATCTGTGGCAACACGATTCGGTTAAATTCATCACAAGGACAGTATTTTACTTTTTAGTTTTTGTGATTTTACTTTATTTATACGGGTATAGTGGAATGTCTGGCGGGACTTTCATTTACAACGAATTTTAGCAGGAGGTTTTGATTTGCAAAAAGTTACAAACGTAATTGAAAAGATTGATTCAATTGCCCAAGAGCATCCGGACTGGATTGCTTATGATTATTTGGGAAATACGCACACATATGGTGAATTAAAAGCTTTCTCAGATAATTTAGCGGCTTACATTTTAGAACAAAATATTATGGAACAAGCTCCCATTATGATTTATGGGGGACAAACATTTGAAATGGTGGCGGCCTTTTTAGGAGCAGTTAAAAGCGGTCATGCTTACGTTCCAATTGACCGGCATTCTAATCCAGAACGGTTAACCATGATCAATGAGATTGCGCATCCCGGGATGTGTATTGCCATTGAAGACTTACCGGTCTCTTTAGATGACTTGCCAATTTTGGAAGGCCAGGAGCTTTCAGACGTGTTTGCAAATTCGCAAAGCGTAGAGCTAGATCAGGCGGTCACCGGAGATGAAAACTACTACATTATTTTTACTTCGGGAACCACGGGTAAACCAAAGGGAGTTCAAATCAGTCATAACAATCTATTGAGCTTTGTTAACTGGCAAATGGACCAGTTCGATTTACCTGACCGACCGGTAACCTTGTCGCAACCACCATATTCGTTTGATTTATCGGTAATGGACCTATACGCTACTTTGGTGTTAGGAGGAACGTTAAAGGCGGTTCCTAAGACGGTTACCGATAATTTCAAGGAACTTTTCGAAATTTTACCAACGTTAGGGTTAAATGTCTGGGTTTCAACGCCATCTTTCATGGACGTATGCTTATTGCAACCAACTTTTGATGCGGATCACTATCCGGCACTATCCCGGTTCTTGTTCTGTGGTGAAGAGTTATCACATGCGACGGCCCAAGCTTTAAAACAACGTTTTCCAGAAGCGCGGATTTTTAACACGTATGGCCCGACGGAATCAACAGTTGCGGTTTCGGCAATCGAAATTACGGACGCCGTGCTGGAACAAAACGACCGGTTACCAATCGGCCGGTTGAAACCGGACATGGGCGGTTACATCATCGATATGGATAACAACGTTGTTAAGGCTGGTAACGAAGGTGAATTGGTAATTTATGGCCCAGCGGTTTCAAAGGGTTACATTAATAATCCAACCAAAACTAACGAAGTCTTCTTCAAGTATGAAGGGCATCCGGCATACAAGACCGGTGATTTGGTGGTAATGGATCAAGATGGGGTCCTCTACTACCGCGGGCGAACTGATTTCCAAATTAAATTACACGGTTACCGGATTGAACTTGAAGAGGTTAACCATTACTTGAACAACGACCCGCTCATCAAGGCGGGAATTGCCGTGCCTAAGTACGGTAAAGACCAAAAAGTTGCGCAACTAGTCGCGTACGTAATTCCGGCAACGGATGAATATGATTCACAAATTAAACTCACGGTGGCCATTAAGGACAGTTTGAAGGCTAACATGATGGAATACATGGTCCCGAACCGGTTTATTTTTGTTGAAGAATTGCCACAAACGGCGAACGGCAAGATTGACATAAAAAGTATGATCGCGCGGGTTAACTCATGATGTGGACAGCGACACCTTACGAAAACCCGACTTACTTTTTCATGTTAGCCATTGCCCTAGTGCCCATTGTGATTGGGATGCTACGGGGACGCCGTTTTCACTGGTACGAACTGTTAGTATCGTTTTTCTTCTTGTTGCTAACCTTTGGGGGACCAAAGTGGCAACAGGGGATTGCCTTAATTGGTTATTTAATCTTCCAGGTGATATTGGTTTCACTATATAACCGCTATCGCAAGCAGCATAACGCGACCGGAGTTTTCGTAGGGGCCGTAATATTGGCAATTTTGCCCCTAGCAGTGGTCAAAATGACGCCGTTATTGCAATCAGGTAACTCTTCGTTAATCGGATTCCTCGGAATTAGTTACCTAACTTTCAAGGCGGTTCAGACCATCATGGAAATTCGCGACGGGGTCTTGAAGGATTACGATCCGTGGTTCTTCCTGCAGTTTTTGGCCTTCTTCCCGACAATTTCTTCTGGGCCAATTGACCGGTACCGGCGCTTTAAGAAGGATTATTTAAATGTCCCTGAACGAGGACACTACTTGGACCTGTTGGAAAAGGGTGTGCACTACCTTTTCTTAGGGTTTGTGTATAAATTTATGCTGTCTTACGTATTTGGTTCCTTGCTTTTGCCAAGGGTCCAACACATTGCTTTACAAACGGACGGTCTCTCTTGGGGCCTGTTGGGCGTAATGTACGTTTACAGTTTTTACCTATTCTTTGATTTTGCGGGTTATAGTTTGTTCGCGGTAGCCATTAGCTACTTCATGGGGGTCGAAACTCCGATGAACTTCAAGCAACCGTTCAAATCGCACAACATCAAAGAATTCTGGAATCGTTGGCACATTACCTTGTCATTCTGGTTCCGCGATTATGTTTACATGCGGCTCGTGTTTTTCTTTATGAAGCACAAGACCTTTAAGAGTCCTAAGACGACGGCAAACGTAACTTACGTTTTAAACATGTTGTTAATGGGATTTTGGCATGGGGAAACCTGGTATTACATCCTCTATGGTTTGATTCACGGGGTCGCCCTCGTAATCAACGACTGGTGGCTTGGATTTAAGAAAAAGAATCCGGGACGCTTGCCGCATAACCGGTGGACAGAAGCACTTTCGATCTTCATTACCTTTAATTTCGTGTGCTTCACTTTCCTAGTTTTCTCAGGATTCCTAGATAAACTATTTTTTGTTAAATACTAAAGGAGATTAATTAATTATGGACGTAAAAGAAACAGTTTTAAATATTTTGACAGATTTAATTGGTACGGACGTTAGCGACAGTATGGATGATAACCTTTTTGACGCAGGTCTATTGGATTCAATGGGCACGGTTCAATTATTGTTGCAATTACAAACTGAACTAGGAATTGAAGTTCCCGTATCTGAATTTGAACGTAGCGAATGGGACACCCCAAATAAAATCATTGCTAAAGTAAAGGAACTTCAAGCTCGTGGCTAAAAGGTTATGGATGATTTTTGGTCCCGTTTTAGCGGCAGCGCTGATTTTAATCGGACTTTTATTTTCCCCATTCAAAATAAATAAGATTAACTCAGCCGTTGAGCAAAAAGCAGCTACGGCATTGTCCCCAGATACGCTCAAAGGAGATGCCGTAAAACGGGCCGCCTTAGAAAATGGGAATTACGTTCCCTTTTTTGGGTCTTCAGAACTTTCCCGGTTTGATTTAGCCCATCCGTCCGTAATGGCGGAAAAGTATGATTGGGACTTCCGTCCATTTTTACTAGGAGCACCGGGGACCCAATCGTTGACCCATTATTTTGAAATGCAGGGAATTAATCCCCAACTAAAAAATAAAAAGGCCGTCTTTGTGATTTCACCACAGTGGTTTGTAAGAAAAGGGGCGGACCCGCATGCCTTTGCATTTTACTTCTCGCAATTGCAAGCCGTTAACTTCTTGGAAAACCAAACTGGAAAGCCAAGTGAACGATACGCTGCTAAACGGTTGCTAACTATGTTAGACGACCGGAGTAACAGCACTAACCGTCAAGTAATTAACGCGTTAGACCGGGTGGCTAACGGGCAGCAGGTAACTTCGGGACAACGGACTTACTTGAAGTACTATAAACGGTTGTTGGCTCATGAAGACCAACTCTTTTCGCCGCTTAGCTTGCAAGGAACTAATCAGGACCATATTAACCGGCAGGTCGAAGCATTACCTAATAGCCCGTCGGATGGGATGATTCAACAAGCTTTGACCCGCCAAGCTAAACGGCAAACGTCAAACAACCAGTTTGGGATTCAAAATCAGTTTTATAATAAACGTTTGAAGAAACGGATTGCTGCTTTTGAAGGGATGCAAAAGCATTACGACTATACGCGTTCGCCTGAATTTGCTGACTTCCAGCTAATTTTGGATCAATTTGCGAAAAATCATATCCAAGTGCTCTTTATCATCCCGCCGGTTAACCAGAAGTGGGCGGATTACGTGGGCTTATCACAAGAAATGCTCCGTGGTTTTGACAAAAAAATAAATTACCAGCTGCAAAGTCAAGGATTCAACCAGATCCTCGATTTATCACGCGATGGCGGTAAGAAATATTTCATGCAAGATACCATCCATTTAGGCTGGTACGGTTGGTACGTGGTTGATCAAAACGTCAAGAATTTTGTTGACCAACCTAGCCAATCAACGCATTACCAAATTAAGCATCAATTCTTTGATGAAGATTGGCAACAGTTAAAACCATCTGATTTGAAAACTTATATCAAGAATAATTAATAACTTTTAGGTATAATAGAAAGAGAATCGGAGCTGGGGAGCCGAACGTCGCGACTTTGAAAATTGATTTTGGAATTTTGTGACTGACGACTGCTTTTGCAAAATTGCGAGAGCGGAATTGAAAGCTAGTCGAGCGTTTACCCACTCTTTTTAGATAACTAGTTTAAGGGAACGGGGGATAAATAGATGCGCGAGAAAAGTTTTCGGTTGGTCAGCCAGTTTGCCATCATGTTAGTCGCGCTAGAAGTTTTAGCGATTAGCATTAACATGTTTTATGCACCACATAACGTGGCTGCGGGAGGCGCAACGGGGATTTCAATTTTGTTAGAGGACGCCTTTGGCTGGAACCGGGCGCTGATTGTCTTTATCATTAACGTGGCAATGCTGATAGCGTCGTACTTTACATTGGGAAAACAGACTACGGCCCGAATTACGGTGGGCAGTTTGTTGTTACCAGTCTGTATGGCGGTGACGCCGAGTTTAAGCTTGGTATCGGACCGCACGTTGGCAGTGATTGTCGGCGGAGCGCTGTACGCAATTGGAGTGGCGCTGTTATACCAAATTGATGCTTCCAGCGGGGGCACTACGGTACCGCCGTTGATTTTAAAAAAGTACTTTAACTTTAAAACTTCCGTGAGTTTGCTGGTGCTTGATACGATTGTTTGTCTGATGAATATCTTTAGTTCGGGAATGGAAGCTTTCATCCTAGCGCTATTTTCATCGGTGATCACGCTGTTAGTGATGAATTATATTGAGACCGGAATTGACCGGAAGAAGAGTGTTTACATTATGAGTAGCCGACTTAGTGAGGTCGAGGAAATTATCTCGGAGTCGCTGGATCAAAGTTACACGAGTTTGAACGTGCAGGGAGGATTTTCGGGAGATAACCGCCGGATGCTAATGCTGGTGGTGGAAAATGCCGAATATCACCGAATTATTGAAAGAATTAGGGAAATTGACCCCAAGGCGTTCATTTTAACGACCAATGTGGCGGAGATTCATGGGGGACAATATTAATATAGAGGGTTTTGAAACCCGGGTAGCTCTTGAGGACTAACGGAATTAAGGGGATTAATCGCGATTTTGGCGATTGATCCCCTTAATTTGGTTAGCCGGAGAGGGCTGGGTTTCAAAACCCGTTTCGACCACGCGGCAGAAAAGTATTTGTATTTAACGACCAATGAACTAAAAAAGGGGCCTCAGATTTCAAGCAGAAATCCGAGGTCCCTTTTCAACATTAAAATATCCAGTTTATTTAGCAAATATTTGGGCCGCAATTCGATCGGCAATTCGGAGCCGCACATCGTTAACTCCAGGAATTGGAGCCCCGTTAGTTAGCCAATGCCGTTTTTCGGTGGGAAGTCCCCAAACAAAGAAGTGGGGTACCACGTTGCCGTTTTGATCGATCAGTTCAGCAGTGTCGTCCGTAACGTCCAAGGCTCCGGTTTGGTAACTAGAACCATCGCGAAGCTGGAGGGTAAAGATCCGGGCCAGTCCCTGTTGCAGCAAGTTATTTACCAACGGGTTAGTGTTATTGGCAGCGTTAGGCTGGGGTAAGCGACCTTCAATCAAGACGTTACCAAAGTACTGTTGATGATCCGCAAGCCGGTTTGAATAAGTCATAAATTGATCATCACTCGTTTCAACCCTCATATCTGGGCCAATCAGAGTTAAAATGCCCGACTTGATAAGGGCTAAAATCTGTTCAATCCGAAATGCCGGCGGTCCGACCGCTAAGAAGCTATTTAAGGAATTAAAATGTTTGAGAACCTGCTCTACGTAGTCGTCAGCACTGATTAAACGGTAGGTAACCACTTTCCGAATGTTGGTACGTAATTCGCGTAGCTTTTCAATAGCGCTTGTAAATGGGGCGGTTAAGTTACCTTCGTTTGCCAAGTCCACGTCTTGCTGCAAGTAAGTCTTAATAAACTGGGTAAAGCTGGCAGCGTCGTTAACGTCTTTAGGAATTGGATTCTTCCATTCTTCCCAGTTGAGACGATCTTTAGCAGCAATGCCGTAGTTATCCAAGATTTTCTTGAATCCCTTTGTGCTAGCAGCTAGGTCGGCTTCAAAAGCAGTTAGATCAATTTCTGGATAACTATTTTGCGCGAGGGTAACGTAGTAGGTTAACTCAACGTCCCATTGAATGCGATTAATAAATTCTTCGCCGCTAATGACTTGGTGTTGGCGAACAAGGTCGTCAACGTATTGGTCACTTAGGAAATAGCGCGGAAAAGTTTCGCCCACTGCCTTTTGGTCTAGCCCCCGAGCATGATAGGGCAATCCCCTCCGGGAGCTAGCGTAAATCGTAGGCTCATCACCAGAACGCGTGTAAGTTAAGTTCCCGTGTTCGTCGCGGTGGAAGGTTCCGCCACGCCGTTCGGTAAGTTCGGCAAGGTAGTCGATAAAACTTAGCCCTAATCCACGAATAATTACGTGATCGCTAGCAGCTACGTCATCAACGTCCATCTCGGCTGGATACGCAATTGGAACGTATTTTAATTGATGAGCAGCGGCAAAATCTTGCAACTGCCGTTCTTCTTTGCTTAACGGGTTGTTGCCTTCCCCTAAAGCAGCAGACACAACGTCCACGTTGTAAGCAGCATCTTGGGTGATGACTGTGTATTGCTGGGCATCTTTTTTAACGTTAGTCACCCATTCTGGACGTAGGGTCACGCTAAAGTTATCCGGTAAATGATTAATAATTTGTTCGTAAAACCACTGTTGGTAGATGCCAAAAAGGGCTCGAGAACTGTAAGAGTGCTTGTTTAAGTTCGCTAATTCATTTAAGAGCAGCTTTTGATGATGATATTGGTGTTCTTCAATAAAGCTGCGTCCGTTTGCTAGGGCCCAGTCAAGTAAACTCGGACCTTCATGAACCGGGCCAGCCATTTCAATAGATTGATCCGTGAATAAAGTGATTTTTTCGGCTAACGAATTCATTTTCAGTTCGTGGTTTTGGTCAGGATTCCAAACTCGACCACCAATTCCGAAGGGATCAAATAGTGATATTTCGACATTGGCTGAGTAATTGGTACTGATTCCCCAACAAACTAAACGTTCGAGGGCCATTAAGTTGCGCGGACCCGCGCCGATTAAAGCAATTTTCATATTGTCCACCCCGTTTGTTTTTCACCTTTATCATAGCATAATAACGAAAGCTTGCGGCGAGGCTTTCCGGGACTGCTAGGTGAGAAAGGCTACAAAAAATAAGGTAATTGTATAAAAAAATGAAATCGAATACATCTTTTTTGCTCAATTGGGTAAATAAAAGTAAAAAAGTGGATTTGAAAGCGATTTTCCCTTTTTATCTACGGGCAAACGGCGTAGTATAAATGTAAAATCACAATGAGTGGAAGGATAACGATGATGTATAAAGTAGTATTGTTTGACTTAGACAACACCTTATTAAAAACTGAAGACGCTTCGGTGGCGGCATTAAGCTACGCTCTGAAACAAGACGGCGTGACGGTTACCCCAGAGGCAATTATTAGTCTAATGGGAATCCCTGGTTTAGAGATGGCTAAACAATTGGGTGCTCCTAATCCGGAAAAGACCATCGCAATCTTTAATGAACAAATTGGTAAAGAAGTCGATTTGATTAAACCATACGACGGAATTGAGGCAATGTTTACCGGTTTGCATGAACTTGGTGTGGAGTATGGGATTGTTACTTCCAAATTAAAACGAGTCTTTGATGACGAGATGAAGCATTTCCCTAAGATTCAACAGATTAAACGGGTGGTCTTTTCTGACGATACACAAAAACATAAGCCAAATCCTGATCCGATTTTATTTGGGATCAAAAAATACTTTGCGGAAATGGATTTAAAGGATGTCTTGTACGTAGGAGATTCGTTATTTGATATGCAGGCAGCCCACGCAGCGGGAGTAGACTTTGCTAACGCCGGCTGGGGTGCCATCCCAACTAATGATTTCTCAGAGGCAGAATACGTGTTGCAAAAACCCGAACAACTTTTGGACATTGTGCAACGGTCAAAGAAATAGATTTGCAATTAAATGGGCGGTGGAGCAGGAAGCCATATTAGCTACGAAACAGCCCTAAAAAAGAGGTTGAGAAAATTAAGCAATTTTCTCAACCTCTGTTGTTTATCTAGTTTTACATTGAAGGTACCAACCAGTCGTTTTCTAACAAATGGTGAAATTGTTTTGTGATCGGTAGCCACAATTTGTTGTTGATGATGTCCTTCAAGCACTGCCAAAATAATGGGTCGCGTGCTTGGCGGGCGGTGGGGTAAACAAATATGTATTCACCGGTCCGCGTCCGGGCTTTGATCTTATTATTTTCGTGTCCGATAAGTTGGACTTCCAAATACTCGCGCATATTCGGATCGTTGATAATCATTACGCATCATCCTCCCTCACTTCTATAAGGCTACCATGAGGAGGCCAAAGAGGGGCAAAATTTGCTCAGAATTTAGCACATCTTAAATAAAAAAATATTTTCTTAAATATATCAAACTTAGTGGAGTTATTAATTGCATTTTAAAGATAAAGCGACTATCATCTTTCAAGCTGAATAATTCAACTAAGGCTAAGGAGGAGTTTCTTCTGAAAGGTCTTAACGTTATTAAAAATTGTCTGTTTCTAGTTTTACTTTTTGCGATGGATCAAGTAATTTCATTACCGCAAATAGCGGCAATGCATATTCACGACTCCCATCCAGTTGTACACGTCCTTTTGGTGGTAGTGTACACTTTGACCACTCTAGCAGTGGTGATTTTTTTGGTTCAATTTTACCGTTATAAAGTGCGCAAAAATCATAGTGATTTCGCTAATTACCCGTTGAACAGTAAGCGTTTTCGGATTATGTTATTAATGGTTGGGTTATGGTTCATTTTTATGCTTTTGCAGACTTGGTACGTAACCTACTTTAATATTGGTACTTCGGAAAACCAATCGGCGATTGAACAATTACTACGGGACACGCCAATTTGGACGTGGGTTGACGCAGTACTAGTTGCTCCGGTTATTGAAGAACTGATTTTCCGGGGCCTCTTTTTTGAGTTCTTTTTTACCAAAAATAGTCGGCTGGTACGCACAATTGGCGTGGTAGTTAACGGCGCTCTTTTTGGCGGATTGCACGACCTAGGCGCTAGTTTCCCAATTTACGCAATCATGGGAATGCTGCTAGCGATCACCTATTTATGGACCAAGGATATCAAATATAGCATCACGCTCCACATCATAAATAATTTTATTTCATTTTTATAACGGCTACGGAGGATTAATATGGATAGTATTTTAACTAAAGGAAGCCCAATTAAGGGAATTATCTTATTCAGTATTCCGCTGCTTTTAGGTAATATTTTCCAACAAATTTACACCCTCTCCGACACCTTGATTGTTGGCCGGGTGGTCGGGGTACAAGCCCTAGCTGCGGTAGGGGCTACCAGTGGGCTGACCTTTTTGATCATTGGGTTTGCCCAGGGGATGACGACCGGGTTATCGATTATCACTGCCCAGCACTATGGCGCGGGGGATTTACGAGCGGTCAAACAAAGTTTTGCAACTAGCATTTGGATTTGTGGCGGATTGGTATTGTTGCTCACCCCGCTTAGCGTTTGGGCAACCCGACCGTTACTACGGTTAATGCAGACACCGGCTAACATTATTGATGGAGCCGCAATTTTCTTATCCATTATCTTTGGCGGACTAGTGGCAACCATGTTTTTTAACCTATTTTCCAATATGCTTCGGGCGTTAGGAAATAGTCGTTTGCCACTGATTTTCTTGGTGATTGCCTGCATTATTAACGTAGTTTTGGACATCATCTTGATTGTTTTCATGCACGTTGGAATTGCTGGTGCAGGGATTGCTACGGTTACGGCCCAATTGATTTCTTGTTTTCTATGTTGGTTTTATATTAAGGCTCGGGTTCCGGCGTTGTCCCTCGAATGGCGGGAAATCACTACGAATTGGACGTTAATTAAAGAACAAATTCGGATTGGTTTACCAATGGGATTCCAAGCTTCAATCATCGCAATTGGCTCGATTATTTTACAAATTTCGTTAAACCACTTGGGTTCATCAGCAATTGCAGCGTACACCGCTGCCGGAAAAGTGGACCAATTGGCAACTCAACCAATGATGTCATTAGGAATTACGATGGCGACTTTCACCGCGCAAAACTTCGGTGCTAAGCAATACAAACGGATATTAAAGGGGATTCGCCAAGCGTTAACTACGTCGATTAGTTATGGTTTCGTGATGGGAATTTTGATTATCTTAAATAGTCGGACGTTAGTTAACCTGTTTATCGGAAATTCAGAACAACACATTACTAATTTGGCACACCAATATTTCGTAATTGTCAGCATGAGTTACTTCCTGTTGGCAATCCTGTTTATTGTGCGATACACCCTACAAGGATTTGGGAAGAGTATGGCACCTACGTTAGCAGGGGTCGCAGAATTGCTTTCCCGGATGTTAGTGGGAATTTGGGTAGTACCTGCCTTTGGCTTTATCGGAGCCTGCACGGCAAACCCGTTAGCTTGGCTAGGATCAAATTTAGTGTTGATCTGGTCCTATGTCCAAGTTGTTCGTCAATTAAGACGGGAACCTGAAGCATAAAGTGTTTTTTAAAGTGCCAGGGCACTATAATAAAGTTAGTAGGTTGTGAGTGTAGAGAAGGGGGTTTGGTTAATGATTTTCACGTATGACGTATTAAAGGACGTAATTAGCACGGGAAAACCAATTATCATTAATGAACAAAGTCAAATACAAAAATTAATGGCGGATAAAATCGCCGCAATTAAATTTGTCTCGAAAATTAAAAATGAGCATGAATACTATTGTTTCTTGGAGTTGAATCCGGGGAAGGGGATTGTGTTTTCTTCCGATGGCAACACCTTTGATGGTTTTAGCGTTTTTCAAATTCCATTAAGTGAGTTTTATTTTGACGTTGATGTTGATAAGGGCGTAATTGGAATTGAAGACGGCGTGGGTAACGAAACCGACTTTTTAGATTTATTCACTGGTCCGTCAATTGGCGAATTTAGCCGGAAGTACCACCATGCTAGTGACGAAGAAATCATGCACGGGACCACGTATGAAATGACCGACCGTTATCTAGGGGATTATTTAGGCTTTGAAGGCGAAGATGCCCAGAAACTTAACTTGACGTTGCTGCGTTTTTTGATGGCGGTATACTTTGACCAAAACCCCGCAAGTAAGCCGGTTAAATAACTAGGTAGATTAGCGCTAGTTTAAGAAAAAGCCGGCGGATGAAAAACATATTTTACATTCAGATTACAACGGTTGATTTTTTAAATGCGCGGAGTATAATTTCTTCTGTTCCAGTATTTATGGTTATTTTTTGGAGGAAGAAAAATGATTTTTAAATATGATGTTTTATCTAAAGTAATGCAAGAAGATAAAACGATTGAAATCAATAAAGACAGCTGCATCAAAAAAATCGCGGGATTAAACGGAGTGGAATACGACGTTCGGAGCAGCAACCGGCACGATTACTTCGTCTTTTTACCGCTGAATGATGATGAAGGCTTAGTTATCAGCACTGATAACCATACCGAGCTGGGATTTGAGCTGTTAAGAACTCCTAAGAAAGAATTTTTCTTGAGTATAAACACCAATATTAATCTAGTGGATTACTATGACGGTCCGGGAACCCAGACCGACTTTCCTGACGTGCTTGAACAAGAAGAACTGGACCAAAACTACAATCATTGTTATGGTGCAAGTGATCAAGCGTTGAAGGAAACCAAATTGTATCAACAAGTGGATAATTGTGTAAGCAAATATTTACGGGTGGATGCAAAGTTAGAAGAGAAGTTGAACTTAGTAATTATGCGGCTGGCCTTTTTGGCACATAGTCAACGGCAACATGCGGTGGCTTAGTTAGCATAATGGTTGTACAAAATTTTAAATACCCCAAGTTTAATGATGGCAAAATTGCTGTTAGCGGACTTGGGGTATTTTTTAGTGGTCCAACGCTTTAGGTTCCCGGTTGTTCCAGTTAACTTAAAATCTGCAATTAGCGTCGTAATCAGGCGTAATGGGAAATTTAACCTTAAATTACGCAACTTTTATCCACTCTCAAGTAGACAGGCGTTGGAAATATGTTTATACTTGTTATAGTTAACGGCGTCAAATTGATTTATATATAACCGACGTATAAAGTGAAGGAGCAATTGCTAATGAAAGTTGAACCAAACGTAGTCATTACCGAGTTTATCGTGAATATGGACAATATTTTTCATCTGTATGAAAATCAAAATGTTAATATTGCAGAAGAGGTTCAGGAACAAACTGCCTCTTTAGCGCGTTATGGAGTGCCATTTTACGTCCTCACTAATAGTTCAGAAGGTGGAGACGAAGATAATTTACATATCGTGAATATGAAACTTTTTGAACATTATCCAAACTTGACCCTCTACTTTTACCGCTTTTTAATGGCGTACGACTTTTTGCAAGCCCATCCAGAAATTGAAAAGGCAGTTTTAACAGATGCAAAAGACGTGGTTATGCTAAATTACCCCTTTGACGAAATCGAAGACGGTATTCTATACATTGGTGACGAATGGAAGCGGTTAGGCGATGTGGATATTGTAGCTAATAACGCTTCACCTCAGTATATGAAAGAATTTAGTGCTAAAAATGCCTTACGCACCCTTTTAAACATTGGAGTAATTGGGGGAACTCGCGAGGTATTAATTGAATACCTAGGAATTATGGTAAAACTAATTACTGACGAACAATTAAAAGTGCACCAAGGTGACGAACATGCTGGACTTGGGCCATTTGAAATGGAAATTGGCAATTACGTGGCGTATCGTTACTTTGCGGACCGCCTGGTTCATGGCCGGAAAGTTACTACCGTTTTCAAGGGATTTCAAGAACAGAGTAGTGCGTGGTTTAAGCATAAGTAAGGGGAGTTCACCTTGGATAAACATACATTAAAAAATCTTATTTGCGGTAAATTATGGATTTGGAAGGTTTGGGATACGGTAAACGTAAACTACCATGAAAGGCCCGCAGAATTTTTTTTGGGATCTGGTGAAGACCAAGGCTTTAGCTTTGTTGCATTAGAGTTTACGAAAGACGGTAAAGTTGACTTTCCTACTAAGATAGGATTCGTACCTCCAGAATTTATTTATTGGAACTTTAATGAAGAACAACAACGAATTGAGTTCTTAAATGAGGATCGAAACCCCAAAGTATTCGCTGGCCTGCCTAAAATTGGGGTGTATGGAGCTAGGGTAATTGACTTTGCGGATGGCAACGGAATGTTGGTTAATTTCTTTGATTATGGCGTAGAAACAAACGTACCGGTTACGCAAAGAGGATTTTTTGTATCACGGACACAATACGATATCGAGAAACAACGAGTACTGAGCCGGATGGGATACAATACGTATTGGCTAGATGATGCAGATACGTTAATAGCATTTTTCAACCAAGCTTACGAAAATTTAATTAACCATCCCGAACTCGAAGAGGTGGTCATTTCCCGAAGTGGAGAGCTGGAAGTTGAATCCTCCCCGCAGGATGATCAACTATTACTTGCCAACTACGGAGAAGGCTTTTCGTTTGATTACTGCGTTGGTAGCCGTGAAATAGTCCTAGAGTTATTAATTAAGATTTTATTCACAAACAATTTGCGTCAATTAGATCCGGATGATCAGCGTTCGGAAATTGAAATGGCAGAACAGATTGTCAACGAACAATTTAGTGATCGATGTGTATTTAAGTAGGAAGCCCTAGTGTTTTTAGCTTGTAGCGTTGAGCTAGGCACCAATGAGGAGGAAGCGTGTTGAAAATTGGTGAATTCAGAAAATTAATTTGTGACAAGATATGGTTTTGGCAGCTTGCAGATCGGGACGTCCCTTGGGATCGGGGAGTGCTCTATCTAGGTGGCAACGCAGACGATAAAGTTGGTTTTACAAGTTTTATCTTCAAAAAAGACGGTAGCATTATTGTGCCCACAAAAGTAGGGTTTATCCCTCCGGAAGGTCACTACTGGGATTTTGACGAAGAAACCCAACAACTGCTTTTTTATGACCAAGATAGGAACCAAGTAAACTCGGCCACTTTAGTGGACCACGGAATGTACGGAGCTAACGAAATCGTACTTAGTGGCGGTGGCTCGGTGTTAATTAATTTTCCTAACTTTGATTTAGGAGAAGAGAGACCATTTTCTCACAACTTCTTTTTTGTACCAAGGTCCAACTTTAAGATAAGTTTACAACGGACCTTAGCTCGAAAGGGATATGATACTTACCAAGTGGGAGAAGATGCTACCTTAATCCCCTACTTGAATGCGATTTACGAATGCTTAATTAAACATCCCGAGGCGCAAAACATAATTATTTCCCAAAATGGTGAGATAATAGATGACTTTTTCGGCGAAGCGGGTGCTTGCCTGCTAATAGCTAATAATAATGGAGTTCCTAGATTAAACTATTTGGCCGGTAGCCGAGATTTAATGTTAGAGCTGTTAATTGCTATTTTATCCGAAAATAATAAACGACAATTAAACCCTGAAGACCACCGCACTGAAGAAGAAATGATTGAACAGGTCATTACCGTTCGTTTTGCAGATCGGTATGAGCTTAAATAAAAATGAGCGTACAACCCCAAGTTGGGGAGTTTGTAAGTATTAACTGAAAAGAGACCATTATGCCTGAACTTGGCATAATGGTCTCTTTTTGGGGTTGAGTGGAATCAACGGACTTTTGGCGGATGTTTTGACTCTATTCAAGTTAACGCACCAAAATGTTTTTTCAAAAAGTTTCATCCTTGAGAAGGATTTTGGAGCTTTTTTCAGTCTCACTTTTTAATAATTTCAAGGGAAATTTAGGGCACACGCAATTACTATTAATCTGGCAATGACGTGTCTTGAGCTGCATCTTCCTGTAACTTTTTAAAATCGAATTGGGATAATGCAAAGTAATAAGCACCGTAAAGGTCGGTATCCTGTTTAAAAACTGAAGTTTCAACATTTGGCATGTGCAGAGTTTCTTTTAAAAGTGAGAAGCTGTCCCGAATTACCTGAAGCTGATGGTTAATTTCGGGAACCAAAATGCTCTGGGTACTGATCCGTCCGCATATCACGTATTTGTTCAAGTCCAGCACTGCCTGAGTATTGGCAATCATGTAAGCAACGTTGCGGCAATACTCATTAAAAAGTTCGCGAGCGTTGGCTTCGCCATTTTCAATAGCTTTAAAGACCTTGGTATCGTCGTTAGGGTCGGAAAGTTGCAAAACGTTCCCGATTTTTTGCACCATTTTAGTGGCAGAACATGCGTTAAACATAATTTGGGATGGTGAAGGATCATCAGTTTGCGGATTAGCTAAAATCATCCCTAAAGCCCCAGCTTCCAGGTGATTGCCGGTAAAAATCCGGTCGTTTAAAATGATCCCAGCACCTACGCCATCATCGAGGATTAGGGCTGCACCGTTGTGAATGTTACGTAAGTTTCCATTCCAGTGAGCGGCGGTTGCTGCACAGATTCCAACGCTTTGCATGGCAACGGGAAGGTCGTAACGCGCAGCGATAATTTTGCCCAAACTTAGTCCATGAAGAAGCGGTAGAGAACCACCTTGGTAGATGATTCCATCCGCTTGATCCACTTGACCAGGAACGCTAATTCCAATGCCGTAGATATTTTTTTGGTTTTCTTCAACAATGTGATAAATGGCTTTTAAAAAATTATCAATGTTATCAGTAGGAGTGGGGACGCTTTTACGTACCTTCAATTCACCCTGGTCGCTAAAAAGTGCGTACCGAATTGCTGATTCATTAACGGCGATGCTTAATTGTTCCGTGTTATTCATCATAATCATTCCTTCGTGTACATTAATTATACATAGTTTGAGAACGATTTCAACGTCAGTAATCAAAAAACGGGGGAGGCCCCCCGCTAGCGGATGAAGATGCCGTTGATTTTAAAGTTATAGTTTCTTGCCCATTTTTATTAATAAATAAAGTAAATAAACGGTGAAAATGGACAAGATCACGAAAGCAAGCAGGTTGAAAATGCTGTTTTGACCTAATGGAGTGAAGGCTTTAAGTGCCATTACGATTAGGTTAGCAACTATATAGATGATTAAGATTTTTTTAAAAAATTGTGAGCCATGTCCCATTAAGCGAACCTCCTTCATGTACGATCGACTTAAGTTTTTGTGCGCGACCAATGATAAAAGTTGATTATATAATAACGTAGTTGGGTAATTTCTGGGAGGGGGAATATTAGACCAATTGACCAAATTAGGGAACCAATCGCCTAACCCGCGATTAATTCCCTAATTCCGTGGTTCTCCTGCAGCGTAGTCGAAACGTGTTCCAGCCACCAAACTTCTCCGGTTAACCAAATTTTGACCTCAATCGCCAATCCCGCGATTAAGGCCAAAATAAAGTTAATCCAGGTGCTTACCTGCAGCGTAGTCGAAACGCGCTCAGCCCCCCAGCCCTCTGCGGCTAACCAAATTAGGGAACCAATCGCCAAACCCGCGATTAATTCCCTAATTCCGTTAGTCCTCAAGGGCTACCCGGGGGTGCGGAGCGCTCTTATTTATTAATCACAAACTTTCTAATTGCCTTTGCCACACCGCTCTCATTATTGTTAGCCGTGATGAACTGGGCATTTTTCTTTACCTCGTCAATTCCATTTTCCATCGCGACCCCTATTCCGGCCGTCTTAATCATTGACAAGTCGTTTCCTTGGTCACCAATCGCCATTACTTGGTCAAGGCTAAGGTGCAAGCGTTCCGCCAATTCCTTGACCGCATTGCCCTTGCTGACGTTTTTAGGCATTAATTCAATAAAGTAAGGTTCACTTTGGACCACGCTAAATTCGTCTTGGAAACGATTGAAGATTTGGTCACGGGCCTTACTTAAAACCTTCGGATCGTCGATAAACATTACCTTAGGCATTTCTAGATCAGGGTTCATTTCTTCAACGCTCCGGTAACGTAAGCCCATTTCTACTAAGAAACTTTCTCCAACCGTGTACTGGCTAATATTTTTGTTGGCGGTGTAAATATGGTTCTTGCCATCCACATGGAAATGAACGCCCACTTGGCGACTGAAGGCTTCGGCAGCCAGGTAGTCTTGGAAACTTAAGGTGTGTTTAATTAAAATTTCCCCGTTAATGGTCTGAGCAAGCCCGCCGTTATAAGTAATGGCGTACTCCTTTTCGTTTTGGAGTTCAAGTTGGGCTAAGTAGCGTTGTATCCCAGTGATGGGGCGTCCGGTACACAAAACAATGTTAACGCCCATCTTAGAAGCTGCATTAATGGCAGCGATGTTTTCTTCGGTCAGTTGTTTATTATCGTTTAATAGGGTGCCATCTAAATCAATGGCCACTAATTTAATACTCATGATCATCCTCCTAATTGATGATGCCATTTTTGATGTGTGATTGGAATGCTTCAAAAGTAGCTGAGAACAAGTTTTCAGTGTTGCTAGTGAGCATTTCCTTTGGAAAATAGAACCGTTCGTCGCTTGAAACTTTGCCCGAGATGGCCCGAACTAAATCACTAGCCGTGGAAAGCTCCACTAGGGAACCGTCGGCCTGCATCAATTCAATTTGGGTCCGGGGCTTTTGCGACGTAGGGTCATAAGCGTCGTACGGCAGATCGTAGCTATCGTTTTCGGCAGTGTAGTATTCCGCGTCAAACCCTGCTGCAGCCACTAACTGTTTCAATTCTGGTAAAAGTGCGCGGGTTTGGTTACTGATGCGGGCCGATTTAAACGGGGTCCGGTTTAAAAAGCGGTTAGCTAGGTCGTTTAAAATGGGGTCTTCTGAATCTTCCCATTGCAAGAAGTAGGTGTTAAGTACCCCGTCGTCTAATTTCAAGTAGTCGCTTAAAGTAAATTGCTTGTTGAAAAAGGGCATTAAAAATTGTGGGGCCTGCTGCCACGGGGTTGCTGAATCTAAGTACAGCTGGTGTGCCCGGGCAAGCAAATGCCCGAGAATGACTTCCATGGACCGTGAAACGGAATGAAAGTAAACCTGGACGTACATTTGAAAACGACTGACGATAAAGTCTTCAACCGCGTGAATTCCGCTAATTTGAAAGGCAATCCCTTTTGAGTAGGGACGCATTACCCGTAAAATACGGGTTAAATCAAAGGTACCGTAGTTTGTCCCGGTGTAATACGAATCCCGAAGCAAGTAGTCCATCCGATCGGCGTCAATTTGACTAGAAATCAATTGCACCACTTGGGGATTCGGGTAATCGTGACTGATAACGGCAGCAACCTGGGTCGGAAAATCTGGACTGATTTGTCGTAAAACCTGGTTAACTTCCGTAGTCGGGTCCGTAATGATTTGGGTAGTAATTTGTTCGTGATTGGTGTGAAAAATGTGCTCAAACGTGTGTGAATAAGCACCGTGACCAATGTCGTGTAATAACGCTGCGCAAAGGGTTACCAAACGTTCCTCTTTACGCCATAATCCATCGTTAGGGTTTTTGGAAAGGTAATTCCGTTCAAAGTTTTCAACAATGCGCCGGGCTACTTCGTAACAACCCAAAGAATGTGAAAAACGGGTGTGTTCCGCGCCGTGAAAAACGAATGAAGTAGTTCCTAACTGATGAATGCGGCGAAGCCGTTGGAATTCTTTCGTGTTAATCAGATCCAAAATTACTTGGTCTTGGACGTAAACGTAATCATGGATGGGATCACGAAAAACTTTTTCCATCGGCAGGCGCTGATTTTTAAGGGCCATGATGCCACCTTCCTGATTTTTATTAAATAAATCCTTTACTTAGAATTATACTAGTTTTCGCTAAAGCTTGTAAAAGTTGAACGGTAGAATAGTACAATTATATGTAAAATGAATTATAATTGGCATGGTAATAAAGTGAAAGGAAGAGGAGCATTCAAATGGCACTAGATAATGGAATTCCAATTGCGATCCATTTAGAAACGTTTATTGAACAAGAAGGTGAAAAAAACCACCTAGTTTTCGATGAACCAGGACAAGTATTTCAAATGGGCAATTCAATTTACTTACGGTACCAAGAAGTAGACGAAAAAAGCGGACAGAAAATTCCGGTTACCATGAAAATTGACGGCGAAGGAACGGTTTTACTAACGCGAGCTGCTGAAAATGAAATGCGGCTTCGGTTTGCAAGTGGGAAACGGATTGAAGCGCGTTACCGCACCCCGTACGGACTGTTCCCAATTGAAACGGTCACCCCTTTGTTAGATGTGCAACTCCAAAACGAACCGTTGGCAGGTCAAGTGAACATTGATTACCAACTTTTAGCAGGTAAACAGCTGATTGGTAACTATAAAATCCGATTGCAATTTACGGCCTGAGTGTAGTATCATTAAGGACAGACTGTGGAAAGGACGTGCACCAGTTGGAATTAGAAATTTTTAAGGGTCAAAACAAAGACGAACTCTCGATGATCGAAGTTGCTCACGCCATCTTAGCTAAGAATGGTGAACCAATGGCATTCGTTGATTTAGCTAATGCAGTTCAAAATTACTTGGAAAAGACGGACGAAGAGTTTCGGAATCGGTTATCGCAATTTTACACTGATTTAAATATTGACGGCAGTTTTATTTCCCTTGGTGAAAACACCTGGGGACTTCGGACATGGTACCCATTTGAATCAATTGATGAAGCCCTAATTCACACTGAAGAAGACGAAGACGAAGATCGTCCGGTACGTAAAAAACGTAAACGGGTCAACGCCTTTCTGGCTGACGCCGCCGATGATGACGACGTAATTGATTACGATGCAGACGACCCAGAAGACGAAGACGTTACCGCCGCTGATGACGCGGATGCCGATGATCCAACTTATGAGGATTTATCTAGCGATGATGATAACGACACGCTTCCTGACGGTATTGAAGGTCAATTAACAGAATTAAATGATGATGAAGAAGAGTAAATTATCAGCTTGACTTATGGTTGATTACTCGGTATTATATTTTTTGGGCTCCGGTAAACCTGATTGGGTTTAGCGGACAATGAACGGTTAATACCCCCTATTCATGGAATAGGGGGTATTTTTATTGTTGGGTGAGGGTTACCCGATGATAAAATCCGCTTTCAGGTTTCCAATAGTTAACCAGTTAGAAATGTTAGAAAAGGAGAGTTTTGATGACCAAATATATTTTCGTTACAGGTGGAGTGGTTTCATCTTTAGGAAAGGGGATTGTTGCAGCTTCTTTAGCACGGTTGTTGAAAAATCGCGGTTTGAAGGTGACAATTCAAAAGTTTGATCCGTACATTAACGTTGATCCAGGAACGATGAGTCCGTACCAACATGGGGAAGTTTTTGTTACCGATGATGGTACAGAAACGGACTTGGATTTAGGACATTATGAACGTTTTATTGATATTAACTTAAATAAGTATTCTAACGTTACCACTGGAAAAATTTATTCGGAAGTATTGCGTAAGGAGCGGCACGGAGATTATCTTGGCGCAACTGTCCAAGTAATTCCGCACATCACTGACGCAATCAAGGAAAAAATCATGCGTGCTGGAACCGTTACGGATTCAGATATCGTCATTACCGAAATCGGTGGAACGGTTGGGGATATTGAATCCTTGCCATTCTTAGAAGCAATTCGGCAAATGCGGAGCCAAGCGGGTGCCCAAAACGTATTTTATATCCACACTACGTTGGTACCTTACCTTAAGGCGGCTGGTGAAATGAAAACTAAGCCAACCCAACATAGTGTTAAGGAATTACGTGGTTTAGGAATTCAGCCAAACATGCTGGTAGTCCGTACTGAAGAAGATATTACGGACAGCATGCGTTCGAAGATCGCTGCTTTCTGTGATGTTGAGCCTGAAGCGGTAATTGAATCTAAAGACGTGGCAAGTTTGTATGAAATTCCGTTAAATCTAAAACGCCAAAAAATGGATGAAATTGTCGTTAAGCACTTTGGCTTAGACGTTCCAGAAGCGGACATGGCGGACCTCGTTGATCACGTAAACAACCGCCTTGACCACACGATTAACATCGCGTTGGTTGGTAAGTACGTTGCTTTGCAAGATGCCTACATTTCAGTTAACGAAGCCTTGAAACACGCGGGCTACGTTGTGAATGCGGACATTAAGATCACGAAGTTTGATTCAGAAAAAATTACTAAGGAAAACGTTGCTGAATTGATGGCTGGCCAAGACGGAATCATCGTGCCCGGCGGCTTCGGAGACCGGGGAATTGAAGGAATGATCGACGCAATTCAATACGCTCGGGAAAACGACGTGCCGTTCTTAGGAATCTGCTTGGGAATGCAAATGGCCAGCGTGGAATTCGCGCGTAACGTATTAGGTTACCAAGATGCCAACTCTGCAGAAATGAATCCTAACACGCCACACAACATCATTGACTTGATGGCGGACCAAGAGGATGTCGAAGACCTTGGGGGAACCCAACGATTAGGTTTATACCCATGCAAGTTGAAGGAAGGTACCGTTGCGGCCCGGGCGTACGATAATCAAGAATTGATTCAAGAACGTCACCGTCACCGCTTTGAATTTAACAACCAATACCGTGCTGAAATGGAAGCTAAGGGATTGGTATTCTCAGGTACTTCACCAGATAACCACCTTGTAGAAGTAATTGAAATTCCGGACAAGCGCTTCTTCGTTGCTTCACAGTACCATCCCGAATTCCTTTCACGGCCACAACGTCCGGAAGGATTATTCAAGGCATTTATTGCGGCCGCTAACCAAAGTAAATAATTAGTTTACTAACTACTACTTCAACGAGGTCGGACTAGGTTTCCGGCCTCGTTTTTACATAAGGATGTTTGAGTTTTTTTAATAGGTGAAGGCTTGTGGTTGTATTTTTGCAACAAATTATTTATGATTGAAGTTGACTGTAAAATACATTCCTTAGTTTTAAGTACTTTAAGTTCATTATGTGAGGAAAAACCATGAAAAAAATGATAATCAAGGGTGGACAGCGACTGACTGGAGAAGTGTCCATTGGCGGAGCAAAAAATAGTACGGTTGCTCTAATACCGGCGGCCATTTTAGCGGACACCCCAGTGCGGTTTGATTCGGTACCCGATATACTTGACGTCCATAACTTAATGATTATTCTTGAATCAATGAATGTTCATTCAACCTTTAAAGATGGCGTGATGGAAATCGACCCGACGGAAATTGTCGAAAACCCACTACCAAGTAAAGCGATTAAGAGTTTACGAGCTTCATACTACTTTATGGGCTCGCTTTTAGGACGCTTCAAGCGTTCCACCGTTACTTTCCCCGGTGGTGATAACATTGGTCCGCGACCAATTGATCAGCACATTAAGGGGTTCAAGGCTCTGGGAGCTAACGTTACTGAAGATGAGGACACGGTTTACATTTCTGCTTACGAGCGGGGATTGCACGGGGCCCACATCTTTTTAGACGTGGTTTCTGTTGGAGCCACCATTAACGTAATTTTAGCAGCGGTAAAAGCTCAAGGAGTTACCACCATTGAAAATGCCGCTCGGGAACCTGAAATTATTGACCTAGCCATGTTCTTAAATAACATGGGGGCTAAGATTCGGGGGGCCGGGACGGACGTGATCCGGATCGAAGGGGTCGACAAGCTTGTTTCCACGGCGACCCATACCATTATTCCAGACCGGATTGAAGCGGGTACATACCTATCCTTAGCAGCTGCCGTGGGTGATGGGATTTTAGTTAATAACATCATTCCCGAACATCTCGAATCCTTCACTTCCAAGATGATTGAATTGGGAGTGGATTTGAAAATTGACGGGGACAAGATCTACGTACCAAAGGTAGAAAAGATGCGGGGGATTGAGGTCAATACTAATCCATTCCCGGGGTTTGCAACCGATTTGCAACAACCGCTAACCGCCTCGCTACTAAAGGCTCAAGGACGCAGTGTGGTTAACGACCACATTTATCCAGAACGGGTAAAACACGTTTCGGAATTGCAAAAGATGGGAGCCAACATTCAGCACGCCGACGGAGTAATTTACGTCGACTACACCGACCAATTGTATGGTGCAAACGTGGAAGCGGGCGAAATCCGGGCCGGGGCCTGTTTGATGATTGCTGCTTTCATGGCGGACGGTACCACTACGATCACCAAAGCAGACAACATCTTACGGGGTTACGATAGTTTAGTGAAGAAATTGACTAAACTAGGTGCGGACGTGGAAATTACTGCGGATCAATCGCTTTAGAATTAACAATTAGGAGAGTTAATATTCATGGATAAATTTTTAACGATGAATGATTTACAAGAAATGACTCTCAAAGAAATTTACAACCTTGCGCGTGAATACAAGATTTCATACTACAGCCAGATGAACAAGAAGGAATTGTCACTGGCTGTTTTGCGTGCTCAGGCCAAAAAGCAGTCATTTGTTGAAATGGAAGGAGTCCTCGACATAATCGGCAACGAAGGCTACGGTTTTCTGCGTCCGATTAATTACGGCTCTTCCCAAGAAGATATTTATATTTCAGCTTCCCAGATCACCCGGTTTGGTTTGCGAAACGGAGATTTAGTGGGCGGCGAAGCGCGGCATCCGCGGCCAGGCGAACGTTATTACGGATTGATGCGGGTAACTTCGGTGAATAATAAGGATCCTGAAGAAGCTAAACAACGGCCACATTTCCCAGCCTTAACGCCAATTTACCCAAACCAACAACTGACGTTAGCGACTACGCCAGACGTGTTATCAACACGGTTGGTGGACTTGTTTGCGCCGATTGGATTTGGTCAACGGGGATTAGTAGTCGCACCGCCTAAAGCTGGAAAAACGACGTTGTTGAAGGCCATTGCCAACGGAATTAGTAAGAACCATCCTAACGCGAAGTTAATCGTTCTGCTGATTGATGAGCGACCCGAAGAAGTGACCGACTTGGAACGCTCGATTGATGGTGAAGTAGTCTATTCAACTTTTGACCAAGAACCCCGGAACCATACGCGGGTTTCTGAGCTGGTTTTACAACGGGCAATGCGTCTCGTTGAAGACAAACAAGACGTGGTCATTTTACTAGATTCAATTACTCGTTTAACCCGGGCGTATAATTTAGTTACGGCACCGAGCGGACGCACCCTTTCCGGTGGGGTCGATCCGGCTTCATTTTATAAGCCAAAGAAATTCTTTGGAGCGGCACGCAACATTGAAGAAGGCGGTTCGTTAACCATCATTGGCACCGCCCTGGTCGATACTGGTAGTCGCATGGACGATGTAATTTACGAGGAATTCAAGGGGACTGGAAATTCGGAATTGGTATTATCCCGCAACTTAGCAGAACGGCGGGTTTTCCCAGCATTAGATATTCGGCAATCCGGCACTCGTAAAGAAGAGTTGATGATTTCACGGGATGTTTTAGAACAGCTGTGGAACATCCGGCGGTCCATGCGTGGCGACGCGTTAGAATACACCGAACAAATTCTACAATTAATGAAAAATACTAAGAATAACGATGAGTTTATCGCTAATCTGAAGAACCTTAATTTCGGCAAAAAGTCCTAAATGAGGTTGTTTGAAATGATAATTTATGCTATGATTGTGGTCGTTGGTTTTATAATAACTATGATTCAGCAAATGATTCATGGCAAAGGAGCGTAATATCATGAAAAAAGGAATTCATCCAGATTACCATCCAGTTGTATTCCAAGATTCAGCAACTGGGTTCAAATTTTTATCAGGTTCAACTGCATCATCTTCTGAAACAATCAAGTGGGAAGATGGTAACGAATACCCATTAATCCGGGTTGAAATTACTTCAGATTCTCACCCATTCTACACTGGCCGTCAAAAGTTCCAACAAGCCGACGGTACGGTTGCGAAGTTCAACAAGAAATACGGTTTGGCTTAATATTAAGTCAAATGGTAAGCAAAAAAGAGCTAATCCATCATGGATTAGCTCTTTTTATTTTGTCATGGTAATTAGTCTTTAAAGTCTAGGAACTGTTAAGCAACGGACCGGCCGTTTAACCAACGGAAGAGGAGGAAGTTGATTAATACCAATACGGAAGTGGCAATGAAAACCGCGTTGTAATCAAACAATCCCGAAACTGCCGAACCTAATAACGGACCAATCATGTTGCCTAACGCCTGAAAAGATTGGTTCCAACTGAAAATTCGTCCGGTGACTTCCGGAGGGGTTCGCTTAGATAAAATACTTTGCACCGCTGGTAACATGGCACCATCCGAGATGCCGATAAAGAAACGGAAAACACCTAACCAGAATACTGAAGGCACGAACGCCATCGGTACGTAAAGGACCATTGCAAATAGGAAGGCGACTGATAAAATTTTCTCGGTTCCAATTCGGTCGCCGAGTTCACCCAGCCGGGGAGCAGCAAGCATATTGGCAATCCCGGGGATGGCGGCGATTAAACCGGCAACCATGGTAACTCCGGCACCGTTATGCATCAGCTCCTTAACGTACAAACTAATAATTGGGGCGATGGAATTATTCGAAGCTTGAATAATCATGGTGGTGATAAACATCCCAAAAACTGCTTGCGGTCGGTTCAACTTATGTACCACGTCTTTAGCAGTTAACGAACCTTCCGTGCTTTCGATTGGAACAAAGTGTTCGTGAACTAAGAATAAACTAAGGAAGAACACGATTAATAATAGTGCTCCAGTGATGAAAAAGGTGATACGATAAGAGAAGATGGAAGCGAGGGCTCCACCGACGAGGGGACCTAAAAGGGAGCCGGATACAGGACCGGTTGATAGGAAACCGAGGGCGTACCCGCTTTTTTCTTTCGGAGTTTCCGTAGCAATTAAGGCGTTTGCGTTACTAATGTAACCAGCAAAGACCCCTTGTAACAAACGGAGGCCGATTAGTTGGTAGACATTTTGGACTAATCCCATCGCGCCTAAAACAAACGCCATTCCGAGGGAAGCTCGTAAGATCATCAGCTTACGCCCTCGTTTATCAGCAATCTTTCCCCAGATTGGAGAAATGATGGCTAGCACTAAAAAGGTTGAGGAATAAGTTAGTCCACTGTATAGTGATAATTGAGATTTCGAGAAATTGCCGAGTGTATTGACATAAAGGGACAAAAAAGGCATAATCTCACTAAATGCGATACCGGCAATAAACGTTCCGAACCATAGTACAAAGAGGTTTTGCTGCCATGGTTCGCGTTTTTTTCTAGCTCGTCCTTCTCGATGAGAAAACATCTAAAAGCCTTCTTTCTAAAATAAAGGTATACCTATATACAATACCACAAAAATAAAATATATATATTGGAGATCTAAAAGATGAATAGTAAGTTAAAAAAATGGCTTAGTTCAATTGCGTTAACGTTAGTGGTTATTTTTAGTTTAGCATTAATTTTCAATCGACAGATCAAAACGTGGATGGTATCGCAGTACAACCCCACCGTTAGTGAACAGGTGGTCACTAAAAATGAAAAGAAGAAGGCTGATTTTAATTTTTCAAAGGTCAAGTCACTAGACTGGAAGACGGTGGTTAAAGCCCGGGCGTCGGAAAAGCGGATTAAGGTAATTGGTGAGATTGCCTACCCGGACGTGGGGATTCATTTGCCAATTGGTAAAGGAGTCGACAATTTGACGTTGGCGCTAGCAGCCGGAACGCTTAAGGAAAATGAAAAGATGGGCAAGGGTAACTACGCCCTGGCTGGTCACCACATGATCGATAAGAAGGTTCTCTTTGGGCCGTTATATTGGAAGGCCAAGGTGGGACAAAAAGTATATTTGACGGACGAAAAGAATATTTACGAATATCAAGTAACCACCCGGAAGTTTATTAAAGCAACGGATGTACAGGTGATTGACGACGTTAAGGACCAAAAGTTACTTACGTTAGTTACTTGTGATGCAACCGGAGCGGGACGACTAATGATTCGGGGAAAGTTAGTTAAAGAAATGAAACACCAAGAAGCTCCGGCTAGTGTCCAAAAACTGTTTTCGCGACAGTTTAACCGCTAATTTAGTGGCTTTTTGGCGGCAGTCTGCTACTATTAAGGTAATCAGGTAACTTTGAAAGGAATGGATAAATAATGAGTGGAATGGTCATTGGGATTATCATTGTTGCAATCTTGGTTGTGGCAATTGTGTTGATGTATAACGGTTTAGTAAAGGCGCGGACTTATACGCAAGAATCTTGGAGTCAAATTAACGTTCAGCTAAAACGGCGGAACGACTTAATTCCTAATTTAGTAAATACGGTTAAGGGATACGCAACCCACGAAAAGGAAACCTTAAGTAAGGTAGTGGAATTACGTAACCAGTTGGTTGACCAAACGAAGGTGGCGGAACCGTCAACTGCCCAACGGCAAGCGGCAATGCAAACTTCTAACCAGTTGAGTGATACTTTAAAAAGTATTTTTGCGCTTTCAGAAAATTATCCAGATTTGAAAGCTAACCAGGAATTTAACAAGTTAATGGAAGAATTGACCAATACCGAAAATAAGATTGCGTACTCACGGCAATTGTATAATTCAAGCGTAGCTAGTTATAATATTAAGCTACAGTCTTTCCCGAGCAATTTAGTAGCGGGAATCGGGGGCTTTAAAGCGGTGGACTACCTCCAAGTTCCAGAAGAAGAAACCGCTGCTCCTAAAGTTTCTTTCGATAAATAAGGCTATTTAAGAGGGAAAATAAATGCTATATCAACAAATTGCAAGTAACAAACGCAAGACCGTATACGTAATGGTTGGTTTTGCGATTTTGGTTCTCCTAATTGGAGCATCGGTCGGTTACGTGTTTTACAATAGCGCTAGTGCGGGAGTTGTAATGGCGGCGATTATTGCTGCGGTTTACATGGGATTAATGATTAGTAATTCGACAAACGTGGTAATGCGAATGAACCACGCGACCGAAATTAGCGAAGCTGACCATCCCGAGCTATGGCATATCGTAGAAGATATGGCACTAGTAGGAAAGGTTCCGATGCCTAAGGTGTACATTGTAGACGATCCTAGCCCGAATGCCTTTGCTACCGGGAATAACCCGCAAAATGCAGCGGTAGCGGTAACCACCGGAATTTTGGCGCGTTTAAATCGCGAAGAAATGGAAGGTGTGATTGGCCACGAGATTTCACATATCCGTAATTACGATATTCGCCTTTCTACGATTGCGTTGGCACTTTCAGCAGCAGTTTCATTGCTAGTTAACTGGGGGATGCATGCATTCTGGTGGGGTGGCGGCCGCCGCCGAGACAGCGACGATGATGAGGATAGCAGTTTAAGGGCAATCTTAATGTTGCTGGCGTTGGTACTCGTAATTTTAGGACCAATTGCCACGTCGATTGCTCAGCTGGCTCTTTCCCGAAATCGCGAATATCTCGCTGATGCATCAAGTGTAGAACTGACGCGGAATCCATTGGGATTAATTAACGCGTTAAAAAAGATTTCAGCTAGCGAACCGATGCAGGAAGCGGATCCGAGCAGCGCAGCATTGTACATTGCGGATCCTTTTAAAAAGAAGCGCTCGTTAGCCCATTTGTTTGATACCCATCCGCCAATTGAAGATCGCATTGCTCGACTGGAGAAAATGTGAGTTGATCAATCAAAGAAATCATTTAATTGAAAGTGAGATAAGGGTCCATGTTGCGTGACGACTATATTTTTGTACATTTAGAATCAATTGTTAACTTAATTTATTCGCGCGGAATTACTGCCAAGGATTTCTTAAGTGGAATTTTGCAGGTGCCGACCAATATTTTACTTTTAAACCGGGAAGTTAGTGACGACGTTCCAATCGATAACCATACTTTTTTAAACGAGATTAACGATGCCAAGACGATTAGTCAGTATTTGCTTGATCCGCACAGCAGTAAAAATTGGATCGATTTTTCTCAAGCAGAGGCACTTAGTGAATTAACGCCCAATGACATCGCTAATTTACTGTACATGGGACATATGAAGAGTCATTTAGACACTCCCTTTTCGTACAAACTGCAAAACGACTACGTTTACTTAGAGGTGGGGACTAACCAAGTCAAAACTTACTACCGGCGGCTAAAGAATTTTTACGCAGTTTTAAACCAGTCGGTAATCCGGCATGCCGAACAGACGTATAACGAACACCGCTTGGTTTTTCGGCGCGTCAATCATTTCTCGGAATTGCCGGCCAGCATGGTGAGGCAACTAATTCCAGTGCTTGGCGAAGGCGTCATTTTTGCTTTTGATCAAGCCATTGAACAAGACCACGAACTGCGGGTGCCAATTTTAATTGCTAGTGATAGTAATTTAGCCCCCACGTTGCGTAGTAAAGAATCACTATACAACCAAGCGCAGCAAATCGCGGTGTTAAAATATAATTTAAGGAATCAGGATTGGCATTTTATTATCACCAATCCCAAGGCATTTGATGCCGAAGCCTTGTACTAATGCAGGTTATTTATCTGTAAATGGAATGTTAACGACTTATATAGTAGCTAATGAGATGAAAGTCCAGTTTTTGTTAACCAAAGCTAATTTTGACGGCATGTTTCTAGATTGAATTGGTTGGTAAAATCTACTGGGCTTTTTTGAACCCGTTGCCTTAGTAACCAAAAAGGTGGCTATGGTATAATTGAGGGTAGGTTTGAATAGGGGGAGCTTTAAAAATATGAAAATGCAACTAAGTGAAATTGCCCGTGCTCTAGGAGTAGACGAGTATCCGGACCAATGGAATGAGGTTAGTGTCACCAGTGTCCAGTTTGATAGTCGTCAATTAACGCCGGGTTCTTTGTTTGTTCCAATCAAGGGACAACGCGACGGTCACCAATTTATTGAGCAGGCTATTCAGGCTGGCGCGGTTGCAACGTTATGGGCGAAGGATCATGAAGATACCCGCCCGGCAGATTTGCCAAGTATTGAAGTGGAAGATCCGCTGGCTGCGTTGCAAAAATTAGCGAAATACTACTTAGATAAAATCAATCCCAAAGTTGTGGCAATTACGGGAAGTAACGGAAAAACTACGACGAAGGACATGACTGCCGCCATTTTGGCGACCGAATTTAACGTGGTGAAGACGGAAGCCAACTTCAATAACGAAATTGGAGTTCCAATCACCATTTTGGGAATGAACGCGAATACTGAGGTTCTAGTGGTTGAATTAGGGATGGACCGCCCCGGACAATTACATTTCTTAAGTGAATTAGTCCAACCGGACATCGCGGTAATTACCATGATTGGCGAAGCCCACATTGAATTCTTTAAGACGCGAGACCGGATTGCGGATGCCAAAATGGAAATTACGGACGGTTTAAAGGAAGACGGTTGCTTTATTTACGATGGTGACGAACCGTTACTAGCGGAGCGGGCCAAAGCGGTGGATGTTGAACAACGTACGTTTGGGATGAAAAATGAAAACGACGTATTCGCATCCGATGTAGTAGGTACCGATACTGAAACATCATTTAAGACTAATTTGGACCCCGAAGTGGAGATTAAATTACCAATTATTGGCGAATATAACGTAAAAAATGCGTTGGCAGCCATTACGGTAGGTGATCGATACCACGTCGGAGTTGCGGACAGTGCTCGTGCATTGGCAGATTTTAACTTAACCAAGAACCGGACCGAATGGCTAAAAGGCCGGCAGGGAGAACGAATTTTAAGTGACGTATATAATTCTAATCCTACGGCAGCTAAAGCAGTGTTAAACTCCTTTGCACATACTAAGAAGACCGGGCGCCGGTTTGTGGTTCTGGGAGATATGTTAGAACTGGGAGAGAATGCCGACCAAATGCATGCCCAATTAGCGGACAGTTTAAATCCGGCTCAATTCGAAGAAGTATTTCTCGTGGGCAAGCATATGCGTGCGTTAGGAAAACGGCTGGTTGACGAAGAAATTTATCCAGCAGAAGCCGTTCATTTATACGACGCAAACGAACTTCCGCAATTAACTACTGATTTACAACAAATGATTAAAGCTGATGACTGTGTACTATTAAAGGCCAGCCACGGGATTCATTTGGAAAAAGTGGTTGAACAGCTTAAATAACGAAGCATAGGCCGGGGAGAAACCCGGTCTTTTTTTGTAGGGTAAAAAGCACGCGATGGTAGAGAAAGGAAATGAGCTCCAGGCCCCAGTTTTCTGTGGCTAACCCAATTTAGAACTCAATCGCCTAACCCGCGATTAAGCCCTAAATTAAGTTAGTCCTCAAACCCTGGCCAAGGGCTTCCACTCTCTATATTTGGAAACGAGTTCCAGCCCTTAGGGTTCTGCGGCTAATCTAATTTAGGCTTCAATCGCCTAACCCGCGATTAAGCCCTAAATTAAGTTAGTCCTTAACCCCTGGTCAAGGGCTTCCACTCTCTATTTTATTTGCTAATCCCACTTCGCGGGTGTATGATTATAAAGTTATGTTTACATGATTGTTACTGTGGGCTTTGCCCTAAAAGACGGATTTTCTTTGATGCAGTAGCAGAAATTTAGGAGGAATTATATTTGAAATTTACCGAACTAGGGTTGGAAGAAGACATTTTGAAAGCTGTTTTAGACAATGGATACGATGAACCCACTCCAATCCAAGCTGAAACAATTCCCGATGTCTTAGCGGGGAAAGATATTATTGGACAGGCACAAACCGGAACCGGAAAAACGGCTGCGTTTGGATTGCCAATCTTACAAAATGTTGACCTAGATAATCCTAATATTCAAGCAATTATCGTTTCACCAACGCGTGAATTAGCTGCCCAAACCCAAGCAGAAATCTTTAAATTGGGTAAGTACAAGCGAGCTAAAGTTCAAGTTGTGTATGGTGGAGCAGACATTCGCCGGCAAATCAATGCGTTGAAGAGCCACCCACAAATTGTTGTGGGGACTCCCGGCCGACTTTTAGATCACATTGGCCGACACACTATTCGCTTAGACCACGTTAAAACCCTGGTCCTTGACGAAGCAGATGACATGTTGGACATGGGATTCTTACCAGATATTGAAAAAATTATTGAACAAACCCCAAGCGAACGACAAACGTTACTATTCTCAGCAACGATGCCCGCACCAATCAAAAAGATTGGGGTTAAGTTTATGACTGATCCTAAACAGGTGACGGTTAAGTCAAAAGAACTAACCGCTGATTTAGTTGATCAGTACTACATTCGTTCTAAAGAATTTGAAAAATTTGATATGTTAACCCGGATTATTGACGTACAATCACCTAAGTTGGCAGTAGTCTTCGGTCGGACAAAGCGCCGAGTTGACGAAGTGGCTAAGGGATTAGTTGCTCGCGGTTATAACGCAGCGGGAATCCATGGAGACCTAACCCAACAACGTCGGATGAATATCTTACATCAATTCCGCGATGGACAGTTGGACATCTTGGTTGCTACTGACGTTGCGGCTCGGGGATTAGATATCTCTGGGGTGACTCACGTTTATAATTACGACATTCCGCAGGATCCTGAAAGTTACGTTCACCGGATTGGCCGGACTGGTCGGGCCGGTGCTCACGGAACTTCCGTAACCTTTGTAACTAACTGGGAAATGGATTACCTCCGAGACGTAGAACGTTTAACGAAGAAACGCTTGCTTCCATTAAAGCCACCAACAGAAGAAGAAGCCTTCATTGGTCGGGCAGCAATGGCTGAACAAAACGTGCAAGAATTGGTTAAAAAGACCGATGTTGATAAGTTTGGCGAACAAGCAGACCGTTTATTAGAACAATACGACGCGCGTACATTAGTAGCTGCCTTATTGAACGATGAAACTAAGGCAGACGCGAGTGAGATTAAGGTTAAAATTACCCCTGAACGCCCATTACCACGCAAGAAGAGCGGTAACCATAAGAGTGGCGGCTACCGCGGCGGTCGACGCCATGGTGGTGGCAACGGCTATCGGCGCAACGGTAACGGTGGTAAATGGAACGACCGCAAGAACGGCCATCGTCGGGACCGGGATGACCGCCACGCAGGTTCAAACCACCGGCAAGATAACAACAAGGGCGGTAATAAGCGCCACTTTGTAATTAAAGAAAAATAAAGTTTAAACATTTAATGAGGTTACTGGAGCTTTGATTTCAGGCCTCATTTTTTGTTTTCACAGTTTTAGAAAAACTTTACCAATTTAGCTTAGGACTAGCGGGGGTAGCTGAAAAAGCCGTTTAGTATGTAAAGCTTGCCATGAAGGGCTTAAGATGGGATGTTTTTTCAAAGGCAAGTTTGATACAATAAATGACGACAATGGGAGGATTCACATGATCTACGGAATTGGCATCGACATTACCAACATTGATCGATTTAAAGCGTTGCACAATCCAACGTCTTTTATCAAGAAAGTGTTAACAGATAAAGAACAAGCCGAATTGGCAGGTAAGAGCGGTCAGCGAGCGTACGAATTTTTGGCTGGCCATTTTTCAGTTAAAGAATCCTATAGTAAAGCATACGGTACGGGATTAGGAAAAAAGCTTAATTTTCAAGATATTGAAGTTGAGTATGACGACAACGGTCGACCAGTAATTAGCAACCATCCCTTTGCAGGAGTTGCGCACGTGTCGATTTCGCATTCAAAACACCATGTCGTAACACAGGTAATCTTAGAGGGGGATTAACAATGGTTGAAGGATGGCATCGCGCAAGTCGGCTAGTAGTCGATGCGGCGGCAATTCGGCAAAATGTAAAAAAGGAAATTGAACGTTTAGATCCGCAAAGCGAGTTATTTGCCGTGATCAAGGCGGATGCGTACGGTCATGGACTGATTCCGGTGGCCCGGTATACTGAACAAGCGGGCGCCACCGGTTTTTGCGTGGCAATTTTAGACGAGGCATTGACCCTGCGAGAGGCGGGTTTTGCTGAACCAATCTTAGTCTTAGGAATCACTAACGTAAAGTGGGCGGCTTTAGCTGCTGAAAAGAACGTTTCTTTAACCGTGGGAGACGTGGAGTGGTTGACTAAGGCGGCTCCCCAGTTAACGGCAGAACATCCGTTAAAGGTTCATTTGGCGTTAGACACTGGAATGGGACGGATTGGTTTTCAAGAGTCAGATGGCCTTAATCAGGCGGCGGAGTTGCTCACCAATGATCCGCGTTTTGTTTTTGAAGGTGTATTTACACACTTTGCAACCGCGGATGAAAAGGATCCCACTTATTTCAATCTTCAAGTGGACCGTTTTCATAAATTAGTGGACACTTTGCCAGAAAAGCCTCGCTACGTTCACGTTTCTAATACAGCAACTAGTCTATGGCACGCAGCTTGCAACGGTAACCTAATCCGGTTTGGGGTCGGAATTTATGGGATGAATCCGTCCGGAACCGTTTTGGAACCACCGTATGATTTGCAGCCAGCCATGACGTTAGAGTCCCAGCTTTCATTTTCTAAGCTGTTGAAAAAGGGGCGTTCGGTAAGCTATGGAGCAACTTACACTGCTGAACAAGACGAATGGATTGGGACAGTTCCAATTGGCTATGTCGATGGGTATCCCCGCTGTTTACAAGGGTTCCACGTGTTAGTTGACGGGCATTTTTGTGAAATCGTGGGCCGAGTTTGCATGGACCAGTTAATGATTCGCCTTCCGCATGAATATCCGGCGGGAACCTCGGTAATCTTAGCGGGGAAATCGCAAGGGAAAAGTATTAGCATGACGGACATTGCTGATTATGCTGGAACAATTAATTATGAAATCACATGTGGCTTTACGGAGCGGATTCCGCGGGTCTATAAGAATAATGATATAGTAAAATAATTTCATTGATGGTAGAATGAAAGTAATAATCAGGAATACAGGAGAGCGAGCCTAATGAGTAATCAACTAAGGGATATATCTGTTGAAAAAGAGATTTATTGTGAAATGTTTGAAGTTGAACCCACTGGGGTAAGTGACCAGTTGATTCATGCTTTTTTTGAGCGTCATGCTGCAGAACATTTGGAGCTCTTAAAGGCGGGCTACCAACAAATGGCGGACATTAACGCCAAGATTACCCAGGATTTTACATCCTGCGAAGCGGCTTGTGAAGAACACGTATTTAACGTGTTAAGTAGTGATTAAATTAATAGATTGAATATGGGGTGGCACTGTGGACGAATCCAAGGTAAAACGCGGCGATTTGTTCTATGCAGACTTGTCACCAGTTGTTGGTTCTGAACAAGGGGGAATGCGTCCGGTTTTAGTGATTCAAAATAACGTTGGGAATCACTACAGTCCGACGGTAATCATTGCAGCCATTACGACTAGAATTACTAAACCGAAGATGCCCACCCACGTTGCCATTCGTGCAGGCGAAGCCGGTAATCCACGGGCTTCGGTAATCTTAATGGAACAGATTCGAACAATTGATAAACAACGTCTACATGATCGAATTGGCCGTCTGGACGGCCAAAAAATGAAACTCGTCAACGAAGCCCTCAAAGTTAGTTTGGGCTTGGTGGCGAATACATAAAAGACTATTGAAATTTCAATGGTCGTTGTAAATTAAAAAGGCGTCTCAAGAATTTTTTAGTTCTTGAGACGCCTTTTTTAGTTGATGCTTATAAACTTAAGCAAGGCGGTGCGACTGCAAATCTTCGACTTCGGGAACTTTAAAGCCTTTCCGTTCTAGATTGCTAATAATGCGCTGCAACTTTTTAGGTGGTACTCCCGCCGGTAAAGTGAATAGCGTCCGGTGAATTAATTCGTCTTCGTTGGAATCCAAAGTAATGACGCTCGCAATGGAGGTGTACTTCGTAATGATCTTTGCACTAGTGGCTAAATCGCCACGTTCGTCACTAGAAACCACCGTGATTACGTAACTCCCTACGTTAGTGTTCCAAGATTGGGAAAGGGCGTCTAATAGCCGGGCATGGGTTAAGATTCCGTAAAAATAGTTATTGTCGTCTAAAACGGTAATGTACGGCAAGTCCTTGATGGTAAAAAATACGGTGAAAAACGCGGCACTCAAGTTAATGTACTTAGTCGCGTTTTTCAGTAAACTAGTCACCGGGTCTTGCATTGATCCTCCGCCGATAAATGTGCATTTTGTAAATGTTCCCGCGAAAGAGCCGTCCCGTTTTATCTAAAATGGGGACGCAACGAAAACCCGAGTCTTCTAAAATTTTAAGTGCCTCTTCGAGCGTGGCATCTTCTTGAACGGTAGTTAGGCGTTGCTTGGGTTTAACCATTGATTTTAATAACATTATGGATTACCCTCCATATCTTAATCTGTTTTTAATAATAGCATAGATTAAGACGTTAGAATACCACTACCGGAGTTCCAACTGGGACAGCTTCGAATAATTTTTTCATCGTTGCGGGTGGGGTGTTGACACAGCCATGTGAACCATGGGTCTTGTACCAATCGCCACCAAATTTAGGTTGCCAAGAAGCATCGTGAAGGCCGACCCCGGTGTAATCAATTGGCATCCAGTAGTTCACGGGTGATGCATAGTTAGAGCCGTCGTCATTTTTACCACGCAGCGTTGCGTTACGCTGTTTATTCCAAACGTAAAAGACTCCCGTAGGCGTAGTATTGCCACCCGATGGTTTTCCAGTTACCACGTCGGTAGAAATTTGTAGTTTACCATCTTTGTAGTACCACATGTGTTGGTTAGTTTTATCAACTTCCACGTACGTGGTTCCGAGTTTGCCCTTTTTCAAAGACTGTCCGGAGCCAACGATGGTGGCTTTCTGGGTGAAACTTGCACCCTTGAGAATGTTGGTACTCAAGTTGGCCGCATCGGCCGTGGTATTGATTGACCAGCCAAAAATGCCATCCTTAACGGTTTGGGTACCGCGCTTAGTACTGTTGAAGGTCACGTCCGCACCATAAGTAGCGTATTTTTGGTTTAAATCTGCTAAATAAGCCTTCACCTTAGATTGATCAACGCTTAATTTTTGCTGACCTTGAGCATCAGTCTTAATTTTAAGCCAACTCTTCAGAGTCGCTTGGGGAATTACGACGGTGTTGCCGTTCACATCGTAAGTGATTTTTTCGTTTTCCGCCTGAATGCGTTGCAACTTGACTTGGGCTGCGTTGTTTTTCTTAGAGTAATAGGTGTTCTTTAAATCTAGCTCGTGAGCACCTTTAGCCGTGCTAGCCTGGATTTGTTGTGCCAAAATTTCGGGGCTAACTACGTGGCCAGTTGAATTGGTGCTGGAGTTTAACTTTTGGTTCAGCTGGTCGGCAGCAGTCTGCGCGTAAGCATTTAGTTTTTTAGTCCCCGCTTGATCAAGGTTAACACTAGGAGTGTCAGCCGCGTTAGCCACGTCCATTAACTGAAGAGGCCACGTCCAAGGGTTCTGTGACTTAATTGCGCTGGTGATGGATTGCCGACTGGTTGAGTTAAGTCCGGCGTCAGCTAGGCTAACTTTTTTAACAACTTTGCCGTTAGCAGTTAAATTTAATTTTTGGTTGCTTAAGTGCTTTTCAATTAGTTGTTGTGCTTGGGTGGCGTTTTTTCCGCCCACGTTAGTACCTGCTACCGTTGTATTTGGCATGAAGGTGCTACTAGATTTATAATGGTAGGCCATTCCAGCGTAGCCCAACCCTAAGATAACCACCGCGCCGATTGTGATGGCGATCTTAGAATGGTGTGGCTGCTGGTGCTGATGTTTGCGTTGTTGCATAGTACTTCCCCCAAATGATTTAATTCTTTACTTTTACTTTCTTCTGTAACATTACTGTAATATTTCGAATATATCAAGTCTACTATGCGAATCTTAACAAAAAAATCTGGGTTTGACACCAATATTTGCACAATTAACTGATTTTAGTACAAGCTGTTTGGGGAAGGGACATAAAAATAGGTACAAAAAAAGCACCGGTTGCAACCGGTGCTTTCGTTGATAAATTTAATGATTATTTGTCTTGTTTTTCAGCAAGAGCGTTTAGACCGTCAGTAAGAACCTTCTTCAAAGTAGTTGCTGAGTCAGTCATCTTCTTCTTTTCGTCATCGCTAAGTGGTGCTTCGATAACGCGGTTTAGACCTTGACCATTGATAACTGCAGGAGTACCAATGTAAATGTCGTTCAAACCATATTCGCCATCCATGTATGCACCAACAGGCAATACGGCGTTTTCGTCGCGAAGAATTGCTTTAGAAATGCGCATCAATGCAGTACCAACACCGTAGAATGTAGCACCCTTCTTGTTGATGATTTCGTAAGCTTTGTTACGTACGCTGTCTTCGATTTCAGCCAATTCGTCAGTTGAAACGCCTTCTTCTTTAGCGATTTCAAGCAATGGCTTTGTACCGATTGTAGCTGATGAGTAAGCAGCAAATTCACTGTCACCATGTTCACCTAAGATGTAAGCATCTACAGATTCTGGGCTAACGTTGAATTTCTTACCAAGAGCTACGCGCAAACGAGCTGTGTCAAGTGAGATACCTGAACCGATAACTTTTTCCTTAGGGAAGCCAGAGAATTTCCATGTTGCGTAAGTAAGGATATCAACTGGGTTAGCAGCAACAAGGAAGATACCATCAAAACCAGAATCAACAACTGGTTTAACAATCGTTGAAAGGATGTTTAAGTTCTTGTTAACAAGGTCAAGACGTGTTTCACCTGGCTTTTGTGGTGCGCCAGCTGTGATAACAACTAAGTCAGCATCCTTGCAGTCTGAGTATTCACCAGAGTAGATGTTCTTTGGAGCTGTGAATGGAGTAGCATCTTCAAGGTCCAATGCGTCCCCAACTGTACGATCCTTAACAACGTCGACAATGACGAATTCTTCAGCGATTCCTTGTTGTGCCATCGCGAATGCGTAACTAGAACCTACGGCACCGTCACCGACGAGGACAACTTTTTGATGATTTTGAATATTAGACATAATATCCATTCCCTTCATTTATTAGATTATATATTTGGTCCACCAAAGTATTATAGCATTTTAACAGGGGAAAGTTGAGACCTAATTTTCAGAAAACAAATAAGTTTGCCAAAAATAATTACCGAGCGAACAGAAGTAATATCTAAGCTTTTGTGGCGATATATGATAAGATTATTTAAAACGAGCTCAAGCTGAAGGGGCGGATTCCTTTCAGCTATTTTTGCGTATGAGGATGATAAATAATGAAAATGATTGTTGGTTTAGGAAACATTGGAAAAGAATATGATCAAACGCGGCACAACACCGGCTTTATGGTGGTAGACGCACTAGCTAAAAAGTATGGGGTGGATCATTTTAAGATTCATCACGAGGCCATGGTTGGCGAATTTTTCTTAAACGGTGAAAAGGTTTTATTAGTGAAACCAACTACCTACATGAACGATTCTGGGCGAGCGGTACGTCCGTTAATGGACTACTATGACTTAGCATTAACGGATTTGATCGTGGTTTATGATGACATGGACATGCCGGTGGGGAAAATTCGTTTGCGACAAAAGGGTTCGGCAGGCGGGCATAACGGGATTAAGAGTTTGATTGCCCACTTAGGTACCGAAAAGTTTCGCCGGCTCCGGGTGGGAATCGAACACCCAGCACACCAAAAAGTGGTGGATTATGTGCTTGGAAGATTTACAAAAGAACAAAAAGCGGATTTTGAAATTGGCGTACAAAACGCAATTGCGGCGCTCGACGACTGGCTAGCGGGCGCGGAATTTAGTCAGTTGATGAATCAATATAATTAGTGGGGCAAGTATGAATATTGAAAAAATTTTTGCAGACACCAAGGCAGTTGTTGAGGTTACTAGCAATTTAGGAGCGCAAACCCGTCAATTAGTGACCGGTTTATTAGAACCGGCCAAACAACTGTTTTTGAATGCGTTATTACAGAAACAAAATCAACCAATTTTAGTGGTAACGGATAGCTTGGCACACGCGGAACGACTGTATAACGAGTTAGCAGAAGGGCAACTGGACTTACAGGCCTACTGGTTTCCGGCAGAAGAGATTATCGCGGCAGAGGTGGCGACCAGTTCGCCCAACTACCGGACGGCACGGGTGCGTTTTTTAAACGCCCTCGCTAATCAGCAACGGGGAATTTATGTTACCTCTGCTTCTGGTTTTCGGCGAATGGTCCCGGCGGCCGCAGACGTTAAGCAGGCCCAGCTAGAAATTAGCGTGGGGGAAGAATACGACCCGCAACAGCTAGTTCAACAGCTAGTCCAACTGGGATACCAACGGGTCGAACAGGTAGAAAAGAAATCGGAATTTGCCGTTCGCGGTTCAATCGTGGATATTTTTCCGCTTAACCAGGACGTTCCAGTGCGCGTAGACTTTTTTGACGTTGAGGTAGATTCACTTCGAACTTTCGACCAAAATAACCAACGCAGTATCGAAAATATTACCCAGACTAAAATCTTACCGGCGACGGATCTGATTGTGACTGAAGAACAATTCCATCAAGGAATCGCTAAGTTACAAAAACAAGTTCAGCAAGCGCGTAAACGGCTGGATGAAGATAACCAAGAACTTTTACAGCAAAACATTGCGGAAGTTACGGAACGCTGGCAAAAGCACCAGATTATCCCAGAAGACGTTATCTACACTAAGCAACTCTACGCAAAGCCTAATTCGCTGCTCGATTATTTAGCTGACGGGGTGCTCGTGGTTGATGACTACCCGCGGATTTTGGATGCGGAGTTAGATATTCAAAAAAATGAGGCTAGTTGGATTGTCGACCAGTTAAAGAACAACGTTTTGTTAGACAATGATCCGTTGGGCTTAGAAATCCGCCAATTAATCCGGCAAAAAAAGCAACCCCAAATCTTTTTATCGATGTTTCAAAAGGGGATGGGCCGGCTTAAGTTTGACCAACTAACGGAAATTACTACCAGAGCGGTCCAGGAATTCTTTGGCCAAATGCCCGTTTTAAAGGGCGAAGTGGAACGGTGGATGAGCCGGCACGCCACCGTCTTGATTTTTGCCAATTCTAAAGAGCGGCAAAGTAAAATTGCCAGCACGTTGCGTGATTTTGAAATCGAATCACGAACCGTGCAAGCAGATCGGATAGTTACCGGGGCGGTCAACATTATTGGGCAATCCTTTTCACAAGGGTTTGAAATGCCCGACGCCAAAATGGTGGTGCTTACTGAAAAGGAACTGTTTGCCAAAGTTCGCAAAAAGCGGCCGCGCCAACAGCACATTGAAAATGCGGAACGGTTAAAAAGTTATACCGAGTTAAAGCCCGGAGATTTTGTGGTGCACGTCAATCACGGGATTGGTAAATACTTGGGAATGACCACCATGGAAGTTGATGGAGTTCACCAAGATTACCTTACCATCCAATACCAGGGCAGCGGACAGCTTTTCATTCCAGTTACCCAGCTTAATTTAGTTCAAAAATACGTGGCGGCGGAAGGCAAGCGCCCGAAGATCAACCGACTGGGCGGATCTGACTGGGCTAAGACTAAGCAACACGTTGCTTCTAAAATTGAAGACATTGCGGACGATTTGATTGAACTATATGCCAAACGGGAGGCCGAAAAGGGGTTTGCCTTTCCACCGGATGACGATTTGCAATTACAATTTGAAAATGACTTTCCTTACACCGAAACTCCTGACCAATTGCGGTCCATAAAGGAAGTTAAGGAAGACATGGAAAAGCCCCGGCCAATGGACCGACTGCTAGTTGGCGACGTGGGTTATGGGAAGACCGAAGTTGCCCTGCGAGCTGCTTTTAAGGCGATTGAAGGTGGCAAGCAGGTGGCAATTCTCGTACCGACAACAATTTTAGCGCAACAACATTTCGACACGATGAACGACCGTTTTGGAGATTATCCAATTACGACCGCGATGCTGTCCCGTTTTCAAACTAACGCGCAAATTAAGGAAGCCTTAGCAGGGTTGGAAGACGGCACCATTGACATCGTAGTGGGCACTCACCGACTGCTATCAAAGGACGTTCAATTTAAGGATTTAGGCCTGTTAGTGATTGATGAGGAACAACGCTTCGGGGTGAAACATAAAGAACGGATTAAAGCTTTGCGTTCTCAAGTGGACGTCCTCACCCTCACTGCTACCCCAATCCCCCGCACGTTGAACATGTCAATGATTGGGGTGCGCGATCTTTCAGTAATTGAAACTCCGCCAACCAACCGTTACCCGATTCAAACCTACGTGGTTGAAGAAAATGCCGGGATTATCCGCGAAGGAATTATGCGTGAAATCCGGCGGGACGGCCAGGTATTCTTCTTGCATAATCGGGTGCAAGACATTGAAAAGGTGGTTGCCCAAATTGAGGCATTGGTTCCCGAAGCACGGGTTGCCTACATTCACGGTCAAATGACCGAAAAACAATTAGAAGATATTTTGTTTGATTTCATTGAGGGGGAATACGACGTGCTGGTAACGACCACGATTATTGAAACCGGCATCGACATTCCCAACGCCAATACCCTATTTGTAGAAAACGCTGATCACATGGGCCTTTCCCAACTTTATCAACTGCGGGGACGAATCGGACGCTCCTCTCGAGTTGCGTACGCGTACTTCCTTTACCAAAGGGACCGGGTCTTGACTGAGTTGGGGGAAAAACGCCTGGAAGCCATTAAAGACTTCACCGAATTGGGATCCGGCTTTAAAATCGCCATGCGCGACCTTTCGATTCGGGGGGCGGGTAACTTACTTGGTAAACAGCAACATGGGTTCATTGATTCGGTTGGGTACGACTTGTATTCGCAAATGCTGGCTGATGCAGTTAAGCAAAAGCAGGGCAAGAAGGTTCCCAAACGTTCTGATAGTGAAATTGATTTAGAAATCGAAGCCTTTCTTCCAAGTACGTACATTGAAGACTCACAGCAAAAAATTGAATTTTACAAACGACTCCGGCAAGTTGATTCCACTGATGGCTTGATGGACGTGGTGGATGATTTGATTGACCGGTTTGGCGAATACCCAACCGAAGTTGCCAACTTGATTCAAATTACCGAGCTTAAATTACACGCGGATGCTGCGCAGGTAGAAAAAATCGAGCGGAAAAATGGCAACTTGTTCATTACCTTAACTCCGGCGGCAAGCCAGCGGATTAGCGGCGAAAACGTCTTTGCCGCGCTATCGGTCACTAAACTGCGAGCGACAGTGGCGGAATCAAATGATAAAATGCATATAAAGTTAGTTATTCAACCGCAAATGACGCAACAAGATTGGTTTGAGCAACTAATGAGCTACGTTAAAAAATTAGCTGAATATCTGTGAGGAAGCGACTTGAAAAAAATAACCGAGCAAAAAGCAATGCGGGGAGCCTTCATTCTATCGGTTGCCGCGATTATCGCTAAGGTTTTGAGCGCCGTTTACCGGATTCCTCTCCAAAATTTGGTTGGTAACACCGGTTTTTACGTATACCAACAAATTTATCCGATTTACGGAATTGGGATGACCTTCGCGCTTAATGGGTATCCCAACTTTATTTCTAAAATCATTGCCGAAGAACCTGATGAAAAAAGAAAATTAGTACTTGGCCAGTACTCCATAATGATCCTAACGGTGCTTTCCGCGACGGTGTTTTTGATACTGGTCGGCGGCGCGCAGCCGATTGCTCAGGCAATGGGGGACCGTCAGCTGGCGCCGATGCTCCGGGTCGTAGCAACCATGTTTTTGCTGATGCCGTTTTTAGCAACGGGACGGGGATACTACCAAGGAATTTATAACGTTATTCCAACGGCAAAATCGCAAGTTGTCGAACAAGTGGTCCGGGTAAGCATCATCATTTTGGTGGCGATAATCACGGTGCAGCAAGACTGGTCGGTTTACAAAATGGGCGCTTACGCGATGGCTAGTTCTACCGTAGCCGCGGTAGCTGCAAGCTGGTTTTTTATACCAGTAATCCGTAAGATCATGCATGAAGGTACCGCTCACTTTCAATGGTCCGTATTTAAAGATTTAGGAAAACGGTTCGTGGTGGAAGGAGGGCTAATTTGCCTGCTTTCGGCGATGATTATCCTGCTTCAGTTAGTGGATTCGTTTACCGTTAAAAATAATCTAGTGGCGGCGGGAATGTTACCTGACGCCGCAAAAGCTCTAAAAGGAGTTTACGACCGCGCCCAGCCATTAGTACAAGTCGGAACGGTAATCGCGACCGCGTTTGCGACCACGTTATTGCCTTCGTTGACCGAAGCTTTGCAAAAACGTGATTCCGGGGGCTTTTATCGCTCGGCAACTTCGCTAATCCGAGTGGCGGTGGCAATTTCATCGGCAGCTAGCGTGGGGATGATTGCTTTAATGCCGTTTATCAACCGGCTGCTCTTCGGTAGTTTCGCTGGTTCGGGCGCTTTGGCAATTTATAATCTCAGCGTAATTTTGGCGGCGTTGATTTTTGTTAATAATAGTGTTTTACAAAGCATGGGGCGCTTAAAGATGACGTTTTGGGCGATTGCGGCCGGTCTTTGCGTCAAGGTGATTTGCAATGGTTGGGCGGTCCGCCACTGGTCAATTACTGGCGCAAGTTGGATAACCGTCCTTAGTTTGGTAATCATTGCTGGCGCGATGAGTTGGGCGTTACCAGTGCGGCTGTTAAAGAGGGTTTACCTAGAAAACCACTTTTTACTAAAATTGTTAATTGGAAACGCGGTGATGTTTGGCGTTGTGCAACTAATCACCGGATTTTTACGAGTGTTGGTTTCAAGTGATAGTCGGGGAGCTGCTTTGCTAATTACGGCAGTGGCAGTGCTAATTGGTGCGTTAACTTGGCTAAGTTTCGTGCTAATTAATCGGGTCTTCACCCTCCGAGAGTGGTTGACGATCCCCTTTGGCAAAAAAATAATAAGAACAATACAGAGGATAGTTAAATGAGACTAGATAAATTTTTAAAAGTTTCGCGAATTATTAAACGGCGGGCGTTGGCAAAGGAAGTTGCTGACCAGGGCCGAATTTTAATCAATGATAAGGTAGCAAAGTCTTCATCAAACGTGGTTCCTAACGATCAAGTTGAAATCCGTTTTGGAAATAAAACGTTGGTGATCCGGGTGGAACAGCTGTTGGATACAACCAAAAAAGACGATGCGGAACGAATGTATACGATTATTTCTGAAAACTATCAACAAGATTTTAGAAAATAATTTAAAACTTGGTAAATATGCGTGGACAGGCTAGGTAAGCGTTGTTATAATCGGAAGTGATTAAGGGGATATAACAATGACAAATAATCAACATCATCAGAAAAAAAATCACAGCAAAATGAGTTACCGGACGGCAACCGGAGCACCGAATCCTTATGCACGGGCACGGAAAAAACGTGCTTTAGTTATCTTAGGAGTTTTTGCGGCGGTTGCGGCGGTCTTTTTGTTCCAAATAGTCCACGCAAAGGTGTCTCAAAATAGCGTGAATGCAAAACTTGCGGTGGAATCGGCACGCTACACAAAAATGAAGGATGAAAATGCCCAGTTAAAAGACAAGGTTAAGCAAATGAATGATGAAAATTATTTGGAAAAGTTAATCCGGGCTAAGTACTTCTACACTAAAAAAGGTGAAACGGTATATAACTTACCTAACGATGCCAAGTAATGGTAAAACCAGATTAAATTAATGAATTTTTGAAATTGAATAGTCGTTTTAAGAAGTGAAAAGCAGGGTTTTGAAAACCAATCCTGTTTTTCACTTTTTTCTGTTAAGCGACCCGTTTTCGAATGTATAATTTCTTAAAAATTTTCAACAACGTCCAATTTTTTTCATGACCGTTGAAAATAAATTTTTCCGGGTCGACAGCTCGCAAGCCACTAGTAAGAAATGGTATAATTAGACATTAAATTTTTTAGGAGGAACATACGGATTTATGTCAATTGAAGTTGGAACTAAGGTAGATGGGAAAGTTTCTGGAATCACTAATTTTGGAGCTTTTGTAGATTTAGGGGAGCATCGGTCTGGCTTAGTTCATATCAGTGAAGTTTCTGATAGTTTTGTTAAGGATATTCACAGCGTACTTAAGGTAGGCGATTCGGTTACGGTGAAGGTACTTTCGATTGCTGATGACGGTAAGATTGCTTTATCCATTCGCAAGGCGGTAGAGCGGCCGGCGCAAGCAGCACCGAAGAAGTCTCATGAATACCATCATTCACGAGACGACCGGCAATTCAATCATCAATCTAATCACCAAGCAAAACAGCATCATTCAAACGCAAACGAATCGTTTGACCAAATGCTATCGGGCTTTTTAAAGGACAGCGAATCCCGTCTTTCCATGCTTAAGAAAAATACGGATGGTAAACGCGGCGGACGCGGTGGACGGCGCAACTAATGATTAGTTTAAGGGCGCTGGGTGAAAAAATTGTTGACCATTATCAATTGAATCAAGCGCCGGTGGTCGTAGCGGTCTCGACAGGAGTGGACTCCACGGTATTAATCAACGCGCTTTTAGCAGCGTCTAATCTCGCTGAAAATCGGCTGGTTATTGCCCACGTTAACCACCAGCTACGTTCCCAAAGCGTGCAAGAAGAGGAATTTTTGCGACAATGGTGTGCAAAACGACGACTGACGTTTGTAAGTACTAAGTGGCCTAGAGAACTGCATCCCGATACGGGAGTGGAGGCTGCTGCTCGGCGGTTTAGGTATGATTTTTTTGCCAAGGTAATGCAACGGTATCACGCAAACACCCTCTTGACGGCTCATAACGCTACCGAACAGGCTGAAAGTTTCCTTATGCAAGTGGTGCGCGGAGGTTGGTTAAGCCAGTTACGCGGCACTCCCGAGGAGCGGTCTTTTGCGACCGGGCGTTTAGTGCGGCCATTTTTAAAAATTAGCAAGCCGACTTTAGTAGCGCTTGCGCAGGAAAATCACCTAACTTGGTTTGAAGATGAAACTAACCAACAGGATGATTATTTGCGTAACCGGGTGCGTAATCAGTTGCTGCCCGCCCTGCAAGCGGAAAATCCGCGCGTGGTGGAGCATATTGGACAATACCAAACCGAGATTACCGAACAAGACCAATTGATCAAAGAAATTAGTCGACAAAAACTAGCGCAGCTCCGGCAGGGGAGTCAATATCAGTTACCAAAGTTCAAAGCGGAGTCGCGGTTATGGCAAAAACAACTGTTAAAACAGTTGGTCAGCGAGTCTTGTCCCGCAGTGGCAATTGGACAAAATAAGCTGGATGAAGTTTTAGAATTTATTAATCAAACTAATTTAGCACAGGGCTCGATTGATTTAGGTAACGATTATGTACTGGAAATCACGTACGATTTATTACAAATAATCAAAAAAAAGACCGTAAAAAGTGAACAAGCTAAAAAGCATATGGTAACATTGAACAAGTGGTTAACTTTAGATGAGGGTACTCAATTTCGAATCAGCGACCGTTCCGTTGCTGGACCGGTTGCCGGAGCAATGGTGTTGAGTGACAATCAGCTTAAGCAACCGCTTTTTGTTCGTCAAGCAACCCCCCAAGATCGGTTACGGTTAAAAAACGGCAAGTATAAGACCGTTCGACGGGAATTAATCGATCAAAAGGTTCCTCGTGAACAGCGAGCGAATTTTTGGGCAGTTGTGGACGGCGACCAAAGGGTTTTGTGGGTACTCGGTTTAAGACAAGCATGGTTAGCCGAACCCTACTTAGCAACGCAAACACAATATATTTTGGAATATAGAACTGGAGGACGTCCCCATGGACAATGATATCGCCAAAGTTTTATACAGTGAGGCAGATATAAAAGAAGCTTGCCAACGTTTAGGTAAGCAATTGACGAAGGATTATGCTGGTAAACGCCCGTTGATTTTAAGCGTATTGACGGGGGCCATGTTTTTCACAACGGACGTGGTCCGCGAATTTGATGGTTATGCACAGATCGATTTTATTGACGTGTCTAGTTATAACGGCGGCACTCAATCAAGCGGAAAAGTTGAATTAATTACCGATATCTCCGAAGATGTTAGTGGCCGTGACGTGCTGATCATTGAAGACATTGTGGATACTGGACGTACTTTACGCTACGTAATGGATTTACTATATTCCCGTAACGCGAAGAGTGTTAAAATTTGCAGCTTCTTGGATAAGCCTGCCGGTCGCGATGTGGAAGCTACGGCAGACTACGTGGGCTTTACGGTTCCAAACGAATTTGTGGTCGGATACGGGCTAGATTACCAAGGTTATTACCGCAATTTACCGTACGTGGGTGTTTTAAAGCCGGAAATTTATAAGTAAAAACATTGGTCAAAGTTAGTCAAATGTGATATTATATCGACAACAGTCAAGATTAAAATTAATGCGTCTTGATGCCTTACAAGGAGGAACTACATGAAAAATAACAGAAATGGGCTGTTTAAAAATAGTCTTTTCTATATCGTAGTTTTTTTGAGTATTATGGGAATTATCGC
>ERZ506645.2-NODE-2-length-270872-cov-16.6279_pt1 | contig 270872 bp, 246 predicted proteins | sample MGYA00513982_ERZ506645 | MGnify/ENA metagenome assembly ERZ506645 | reverse complement strand
CTCGCGACAACAGAAATATACTATACACTCATCTCCGGCACCCGTCAACACTTTTATGACATTTATTTTAATTTTTGTGCAAAAAGATTACGAAGCGGTTTCATTTTATTACCATTGCTTTGCTATCGTCGTTTCCTACGCAAACAAAAAGTGCGCCATCCCAACCTATTTGGAACAACACACTTTCCTTTATTCAAGTTTTTACAAATCTTCTGGAACATTATCAATCGGTATTACGGTCATGGCACCTTGCCGAAAGACGTTGACGTGATGAATGTCGTGAGCTTTCAACATTGCTAATGCATCTTGAAAATGGTTTTCGTAATTAGTAACGTCATGTGCGTCTGAGCCAATTGTGTAACGCTTGCCACCGAGTTGTTTGTAAATCTCAATAGCGTAATCATACAAACCAATATTGCGATACTTATACATACTCTTGGTGTTCAACTCAAACGCCATGTTATTTTCAATTGCTACTTTAAAAATCTTCGTAAGCAGGACGCCTGCCGTCGTAGCAAACTGTCCCGAAGTTAAGTTCAAACGCCGAACTCCGTAATCAAAATGCGCCAAAACATCCGCGTCGTGATATTCGTTAATTCCTTGCCACATCATTTGGTAGTATTCCTGCGTGACCTTCAACGGATCGAGATGGACAACCTGTTCATCTTGGAAATCCATCTCGCCATTTTGATGGAAGCCTAACAAGCGCAAGTCGAACGCGTGATGAGCCATGTAATCCTTAATGCGATCAATTTGACCGGCTGAAACGCCAATCTCGACGCCCTTATAGATTCGTTTACCAGTAGCCTTCTTCAATCGTTCAATTTCAGTAACGTATCCGGTATAGTCCGGAATGCTATCTTTTTTATCCGCGTCAGGATTATTAAATTCCAAATGTTCCGTTGAAACGAAATCATCTCCGGAAACTTTTAGGTAATTTTCCATCTTTTCGTCCGAATCAAACGAAAAATCGGTGTGTACGTGTTGGTCATAATACAACATAAATATCGCCCTCCGTTCTTGGTGCAAGCCCTTCCTAATGCTATTTTAGCACAATCAGAGAGTGACTGAACGGATTTAGCTCACAGGATTGATAATTAACCACCTAATTAAGCCAAGTCTTCTCCATTAGATTGGATAACCTTTTGATACCACGCAAACGAATCCTTTTTAGACCGGTTTAGCGTTCCGTTTCCTTCATCGTCTTTATCAACGTATATAAATCCGTAGCGCTTCGACATTTGTCCTGTGGAAGCTGAAACAAGGTCGATGAACCCCCACGGCGTATATCCCATTAAGTCCACACCGTCGAGTTCAACCGCCTTCTCCATTTCTTCAATATGTGCCCGTAAGTAGGCCACGCGGTACGGATCGTGGATCTGGCCGTCTTCCGTCACCTTGTCATAAGCACCCAACCCATTTTCTACAATGAATAGTGGTAAATGATAGCGATCAGTCAACCAGTTCAATGAATAACGTAATCCAACCGGATCAATCGACCAGCCCCAGTCACTAGTTTTAACGTGCGGATTATCCACCACGATCTTTTCCAATGGCAACTCGTCGGCATCCAAATCCATCCCTGCCGGAAGAGCAACCGTATAAGAACTGTAATAACTAAATCCAACGTAATCCACAGTTCCTTCCTTTAAGAGCTGCCGATCTTCTTCGGTAATGTCTGCACGATAGCCCTTCCGTTGGAGGTACGCCTCAATATTCGCCGGATAAACGCCATTTACGTGTACGTCAGAGAACCAGTAGCGACGTTGCATTAGTCGTTCCGCAAGCATGACGTTATTTGGCGCAGAATTCAATGGGTATAGCGGTGTGAAATTGATCATGCAACCAATTTGGAAATCGGGATTGATTTCATGACCTAGTTTCACGGCACGGGCGCTCGCTACTAACTCGTAGTGGGCTGCCTGGTACATTGCCGCTTCCCGATTTTCCCCGTCCTTAAAAATTAGTCCCGAATTGGTTGCCATCAAAAAGTCGTTGTTGTACATCGTTTGGTTGTTAATTTCGTTAAAGGTCATCCAATACTTGACCTTGCTACGATAGCGTTTAAAACAAAGTTCCGCGAACCGAACGAACAGGTCAATCACCCGGCGATCCGCAAAACCGTTGTACTTTTCCACTAAATGATACGGCATTTCAAAATGTGCCAGCGTAACCACCGGCTCAATGCCGTATTTCAGACATTCATCAAACAAGTTGTCATAAAATTGCAGGCCGGCTTCGTTAGGTTCCGAATCGTCGCCATTCGGGAAAATTCTCGTCCAGGCAATTGAGGTCCGAAACGCCTTAATCCCCAATTCTGCAAATAACTTCACGTCGTCTTTGTAGCGGTGGTAAAAATCAATCCCCTCATGATTGGGATAGTTCTTGCCCGGAACCACTCCGTCAGTGATTTCCCGCGGGTGATCTTTAGTACCGGCAGTCATTACGTCTGCAACGCTAACGCCTTTTCCATCCGCTTGCCAAGCTCCTTCTAGTTGATGAGCAGCTACTGCGCCACCCCACAAGAAATTTTTAGGTAATTTTGTCATGTACTCGTCTCCCTTGTTAAATTGATGAAATCCCTTACATTTTATTTTGCACCGTCCCATTGATTTTGTACAATTTTTTGGCAAACAAAAAACATGTTTCGCGAATAAAACGCAAAACATGCCCCACCTTATTTTTTATTCTGTAAAGATTTGCGTTCGGGACTTACCCAAGTCCCAGATCCCAATCCAAAGATGGTTTTTAAGGCTGGGATAAACGTGGTTACCACCGTAATGGGGTTAATCATCCAAAAGAAAAGCATGTACAACGGAGCAAAGATGATGTACTTAAGCTTGGCTGCGTGATGATCTAGTAACAAGGCCGCCAATAGCTGAAAAAAGCCGGCAATGATTTCAAAGGCAATAAAGATAAAGGCCATCATAAAACCACGGAAAACGGTGTCGTAATGCCCAGTTAGATACGCGCTGCCCATGGTGATTGCGAAAATAATTGCCGCCCCGATACCTCGTTTTCCAAAAGTAAACTGCAGTAATAACCACCGTTAAAACCGCCATTAAAATTGCTAGCCAAAACAAAAAATCTTCCAGTTGATTTAGAGTCATTACGCTACCTCACTATAGCTGACATTTTTGGTATGTTCAGTTTTTAGTACACTAGAGAAGCATTTTATCCCAAAAGAGACGTTAAGGCGAGGGAACTATTGGTCCAAAATAAAACGGGCCTAAAAGATTGCTCTTTTAGGCCCGCATATTCATCTTTAAAAGTACTAAGCAATGCTTTGAATGAACTCTTCAACTTCTGCTGGGGTGTGGCGTTCGCCTTTTCCAAAGCGTGCCAATTCCTTGCCATCTTCTAACGCGATGAAACTAGGAATCCCCATAATGCCAAAGTGTTGAGCTACTTCCAAGTTGTCGTCACGGTCAACCGTGATCCAATCGTATTGGTCGTATTTCTTCATGATTTCAGGCATTGCTGGTTTGATGAACGCGCAATCTGGGCACCATCCGGCGGTAAAGAAGAGCATCTTCTTACCAGTTTTAATTGCATCAAAAATTTCTTCGTTGGTTAAGTTTGCTTGATTACTCATTATGAACGTCTCCTTTTATAAGGTCGCTAGCTAACCGAAAGTTGGACTTACTTTTTGTAAGCCAACTTTACATTAATATTCTAACATCTTCCTTTGCCTTTGACAACTGAATCATCTCAGCTTAACCAAAACACAAAAAACACACCCAGACCGGCTCCAGGTGTGCTAGCAAAAAAATAAAGAAAGATATCAATAATCTCAATGTGAGGCAGTTGTTTAATAGAAAATGGGGTATGAAGTTTCTAAATTTAAAACCTAGAAGTTTCATTTTTTCTACCATGCCAAATGCGTAGCTCTTAACTACGATTATTATGTTAATACTTTAAACATTGTATAGTGTCTCAATTTTTTAATTAAAATGACTAAAATCAGAAATTTAAAGAAAATCTATCGGATAAAGCACAAAATCAGACCCCATTACGGCTTTCAAATTGCTAAAAATTCAAAATTTACCCATCTAAGCTTTAAGTTTAGTACTTTTTCGGTTCATTTTAGCAGGTTCAACTGTCTAAAATGTCCATCTTATCCAACAGCTTTTCACGTGGAACAATTTATTTAGTTTGCAACGTGAACCAAAAGGACTGTTTGACCGTCCAAATTTTTAAATCAAAAGGTTGGTAAGGTAAATCTTCACCATTAACCTGACCATGTTCCGGAGCAAAGGAATGCACCAGAACTTCCCGTCCCGTCGCAAAGAACACGTCGGGCATTGCTAAATGGGAACCGTCCTTCAACAGCTTGGCAAAAAGGCGGATAAATCGCAGTAACGTTAATTTTTCCGTGATCACCACGTCTAATTTGTCATCATCTAACCGAGCCTGCGGAGCAATTCCCACCCCGCCACCAAAATATTTGATGTTCGTAATTGAAACCAAAAAGGCATTTTTAAATTGTCGGGTTTTCCCGTCGATCGTCACACTCATTGGAAAGCCCTTTTGTTTAACCAGCGTTTTTAACAACGCGGAAATGTACGCGGTCGATTCTAAGTGCCATTTGCTTAACTTGATTTTTTGTCCTTGGTTGGCTTGGTAAACGACACTGGCGTCAAACCCAATTCCCACGTTGTTACTAAAGTAGTGGACCACCGGCTCCTTGCGGTCTTGGTATGCTCCAACATCTAAAACGGTCGGCTGGGTCGTTTGGATCAACTGTTGTAACGCCAAATAAGGGTCGCGGGATAAACCCACGGCCCGGGCAAAATCATTTCCTGATCCCGCCGAAATGTATCCCAACGGAATCGTTGCATCAACACGCTGGACGCCTTCAAGAACTTCCATGAGGGTGCCATCCCCGCCAAACGCGACAATTATCCACCCCTTCCGATGACTGGTGGCAAATTGTTGTGCTAATTCAGTGGCATGCCGGGGATATTCGGTAACCACACTATCAAACTCAACCTGGTTTTGGACCAGTAAATGGTGCATTTTTTGCCAAGTTTCAGCGGAATGGCGGGCTCCCGCCCATTTATTGATAATAAAGTAGTATTTCATCTGCTTGCTCACCATTACTTCACAAACTTCTCCAAGAAGTGCGCCACCTCTTCACGATAACGTTTCGGATCAGCCTTCAAGGCTTGCACATGGTCAGCTTGGTTGACCAGATATACCCAACTTGGTACTTGGGCAGCCTCCACTAGGTCGTCCAACATTTCAATTGGCACAAACCGGTCCGCTTCGCCATGGATAAACATAATCGGTACCCGAACCTTTTTGATTTGGGCTTCGATGTCGGCTTCCTTAAATGAATATCCGGCCTCTTTTTCCGTTAACAGACTAGCAATTAGCGCTAGCTCCCGAGGCGGTAAGTGGTAGTAGCGCTTGAGGCGGTGCCGGAACTGTTGATCAAGCCGGTTGAAACTACTGTCCTCAATCACCGCCACCACGTTAGATGCAATGTCGGGTTCTCCAGCAGCCGCAATTACCGTGGCCGCTCCCATGCTGATTCCCATCAAGACAATCTTTTCATCAGCATTAGTTAACATTACCGCACGTTGCACCCAACGCACGTAATCGCGCCGGTCTAACCAACCAAAGCCGATTAGATTTCCTTCACTTTCACCATGACTGCGGGCGTCCGGCATCAACACGTTATAACCCAGTTCATAAAAAATCTTCGCGTAAGGAATCATTTGCCGACGGGCGTGATGGTATCCGTGCGCCATGATCACCGTGTGTTTGGTGGGTTGCGGTTGGCGAATGAAGGAAGCTTTTAATTGCAGTCCATCTTCGCTAAGCATTTGTACCGTTTCCGGATGCTGCTGGTTGAACCACGCCAAATTTAAGGCGTCATTATCTTCATTTTCCGAACGTTCAATCGCCCGGTTTTTCGCTTTTTCGGTATTTTTAATGCCTACTAAGAAACTTGCATAACCACCGATTCCCATTCCAGCGGTCACGCCGACTAGTGCCGCACCGAGTCCGGCCAACACGTATTTAGTGCTTCTCTTCATCTTTTGAGGCTCCTTATCTTTCCTTAAAAAATCATTCTTCTGCGATAAAAATTTACTTTCTTTCATAAATACTATATCAATTTTCCGCAGAAAAGTGCTATAGTATTTATGTAAGGGGTCCGTAGCTCAGTTGGGAGAGCATCTGCTTCGCATGCAGGGGGTCGACGGTTCAAGTCCGTTCGGATCCATTAACGGTTACATAAATTAACGATAAGTACCAAACTTTTCTGGGAGAAATGTCTCGCAGGTAAAGACTTGGTTAACGAATGGAGAGCTGAATTTTGGATTCGGCTCTTTTTTGTTTAGCAATTTATTTTAGCTTCCCGCCACTGAAAAAACTCATAATTATTGAAGAGTTGCTTTCAACAATTATGAGTTTTTCACTTATTTTCGTCCGTTTCTAGTTATTTCAAATCCTCATCAATATGACGCTTCAATTGACTAAACCGAATCCGATTTCCGATATTCTGAATCCCGTGCAGCTTAAGGTCCTCTCGAATTCCGTTATTCATTTTATCAAGGATTGCTGCTAGTTGAGCTCGTTCGTCGTCATTTAAATAATCCAAATATTCAGGAATATAAAACAAACTCTTCTTTGCTTCTTTTTTGCCTTTTTCGGTTAATTTGATGAGTTGTACACGACCATCAGTGGGCGACTTTTGTTTGGTAACGTAGCCTTTTTTTAGTAATTTGGCAATGAATTCTGCAATTGACTGCACACTAATTCCCAATCGCTGCGATAGTTCTTTTTGTGAGATATTATCGCCCTCGCTTAAGGCCACTAAAATTTTATTTTGTCCCTTAAACACTGGCAAATGGCGTTCTGCCTGTTCATCAGCCATATTTTGTAATGCCGTAAATTCAAATAATTTAGCCGCTAATTGGTGTTTTTTTACTAGTTTATCCAACATAACTCACCCATCTCTCACTTATATAGCCCTATTATATCAAGCCGTTTGACAGATTAAAACTAAATAATCAGGCCCCTTGACTATTTAATCAGGTGCCCTTATAATATTTTTCGTCAGGGCCCCTGAACATCATTCGACACATTAAGGGAGGGTTTATCATCAACCTCAAATATGCAATTGAAATTAACAATTTAAATAAAATGTACGGCAACCAGAGTGCGGTAAAACAAGTTTCCTTTAACGTCAAATGCGGAGAAGTGTTTGCCTTACTTGGCCCTAATGGAGCTGGGAAAACCACTATTCTACGGATGTTAACTACCTTATTAAAACCTACTAGCGGTTCACTTAGAATCATGGAACACGACGTTCAATCGGAACCTCAGACTGTTCGAACCTTTTTTGGTTTGACTGGTCAATATGCTTCGATTGACGAAGATTTATCCGCGCGGGAAAATTTAACGTTCTTTGCTCGTTTGAACGGACTTTCTCGCCAGCAAGCTAAGCAGCGAACTACCGAACTGCTTGAAGAATTTTCATTAGTAAATTCCGCGGATAAAGCAATTGCTGCCTTTTCTGGTGGCATGCGCCGGCGCTTAGATTTAGCAGTTAGTTTGATTGCCCATCCCCAAATCATTTTCTTGGATGAACCCACCACCGGGCTGGACCCTCGCACCCGTTCCCAGATGTGGGATACCATCCGCAAGTTGGTTGCTTCGGGATCGACGATCGTCTTAACCACCCAGTATCTTGAAGAAGCCGACGCATTAGCTGATCACATCGAGGTAATTGACCACGGCAAACTGGTCGGGTTAGGAACTCCCGATGAGTTAAAGGCCCAAATTGGCGGGGAAAAGTTGCGCCTAGCGGTGAAAAACAAGCTTCAAGCCCAGCAAGCCTGCCGAATCGTCACTGCAATTACGCAAGAAAAGGTTCACCAAGCTGGTAATGAAATCACGGCGCCGCTCCGAGACGTGAATGGCTTAGCCGATATTCTTAACCGTCTTCGTGCTTCTAACATCGAAATAACTACGCTAGCTGTTGAAAAACCATCGCTAGACGACGTCTTCTTTGCCATGACGGTCGGTAAAAACTAACTTATTAGGAGGATTTAGCAATGTTTAACACAACTACTCGAAAAACAAATATTATTGCAAGCACCGGTACCATGACTTACCGTAATTTGTTAAAAACGCTGCACAATCCCGATGAACTGCTTGACGTGGTCGTTCAACCCGCCCTGTTTATGTTGCTTTTCGGGTATCTATTTAGCGGGGCCATTTATGGTAGCGTAAGTTCTTATTTAAAGATTTTAGTTCCTGGAATTCTGATGCAGTCCTTAATTTCTGCAGCTGCCGGTTCAGCCACCCAGATTAGTACTGACATCCATTCTGGCATTTACGACCGTCTTAAATCATTACCGATTCCACAAGTTGCTCCCCTTGCCGGCCAGCTCTTTGCTGATATTTTACGGTTAGCCGTCGCAGCGACCGCAGCCTTAACGACCGGGTATTTGATGGGGTGGCACCCGGAAGCTGGGTTAGGATGGTTAATCATGGTTATTTTTTTGGACATATTTTTAGGCTGGGCCTTAAGCTGGATATTCGCCCTTTATGGACTGGTTGCTAAAAGTCCTACGTTAGTTGAAAGTGTGTCATTAATGACCATGTTAGTATTAGTATTCCTTTCAAACGCCTTTGTACCGGTTAAATCCTTGCCCCACTTCATGCGAATTTTAGTAACGATAAACCCGGTATCCCACGTGATTAGCGCCAATCGTGCCATGTTAAATGCGGGATACTGGCCGCGGGAGGCTTGGATAGTTTTATGCGCGGGAATTGGCATTGTTGCCGTTTTTGCGCCAATTACCGTTTTGGTTTATAAGCGAAAATAATTGTTTGGCCTTGGTTATTTGATTTTTGTAAACTAATGTTTGATATCACGGCCTTAAGGGCTAAAAAATAAAAAAGCTTTTCAAGAATAGAAAACTCTTGAAAAGTTTTTTGGTACGTGGAGTTTTAATGATCAGCGTGCACGTCAAAAGCTGACAGCAGCATTTCCTTTACCCCTGGAGCATCCGGATCATGCATACCTTTTTTCGTATCTAACGCGCGAATTGCAGTCATTTCTTCTTCCGTTAATGTAAAATCAAAAATATCCAAATTACTTTTAATCCGTTCATCGTGAACTGATTTTGGAAAAACAATTATCCCTTCTTGATTTTCGAAGCGTAAAATAATTTGTCCAGCATTTTTTTGATACTTTTCCGCCAATTTAACGATGACCGGTTCATTTAGTAACTTTGCGTTGCCTTGCCCTAATGGAGCCCATGCTTCTAATTTTACGTTATTAGCCTCTAAAATTTTTCGTAATTCTTTTTGTTGAAAATACGGGTTAAATTCCACTTGGTTAACCGCTGGCATTGTCTCAAATTGAGGTACAAAATGTTGCCAAATTTTCGGCGTCACGTTGGAAACTCCAATCGAACGGATTTTCCCTGCTTTTTTAGCTGCTTCCATCGCTCGCCAAGCTCCAGGAACGTCTCCGTAAGGCTGGTGAATTAAATAAAGGTCGATATAGTCTAATCCCAGCTTTTGCAACGACAAATCAATAGCCTTTTTGGCGGATTCGTATCCATAATCTTGTAGCCACAACTTACTAGTTACCCAAATTTGTTCGCGCGGAATGCCGCTATCTTTAATAGCTCGTCCAACTTCTTGTTCATTAAAATAAGCCACTGCTGTATCAACGTGTCGGTATCCTGCCGCTAAAGCTTTAGTTACGGCTTGATAAGTGGTCCCATCGTTGGGAATTTGAAAAGTACCAAATCCAACTGCAGGAATCTCATTACCATCATTTAATTTAATTTTATTTATATTCGTCATAATTACACCACTCCTCTAATTATCGTAATTGTTTCAAACTTTTCCCAAAGATTTGTTCAATGGTTACCGGATCACGGTGATCAAAAAACTGGCTTTCATGCCGATTTAAGGTACTCATTAAATTCATATCTGCATCATCTAACTCAAAATCAAAAACCGCAATATTCTCTTCCATACGCACGCGGTGGACACTCTTAGGAATCACCGTAATGTTCCGCTGTAGTAACCAACGTAAAATTATTTGACCCACCGTTTTATGATGTTTTTCAGCAATTTGCTGGATAAGCTCATTTTTAAATATATCATGCTTACCTTCTGCAAACGGGGCCCACGCTTCTATCCGAACATCTTCACGTTGATTAACCGCAACTTCCTTCACTTGTTGATACCAAGGATTTACTTCAATTTGATTAACGGCTGGCTTTACTTCCATCGTTAATTCTAGGTTTTTTAGCTGATCCCCGTAGAAATTAGAAACCCCGATCGCCCGAATTTTACCGGCACGATAAGCCTCTTGCATGGCTCGCCATGCTCCCATCACGTCACCATAGGGCTGATGTAAAAGGTATAAGTCTAAATAATCCGTCCCTAAACGTTGCAATGAGGCATCAATTGCTTTTTTAGCCCGTTCGTAGGTAAAATCTGATACCCATAATTTTGAAGTGACAAATATGTCTTCACGGTTAATACCACTTTCTTTAATTGCTTTGCCGACTGCCGTTTCATTTTGGTAAGCCGTTGCCGTATCAATTAAGCGATACCCCACGTCCAAAGCATTTTTCACCGCTTTTTCTGCTTCATTAGCATCTGGAATTTGGAAAACTCCATAACCTAATTGTGGCATTTCAATTCCGTTATTTAATTTCACCTTTGGAATTTTTATCATTACAATCTCCTCCTCAAAACTGATTGTAATTATCCTAACGTGCAAAAAAATAATTGAAAATTGCTTGTTTTACATGCTAGTATTCGTTTAAGACATACTAAGCAGGAGGCAGCCTTTATGATTGATACTTACCTTTGGCAAGAACTAGTCGTTTTCGCTAAAACTGGTACTCTAGCTAAAACTGCAGAAACCTTACATATTACCCAGCCGTCCGTGACTCGGGGACTCCAAAAGTTAGAAGAGACCTTAGGAGTATCGCTTTTTGATCATCAACCTAATAAGCTCACCCTAACCACAATTGGCGAACTAGCTGTCCAAGAGGGTGAGCAAATCTTGCAACGTCAGCAACTCGCAATTAAAAAAATCCGGAATTTTGCGGATCAAGAAGACGTAATTAAAATTGCGTCGACCGCCCCCGGACCGCTACTCCTACTTAACAGACTTTCGGTGGCCCAATTAAATACCACGCAAAATCTATTGGATACTGATAATGTAATTAAAAGCTTATTAAATAACCGGTTTACAGGAATTATTTCTAACCAAGAAATACAAAATAAAGATATTGAATCTGTTTATCTAGGCAAAGAATCGTTGGTAGTTCATCTGGATAAATTTATGTACCACTCTAACCAAGCTTCCATATCTTTTAAAGAACTGAAGGGCATCAACTTTGTAGTTCTTACTGATATCGGCCCATGGCAAACCATTATCCAACAAAAAATTCCTGAAGCTAAGTTCATGTATCAAGCACAACGGTTTGCGTTTAATGAAATCACTAAGTACTCTAACTTTCCTTACTTTTCGACTAATCTCTCCTCGTTCGATTCAGAATACACCACTTCGCTAAGTGATACGGACGATCGGGTTCCTATTCCGGTTAATGACGAAACTGCAACTATGGAATTTTACATCAGTTATTTAAAAACTAATCGTCCTAAAATGGCTCCGCTAGCCCAAAAAATTGCCCAGGCCTGGCCACAATCGTTCTGACCATGGTTTACTTGATGAAGGAAATAATGCTCTTCCTGGAAATCATCTGTAGCAATAACAGAGCAACTGTTTTCGGCAACTGATGATTTTTTTATGTTTAATCGTAAAATTAGCTAAAGTAAGTTTAAAAACTTTACATTCGGATTCTTAAAAACGCTCAACGGGTCGTTCCTAGAAAACCGTTGAGCGTTTTATGTCGTATCAATTTATTAAAAATTATTCTCACAACCTAGTTCTATACCAATTCCCCACAAAAAAATTTATCATAACGATTACGAGTAATTTATTTCACTGCAAGCCCGTTCTCATTGGGTTCCTTTTATCGCAGAATTGGTCTAGTAAACTTTTACGGGTCTTACCTTCTGGAATTAATCCGCGTATACTATTTGGGTACTGCTTTTTTAATAAGTTTTTTAAGCCTGAATCAGCTTTCTACCGGGCTAATACAAATCATAGAAAGAAGGACTTTATTTTGCAAAGTACACAAGACACAGATTTACGTTACAATCCTCAATCACCAATGCGGGTGTTTAACTTGCATTGGTATAAGGACCAGATGAGTGGGTGGATGACTTCGAGCTACATATTATTAGCTTGCGGTACCCTTTTTCTTTTAGCAACGGGCCTATACCACAACTTTAACGCCCTCGGAATCACTTCCACCATCGCTGGAATAATTGGTTTTACGTGTACTTTGAGTATTACCAACGGCAAACCCATCAACGGGGTGTTGGGATTCGTTTCCGCCTTGATGCTGATCTACGTAGCCTCAATTACCGGCAACTACAGCGACGTGGTGATGCAAACCGCCTACATCTTCCTCTTGGATATTCCGGTTGTGCTCAATAAGAACTGGAACAGTAGCGAAGGACTTTCTCCACGTTTGCTAACCGGCAAATACATCGGGCAAACCGTAGTGACGTTTATCATTTTTTGGGCGATTACCTACGGCTTAGACACCGTAATCCTAACGAGTCCACGTCCAGTGATCGATTCGCTTAGCGCAACGATTGGCTTAACCGGGGCCATTCTAACGGTGCGGCGCTTCCGTTCCAGCTATTACTTCTGGTTTGCGCAAAGCATCATGAGCATCACTTTATGGAGCGTGACGGCGATTGCCGGACATCCCGTTTGGGTACTTTTCTTTACCTACTGCCTATACTTGCTAAACGACATTATTGCTTTGGCAAGCAGTAAATGGTTCCACGATCGTGCTTAAAATCAGTAAATGATTGGGAAAAAATGGAAATTTTCAGATTTTTGAAAATTTCCATTTTTATTTTTGGATTAATTGTCGTTAGTTATTGAAATATTGAAATTTAATTACAAAATAACCGGTAAAACTTTGGCAGCAGTGCCATTTTAAAACCATTCTCCAAAAGAACTTAATTGTCTTAAATCATGGGATTATTTCTCTTTGCATAAAGAAAAACAGAGCCCAGAATTAATTCTGGGCCCTGTTTATTTTTTAGTTTAACTTCAAATCCATTAAACTTCGTGCACGTAGTCACCACGGTCAATAGTGGTATAACTAATTTCTTGCGCATCCGCGTTCAACGTTTGCTTAGTAAATGCCAAGCCTAACCCGGTTTGAACGTAAACTGCCCGTTTTCGGAGGTCATATCCTGACCAGTAGCGGGTGTAGTCAGAAATTGGTGCATCAGCCGTCTTGCGTTCGATACCTTCAGGAATAATTACCGGACGGAAAGCTGCGTAAAGTTGGGCAATTCCGCGGTCAACAGCGAAATCATCCATTGCATTCGCGATGGTAAAACTACGGACAAACCGTGCTGGTGAGGTGTATGAACCAGGAATTCCAGCCATTCCGTAGCCGGTTCCGCCTTCAATTGGTGGTAAGGTTACGCCGTTTTTATAATTCCGCGGATCCTTCACGTCTACGTCGGTTAATCCCAAGTAGTTACGCAAGTTGGTAGTGTGCCAGCTGTATTCAGGGCTGTTAGTTACTACTCCAACTGAGTCGTACAACTTGAAAGCTCCGTTTTCGACCGGTTCCAAAACTACTCCGTCGCCACTTTCGTCAACGAAATTATAATGGAGCGGGAAAGTAAATCCTTGCCCGTTAACTTGGGTTGCTTGATCTGCTAACCCCAATTCTTGATAATGCTCTCGGATCTCAGCCACGCTTTTGAAATGGGTTAACACGTATGTAACAAATTCCGTGTTCATGAGCGGCGTTAATCCTCGCTGTTTCAAGTTTTCTAACGAATCGGCGGTGCTTTCAAACAGCACCTGTAAGTCGCCCGCTAAGCCAGCTTCGTTAATTCCATCAAATAAGATTGGAGTGCCTTTAACTCCGACTCCCATCGTGGCATACTTGGCCGTCCAATCAGTCAGTTGACTAGCAATCTTCGCTTCCGCTGGGATGGTGGTAATCACGCTTTCCGCACCTCCATCTTCACCGAACATCGTCATTGCTAAATCCATGGTTCGGCCCCAGAATTTGGCACCATTTTCTGCAGTAAGTTCAATACTCGTGCACATACTTTGTCCCTCTTTCTTTTCGAATATCTCTTTTATAGCACTTTTGCCTATCGGATAAAAGAATGTGAAACTTTTTAGGGACAAATATTTTTTCTTAGTTAAAGCTAGTTCCCACCTGGGTGATTGCGGGGATTAAGAGGTGTTCCACTCCTAGGTAAAGTGCGATGAATAACACTGCTTCAGCTAGGATGGCTACGTAAATGCGGTCAAATTCAAACTTCAATTTTTCTTCGAAGAAGGTGGCAATGAAGCCAAGGTTTAAGCCTGCCAAGGCCATTCCAAGCAACGCCCGGAACAAAATATCCGGCATGTCAGTGGTAACTTCGTCAACCAATTCGGGACCAGCCACAAAAAGCATTCCCAAGGCTAGTAATCCGAGTACCAAGGCGTAGTTTACAAAGTGCGCTAACTTATTGGTGTAAGTGAACCAAGTAACCGTCTGCCCCTTTGCTCCTAAGAATTGAGTGACTAAAATCCCCACCAATACCATCAAAGCAAACAACACCGCAAAAATTGCGAGGAATTTTAGAAATACCCCGAAAGTAAAAGGATTTTCCATGATTACACTTACTTTAACTTTACTATCCAACGCGTTAAAAGTTTGGCGTCCCGAAACTATTAGTATTAGTGCACTAACAATTGCAAAAATTATAAAAGTGGTAATCCCGTATAGCGGATTGGTGGTTTCTGGGTAACTAAACGGATGTTTGACCGACGTGGTTAGCCAGTTCCAGTAGCTTTTCGCATATTCTTTGGTTTGATCCACCGTTGCGCTAACCTTCTCTTTATCAATGGTTGCGGAAGTTGCCGTCGAGTTCGCGTCGTTGGCTGTCTCTTTAGCAGTTGCGGCTGCGGTCTTTGGGGCTTCTTGGGCCTGAGTCGTAGACCTTGGGGCCTTGGTTTCATCTACCGCATCGCTTTCAGGTGCTGCCGTGGTGGTCGCCGTTTTTTCAGCCTTCAAATCAGTTGCGGCTGGTATAGCGCTAGTTGTCGTGGTTACCGTTTCTTGGGTAGGTGCTGGCTTTTCAGTCACCTTTTCCGCTGCTGCTGAATTCGCTGGTGCTTCCGGAGCCTGCATTTGGGCTACCGGGGTACCGCAACTAGGGCAAAATTGATCTCCTGGTTCGATTGCAGTTCCACATTTAGTACAAAATTTCATTTCCTTCACTTCTACTCTAATAATCCTTTATACATTACTGAACCAAAACTATTCATCGCGTTAATTTGCTCGTCACGTTGCCCGTCTTGAGACATTACTACGATGACAAAGGCGCCCTTTTGATTACCAAAAATTGCAGCGTCATTTTCCACTCCGTAGTCGTCAAATTCCCCGGTTTTGTTGTAAACCGTGGCCTCAGCCGGCAAATCGTGCGGCAACTTAGTATGATTTTCGTTTTGCTTCAAAATAGTTAGCATTTCTTCGTCGTACTTTCGGGAAACCATCTGATGGTTATAAATTTTCTTTAACGCGGTGCCCAAATCCTTAGCAGACGTGTAGTTGTCCTTACCATCTTCCAAGGCATCCGTGTCCATCAACATCCGCTCTAACTTGGTGTCGGTGGCTCCCATTTTATCAATCTGATGGTTAACGGCCGCCATGCCGCCTAACTTGCGAATCATGATGTTTGCCGCGGTATTGTCACTGTCTTCCATCATGTAGCCGGTCAAATCCTTAATGGAAATCTTGGTTCCGTCCGCCATTTCCCGCAGTTTACCGGTACCGTCTACCTTATCGCTATCAGTTAACGTATAGTCATCCGATAAGCTTAATTCCCCATCTTTGACTTGTTGGTAAGCCGCAATCATGACAAATAACTTGATGTCACTTGCCGCCCGTTGCGGTTGGTCATTGGAGTCAACTTCGGTATCCGAATCAACCGGCGATACGTAAACGGCAGTATCTCCCGAAATGTCACCAAACGCATCCTGAATAGTACCTTCCACGGTGCTCTTAGGAAACGCCAAATGCTTTTTAGTTGGCGCCGACTAGGTCTTTTTCTGAGGTGCCGTCGACGCGGAAGACGCCGATTTTGACGAGGCAACCTTTGCCTGATCCGAATGCGTAGCGCCAGATAAGATTGTGGGATTATTTTTGTAGATAAAAAAGCCCACGAATCCAATCGCTAAAATTATCCCTGCCGTAATCCAAAGCCATCCCGTGCGCTTCTTACGTTTTACTGCTGCTTGGTGTTCTTCCCGAGCCACGCTAGGTTCGACCGGTGCAGTTTGCTTAGGATCCGGTTGCTTAGGTGCTGGTTGAGGCGCTGTCGATGCATTTTGCGAGCTCACTGGAGTTGGTTGCGTCGCTGGCTGACGTAACGCGGTTCCACACTTTCGGCAAAACTTAGCTCCAGGCTTATTCTTTGTTCCACAATTTTGACAAAACATTGCTACCCTCCTAGTGTTATTAAATACACATATATTCAATAAATATTATCATAGTAAAAAACTCACCGAAAGCTCTCCATTTAAAATAATTTATTTTTGTTGTTTATCAACCCTAATCAAAAAGAATCGACAATTACTCCAATCGCCCCATCCCTTTAATTTCTTAGATATGTTTACCAAAGATGTTTTTATATAGCAATATTTGCTTAATTAATTTTTCTCTCAATTTCATTCGCAAATTAAAATAAACTTTATCGAGGCGTTTTATTAGTGTTCAAATTTACTACATGATATTATTAATAAATTTACAATAGTAAATAAATATTTACGAAGGAGGGTGTCCCCGATGGGCTCGGCATTCCGTACTGCATAAATCAACCTAGGCTAAAAATTTATAACCATTTCAGCTTTGTACTTATGTATTTAATACATAATTATGGAAGCGTTTACCGAAATGTTTACGACGAAAGGAAGTGTTTCAAATGAAAAAATCGATGTTAACCGCCCTAATCGCTTTAGGATTAATTACCCCAATTCTCACCAATACTGGGGCTTCGGCTGCTGAATTCAACCAAAACGAACCTAATGCTTCAGCAATTATTCCAAAAATAAATCAGCAGCAGCAAAAACTGCCGAAACTTTCGGAAAAGCAACTTAAAATCCAAGACAGCGACATTGAAACTTGGATGCCTAATCCTTCCTTACGCGAAGCTATTTTAGGTTTACTAATTCAGAATGGCTATCTTCCGGAAGGTAGCACCGTTAATGATATTACCAAAGACTTACTGGCTTCCGTGGATGATGGCTCAATTTTTGATATTGATACGTTTGCCGGAGGTGAGATCACCCCTAACATAGGTGAAGGGCTCCAATACTTCAACCCTAAAGCTCAAGTAACCATGGAAATCTCAGTAGCGGATGATACCCGAGCAATGCAGATCAACTTCGCTCAATTGCACGAAAATGTTGATAGGTGGGATATTCTGGTGATTAATCCTGATAAGGTTGGTAACTCCCAATTAGCTCAAAAAATAATCGACGCAAAACTTCCCCCAAAGGGAAATGTTAAAACTCTTCCTAGCGTTTATTATTTACGCGCAAACTACACTAAAAATAGTAATCACATAGCACCTATCTTTACTGAATCAATTGATATCAGTAATTCTCTTTCTCCAACCATCAACGTAACTAATGATGATTTTTGGAAAGAAATTGATCAATCCCTATTTTTAAACTCCGTAGTAAATAGTGCTTTAATGGCTAAATCTAATGATTACGCGGTTCTTAAGCTTGGTAGATTTTTCTCATTTGACCAAACTTCAGAAGGCAACTTCTTGGGGACCCTTCCAGACACAGAAGCAATCGTAGATGCGATGGACCGCGTAAATAACGACCCTCAAGCTTATTACACACTTTTGCTACAAACCAATCTTTACCACGATAACCAACACCAAGAAATTTTATTAGGCAGCTCAATTTACGCAGATTTCCACAAATAACTCACCGCACCAACCCAAACCAAAAGACTAGCAAAGGTAGCCAATTAGCTTGCCTTTGCTAGTTTTTAATTGTCCGCATTAAATACATCCATTCAAAATTTGGGTCCTCTCTTCACTAATCACTTGCCAAAATATTCATTTTAGGTTACTGTGTAATAGCATAGTAATACACAAAGGAGGCACGTAACATGGATTTTGATGACAAGATTCCGATTTACTACCAAATTAAACAATACATTTACCAAGAAATCATCGTGGGCCACTTCCCCCCGGGATCTAAAATTCCCGCAGTTCGCCAGTTTGCGGTTGATTTGACGGTTAACGTAAACACCATGCAACGAGCCTTGCGAGAACTTATTCAAGATGGCATTTTAATTTCTCAACGTGGAAAGGGGAACTTTGTTACGGAAGACCAAGCTGTTTTACAAAACTTACGCCAAACTGTAGTGGAATCCCAACTTTCGCAGTTGTACGATCACTTGCTTAGACTACAAATAGAGCCAGACGAGATGGTGACCTACTTGTCCCGTTACATTGCCAAGAGAAAGGATGATGACCATGGAAAATCTACTGAACATTAAAAATTTAAGCTACCAACGTAACCTGCATTCAATCTTGAAAGACCTCAATCTCGAACTTCCTCAAGGCGAAATTGTTGGTTTGCTTGGCGCTAACGGGGCGGGGAAAACCACCCTAATGCGCTTAATTGCGGGCAGTTACATCCCTCGTCAAGGTTCCGTCATGATCAACGGCGATACTCGTATAGTAACTCGTAAAAAATCTGTCAGTTTTACCGAACAGGTTAGCAGTCTTTCAAACAACCAAAGGTTATTTAAAATTGCGGAATTTTATCAACAAATCTACCCCGATTTTGATTTATCCCGTTTTAACCATTTGTTAGACACCCTCAATTTAAAACTAGACGCCCGACTTAATCAGCTATCCAAAGGGAATCAGCGTAAATTTGTGATTGCCATCACCCTCGCACGCCAAACCGACCTATATTTGCTGGACGAGCCATTTGACGGGATTGATGGAATGAGTCGTAAAAAAATTATCAGTAGCATCATTGGCTGGAAACCGGAAAATGCCACGATAATTATCAGTGATCACCACGTTACCGACATCGCCAATCTACTTGACGAAGTCGTCATCGTGCGAGACCAACGCGTGATTGCCCAAGAACGGGCCGACACGATTCGCGAGACGCTCGGTAAGGATATCGAGTCCTACTACGAAGATTTCTACAAGGAGGATGTCGAATATGACTAAATTTTTTGATTTAACCAAGGCAATGTTCCAAGAAAAATTCCGCCTTGCTAACCAAGTACTAGGATTCAGCGCATTAGCTGCGGTCGTCGTTACGCTGTACGAAATGATCCGCATATCCGCAGCCCCTAGCGCACTCTTCGCCACCTTTGAATCCGTTTTGGGATTAGCTAGTATGCTTCTTTATATTTTATTAACCATTCGTAACGAACGCGTCTACACCGCCAGTACATACCGGCTAATTCCCATTTCAAATGGTAAATTATATTGGGCAAATTTGATCACCACCTTCCTTAGTTTTGCCTACTTTGGATTATGCATTGTCATCTTTGCGTTGATTTTTCACTGGCACATGACAATCAAAACCTTTGTAGATGGTTTTTCAGGTTCAACTTTTATGCTAACCGTTTCAATCATCCTGACCCTTATCTTTGCGGTATTAAACTTCTGGGCCCTGATTACTTTAGTTCATCTACTTACCGAGATGATCAGTAATTTCTTACCAAGGGCTGGACAACGGATTTCAAAAATTATCTTGGTAATCGTCATTTTGTATATTTTTGGACGTATCGTGGAGTTAATAAGTAGCGTATTTATGCTAATTGCTCAGCATCATACTGCTTTACTTAATGCTAATGCCGACCTTCAATTTTACTTGAGCCCATTCTACGTACTGATAGCTTTGCTGATTTTTTCTGCAATCAACATCTACTTGCTATCTAGTTGGGTTGAAGCTAAACCGAAAACTAACTAGTTGGATAATTTAAATTTTCTCACTAAAAAGCGGGAGCCAGAAATTCACAATGAATTTCTGGCTCCCGCTATTTTTTATCATATTATATGGTAGTTTTTAACCCTTCATCTTGCCGCCAAACACTGGGAAAATGTCGGCATCCCCATAATCCATCCCGTGCATTTGCTTCAAAGTTGTCATATCAGCGTCACTAATTTCAAAATCTAGCTCTGCGTTAGCACGCATATGGTCTGGATTAGCGGTCTTTGGTAAAACAACCAATCCTAATTGCCATGCGTAGTGAATTGATAATTGCGGTACGCTAACGTTGTACTTGTCGGCCATTTGTTTAATGGCTTCGTTATGCATTGCGGCACCATGAGCAATTGGCGAGAAGGCTTCAACCACAATGTCGTTAGCTTGCGAGTAATTAATTAAGTCTTCTGGCGTCGCCCCAATGTGAATCAAAATTTGGTTAACCATTGGCTTGGTATCACTGTGTGCTGTAAGGTTATCAAGGTCTTCCTTTTCAAAACTGGAAACCCCGATTGCCCGTAGTTTACCAGCGCGCATGGCATCCTCTAGAGCACGCCAAACTTCCACGTTGCCCGCAAAATGGCGGTCGTTAGATTGGTTAACTTCGACCCATGGTTGCGGATTATGAATAATCATCATGTCCAAGTAGTCTAACTTCATTTTCGCTAAGGTTTCGTCAATCGACTTCTTCGCGCCTTCGTAGTCTTTAATTTCTGCAGCCACTTTCGAGTTCACGAAAAGGTCTTCGCGTTTTATGCCAGCGGTTCGAACACCTTCACCAACCCCGCGTTCGTTACCATATGCTTGTGCGGTATCAATGTGCCGGTAGCCGATTTTAACGGCTTGCCGCACCGCTTCGGCAACTCGATCATCCGGAATTTCCCAAGTTCCTAATGCTAACTTAGGAATCTTTACTCCATTATTTAACGTAAAACTTTCTTCAAAAATGTTCATCTCAAAATTCCTCCTAAACTTCTTGACCCGTAGGCCGAATTACCATTTCATTAACCGCCATATTCTTAGGCGTATCAATCACAAAGGCTACTGCTTGGGCGATTTCTTCTGGTTCCAATGCCATCATTTCCGCACCCGGCTGTTTTTGAGCCGCCTTTAAACTTTCACGAACCTCTTTATTATTAATTGAATCAAATAATTCTGTTTTTACCGATCCCGGAGCAATTACGGTCGTCTTAATACCATTTTGGCGTTCTTCTTCACGTAAGCCTTCCATAATTGCGCGTACCGCAAATTTGGTTCCTGAATATGCCGCATAACCAGGCAACACTTCGTAACCCAGTACTGAAGAGGTCGAAATTACGTGTCCGAATTTTTGCTTGCGCATCACTGGTAAAGCAGCCGCGATTCCGTTAAGGACGCCCTTAACATTGATATCGAGCATTTGCTGCCATTCTTGGTGAGCAAGTTCGCTCAAATTGTTTACCGGCATGACCCCGGCATTGTTAAAAAGTACATCAACCCGGCCAAATTTTGCCACAGTATGATCAATTACTGCTTGTACTGCAGCCATGTCGGTTACGTCAGCTTCCACGGTTTCGATTGAGGCCTCTGGATATGCTGATTTAATTTCTTCCAATCGTGCTAATCGCCGCGCAGCTAGGGTTAGTTTAGCGCCGCGTTCTGCTAAAAGCCAGGCAGTTGCCGCGCCAATTCCACTTGAAGCTCCCATAATCACTACTACTTTATCTTGCAAACTCATCCCAAAATTCCTCCTAATCCCTAATCTTCTTGATTACGCGGGCAGGCACTCCCGCTACTACGGTATTTTTCGGTACGTTTCGGGTCACCACGGCACCCGCGGCCACCACTGCGTTTTCGCCAATTACTACCCCGGGAGTCACCGTCACGTTAGCCCCTAGCCAGGCATTTTGGTGAATGTACACCGACTTTAGGTTCAAATGCCGTCGTTCCTGCGGTTCCATCCGGTGGTTAACCGAAGCGATGGTTACGTTAGGCCCAATTAAAACGTGATCGCCCAAGTAAATTCCGCCTAGGTCAACAAACATGGCTCCGCTATTAATGAAAACATCTTTTCCAATATGCAGGTTCCGGCCAAAATCCGTGCGAAACGGTAACCGAATTTCGGTGCTGTCGTCAATTCGTTCGTTAGTGATTTGACTGACTAGCTGACGGATTTCAGCAGCCGAATGCTCCTGAGTATTTAACTGTTGTAAAAGTCGTTGATTAGTTTTTACCACTTCGTCAACTTGACTATAAGCGGCGGTACCTAAATCCAATTTAGATTCCAAATGCTCATCCCCTTGCTACTCAAATAACTGATTGACTATAGTTTAGCGGGGTTTTATAGTAATGTTAAATACTTATTAAACATGATTTTTGATAACATTTTGTTATAGTTAGGAGCTAACCATCATGGATATTCGCGTATTACGCTACTTCGTCACCATCGCTCAAGAGTTAAACATGTCCCGGGCTGCCGAGTTACTCAACGTTTCCCAACCCGCGCTTTCACGACAAATTGCTGACTTGGAAGACGAACTCGGGGTTAAACTTTTTCGCCGGGAGCACCGCCATTTGGCCTTAACTCAGGAAGGTCACTATCTTCTGGGCCGTGCCCAACAGATTGTGGGGTTGGTCAATAAGACTACCTATCACCTCCAAAAACAAGATGTGATCAGTGGCACGATTGAAATCGGTGCCGGGGAAAGCAGTGGTATCACGCCCCTTATGGAAACTCTCCACCAAGTCATGCGCCAATATCCGGAAGTTCGGGTGAATTTGCGGAGTGGCGATTATGAGGACATTTTAGCCGGGCTAGATGCCGGGCTTTTGGAATTTGGCGTTCTCATGGGCTATCATAACCTCAATAATTACAACACCCTCCAGCTCCCCGAAGAAAATCGGTGGGGAGTGCTAATGCGAGCGGATGCCCAACTTGCTGAAAAGGACGTGATCCAGCCAATCGACTTGGTTGGCCGTCCGCTAATCACCTCCCGGCAGGCCGCACAACGGGGAACTTTCCAAATCTGGAGCGGGGAACTTTTTAACCAGCTTAACTTTGTCGGCACGTACAACCTCATCTTTAACGCTAGTCTGCTAGTTCAAACGGGCGCGGTAATGGCGCTGACCTACGATAAATTAATTGATCATTACACTACCAAGGATGGCCTCGTTTTTCGGCCCTTGGCGCCCGCGGTTGTGGAACCTAACACCCTGGTGTGGAGTAAAAATCACCAGTTACCTAACTTAAATCGCCTATTCTTAGATACTTTGCAAAAAGAAATTGCTAATAATGATTAGCAGCTTGCACCATTAACCTTTAATAGTGTTAAGCTAGAGGCGGAGGCGAGGTTTATGGTTCAAATTAATTGTCGTACCAACGTTGCTAACCAAATTGTACGGGCTTCCGATCATTCAGCCTGCTTGGTCACCGCGAAACCAGATTCAGAAAATAAATTCTATTTTCATTTTTATGGTAACTACCATCCAAGTTTTGCCGTGACTCGGACTGCCCAACAGGATCACCTACAAGTTCGCACTGACGGGGTTACCCGCCGGGAAACTTTCCAAGTTAACTTTGTTTAATTTGGATAGTCTTCCAGATCTTGTGCAACCACCACAGGCTCCAAAATCTTCGCTATTCGCGATAATAGCGGGGATTTTTGTCTTCCTTAGAAACTAAAAAAGCGATTCAATACGAATCGTTTTTGGCCGGAATTATTTTTTCAAAACATATTAAATATCCTACTTAAAATGGTAGCAAGTCATCAAATGATTGTGTTATACTCTAAATGCAATCATGTGGCAAGCATAGAATCACCAAGACCCCGACTAGTGCTAGTAGTCGGGGTCTTTTTTTGCGCTATGCGGATGCAACATTCAATTTTACTTTCCTCATCAATTATCGATTATCCAACCAACCGAATTAAATGGGTCACTAAGCCGCTGTCCCAGAAAACGTACAGCCCGATCAACACGTAGCAAACCTTCATCAGTTTCTCGCCATATTTTTCCATCACTTGGCTGACGAACGGATTTTTGCTAAGTAAATTAATCACAAGGACGGCCACCGCGCTCAATCCCAAGATCAATAACAGGGCAACGAAAAATTCAGCAAGCTGGGCGTGCATTAAAACTGGCAAAAAGATTGCCAGGTTGCATCCCGTGCACACGGAAAGGTAGGTCACCAAAACCGTCCCGACCGCCGAAGCACCGGACTGGGTCGCGTTAACTTCGTCATCGTCATCCTTAATTGCTAGGTAAATCGGCAAAAAACCGAGCACTCCCAGTAACCATTCTGGCAAAAAAGCGGAGAGGGTTTGGCCAATTAAATAACTCGCCGTCACCAACAGCAACGTGCCTAGCAAATATCCCCCTAAAACTGCGGACAACCGGTACTTGCGGACCAAAAACAACAGCATAAAAAAGAAATCTAAATTGACGCTAAGAAAAGTTAGTCCAATAATTACAAAATTCACTTTGCTCCCCCGTTCATAAAAAAAGAGGACGGTCCTAATTGCTTTGCCGTCCTCCTAAGTTGATTAAAGTTTAAATTACCGCACGACCGTTACCGTAATCGGAGCGTATTTTGCCATGTATGCGGCTTGGCTCCCAAAACGACGAGCAATGCCCTTTTTCGATTCCGCGCCAACCACCAATAAATCTGGTTTAACCGCGGGAATTACTTCTTCAACAATCGTCTCACCGGGATCGCCTTCCGTCACCACGCAACGGACGTTGGTAACGCCAGCATCTTGCGCCTGCTTTTGGTAGGTCAAAATGTGTTGTTCTAATTCAGCTCGTTCCCCATGAATGTAATCCTTGTCGAGGGCTTGGAAAACGTTCATTTCGTCGTTTTCCAGCACCGAAACAATCACCAATTCGCGGTTGGCATCTTTCGCCAAATTAATTGCGTAGTCAAAAGCCAACAAAGCGTCTTTAGAGTCGTCCACTCCAACTAAAATTCTTTTCACATCGAAGGCCATTATGCCGCCTCCTTTGCGTTAGCTTTTTCTGCAAGTTCAATTTCGTAACGTTTATTTCCCTTGTACAATTCAATTACCGTCCACGCGAGTAATGCCAAAACAGCCACAATTAACGCGTAGGCAATGTCGTGAGCCATGCTAATTTCCGCTGCGCTGGCATTTTCGCCGAAGAAGGCCGCGATTGAATCTGGTAATCCAGTTAGGTTCAAGTAAGTTAAGAAGATTACCGAAATCCAGCCTAAAATTCGGACAATCCAGCTGTTTTTAAACCGGTCGCCCATTTCTACGCGACTGTCGGTCATCATCAGCAGCGGTACCATCGAGAATGGTAACGCGAAGGCCAAGAAGACCTGCGAATTGTTCATTAAGTTGTTGAGGGCTTCGTGTTCTTGAATGGTGCCCTTCCCACTAGTTATCATTACACAAATTAATACTGGCACTACCGAGATCAACCGGGTAATCAAACGCCGGGCCCATAACGGCATCCGCATGTGCACGAAACCTTCCATGATTACTTGCCCGGTCAACGTTCCGGTAATGGTAGAATTTTGACCCGAAGCCAAGAGGGCTACCGCAAAGAGGGTCGATAGAATTCCGGTCTTAGCGACCCCAATCAAAATTCCGTTACTTAACGTCGAAGTGTCGTTCAAAGCGTGGAACAACCCGAAGAAGGACGGGTCTTGTACGGCACCGGTCTTAAATACGGCCACTCCCATTACCAACAACAGTGCGTTAACCACGAAGGCAAACGATAACTGAATGTTGGAATCCCAAGTGGAAAACCGCACGGTCCGTGCTACGTCTTCTTCATCATCGTGGTTAATCTTCCGCGTTTGCGAAACTGCCGAATGCAAGTACAAGTTATGCGGCATTACGGTAGCTCCGATGATTCCTAGCGAACCGCTCAACGGGGTCATGCCGCCCACCGTTGGGGTTGTTGCAAATGCTTTAGTCGTTGGAACCAATCCGCCAAATACCGCGCCCCAGCTCGGATGCGAAAGGGCTACTTGGTAGACGAAGACGACCAAAATCACCATGATTAAACAAACCACGATGGCTTCGATTTTCCGGAAACCGATCTTGGTTAACAATAATAGCAATAATACGTCAAATACGGTGATGAATACCGCCACCACGAGCGGAATATGGAATAACAAATAAAGCGCGATTGCCGCCCCGATAACTTCTGCGATATCGGTCGCCATGATCGCCAACTCCGTTAATATCCACAAGACGATTCCCAGTGCTCTACTGGTCCGCGCCCGAATTGCTTGGGCAAGGTCCATCTGACTCACAATTCCCAGTTTAGCCGCCATGTATTGTAACAACATCGCGATTAAACTCGAAATCAAGATAATCGACATTAGCATGTACTGGAAGTTTTGCCCCCCAGTGATTGATGTTGACCAATTACCAGGGTCCATATAACCTACCGCAACTAATGCGCCTGGCCCCGAATACATAAACAAAGTTTTCCAAAAACCAATATTTTTAGGAACCTTAACCGTCCCGTTGATTTCCTCCAACGAACGGCCATTTGCGTACGAAATTAATTTTCGCCGCTTCTTAGGGTTCTTGATCTCGTTACTCATTTTAAATTCCTTCCTTTCCTCAATCTTGAACCACAGCAATCATAACATATAAGATTTCTTTGACAACCCCGCAAAATGCCTTTAGACGGGCATTCAATTGCTAGATTCACTTTATAAATCAAGTCTGGAAGCGATTTTTTGAGCTTACTAAAATAATTTTCCGATGTAGTAATGAATGAACATCGTGATAATCCCGACAATTACGTTACGGATGACCGCTTTTTTCGGCAAACCGTTTCCCAGTTTAGAACTCAAGAAGCCGGTCAACGCTACGGAAAACACCGTCGCAATGATGGTTGCCTGCATTTTAAAATCACTAGGTGCGAGGGTCATCGCCACTAAAGGAAAGACCCCACCTAGCGCCGCAGAAAATAGTGACGAAATTGCCGCGCCCCACGGAGTTAGGTATTCATCTAAATCCATGTCGTAACGCACGTCGACCGCCGTTTTTAACGGTGCGGTATCCATTAATGAACGGGCAATTTGGTGCGCGGTCTCTTCCGTAACCCCTTTTTCCATGTAAAAATTTGCCACTAATTCATATTCAGCTTCCGGATCAGCCTTTAGCCGGAGCTTTTCTTCGCCCACGGCCGCTTTTTCAGTATCGCGTTGGGAACTTACCGAAGCATATTCGCCCGCTGACATCGAAAAAGCACATGACAAAAGGTCGGACAATCCGGCAATAAAGATGATGAATGGGTTGGTGGTGGCCGCAACCACACTAAAAAGAACCCCGACTACCGTCAAAATTCCGTCGTTGGCGCCCAGCACACCGGCCCGCAACATGTTTAATTTGTTATCCATACTCATTTTAGTTTTCTTTTTCATGTTCATTCATCCCCTTACCGCGCGAAAAGTGAGCCAATCAGGTAGGTCGCGCCCATCGTTAATAGTCCGGCAATCACGTTGCGGACGACCGCTCGCCGCCGGACCGCCTTCCCGATCACCGCCGCGGCGTAACCGGTAATGGCGAGGGCAACCACCACGGAAACTACGGTTAGCGGCACCCGAATACTGTGTTTAGCAAAGGTAATCGTCAGTAATGGTAATAACGAACCTAACGAAAAGGCAATCATGGAAGCAATCGCCGCTTGGTAAGGACTGGTAAAGTTGTGCATATCAAAGCCGTAACGTTCACGCACGGTCGTTAATAACGCATCTTTTTCCATCATTTCCCGGGCCGCTTTTTGGGCTAAATCCTCGGGAATGCCAGTTTTTGCGTACTTTTCGGCAACAAAATCAAGTTCCTTTTGGTAGTCCTCTTCAAGTGCTTGCCGTTGGTGGTTAACCGCGTTTTCCTGCGAGTCCTTTTGGGAATTTACGGAAACGTATTCGCCCATCGCCATGGAAACCGTTCCGGCTAACATCCCCGAAATGCCGGAAATAAAAATCGCAAAGCTATTGGTCGTCGCCCCCGCCACGCCCAACACAATTCCGGCTACCGATAGGATCCCGTCATTGGCCCCCATTACGCTGGCCCGAATTACGTTAATTTTTTGTGCTAACGTATTTTGCTTTGCCTTTTTACTCATCCAATTTCTCCCCATTTCGTTCGCTAATTTAGAATCATTTTAAATTACTTATCAATTTTACTTCTTCCCTGACGGATTTGTAAAGACGCTTTTCTCAAGAAGCCGAAATTAGAACCAACGTTGCCGAAAACGGCTAATTTACGCGGTATTTAAGTTAAATTTGAACTTCATTTTTAACTTAAATTGAACTTCAACCGAGTTAATTGAACTTGAATAGCAATGTTTTTTCCTCTATAGTGGTTATTTATATAAGGTGTCTCGTCTTCTGAACACCCAGTTTTCCTCGTCAATATTGAACACTCACTAACGAGTAATGACGTTAGGGAATCTAATAAATAGTACCTAACTAACCTCAATTATGGTTAGTTAACCAACTAATTCAACAAGGAGCTTTTAATGCTACTATCGTTAATTTTAATCTTAATCTTGATTTCGGCCTTTTTTTCCGGCTACCGGCGCGGACTAGTTGCCGAAATCATTTATCTAGTGGGTTATTTAATTGTGTTTGCGGCAGCCAAAAACTTCACCGCCCCCTTTGCCGAATTTCTCTCCCGTACTTTTGGGAACGGAAGCCACGACCCGTTGACTAATTTAACCACGATGAACGCCGTTTCCTTCATCTTCTTGATGCTTGTGGGCTGGATTGTGATTCGCTTAATCGTCCGGTTTTCACAAATGATCACCTGGTTGCCCGTCATTCATCAAGTCAACGGCTTGGCAGGCGCCGTCGCTGGATTCGTAATCAGTTATCTGATTACCTTCATTGTTTTAAGTATTAGTCAGTTTGTGCCAAATGATTTTTATCAAGAACAACTGTCCCAATCAATTGTCGCGCAATCGATTTTGGCAAAGACGCCGGCAATTTCTTCCAAGGTAATTAACAATTACATTCTGGATACGCCGCAGACGCGTGACGTACTTTAAATTAAGGAGTTGCGAATATGGACCTCACAATTATTAAAAAATACATCGCCACCTACCTATCCTCACCGACCACCCGTTTAACTACGGTCGACACCCCGCGAGTGGGAATCAAAGTCGTTAAGGGCGATGAGGAAACTTTCTTCTACCCTAATCCGGAAGAGCCAAACACCTTCTTCGAGGAGTTCGGTGCACACCGTTACCTTCACCAATATGATGCAGCGAAGAAAGCATTTACTACACAAGAACTATAAAATTCAAACCATTCAATCCGCGAGTGGGACGAAAGTCGGGTAGTTTGTGAACATTACATTAACTAAAAATTGATCATTATGCTTGATTTTGCATAATGGTCAATTTTTTGGTTAAGCAGAACAAACTAACTTTTGGCTCTATTGAAGTCAAAACACCAAAACAACTTTTTAAGGACCTTTTCAGTCTCGTATTTTCGTTCCTCCATAAAGTTAAACTTAAAACGCCTCGCAACTTTAATAGGTAAAAGACCGTGGCTTCGCCGAGGTCGTAATTAACAAAGGGCAGTCAATCACGTAAAACGCCCCCTTTTCGTCGTTCGCTACCCTCCTGGCGTTTTAAATACCGCACTTTCTCTGCTAGAATAACAAGAAGAACAGTTATCTAGGAGGCCCTTTATGGCGAGCATCACCAAAACGTATCGTTTTATTTTTAAACATTTACTTAGCTATCTCAGCCTATTCATTACCAGTATCGTGGTGATTTACGCGGGCATCATCCCGCTTTTCACCTTGATTGGCAGCATCATGTTGCGTTTGGCGGGGGTGCGCTACCTTTCCAACACCAATTTCGTTGAGGTGGTCACCAACCATCCGTTTTTGGACATCGGTTGCCTACTCCTGATTCTCGCCGTGATCGTCGCCATTTACTGGCAGGTGACCTTCTTATTTCTAGGCATTATGCAGATTAACCAAGGTAAAAAATTAGCCTTAAATTCGCTAATCACCCTTTCTTTCCAACGGGTGCGGCACACTTTTGGCCGCGCGGTCGGTTACTTATTAATCTACTGTTTAATTATCCTGCCGTTTGGGGGGCTGGGCATCTCGACTCCATTATTAAACAAGGTGCGGGTGCCCGACTTCATTATTAACTATTTTCTATACGAAAATCGGCCCCTGCTTTTAGTGCTGATTTTGCTTTACTTAGTTACCTTTTACTTAGGAATTCGGTTCTTCTTGGCCCTTCCGCTGATTATCTTGGGACGCAGCACGGGACACCAAGCCGTCCAGAAAAGCTGGCGGTTAACCAAATTGAACTTCAAAACCATTGTTAAGCAACTGGGATTGTTAATCGTGGTCAACGTCGGTCTGTCAATTTTGGGACAGGCGCTTATTTTAGCGCTTCAGGCTCTGGCTGACCATCATCTCCCGGCTTCCTGGGACTATTGGGCAGCTTCCATTAATCTGCTCTTAATTGAGCTGGTACTCCTGTTAATGAGCATCGCCTTAGGAACTGGTTCATTGATGATCATGGCTGATCAACTCAAAAACCAAGCTAGCTTCGTTACTAGTAGCCGGCAGCTCAGTAATCAGCTCCAACGGCTTAGTTATCAATCAGGCAAGCATTGGTGGTTTAAGGCCTTGGCGGGGGTTTTATTCTTGGGAATCCTCGGCTTTAACGCCCTTTACCTGAACGGCTTTTTCACTTCCACGCCGTTAACCATTTCTCACCGCGGAGTTAACGCGAAAAATGGGGTGCAAAACACCATTCCAGCACTGATTAACACCAGCCGGTTGCATCCCGATTTCATTGAAATGGACCTGCATGAAACTAAGGACCACCAGTTTGTGGTAATGCACGACGAGAACTTAAAACAATTGACCGGCGTTAATAAACGGCCGCATGACTTGACGCTTCGGCAAATCACCCGCTTAACTGCTCGGGAAAATGGAACTTCTGCGAAGGTTGCCAGTTTTGACGACTACTTAGCAACCGCCGAGCGTTTGCACCAGCGCTTACTGGTGGAACTTAAGACTACGAAACGGGATTCTTCCAATTCCATTACCACCTTTAATAAGCGCTACGGTAAACGCCTCGTGGCCAACCACGATGAGGTCCACAGCCTAGATTACGATGCCGTCGAAAAGTTAAAAACCTTGAACCCTAAGCTCCAAGTTGGCTACATCCTGCCATTTAACTTTATCGGCGTGCCCCAATCTAAAGCCGATTTTTATACGATGGAGCATTCTACCTTGAATAACTCCTTCTTAATTACCGCCCAGCTTACCGGTCGCAAAGTTTACGCTTGGACGGTTAACGACCGCGACGTCATGGCCAAACTGACCTTCATGGGCGTTAACGGGATTATTACTGATAATTTAGAAACCCTTCAGCGCACGATTCAACAACTTAATCACCACCCGAACTACGTTAGTCGACTGCTGAACTTCACGGTTGAATTGGGGTAAATAAAAAAGGTTGAGGAAAAATTCCTCAACCTTTTTTGTTCTAGTCGTTAGATTCAAAATGGAAATATATTTCCATTTAGTGGTAATTTTGTAAAAAATGGAAGTATACTTCCATTTTTAATCATTGAAAGCAAACTAAAGGGGCCTTCCTGCCCTTGGTTTAATTGGTTATGCTGCGTAGCCGAAATGAGCTCCAGCCCCTAGCTTTCTCCGGTTAACCAAAATAGGGAACCAATTGCCAAAACCGCAATTAGTCCCGTAATTCTGTCGCGCTCCTCTGCTACACAGCCGAAACGTGCTCCACAACCCAACTTCTTCCGGTTAATAAAATCCCGCCGTCAATCGCCTAAATCGCGATTAACGGCGGGATTCAATTAATCCTCGGAAGTTACCCGGGTTGTTCTGCACTCTCTACAGATTTCCCACATACTCCCGGTGTTTTTCTTCGTCGAATTCACCTTCGGACTTGCCCATTATGATGGCTGCCAATGAATTTCCTACTACGTTTACTGCCGTCCGGCCCATATCGATGATTCGGTCCACACCAGCGATGAAGGTCAACCCGCTCATCGGTACGCCAATCGTTGCTACGGTTGCTAGAAGCACTACGAAGGACGCCCCGGGTACCCCGGCCATTCCCTTCGAAGTAATCATCAAGACTACCAACAACGTAATCTGGTGACCGAGCGTCAAATGAATTCCGTACGCCTGTGCTAAGAACAGCGCGCCGACCGCCTGGTAAATTGCCGAGCCATCGAGGTTAAATGTGTACCCTGTGGGGATTACAAAAGAAACGATTCCTTGGCTCACCCCGTATTTTTGCATTTTATCAATCATTTTTGGTAAGGCTGCTTCCGAACTAGCCGTCGAAAACGCCAAAATCAACTCGTTTTTAATAACTTTCAGGAGTTCAAAGAAGTTGATGTTGTGGTACTTCGCAACTAAGCCGAGTACCACAAGCACAAAGAAAAGCATTGCCACGTAAGTAATTAAAACGAATAGTCCCAACGGTTTAAGGGCATCAATTCCCATTTGGGCAATCGTCACGCCAATCAACGCGCAGACCCCAATTGGCGAAAAGTGCATGATCCAGTTGGTAACTTTAAACATAACCTCTTGCACGGCGGTAAGTGCGTCAATCAAAATCTGTCCCTGCTTGCCAATGGCCGTTAGTCCCAAACCAAAAAGCACGGAGAAGAAGATGACCGGCATCATGTTTCCTTCAGCCAGCGATGAAAAAATATTCGTCGGGATAATGTTCATCAACGTAGCCCAAATTCCGCTGTTGGATTTGGCTGCTTTGGCCGTCTCCACGTAAGAACTGATATCCGTACTTTGCAGGCTATGAATGTCGATATACGTTCCCGGATGAAAAACGTTAGCAAAAATCATTCCGACAATTAACGCAATCGTGGTCAAAACTTCGAAGTATATCAAAGTCTTCAACCCGACGCGGCCAAGTTCACTAACGTCACCCATTCCGGCGATTCCGACGGTCAGACAAGATACCACGATCGGTAAAACAATCATTTGAATCATGTGGATGAACATGGTTCCTAGATTTTGCATGACCGTGATAGCAACTTGATTATGGTAAAAACTAGCGCCTAAAACGACTCCCAAGATTAGACCAATGAGAATTTGCCAACCGAGGGTTAATCTCCAGTTCCGAACTTTTTTCATGCTACCACCCCTAAATTCTTTACTATCTACATATATTAGCATATTTAATGGGTTAATATTAGCCTTGAATTTTCCCAAATAGGAAATATCTCAAATGAATTCGTTTTCACCGAAAATTTTAGGGTGACATCTCTGCAAAATTAGGTTAGAATTATTTTTTCAGAAAAAGAAAATGGAGACGGAAATTATGACAACATCTTATTTGCGTAGAGCAACTAAGGCTGATTTGCCAGCCATTTTAACAATTATTAATGAAGCTAAGGCTTATTTGAAGGAACAGGGGATCAACCAGTGGCAAGCTGGCTACCCTACTAACCAAGACATTGAGAAAGATATTGAGCAACAAATTAGTTATGTATTAATGGTCGATGGACAGATTGCTGGTACGGCCGCATTGTGGCCAGATAACGATGTTAACTACGACGATATCCAGGAAGGTAGTTGGCGGGGCAACCCTGATGACAAATACATGTCAATTCACCGGATCGCGATTTCATCGAAGTTCCGCGGTCAACGTCTATCTGAGAAGATGATGCAAGGTCTCTTCACCATTAGTTCTTTACTTGGTTACGACGAAGTTCGGGTCGATACCCACCCGCTTAACAAGGGGATGCAAAAAGTTATTACCAACAATGGATTTGAGTATCGTGGGATTATTGACTTCATCGACGAAAACGAAGTTGATAATAAACGCTTTGCCTACCAATTGTATTTAAAATAGAATAATATTTAAAAAGCGTCGATTAGCCTAACGTAGGCCGATCGACGTTTTTTGTATTGCATTTCCAAACACTTTTCTTCCTATTATAGGGCTCGTTTTTTGACCACAAAAAATACCTGCCGCTAGCGATAGGTATCACCTACCACTAACTACAGGTATTTTTTAAATCTTAGGATGTCTCTTAATCGTTGATTAAAGAGCTTTTCTTAACTTAGTTTCTAGCTTTAAAGTCAACGATTATTCTTCATCGTGACGTTTACGCTTCTTACCAAGACCGAAGAGTCCCAGTAATCCACCAATCAAGCCAACTGTACCAGCTGCACGAGCACTAGCGTTATCTTCCTCACCAGTTTGTGGTAAGCGTTCTGCGCTATTTGTTCCGCCATTCGAACTATTTGCGCCGTTGCCCCCATTACCTTGGGTAAGGTCGACACTACCGTCACCTTGGCCGTTGCCTGGTTGATATCCAGTATCTACTAGGCCAGCTCCGCCGTTGCCGGTATTGCCATTGCCGCCGTTAGTGCCGTTGCCATCACCGCCATTCCAGGTTCCATCACCTGAGCCATTCGAACCATTGCCTTGGTCAGTTCCATGATTGTTTCCAGTACCGTCATTCGAGTTGTCGCCAGCCCCATTGTTGGAACCGCCGTTGTTTGAATCAGAACCTGAGCCATTGTTCGAGCCGCCGTTATCGGAGTCAGAACCAGAACCGTTGTTGGAGCCATCGTTGTTCGAGTCAGAGCCTGAGCCGTTGTCCGAACCACCGTTGTTCGAGTCAGAGCCTGAGCCGTTGTCCGAACCACCGTTGTTCGAGTCAGAGCCTGAGCCATTATCTGAACCACCGTTGTTCGAGTCGGAGTCTGATCCGTTATTCGAGCCACCGTTGTTCGAGTCGGAATCGGATCCGTTATTCGAGCCACCGTTGTTCGAGTCGGAGTCTGATCCGTTATTCGAACCGCCGTTGTTCGAGTCGGAATCAGATCCGTTATTCGAGCCACCGTTGTTCGAGTCGGAGCCTGAGCCGTTGTCTGAACCGCCGTTGTTCGAGTCGGAGTTTGATCCGTTATTCGAACCACCGTTGTTCGAGTCGGAGTCTGATCCGTTATTCGAACCACCGTTGTTCGAGTCGGAGTCTGATCCGTTATTCGAACCACCGTTGTTCGAGTCGGAGTCTGATCCGTTATTCGAACCGCCGTTGTTCGAGTCGGAGCTAGAATCGCTATCATGCTTGTCCGATGCTGAGCGGGATTCGCTATCGTTCTTATCCGATGCCGAACGCGATTCACTATCTTGTTTATCCGAAGCGGAACGCGATTCACTATCATCCTTATCAGATGCCGAGCGGGATTCACTATCTTGTTTATCGGAAATTGAAGTCGAACGTGAATCGCTATCTTCTTTATCCGATTGTGAAATTGAACGAGAGTCACTATCCCGGGAATCTTGGTTATCTGATGTTGATGCGGAACGAGAATCACTATCCTGCTTATCGGATGTCGAACGCGATTCACTATCTTCCTTATCCGATTGTGAAATCGAACGAGATTCACTGTCCCGAGAGTTCTGGTTGTCAGAAATCGAAGCCGAAATTGATTCACTTTCGTGCTTATCGGAGGTTGAGCGGGATTCGCTGTCTTCCTTATCAGATTCTGAAACTGAACGACTATCTTGCTTATCGGATGTTGAACGAGATTCGCTATCTTCCTTATCCGATTGTGAAATCGAACGGGATTCGCTATCACGGGAATCTTGGTTGTCAGATGTTGAAGCCGAACGCGAGTCACTGTCGTTCTTGTCCGATGTTGAGCGTGATTCACTATCTTGCTTATCGGATGCGGAACGGGATTCGCTATCTTCCTTATCGGATTGTGAAATCGAACGAGATTCACTATCCCGGGAGTTTTGGTTATCGGATGTTGAAGCCGAGATCGATTCACTTTCGTGCTTATCCGAGTCTGAGCGGCTTTCGCTGTCTTCTTTATCAGATTGCGAGATCGAACGAGATTCGCTATCACGGGAGTTTTGGTTGTCAGATATTGAAGCTGAACGCGAGTCACTGTCGATCTTATCCGATGCTGAGCGAGATTCGCTATCTAACTTATCAGATGCGGAACGAGATTCGCTATCTAACTTGTCTGATTCTGAAACTGAACGGCTATCTTGCTTATCAGATGTTGAACGAGATTCGCTGTCGTCCTTATCCGATTGTGAAATCGAACGGGATTCGCTATCACGTGAATCTTGATTATCTGACGTTGAAGCCGAACGGGATTCACTATCCTGCTTGTCGGATGTCGAACGGGATTCGCTGTCGTCCTTATCCGATTGTGAAATCGAACGGGATTCACTATCGCGTGAATCTTGGTTGTCAGATTCAGATGCCGAAATCGATTCACTTTCGTGCTTGTCAGATGTTGACTTCGATTCGCTGTCGTCCTTATCCGATTGTGAAATCGAACGGGATTCGCTATCACGTGAATCTTGGTTATCGGATGTCGATGCGGAACGGGATTCGCTTTCTTGTTTGTCAGATGTCGACTTCGATTCGCTATCGTCCTTATCCGATTGTGAGGCCGGACGGGATTCGCTATCACGTGAATCTTGGTTGTCGGATGTTGATGCCGAACGACTTTCACTTTCTTCCTTGTCAGATTGTGATGCGGAGCGACTTTCGCTATCGCGTGAATTTTGATTATCCGATTCAGACGCCGAAATTGATTCACTTTCGTGCTTATCAGATGTCGACTTCGATTCACTATCTTGTTTATCAGATGTCGACTTCGATTCGCTGTCGTCCTTATCCGATTGTGAAATCGAACGGGATTCGCTATCACGTGAATCTTGGTTATCGGATGTAGATGCTGAGCGGGATTCGCTTTCTTGTTTGTCAGATGTCGACTTCGATTCGCTATCATCCTTATCCGATTGTGATGCCGAACGGGATTCGCTATCACGTGAATCTTGATTATCGGATGTCGATGCTGAACGACTTTCACTTTCTTCCTTGTCAGATTGTGATGCGGAGCGGCTTTCGCTATCGCGTGAATTTTGATTATCCGAGTTCGATGCCGAAATTGATTCACTTTCGTGCTTATCAGATGTTGACTTCGATTCGCTGTCGTCCTTATCCGATTGTGATGCCGAACGGGATTCGCTATCACGAGAGTCTTGATTATCGGATGTCGAGGCCGAACGACTTTCGCTATCTAACTTGTCTGAAGTTGACTTCGATTCACTATCTTGCTTGTCAGATGTTGACTTCGATTCGCTGTCGTCCTTATCCGATTGCGAAATCGAACGAGATTCGCTATCACGAGAGTCTTGGTTATCGGATGTTGATGCTGAACGACTTTCGCTATCATGTTTCTCAGATTCTGACTTCGATTCACTATCTTGCTTGTCAGATGTTGACTTCGATTCGCTGTCGTCCTTATCTGATTGCGAAATCGAACGACTTTCGCTATCACGGGAATCTTGATTATCTGACGTTGATGCCGAACGGCTTTCGCTGTCTTGCTTGTCAGATGTTGAGCGAGATTCACTATCGTCCTTATCTGATTGCGAAATTGAACGACTTTCGCTATCACGAGAATCTTGATTATCTGACGTTGATGCCGAACGGCTTTCGCTGTCTTGCTTGTCAGATGTTGAGCGAGATTCACTATCGTCCTTATCTGATTGCGAAATTGAACGACTTTCGCTATCACGAGAATCTTGATTATCTGACGTTGATGCCGAACGGCTTTCGCTGTCTTGCTTGTCAGATGTTGAACGAGATTCACTATCTTGTTTCTCAGATTCTGACTTCGATTCGCTATCGTCCTTATCTGATTGCGAAATTGAACGACTTTCGCTATCACGAGAGTCTTGGTTATCGGATGTTGATGCCGAACGACTTTCGCTGTCTTGCTTGTCAGATGTCGACTTCGATTCGCTATCATCCTTATCTGATTGCGAAATCGAACGACTTTCACTATCACGGGAGTCTTGGTTATCAGATGTCGAAGCGGAACGTGAGTCACTATCATTCTTGTCAGATTGCGAGATCGAACGAGAATCGCTGTCTTGCTTATCTGAGGTTGATGTTGACTTCGAATCACTGTCATTCTTATCCGATTGTGAAGTCGAACGAGATTCACTATCCCGTGAGTCTTGATTGTCAGACGTTGATGCTGACTTCGAATCACTATCGTTCTTATCTGATTGTGAAATCGAGCGCGATTCACTATCCCGGGAGTTTTGGTTATCCGATTCGGATGCCGAGATTGATTCACTTTCATGCTTGTCAGATGTCGACTTCGATTCACTATCATCCTTATCCGATTGTGAAATCGAACGACTTTCGCTATCCCGCGAGTCTTGGTTATCTGATGTCGAAGCGGAACGTGAGTCACTGTCATTCTTGTCAGATTGCGAGATCGAACGAGAATCGCTGTCTTGCTTATCTGAGGTTGATGTTGACTTCGAATCACTGTCATTCTTATCCGATTGTGAAGTCGAACGAGATTCACTATCCCGTGAGTCTTGATTGTCAGACGTTGATGCTGACTTCGAATCACTATCGTTCTTATCCGATTGTGATGTGGAGCGAGATTCACTGTCCCGTGAATTTTGGTTATCCGATTCGGATGCCGAGATTGATTCACTTTCATGCTTATCGGATGTCGAACGGGATTCACTGTCTTCCTTATCCGATTGGGAAATCGAACGGGATTCGCTATCCTGGGAATTTTGATTGTCTGAGTTCGAAGCTGACGTCGATTCACTGTCATCTTTGTCTGATTGCGAAATCGAACGCGATTCGCTTTCGTGTTTATCCGAATCCGACTTCGATTCACTGTCATGCTTATCCGATTCGGACTTCGATTCGCTGTTATTCTTATCGGATTCTGATCTCGAACGCGAGTCATCATCGTTCTTGTCCGAGGTTGAAGTCGAACGCGAGTCATCGTCGTTCTTATCTGACGTTGAGGCGGAACGCGATTCACTATCGTTCTTGTCCGAGGTTGAAGTCGAACGTGAGTCATCATCGTTCTTATCTGACGTCGATGCGGAACGCGATTCACTATCGTTCTTATCCGAGGTTGAAGCCGAACGCGAGTCGTCATCATTCTTATCCGACGTTGATGCTGAACGCGATTCACTATCGTTCTTGTCCGAGGTTGAAGCCGAACGTGAGTCATCATCATTCTTATCTGACGCTGACTTCGAACGCGAGTCACTATCGTGCTTATCTGACGTCGATGCCGAACGCGATTCACTATCATTCTTGTCCGAGGTCGAAGTTGAGGCTGAACGTGAGTCGTTGTCGTTCTTATCCGACGTCGAAGTTGATATTGAGCGTGAATCATCATCATGCTTGTTTGAGGTTGACTTCGATTCACTATCGTTCTTATCTGAGATTGACGCGGAACGTGAATCATCATCGTTCTTGTTCGACATCGAAGCACTCGTACTCATACTACCGTAGTTATCAACAACTGTAACCGTAACCGTAGTTGATACTTTACCTCCGGTTGCCGCATCTTTAAATGAAATTTCAACTGTGTATTTACCCGCGGTGTCCCAGTCAACATGACTGAAATCTGCTTCAAAACCGGATGCAAGGGATCCGTCAGCATTCTTTCCTGAAGGCTGTAAATCACCAACTGTTAGGTGGTCTTCCCCAACCGTGTAGGTCGCATCCTTACCCGAAATTTCTGATTGATTCTTTAAGACGTGGATCGTTACTTGAGTTTCTATTATTTCGCCAGTCGTGTCTTTAAACCGGATTGTAATAGGGTAGTCCTTAGCGTGGTTCCAGTAGTCTTCATGCATATCCCAAGAAAGGTCAGCATCTGCAATATCAACATGTTCCCCTTTACCATTGAGAATGGTATCTTTTACGAAGTCACCAATATCTTTAGGATATCCTTCATACGTGATACCATCTTTACCATCAAGGTTAATCAGCGAAGTAACGTGTACCACAATCGGCGTCGTTACCGTTTGTAACGAACTAGCATCGTAGTAAGAAAGCATTACTTCATAGTCGCCATGTTGATTCCAGTTTATATACCCAACCCAGGTTAATCCCGGAAGGTCCTCATCCAAGTTAGGATGCGATCCGTCAGCATTGGTAATGCTCGTAACCGCGTCCTTAGGTTCAAGTGGATTCCCAACCGACGTTTCAACATCGTGTCCTTCAAGGTTAAGTTCACTCGTATGCTTGTTAAAGAACCATTGAATTTGAACCGAATATAGATCTGATTCAGGATCCGTACCAGTTAAATATTGCTTATAAAAATCACTATTTTTAATCCACGCATTAAGATCGTCGATACTACTTGCTGTTTTAGCGTAAGCTTTAAAAGCATTCTGGAAATCCAGTCTTTCCTGAGCGCTAGGTGCATTTTTACCATATAGTAGGAGCGCAAACTTCGTTTGACTTACGTCTAGTACATAACCAGGAATCTCAGGGGGAGCCGTAATCTTAAGCGCGTCTTCGTTATCCCGATAATCATCCTTCGGTGGAATCAAATCCTCGGTGCCGTCCATCCCATTGTATTTATCTTCATGTATAATCGGGGTTTCATCGGTTGAAGTCGAACTGATTTTTTCTGTCGACTTGGACATTGAAGCTACCAAGCTTTGACTTAACGAAGTCGACTGCTTTGCGGCGTCTAACGAACGGCTTTGCTTCGCTGAATCTGTAGCTGATTTAACGGCTGATAAGCTTTGGGAACTTTGGTTGTTACTTGCGTTCGTAGAAGCTTTACTTTGAGGATCCGTTTTTGACTGGGATCCTTGGCTAGCGTTCTTAGCTTGGTTAGCACTGGCCGTATCTTGTTTAGTTGTTGAAGCAGCTTGGGAGCCCTTGGTGCTCGTTTGGCTAGCTGGCTTCGCTTTTGTTGACGAAGTGGTTGATTGTTTAACAGTCTTCTCGCTAGCTTTTTGTTGGCTCGCTGCCTTGACTGCTGCTTGACTTTGGCTAGCCTTTTGTTGACTCGCACTAGCGTCCTGAGCCGCTTTTAAAGATGCACTTAAACTGGCTGAGCCAGCCTTGCTAGCTGCTTGACTGGTACTGGTTTGCGCATTTTGTTTAGCGGCCGTGGTTGAATTGGTTACGCTATTGTGCGTTGAGTTAGTACTTTGCGAGTTTGCAGCACTCGTCGAACCCGGAATCGTCGCACTGGTTTTGGTTGCGAGGAGGTTCTTCGATTTACTGAGATCGAGGTTCGCCCCCTTAGGGGTTTCATCCGCGCTAGCGATCGTGGTGGATCCCGCACCAAAAAGGCCAGCTACAATTCCCATTCCGGCAAAGAACCACTGTTTACCGTTTTTGTACATTTTGTAATGCTTTTTCTCATTAACATTCCATATTTTTCTCTTAGACATTAACTTCCTCCATTATTAATTAGGCAATTCCCTTTTTCATCTCGTTATGTAACTTAAATCAGGAAATCGTTTTCGCCTTTGTCACTACCATTGGTCACTTTCTGTTAGTTCTGACCACTACCTAACCTACTTAAACTGTACTTGCCTATTATTGAATCACTTAGAAAAACAACCTTTACCGTTACCAAAATTCAACCAAATCCCGTTCTTACAATCCCGGGACCGGACGCGAAGGTTCCTCGACGGCAAAAATCGTTTGAAAATTTCGTCATTATTCGCAATTTTTCGGTAATTACCGTCTCGGACATCTAAAGCCACTCCTTTCCGTATTTATAAGTAGGCCATTTGCCTCACCTCAAAGTGTAAACGGAACTAACCACCTTGGTTTCCCAATTTTTATCAAACAAGGTACGTTTTTTAAAAATCGATAGACTGAAATATCAACGGGATATATCATCGTGTAAAATACTTCCACATTTTTGACACCACTGCGGTTCCTATCACTCGCTAATTCTATGTTGCCAACTAATCAAGGATCGTTTTATGCGTTGCTTTTGCACGGATCCTACCGATAGTGACTCTTTATCCAACGATAATTAACAAAAAAACAGTAAATTAACCATCACCGTCCTTTAAAGTAAACCCTATTTAATTTTATACTTAGCTTTAAGGTACATCGTTAACGTTGCTTTTTATTCTCACTTTTTTCTTTATTTAGTTAAATCTCGACACAACTAAGGGTAAGGCACGCAAAAAAAGAGCTTGGAAGCCGTTTTCTTAATCGAAATCGCTCCCTAGCTCTTTATCCCCATAAAGTATTCCGTTCGTTATAACTTTTTCATTACTCGGTTACCGTAACTTGAACAGGCTCACTTAACACATCGTCAAGCGTGCTCTGGTAAACCTCAAGTACGTCGTTAGCTTCTAGCTCAACGTTGATCGGCACAAGGACTACCCAGTTCCCAAATTGATCGACCGGTTCAGCCCCCAGCGGCCGGTTACTTTCGTCAGCTTCCTTTAGATAAATCTTAATTATCTTACCGGGTTCGCCTTGCCCAGTGATATTTTGCGCACCTGCTTTAACTGGATTTACAGTGGGGCGCGGCACCTCTGCTTGTTTAGCTGCTACCGTAGTTTGGGTGCCCTTGACTTGAGCGCCTTCCCCTTGGTAGGCGAAAAGCACGTCCCCCGCGTGCAAATCCTGTTGACTAGCATCTACCAGCCACCCACCGAGGAAGTCCACCGTGGTGTTACCAATCAAGAGCGGCGCACCAGTTGGAGTATCCTTAAAAACGTTGATTTCCGCACCCGGCTCGCCAGTCCCGGTAATTACCGGATCTCCTTCTCGAACCACGTTAAAGGTTGGATCCGCAACTTCATCTTGAATAGCTGCGTTAAGCGTACTGCCATTTTACGCAAAACCGGTTTGTACCCCTGTGGACCCAATTTTGGAAACTTGGTGCGCCGTTTCGGTACGCAATCCATTCTTGGGAGCCGTCCTTATCGACGCCTGTACTTGACCAATGCTTAGGCCCAGCAGCGCAATTCCCACGGTTAAAGCGCTAATCTCAGACTTTCTCAATTTTTTATTGTTCCATATTCCAAAGTGATCTTTAAAATTTAAGACCATTTTGTAGCTCCTTACCAAAGGTACATTATATGGTTTGTCCCCAATCCAGCGCTTCCTGCATAATCACCAATCAAATCCCAATCAATTGGATTTTCCGGATCAACTAGCGCCATTTTAAATAGGTAGTAATCAGTCGTGTCAGGGATTTCTTCCTCAAAGTCTGTGACGGCTTGTCCAAGATTGAAATTAAGGAACGCTGTGGTGGTTTTACTTCCATATTCCAGACTCGCATCACCAACATGCAAAATTAAATTAGTACCATCGTATGAAAAATCTTCATTCGTGTAGGTCCACATCATATCAAGCGGACCATTGTTAATACTACCGTTTCCATTAAAATATTTTGTCCAATGGTCCGATTCACTAATTTTTTTAAACAAGCCGCGAAATGGTTCCGGAACGCGAATTACCAAGTTGACAAAGTCATATTTGTTCGAGCCGCTTCCCGAATAATTAAATTGTAGTCCCCCGCTATATGTACCATCGCCATTTTTAAATAATCCATTATAAGCGCCCCCAGTAATTTTTAAGTTACCTTTTTCTACAGCTGGATTAGCTAAATTATTTTTCTGCGTTGGAGATGTTTTTTCTTTATCAGGAGTTTTGGTATTAGCCTCCCAGCTCAGCCCGTACCGTTGCGCATTAGCACCCTCCGCAACCTTTACCGCAGTTTCGGTACAGGGTGCATTAATCGTCGCTGCCTTTGCTGAAGCATGGGATTGCACCACGCCCGTCCCGAGCATTGCCAACATTACTGCGGAAGCAATAATCCAGCGCTTATTCAGCTTAGCCACCGGATAATTACTAGCTTTGCGACCCGTTCCGTTGCTGAAATACTTTTTAAAACTTTTGTACATTGGGAAACCTCCTCTGTCCATTAATTTAACATTATTGAAATCATTCGTTAACCAAAATCTACCGCGTGCATCGTTTTTGATACTTGTTAACGCTCTCATAATAATCTTTATGGGGTTGTTTGTCAACTGATATGAGATGAATCAAATCAGCTTAGTTTTATTCTTCACAATTGGTTTACCGGAGGTGCGCGTCACTTGCCCAAACGATTCAACATAATTATTCGAACACAAAAAAGCTAGGAAACCGATTCCTTGTGGAAATCGTTTCCTAGCTTCTTACTCCCCCATAAAACTTATTCGTTCGTTATAACTTTCTCATTGCTTAACCTACGACAACATCAGCTGGTTTGCTTTCGTTACCATCAGGGCTAGTTTCGATCACTCGTACTGTATCGCCAGCTTTCAAAACGACGTCATCCGGTAATTCAATTGACCAGCCACCAAATTGGTCAATCGTAGTTGATTTAATCTTCACCCAGTTTCCGTCGTCACCTAACACGTAGACCGTGATTGTGTTTCCTTCAGCGTTTCCTGTACCACTAATAACTTTGGCTCCCGCCTTGATTTCATCTACCGCAGGTGCTGGCATCACTTCTTTTGCAGGTTGGACTTTTTTAGTGGTTGGGTCGCTAGTGGCTCCGTCTTTGGATTGGGTTGCTGAAACTTCGTCACCTTCGTTTAAGGTTACCCCGCTGGTGTCAACCGTCCAATTTCCTTGGTCATCAACCGTTACTGATGGAAGGGTTTGTCCACCAACGGTTACGGTAACCGTTGCGCCAGGTTCACCAGTTCCAGTAATTGCTGAATCACCTACCGTGACGTCGTTCATTCCGGGTGCATTTATGGTTTCCTGAGCCTTTACGATTGTACTGTTTTCAGGACCTTGTTGATCACCTCTAACTTGATAAGCACGGAGTTCATCACCTGCGAACAAACTAACTCGTCCAGTACTGAGTGTCCAGATACCGTCGCTACCAACCGTGGTGTGACCAATTACGATATCGTCAGCGCCATTCGTTCCTTTGACGTAGACATAAACTGTGTCGCCGGCTTCGCCTTGTCCACTGATGGTGGTGTCGCCTTCCGTTACGCCGTTAAACGTTGGAGCTGGAACTTCTTCTGGTCTAGGTTGTACTACAGTAGTACCATTTGGACTCTGTTGATCACCGTTAGTTTGGTAAGCGTAAAGTTGGTCGCCTTCGTAGATGTTAACCCGGCCGGTAGATAAGGACCAAGTTCCATCTGCACCAACCGTAGTATGACCAATCAGGATGTCATCGCTGTCGTTTGTTCCCTTCACGTAGACGTAGACTGTATCGCCGGCTTCACCTTGTCCACTGATAGTAGTGTCGCCTTCCTTTACGTCGTTAAACGTAGGGGCTGGCAGTTCTTCTGGCTTAGGAAGCACTGTAGTCGTGCCGTTTGAACTTTGTTGGTCGCCATTCGTTTGGTAAGCATAGAGTTGGTCACCTTCGAAGAGGTTAACCCGGCCGGTAGCTATCGACCAAGTTCCATCGGCGCCAACTGTAGTGTGACCGATTAAGACATCATCGCTGCCGTTCGTGCCCTTCACGTAGACATAGACTGTGTCACCAGCTTCACCTTTTCCAGTAATGGTGGTGTCGCCTTCCTTTACGTCGTTAAACGTTGGGGCTGGCAATTCTTCTGGCTTAGGAAGCACTGTAGTCGTGCCGTTTGAACTTTGTTGATCACCATTGGTTTGGTAAGCGTAGAGTTGGTCACCTTCGAAGAGGTTAACCCGGCCAGTAGATAGTGACCAAGTACCATCGGCCTTAACTGTAGTGTGACCAATCAAGATGTCATCGCTGCCGTTCGTCCCCTTCACGTAGACGTAGACTGTGTCGCCAGCTTCGCCTCGACCTGTGATGGTAGAAGCGCCTTCGCGTACTTCATCGAAGCTTGGGGCTGGCAATTCTTCCGGCTTAGGAAGTACCGTAGTTGTTCCATTCGGACTCTTTTGGTCGCCATTGGTTTGGTAAGCATAGAGTTGGTCGCCTTCGAAGATGTTAACCCGGCCAGTATTTACCGACCAAGTTCCATCGGCCTTAACTGTCGCGTGACCAATCAAGACGTCATCGCTACCGTTCGTCCCCTTCACGTATACATAAACGATGTCGCCGACTTCGCCTCGACCTGTGATGGTGGTTGCGCCTTCGCGTACTTCATCGAAGCTTGGGGCTGGCAATTCTTCTGGCTTAGGAAGCACTGTAGTCGTGCCATCGGAACTCTGTTGATCGCCATTGGTTTGGTAAGCATAGAGTTGGTCGCCCTCGAAGAGGTTAACCCGTCCGGTAGCTACCGACCAAGTTCCATCAGCCTTAACTGTTGCATGGCCAACCAAGATGTCATCGCTGCCGTTCGTTCCCTTCACGTAAACGTAAACTGTGTCGCCAGCTTCGCCTCGACCTGTGATGGTAGAAGCGCCTTCTCTTACTTCATCAAAGGTTGGGGCTGGAATCTCTTCTTGTTTAGGAAGCACCGTAGTCGTACCATTTGAACTTTGTTGGTCGCCCTTGGTTTGATAAGCGTAGAGTTGGTCACCTTCGTAGACGCTAACTCGTCCAGTGGCTACCGACCAAGTTCCATCAGCTCTAACTGTTGCGTGGCCAACCAAGATGTCATCGCCGCCGTTCGTTCCCTTCACGTAAACATAAACTGTGTCGCCAGCTTCGCCTCGGCCTGTGATAGTGGTTGCGCCTTCCCGCACGTTATCAAACGTTGGGGCTGGGATTTCTTCTGGCTTAGGAAGTACTGTTTGATAAGCCTTTTCACTGTTCATTCCGTCACGGCTTTGGATGGCATAAACGATTGTACCTTCGGTTAAGTTGTAATGACTAGCATCGACTTGCCAAGTTCCATCGGCTTGAACGGTTACGGTTTGTCCAATTTGGACGTCGCCGTCTTGGAAGTATACGCTGATTTCATCACCAACTACACCAGTTCCGGTGATCACTTGGTCACCTTCCCTGATTGGGTTGATACCTGGTTTAACAACATTTTCACGACCCTTTACGGTGCTGTAAGCACGTTCACTGTCGACGTTATTCCGAGTTTGAACGGCGTATACAACCGTACCTTTGGTCAAGTTATAGTGACTAGCATCGACCGTCCAAGTTCCATCAGCGCGAACGATTACGGTTTGTCCAATTTGGACGTCACCGTCTTGGAAGTATACTCTGAGTTCGGAACCAGCTTCACCTGTACCGGTGATGACTTTGTCACCTTCCGTAATGTCGTTGATAACTGGTTTTTCAACTACTTCTCTGGCTTTTACTGAAACCGTGTCTTTGTCACTAGTCACTCCATCTCGAGTTTGAACTGCAGAAACTACATCTCCATCAACTAGTCTTACATGCCCAGCGTCCACTGTCCAAGTTCCATCGGCCTCAACAGTTGCGTAACCAATCACACTATTATTCTTACCATCATCAAAGTAAACTGTAACTTCATCTCCAGGTTCACCCGTTCCGGTGATGACCGTGTCACCTTCCGCAATCGGATTGATGATTGGTGCGTCAACGTGAATTTCTCCAAGAACCGTTGTGTACTGCTTGTCGCTTCGCGAGTTTCCTTTAATTTGTACCGCATAAATGCTTTCGCCTTCGACTAAATTATACTGATCTGAAATAGCGGCTCTCCATTTACCATCCGCCCCAACAGTTGTAGTACCAATCATCACATCTTCACCACCGCCTACACCTGGCATGTAAACTTGGATAGTGTCTCCAGCAATCCCCGTACCAGTTACATATTTGCTGCCCGCATGTGGTGCGTCAATGCCTGGCTTTTCAATCACTTCTGGAGCTTTCTGAACAGGTACTTTAACCTCATCACTGGTTTGCCCGTTAACATTTTGTGAAACGCTGATTTCACTTCCAGCTGGTTGTGCTGGAATGGCGATACTAAAGTCACCATTTTCATTGGTATGGGTACGCAATGTCCCGCCAGTAGGTAACGTAATTACAATTTCAGCATTTGGTTCACCCTTACCTGTAAGCGTTGTAGTATTATCATAAACCGGTTGATTAACGGTTGGTGGATTCAATTCGTCCCGTGTCGGCATCAGATGACTAGTATTTAATGACGCAACACCCGCGTAGTCACCAATTGGGTGCCAGTCGATAATATCTGTTGGTTCAATTACTGCGGCTCTAAATGTATAGTTATCGCCAGCATTATCAATCTGTTCTTTAAAGTCGGTAACTGCTTGACCAATATTGAAGTTAAGATTGATTTCGGTTGTCTTCTGTTCAATAGCAAGGTCTACTCTCCTATTTTTTAGTATTAATGTGCTTCCGTCATACGAAAAATCACTATTCGTATAGGTCCACGGGATTGTATAACTAGGAAGAGGCCACGGAGTAATTGTAAACTTACCATCACCACTGAAGTATTTTGTCCAATTTCCCGTTTCATTAATTTTAGAGAATAGGTCCCGTAATTGTGGCGGAATTTGCAGTATTAGGTTCGAATCTTCACCAATCTGGGCCACAACTGCACTTCCGGTATACTTGAAATGTAGATTTCCGTCGTAAGTTCCGTCTTCATTAAGAGTCAATCCACCAGCTGCAGAGCCATCAATCGCTAGGTTTCCATCTTCTAAAACAGAAACTCCTGCCCGTGGATCGCGATCTTTGGCGGTCTTATCCTTATCAACCTTTTTGTTATCAACTGCGTTTTTATCCTTAGCTTGTGCATTAGCATCGGCTTTTGCCTTTGCTGCGGCATCATTATTGATGTCGTTTTGGTCATTTGTATCTAACCCTGAAGTTCCAATTTCGTCTGTGGACACGCCTTCTTTTTTAACTGAAGCGTCAGAGTTAGACGCAGAAGAGTTGTCCGCTGGTTTAGCTGCTGAAGAATTATTTGTTTGTGCTTTGTTGTCTTTACCGTCTGCTGCTGGCTTAGCTGCTGAAGATGGTGCTGCGCTATCTGCCTTTGCAGTTTTTTGTTCATTTTTGCTTGCTGAAGCATCGTTCTTTTGTTCAGCCTTCGCTGCGCTGTTTGATGCGTCGGCTTTCTTTTGTTCAGCTTTAGTTGCATTACTTGCTGAATCAGTTGTTGCTGACTTGTCCGCTGCTGAACTTGCTGCCTTAGTTGGCGCTGCACTGCTGGCTGCTGAGCTTGCAGTTGCGCTCTTTTCTGTCTTGGCAGCGCTATCATTTTGAATTGATGATTGTGCTGCTTTAGCGGGAGCCGCCGAGCTTGGAGCTGCGCTGCTTGCCGCTGCCGTAGTTTCTTTAGCTGGCGTTACGCTAGCACTCAGTGCTCCCTTTGCTTCGGCAGCCTTATGAACCATTTCAGTTTGCGGTTCGTTGACTGTATCCGCATGAGCAGCGGTGTCGGTCTGCATCATTCCCGCTCCAAGCATTGACAGCATCAATGCGGAAGCGAAAACCCAGTGCTTATTTACCTTGTACATCTTAAAGTTACTAACTTTACTATCGACCACGTCACGGTGGTTCTTTGGATTCTTATTCATCTTTGAATCCCCCCATTTTTTATTATTTTTAACTTATGGAGACATTACATTATCATTATGATTAGTTAATGTTATGTATTAGTTACCCCATCAGTTAATGTCTACATGATATTCTACATGGGGCTCATTGTCAAACGGTAAGATTTAATTTTTTATAAAAAAGTAGTTATTTTCACAAATAAATCACGTATAAACGTTGTTATATCAAGGGTTCACGGTGAAGAAAATTTTTCAAAAAATATTTTAGGTTATTTTAGGTAAAACGTTTTAACAGTTCACCCTCACACTCTATTAATGGGGCACATCAAATTAAAACATGTTACCCTTTTTGGTAATTTTGTAATGAAAGCGTAAACAAAACCGGAACTGTTATTTTAAACAGTTCCGGTTGCTTTTTAGTGTAGAATAAATATTCATCAGTTTTTAAATGTTTAAGTAAATCGAAATAAACATCAACGTGGTTCCCGCCATTACGAAGAAGTGCCAAATCAAATGCAATCCGGGAATCTTAGGAAAGCTATAGATGATCGCGCCAACGGTGAAGGTCACCCCGCCGGCAACCAGTAGCCAAAAACCTAGCGGCGACAAGTTGGCGTAGAGGGTCTTCCCGGCCAGCAGACATAACCAGCCCATCACCACGTAGATGGTCGTTTCTACTTTTTGGAAACGCCCCTTGCTTAAAATGTGGGTGATAATTCCGGCGATTGCCATCGTCCAGATTGCGCTTAGCATGATGATCCCGCTGCGCCGGTCTAAAAAGATTATGCAATAAGGTGTATAAGTGCCCGCGATCAGCAAAAAAATGTTACTGTGGTCAATAATTTGAAAAATTCGCTTGGCCTTCGTGAACGCGAGGCAGTGGAACAGCGTCGACGCCAGGTACAGTGCTAGAAGCGTTGCGCCATAAATGACAAGGCTGACGGTGTCCCGCGTCGGCAGCCCGTTCGAAATCGATTTCATAATTAACAAAGCGACTAGCCCGAGGCTCGCGACAAACGCGACCCCGTGGGTAATCGCGTTCCATATTTCATAAACTACTTGGCTTCTTTGAACTTTTTGCATTTTTAGTCCCCCATTTACATACCTTGGATGACTTCATTATACATAGAATTGTATTCTACGTAAAGCGTAGTGATTATCTATTTGATGTTGGTTTATGTTATGATATATTTGGAGGTTTGTGCTATGAATACAGAAAAATACCAGCAGTGGTTGGCTGATTTTAAGCAGCTTCGCTTACCGGATTACCAACAATTTCCTGACCTGGCACTCTACATGGACCAGGTCATCCAAGAAACCAACCGCTACCTAACGCCCATTTTACACGCCGAGGTCACCAAAACCATGATCAACAGCTACGTCAAGATGGGCTTAGTGCCCCACCCGCTCAAGAAAAAATATACCGCGGAGCACCTCGCGTTGATTATGATGATTAGCGTTTTGAAAACCAGCTTTAGTTTGGACACCATCAAATCGCTACTGGCAACCGACGAGGTCGAAGCCCACTTCAACGAATTCGTGCGTATTTTCAATCACGAAATCGAACACCTCGACGAAGCCGTCCAATCTTTCTCGCCTTTAGAGATGGCAATCCGCGCGGTACTTTATAAATTAATTTTGGAGCGCAAGCTGAGCTGATGCCGGTTTGTGCTTTTTTTGGTACATAGGGGGGTGAGTGGGTGGTTCTACTGCTGCCATAGTCGAAACGCGCGAAAAAGTTCAACTCTCTGCGGCTAACCAAATTGGGGGATCAATCGTCCAAACCACGATTAATCCCCCAATTCCAGTCATTCTACTGCCGTCATAGTCGAAACGCGCGAAAAAGCCTAGCTCCTTCCGGTTAACCCAATTAAGGGATCAATCGCCTAACCCGCGATTAATCCCTTAATTTTAGAAGCTCTATTGTTGCCATAGTCGAAACGCGCTCTGGAACCCAGCTCCCTCCGGTTAACCCAATTAAAGGACCAATCGCCTAACCCGCGATTAGTCCTTTAATTACGTTAATCCTCACGAGCTACCCGGGTTCCGGAGCGCTCTTTTATTTTCCACTCGTCACCTTTATTCCAACAATCCCAATCACTAGCAATGCTACAAACAGCCACGTAATTGCTGGGAGGCGGTCCCTAAAGCAGATTACCCCTACTAGAATTGAGCCGACCGCCCCAATCCCTGTCCAAATCGGGTACGCCAAACTTAATGGCAAGTGTTTTACCGCCAAGCCCAAAAAGACAAAACTGAGAATCATGCCACCCACCGTCACTACGCTTGCTCCAAGTTGGCTAAACCCCTGGCTCATTTTCAGCGCCGTAGCCCACACCACTTCCAGAATTCCGGCAACTACCAAATATATCCACGTCATTAAAATCTCCTCCTAAACAAAAAAGGCATCTGTAAAGCTCTTCTCAGACCTAATGAGCTTTACAAATGCCAACCACCCGGTGGTGATTTCTTTTTTTAATTTAAGGACATCATAACAACTTTCAAAACCGTTGGCAACTTTGCCAGTTACCGCAGTTTCGTCAAAATAACTTCACTCAACAATTGACCAGCGCCCCTTTGGCCCGCCAACTCATCGTAGTGTCGTTGGAAACGTTCATCGGCTTGGTACATTTGCGCTAAATTTTGGTGGTAAGCTGGCGAATACTGCTTACCAACCATGATTTTCAGCCACTCCTGATGAGCGGTAAAAATCGCCGCCGTGGTCGCGTCGCTATTTTGCGTCAACGCCTCCCGCAACAAAGTGCCCAACTCTTTTTCAAGTGCATCTGCCTTTTGTAATTGGGCTTCCGAAAGCGCCAAGTAGTGTTGGTTGGCGACTTCCACCGTTTCCTCGCCATATTTTTACCGAATTTCTTGACCAAATTGACTTTCGTTTTCCGCCAGTCTTTGGGCCTTTAAACTGCTAAACTTTTCACTGTCACTCATCTTGCCCACTCCCCTTAACATTTTGATGGAGGAGGAGATTGCCAAGTCTAAATCTTGGAGCCGGCGTTGCTTTTCCGCGATGCGGCCGCGTTGGCTTTCCAAAGCCGCAATTTGCGTCGCCAACGGTTGCGCCATGATTTCCCGAATGGTTGCCAACGAAACGCCCAACGTCTTAAAAAACAGAATCCGTTGCAACTCGTCTACCTGGGCTTTCGCGTACCACCGGGTGCCCGACTCCGTACGCCGCGCCGGTACTAGTAGCCCAATCTGATCGTAATAGCGCAACGTTCGCGAACTAATCCCCGCCAGCTTTGCCAAATCTTGGATGGAATACATCCCCTCACCTCCTCAAAATCATTATATGGGTTGCCGTAGCGTCAACTTCAAGTCCTTTTGGTAAATTATTTGGTTACGTCAAAATGATAATTTTCCGGGTAGAACTGTATTCGGTAAGCCCGGTACGCGTAAGTCTTGTCGGCCGGATTGTTGCTTAAGGTCGCGTTGAAGACCTGATTCCCATCGGCATCAACTTCGATTACGTTCGATTCTTTTCCGTCGTTTTTGTAGCCAAAATTAATCAAGGTATTTCCGTTAGCTAATCGTTGTGCATAACCGATGATCGGCGTAAAGTTTGCCTGACCCAGTGATTTCCCGTACGACCATTGCTGGGTGACGGTCTTCTTTTGCTGGTCAATTTGGTAAACCGTCGCTGCAGAATACTTCCTGGACGTCTTCTGATCGCCATTTTGTACGGCAATGTTATTGTCATACAACATGATGGTTTCCTGGTCTCCCTTTTGGTCAAGAAGATAGACGCCGTGCTGTCCGCCGGTAACTTTGGTATTGCCGGTCGGGCTCAGCACCTTGTCCCGGTATTTTGCCGGCCAGCTATTCTTGTCCTTTCCTGAGAAGATCCACTCGATTTTACCAGTCGCGTAATCCAATTGCATGACTAAGTCTTGGTTCCGCGCCGAAACCAGCAGTTTGCCCGTCTTGGAATTGTAGTCCAGTGCGTTGATGTGCAGCCAGTCGGTCCCAATGTTGCCGTCGCTAGCCTTTTGCTTGCTATCTTGGTACATTGAAGCCGGCAAGATTTGCTTAAAGTCGAGCACCCGCACAATTTTACCAGTCTTGCGGTTCAGTTCCACGACCGTATCCTCGGTGTACTTACTTCCGTCCGAAACCGTCAGCAATAAATTCCCGTTTGGCAATTCGGCGATGTCGTGGTGGATTACGGTTACCTCGTGACTAAGGTTGCCGCCGAGGGTGCCGTCAAAGGAATATTGCCGGTAAATTCGCCCTAGATAGTCGGTTTCCGTGAGGAGGTTGTATTTTCCATTTTCGGAACTCTTATTTAAGACCATGATGTGGCCGTTCTTGAGCTGTTCGAACATGTGCTGGTTCCAGTTAGTGGAGTACCAGCGAATCTGGCCATCGGCGTCCATTGCGTAAACTTGCTTAGCGGTCCGGTCGACCAGGGTCAGTTCGTTATCGCCAATTTGCATCTTCGACTTATCGTTTTTCGTCACCTTAACGTCATTTTGGTCAAGGTACTTCGGTAACTTGCCGGTCTTGATTTTAATTGTTTTAGTTTCTTTCTTACCAGATTGGTACTTCACGGTGATTTTTACGGTATTTTCGTAGTCCGCGTATAAGCCGACAATCGGTAACTGGTGCTTAGTTTGGTACCCCTTCACCGAATTAGTGATCGAAGTCTTATCCGATTTTCCTTCAATCGTGTAACTAACCTGTGCTTTTTTCGGCGTTTTAAAGTATACCAACGCTGTTAGTGGTGAAGTCTTATAGGGATTCACCTTTATGTATGGATTTTTTAAATCGTAGTCGCCATCTTTAACAATTTTAGCGTACTTTTTGGTTAAGGCGGTGGTGCTATTTTCGGTAACTAACTTCGTTCCCAGATTTTTAATAATTTGCTCTTCGGATAGTAGGTAGCTTTTAGAGTGCGCGGTGTATTCCCACCCCGCGACCGCTACCAGCGTAACTATTAAAGCTGCGACAAAAATGAGCCATCCCCGAATTTTTTTCATTACATCCCATCTCCTTTAATATCGATATCAACATTGCTGTAGTTTATCGGGGAAATGTGTTTTGAAAATGAAAAAGGTGGGAGCTTTTTTGAATCTTTTTATGAATTCCGTTAACGGAAAGCGGTTTATCGTTCATATAATTTTCTTAAAGTATTGAAAGCCGGGTTTATTTTCTGGTTTAAACCATAAAGAAATGGAAGCTTTTGACTAAAAGCTTCCATTATAAATGTTTATTTATTTTAACTTACGTTTTTCGTTATCTTCGCTCAGCGTTACGAAACTTTTTCGAAGACTACCTTACGTTTAACCTGACCCTGGCCCGCCTTGGCGATTTGGTAAGTAAAGCTCCGGGCGGTGAACTTCTTATTCGTTGCCAAAATGTGGTTATATTGCCATTGGGAAACTTGGCCGTCCCTGGTTTCTTCTGCCAAGGTTAAGGTACCGCCTTCCGCCTTATAGCTCCAAGTAGCACTCTTTTCTTGGGCTTTATACTGCCGGTCAAAACTACTTGCGCTTTGGCTAGCTTTGGCAGCATCGGCCTTATTCGAACTCACCACCACGTGATCGCCGCTTTCCGCAAAAGTTAAGTACACTGACTTATCCTTTGATAAGCCCTGGTAAATATAAGTGTTTCCAGGAACTTTCTTAGCTACAGCATGGCTCATGTTCCAGTAGACTCCTCCACCGATAATTACCAGCACGGCAATGATCACGCCCACAATGGTCCACTTTTTCTTCTTCATTTAATCAACAATCCCTCTCGTTAATTATTCAACGTCATCGTCTTCAACGTCCGCATTGGTGTCGACTGCTTGGTCACTGTCTTCATCGTCGCTTTTGTTGTCTTGCGAATCGCTGTCTTCATCGCTATCGGTATCCGCATCTTCGTCGTCATTGCTATCTTCGTCTTCGGAACTAGCAGTATCTTCATCATCGGATGATTCACTGTCCGCATCGCTACTGTCTTCGTCGCTATCGGCAGTGTCATCGCTGTCCGAATCATCATCGGACGTCAAACTTAAGTTAAAGGTGAAGGCGTCATCGTCAGCCGTGATCGTCAATTCGATTTCGTCGGCGTCGGTAACGTCCTTATCCTTGTCGTCTTCCTTTAATTGTTTAACAATCTTGTCGGCCAACTTCTTAGCGTTCTTTTCGGTTAATTGATCGCTACCGGTGGAGACGCTTTGGTCATCGTCGTAAAGGGTGTCGGTATCGGTATCAGAATCCGTGTCGGTATCAGAATCTACGTCTTCGTCGGCAGAATCCGTGTCGTCACTTTCATCGTCGGCATCCTTACCCGTGAAATCAACGGTCAACTGGTCGTCATCCAAGTTCAATTTATCCTTAATTTCGTCTTGGATAGCATCCGAAAAGTCGGTTTCGTCCAATTGGTCCGCGTCTTCACTAGATTCTTTAGAAGCATTATTCGAAGAAGCGGATGATGATTTGTCATCAGCGTCTGGTTGCGGATCTTTTGGCGATTCGTATTCGTTCTTCACGCTGTTATCGCTATTATCAATGTGTTTATTGGAAACTGGCAAAACGTCGATATTTACCGAATGGTCGCTATTATCGGTAAAGTTATTGATGGTTACCTTGGTCTTGGCAACGTAGTTTCCGTCACCTTCATAACTCCAGTCGCTAGGCACTTCGCCATCCCGGTTCAATACCAAAACGTCGCCCGCATAAATCAGGTCGATGTTTTGGATCCGGTTGTCGTAAGCTAACTTAGCTACCGAAATTCCCGTTGCGTTGGAAATTCCTGAAAGAGTGTCCCCCCATTGGATCACGTATTGGTCGCCGTGTAAATTATTCACGTCGATATGTTGCGAACTGAGGTTATTACTAATTTCTTGGGAAGTGTTGGCCACCCAATTAGTAATGTCGGCCCGTTCCGCGTTGGTTTGGCTAGTGTAAAAGCTATCGGCTAGCGCGGTGGCTGATTGCAGTGTCAGTGGGGCAAATAATAAGGCACTTGCTAAAGCAGCACCCGCAACTCTTTTCTTATTCATTGAAAATCCTCCATTTGCGTTACAGTGTTTAAGCTACATTTTAATACTACCTCTTCATAAATACGTTTTCAATGCATATATTAATAATCACGTAAAAAAAACGAATGCAGCGGCATTTACGCCCTGCATTCGTTGAATTGACTGTAAAATAAATTATTTTTTAGTTCTTAGTATGTTGTTTTTTACGCAACTACGATGGTTCCGTTAGCCACAAGATAAATAGCTACTACACTCAAAAGGAGGATTGATCCCATCACCGCTTTTTCTTTGCCGCCAAGGTCGCGATGGTCTTCGCGAACGGCTTGGTAGTAAATGATGAAGCCGGGGATGAAACTAATTGAGACTAATAGCATTTGTTGCCATCCGGACAGGAACATGCAGGCAAGCATGAAGAGTGCGGAAAGCAAACCAATCGTGAATTGTCCCCATTCTTGGTGTTTGTGACTGTACTTCATTTGGTACAAACCTACAAAAAGGTACGAGAAGAGGATTGCAGCCGAAGCTAGCGAGTAAGCAAAGTTGTAAGCTTCCGAAGTAAACAGTAAGGAGAACAAGAAGATCGTTTGTAAGATCGCGGTAATGTAAAGGGAAGCGGTTGGCGCGTTTTTCTCGTTCAACCGGCCCCAAAGCGAAGGCATTACCTTATCTTTAGCGATTAACATGGTGGTTTCTGCTGGCAACATGGTCCAGGATAACCACGAAATCACGGTCGAAATAATCAAACCAACGTTGATGATCATCGCTCCCCAATGACCAACGATTAATTCAAGGTCGTTTCCTAACGCCGGTTGGCTAGCTGAAGCTAGTTGGGCCCGGGTTAAGGTTCCATAAGGGATGATTGAAATCATTACGTAAATTGCTAGCAACATGATAAATCCAATGATGGTTGCTTGTTGCGCTTGACTACGGGTTTTAGCCCGGTGGCCCATAACGGACGCACCTTCAACCCCGATAAATACCCAAATCAAGGTGGAAAGGGTTCCTTTAAGCTGGTCGAAAACTGAGCCAGTTACCGTACCCTTAGAGAAGTTGTTGGCTACGTTTCCCCAGAAGTCGGTAGTAAACATGTGTCCTTTAAAGAAGATAATCGTAATAACGATGAACAAGAACAACGGGATGACCTTGAAGAAGGTCCCGATGGTGTTCACGAACGACGCACTTTCCACTCCGCGGTTAACTAGGAGGGTCAGTGCCCAACAAAAGATAATTGCTAAAATGATCGACGGCATATTTTGTCCGCCTTTAAAGGTCGGAATGAACGTTCCGATCGCACTCATTAACATGGTCGCGAAGGCCACGTTTCCGAGCCAAGCTGATAACCAGTAGGCCCAGCCGGAGATGAATTCTCCTAGCGGACCAAATCCAGCACCCGCGTAACTGAAGATTCCGGCTTCGAGGTCCGGACGCTTTTCAGATAAATTATTTAACGACAATACCAGTAGCAAAAAGCCGATACCGACAAAAACCCACGATAGTAAGGCGGGTCCGGGAGCCGCCGCTGCCGCAACCGTATTGGTAATCCCGAAGATCCCGGTTCCAATACATGAACTAACGATCAGCGCGGTCAGGCCCAGGCGGCCAATTCCGTTTTTATTCTCCATATTATTCACTCCATTCCTGGATTTAGTAATCAAAAAGGCAAAAGCAAACTGCTTTGCTATTCATACCACAGTTCACTTCTGCCATTTAGCGTCTAAATTTTACTTTACATCTTCACGAACAATTGGGCAGGACATGCACCGTGGGCCGCCACGACCGCGTGATAATTCACTTGAACGAACTTCATGAACTAAGATGCCATGTTTGCGTAGCAAATCATTTGATACATAATTCCGGTCGTAAGTTACAACCTCACCTGGAGCAATTGCCAATGTGTTAGAACCATCGTTCCATTGTTCACGAGGAGCAACGATTGGATCACCATTTCCAGTTGGAATTAAATCAATTTCAGACTTATTCAAAGCTTTCTTCAAAACTTCTTTAATGTCGGTATGATGTTCCATCGTAATGCCGCCGTTTTGATCTGGATGCAATACCCAGTTGTCAACATGGCCGTCACCATCAAGGATTGCTGGATGTACTGTAAATTGGTCATGGTTGATCATGGTGAATACGGTATCCAAGTGCATCATTGCGTGATTGTGTGGAATACCAATGGCAATCACGGTATCGTAGTTAGAGTCCTTAAAGAGTTGACGAGTGATGTCTTCAATGGCGTCCGCCGTCGTCCGTTGGGAAACTCCAATTGCTAATACGTGATCACTAAGTACCAATTCGTCCCCACCTTCAATGTGAGTTTCATGGTTCCGATCACGCCATACTTCAACTTTGCCAGCAAAGCGTGGGTGGTACTTGATGATGTATTCAGTAATCAATGATTCACGTTTCCGAGCGGTGAAGGTCATCTTGTTAATGGAAATTCCTTCGCCAATCGATGCTTGTGGGTCACGAGTAAAGTAAGCATTTGGCATTGGATCCATCAAGAATGGCCATTCTGTATTTTCTGAAACCGATTGCAAATCTGGTTGCGCAATGTTGATGTCGGATGCCCGAACACCTTCAATAATGCGGTCCACCATGGTTTGGGGATCCATTGCTGACAAGTATTCCATCAATCCGTCGTGAGTTGCACCAGCTACATAGCCGGATTCTGCAATCATGCGTTCGAGAAATTCGTGACGAACACCTTCATCAGCTAAAGCTTCGGCAGCCAATTTAGAGAAGTAAAGTACTTCAATTCCTTGGTCGCGCAAAGTCTTTGCAAAGAAATCATGTTCTTCTTGAGCAATTGGTAAATATGGAATGTCATCAAATAACAGCCGTTCCATATAGTCCGGTGTGATGTTTTCAATTTCACGTCCCGGACGATGCAACATAACCGTTTTGAGTTTACCAATTTCTGAGGTTACATGAATTGCTTGTGTCATGTTGATTCACTCCTTATCTGTAAAATCTGTATTTAACAAGTTAAACGCGCTTTTATTCGTGAATAACCGTGCCGAGTTTGCCTGCTAAAGCATCGTTCAATCCGCTTAGCGAAGTGATGATGGCTTTGCGTTCTGGATGGCCCTTTACAAAGGACAAGCATGCTTGAATCTTTGGCAACATGCTTCCAGCGGCAAATTGGTTGTCATCCATATATTGTTGAGCTTCAGCCACGCTCAACGATGTTAAGGCCTTTTCATCCGGTTGGTTGTAGTTTACGTAAACGTGGTCTACCGCCGTCAAGATGATTAATTGGTCAGCATCAATGTTGTCAGCCAAAAGGGCGCTTGAACGGTCCTTGTCAATTACGGCCGGAACCCCTTTTAAGCCTTCGTCAGTTTCGATAACGGGAACCCCGCCACCGCCACCAGCGATCACTAGGTCGCCGCTTTCGATCAACGTTTTGATGCTATTTAATTCGATAATCTTCTTTGGAAGTGGTGAAGCAACTACTTGACGGTAGCCGCGCCCAGCATCTTCCACAAAAGTATAACCCTTTTCGCTAGCAATTTGGTCAGCTTGTTCCTTGCTGTAGAAATCGCCGACCGGCTTAGTTGGCTTTTCAAAAGCCGGGTCGTCTTTGTCTACGGCAATTTGGGTGATTGCAGTTACCACGTTTTTTTGCATCCCCCGATGGTGAATTTCATTTTGCAAACTTTGTTGTAAGTGGTAACCAATGTAACCCTGACTCATTGCCCCGCATTCAGGGAATGGGAAGGCTGCGGTTTTGCCGTGTTCGGCTGCGTAGTTCATTCCTAGGTTAATCTGACCAACTTGTGGACCATTTCCGTGACTAATGACAACTTGGTTATCGCCATTCATCAGCCCAATTAATGATGAAGCGGTGTTCTTTACCAGCTTCAATTGCTCTTCAGGACTTTTCCCGAGCGCATTGCCACCGAGGGCAACTACCATTTTTGTCATTACGATAACCTCCTAGTCACCTAATGTAGCAACCATAATTGCTTTGATGGTGTGCATGCGGTTTTCAGCTTCTTGGAATACTACCGAGTGGTCGCTTTCAAAGACTTCGTCAGTAACTTCCATTTCAGAAAGACCGAATTTTTCTTGAATCTTCTTACCAACTTCAGTGTCTGTATTGTGGAATGCAGGCAAGCAGTGTTCGAAGATTGCGTTTGGATTTTCAGTTGCGTCCATAACCGCTTTGTTAACTTGGTATGGTTTCAACAAGTCGATGCGTTTTTGCCACATTTCGTCTGGTTCACCCATGGATACCCAAACGTCAGTGTAGATTACGTCCATGCCTTTAACACCACTCTTGATGTCGTTTGTAACCACGATCTTAGCACCAGTCTTAGCAGCAATTTCGTTTGCTTGGTCGAGAACTTCCTTAGTAGGTTCAAGTTCTTTAGGGGTTACTACGTGGTATTCCATACCCATAACAGCAGCACCAAGCATCAAAGCGTTTGATACGTTATCTTGTCCGTCACCAACAAAGGCAAATTTAATGTCCTTGTATTCCTTCTTAAGTACTTCTTTGGCAGTTAAGAAGTCTGCAAGTACTTGAGTTGGGTGGTCTTCATCAGTCAAACCATTCCAAACTGGAACACCTGAGTATTCTGCTAAAGTTTCTGCTGAACGTTGTGAGAATCCACGGTATTCGATTCCATCAAACATACCACCTAATACGCGAGCAGTATCTTTAACTGATTCCTTGTAACCAATGTGTGATCCAGAAGGGCCAAGGTATGTTACGTGAGCTCCTTCATCCTTTGCTCCAACTTCGAAAGCACAACGTGTACGAGTTGAACTCTTTTCAAAGATTAAAGCAATGTTCTTGCCAGCAAGCCGCTTACCTTCAGTACCTGCGTACTTTGCCTTTTTAAGATCTTCTGCTAAATTAAGCATGTATTCCATTTCGCGAGTATTGAAATCTGCAAGAGTTAAGAAACTCCGATTACGTAAATTAAATGCCATTGAAAACATCCTCCTTAAGGTGACTAAATATCTTTATTACACTTATAATGATAGTAAGCGGTTTCACGACACTTTAGAATTTAACCTTAAATCCCATGAAATCGTTTTAATTCGCGTACTTACTTGACATAGGGCACATTTTCTGTGTATAAATTTCGGTTGCAAAGTGTATAATTTGGATAAAATGATCGTTTGGTTTGAAAAAAATCCATTATTATATAGTCTTAATGTATAAACATTGTATAAAACGTTTAGTTTCGTATTGCTTCATGAAACATCACGATTTTTCAATACTAGGAGGCCATTTAGCCATGAACTTTTATTTATTTGAAAACGATTCCCGTCACACCACTACGATTCGGGATCTTATCGAAGCTGATTTCAACAATAACCTCGTGGGGATCGGAGTTTCCCCTACCCAAGCTTACGACGACTTATTGCAATTACGCGTCGACATCATGATTATTAGTAGTAACGACCCGGAAGTCGGAATTCAACTAATCAAACGGCTTGAACAAGTTCAAATCAAACCGCACTACATTATGATTAGTTCCGCCGAGGATGTCGCCACTAAGGAAGCCGCCTACCACGCTGGAATTGACTTCTTCCTAGAACATCCGGTCAGTCCCGTCGAATTTAAACACGTGACTCGGTTAGTGGCCTCCTATTGCCAACAGATTAGTAAACTTTCCGAGATTTACAACATTACGTCGCAAGTGGTAACGCCTTTTAACCGGCCCCAATCCGAGCACCGTTTGCAAATGGACCGGGTTAACGCGATTCTGCGCTTCTTAGGGATCGCCTCCGAAACCGGCAACAAGGAAATCTTGAAAATCATTCGGATCATGGTCGACCAAAACATTTCCTTTTCGAGCATCGACTTTCAGCGCGACCTGGGTCTTGATGAACACGAAAAGAAAATCGTTTACCAACGGATTCGACGAGCACTACGAGTGGGGATTACCAACTTAGCCGGCATGTGCAGCGAGTACTCCGAAAACGAAATTTTACTAGAATACGCTAACGCCCTTTTTGAATACCAAAACGTCTACATTGAAATTCAGAAGATGCGCCACGAAGACGTTCCTAACGGCCAAATCTCGCTCCAACATTTCTTTGATGGCTTACTACAAGAAAGCCACGGAAAACTTTCCATTTAAATCCCTATATAATAGTAGAAACTTTCTAAACATCGTTACGCGATGTTTTATTTTTGCGAAATAGTACACCCGTTTCAATATGTACCCCACTCATTTAATTCGTTTAACTTCCGTCTCGCTTGAGCCACTCGCGAAACTTCATCATTCATAAAAACGCACAAAATAAAAATGCTTCTCCAGAATGCAAAATTCTCGAAAAGCATTGTGATTTTATACTCGATTTAAAGCGTTGGTTACCTATTAATTAGTAAACCTTTGCAAAAAGGTTAGGTACGCACCCACAATTTGTTTGAAGAACTTTTGGGTTGCTTCATCAATTTGGTCGCCGTCCATGTGTTGCGTAATGTTGCCGATGTAGGCTTCCGGTTGTTGCAATACCGGCATGTTAACGAAGGTCAACGATTGCCGCAAGTGGTGGTTTGCGCCAAATCCGCCAATTCCACCAGGTGACACGGTTACCACGAGGGCTGGTTTGCCATCCCAAACGTTTTGTCCCATGGGCCGGGATCCTACGTCAATCGCGTTCTTCAGCGCCGCGGGAACCGAACGGTTGTATTCGGGAGTAAAGAACATCACTCCGTCAACACTTTGCACCGCCTGCCGTAAATTTTGCCAGGCCAGCGGCGGATTGTCGGTATCCAAATCCTCGTTATACAACGGTAAATCGCCAACTTCAATCCAAACTGGTTCTACTTCGCGCGGAAGTAACTTTTCAAAGGTTTGGGCTACCAGTCGGTTAAAGGAGCCCTTTCGTAAACTACCAACCATAATCCCAATTTTCAAAGCCATGATAATAAATCCTCCTTTTAACCAAAAAAATGTAACAACTTAGTTCACGTATAGTATAAGCGTATTTGCTTCTAAAAGGTAAGCAATGTGCATTATTTTCTAAAGCTTTTTTAACGGCCGCTTAGTTTACCGCAAGCACCGTCTTCCTCCTGATCGCTCCCGGGCTTTTCGTGTAAAAATTCATCCGTGGCCTGGTCACGTTTCTCACAAAAAAGACTCCCCAAGAAACTAAAATTCTCGAGAAGTCTGCTTAAATTAACGGCTTATTTTTAAATTCGGTGCCGGTTCCCTTGCTCAATCGTTTCGTTCACGATTAACCACCTAATTTTGTTAATCCTTGAAACTCACGCGGGGCTTTTCAGTTTAAAAGTAGTCCCACAGCATCGGTGATTCTTTGCGCAAAACGTTGTCTAAACCTGTAATGGCCGCGTACGATCCGCGAATCGCGCCGACCCGGTTTAAATGTCCCAAAGAACGGTAACCGAGAAACGCCTTGGTCAATTCTTGAATTGAAAGGCGAATATCCGCCATGTTGGTTTCGTTGTCACTAATCTTTTCAAAACTCGTCCCGTTACTGTTAACCATCAGCCGCCAAATCCCGTTATTTTCCGGAATCATTTGGTCGGTAACCGCCAGCCGGATACTTTTGACCTTACCTAAAAATGGATAATCTTGGACGAAGGTCGCCAAATTAATAATTCGGGCCATCATGTACGGTTTAATTTCCACGTTGAGCGTATCGGGTTCTTGCAAAATATCCGGACGACCGACCGGATCACCACTTACGTACTCAAAGTTGAAGTACATCGATTCGTGCTGGCAAATGAACCGCGCCAAGTATTGGTAGCTTTCCCAATTGGTGTACATGATTTCTTGAATGTAAAAGGTGGTGTCGATCCCTTCGTAAATCACGTACCCAGCCGCGGAATGAAGGTCATCAAAGTAGACGCCCACTTGCCAATGCGGATGCTTAAGGACGAGGTAGTCCCACCACCAGTCCGCCCGCACCAATCCAGCATTGTGGCTATCCGGGTTATTATTGTAGAGTTCTTTAATGTACGGAATCGCATCCTTGAGCGACAAGCGTTCCATCGAACCTGCTTGCGAATCCACTCGAATGCGCGGCAAATCGGTATTTTTCACCCGATAGATCGTCTGGTCAAACACCTCTTCGTAACCAAACCGACGGTAAAATTTATACGAGAATGGCGCCAGATAAGACAACGCAACCTTATCCGCGAGCATATCTTGAAAGGCCTGGTGCATTAACTTAGTAATCGCTCCGTGGCCGCCATATTCAGGATAACTCATGACATCGCCGATTCCGTTCATCTTATACTTCACGCCATGGAAGTTGACCTGGAAGGGGATGCTTAACATTCCGCTTCCCAATCGACCATCGTACTTAATCCCGTACTTTTCCGAATGCTGGTAACGATGGTCGAAAAACGCCCGCCGTTCCGCGCTATCCGGATTGGTAAATGCGTACAAGTATAGCTGATAGAAATCATTCAAATCTGTTTTCGTTAACCGTTCCAATTTATCCATTTTCAATCCCTCTACTTTAGCTTAAGCGTGTTTTTTCAGCGCAACGCCGAGCCCCAGAAAAATCAGCAAACTAATCGCCAACATGGCCCGGTCGACGGTCAAACTACTTAAGGGCAGCTTTGTTAAAATGATTGCGCTCGCCATAATTAGGAACGCGCCCGCTGCACCATATTTAATTAACATCTTAACCATTATTATCCCTCTTTAAGTTCTTGTTGCACCATTTGTTTTTCAGCAACTTTGAAGAATGGGTAATAGAGTACACCCGCAATCACTAGTTCAATTGCCGACCATACTCCAGCACGCCAATCCCAACCGGTGGCCATCAATGGACCGATAATCGGTGGCATCGTCCACGGCACCATCATTACGGCTGGCCGAATTAGGTGCACGGCCATTAACAAGTACGTCGTAATCGTCAACACTTGCGGAACCACGATAAACGGAATTAAGGTAATCGGGTTCATAACCACCGGAAAACCAAAGATTACCGGCTCGTTAATTTCAAATAAGGCACTTGGGAAGGCTACCTTCCCTAACTCCCGGTAGGCCTTACTCTTGGAAGACAGCATCCAGAAGACCAACATGATGGTTGCCCCGGTTCCCCCCACGTTAACGAACAAACTCGAAAATCCGAGAGAGGTTATGTATGGGATGGTTTGGTGGTGCGCGTACGCAACCCCGTTAGCCGCCAAAAATTGTAAGAAAATCGGGTCCGAAATTCCTTGAAGCGTCATGTCCCCGTGAATTCCGGCAACCCATAAAATGCTAACCAAAAGGGTGTAGAACATGATTCCCGGCAAACTGTTCATCGCAAACAGCAACGGGTGGAAAATACTTTGAATAAAGTGATTAATATCAAAATGAAGTGGAACCCGCAATCCCCAGAAAAATAGCAAAATCAAAAATGCGGGAGTTAAGGAAGCAAACGACTGACTAACCGCCGCGGGAACGCCCTTAGGCAACTTGATAATCCAATCCTTCTTCACGAATAAACGTAAAATTGAAACTGAAATAAATGAACAAACAATTGCAGTAAACAAACCAGAAGAAGCAAAATTATCAGTATCCAGCGTCAGTTTGCTATTAAACGAAGTGACGATGAACGCCATGGTCGACAAACCCGCACCGTTGATTGCATCTAAATCGAGCGCCTTTGCCAACTCGTAACCAATTCCAATCGTGGCTAACAGGGAAATAATCCCAAACGAGCCGTTAACCGCGACCCCCATCGCCCCCATGTACGGCTTCATAAAGTTCGTCCATGCGGGAATCGGGATGTTCGCGATAATCAAGAAAATCGATCCGCTAATTACGGCCGGTAAGGTCAATACCAGACCGTTCCGGATTGAAACTAAGTACTTATTATTTCCCGCCTTCGCCAGCGGTGGCATCAAACTGGACTGCACCCAGTTCATAAAATTATTCATCTACGGTTCCTCCTAACTACGGTAACCTACCCAAAAATCCAACTCAACCAACAGAATAAGTATAGAAATGTTTTTGATAAATGTAAACCCTTACAAATAAATAATTAGATATTTTTGCTTAGTTTTACCGCAAACGTGCGTTAAAAAAGCTATTTTTTAGACTGGTATATACCTATTGTGATAGGTTGGAACCTGCTGGTGGGGTTATCGTGGCAAACAAAAAGACCGGAATTACTTGAATTCCGGTCTCTTGAACTTTGTTAACTACCTATTAATTTTTTGCTTCTCTCGCAACTACTTAGTAGATAGTGCCTTCATTGCGCCGTATACTTCTTTGTTCTTTAATACATTCATCGTAGCTTTTTTAATATCTTTTTCACTTAAGGGAGCTGTTTTTATTTCCGTTAAATTTTCCATGATATTTTTACTTGTAATAATGTTAAATTTTTCCATGGTTGTCCCTCCTATTTTTCTGTTAAATGATTCTAATCAAACATTAAGTAGCTGTCAATTTTTTTGCAATTTTTCTTTAAAATCTAATGAATTATACAAATTATACATCTTGCTGTAGTCAAAAGTAATTCCATTTAATAAAAAATTATAGGCTTGTTCAGTTGAAATTTTACCCACAGCTATTTTCTGGGCTAAATTATACATCTCATCTTTAGTATAGGAATATTTCATACAACCTTCCTCTAAGAGAAGTAAGCATAATAATAAACCTGTTCGCTTGTTACCATTCAAAAACACTTGGTATTTAGAGAATTTATACCAGTACGCCGCTGCTTTTCTTATAATTGTAGGTATTTTATCTTCGCCAAAGTAAACTGAATGTTCTGTTGAAAAGATTATATGTTCCAACAATTTTTTATCACGAATTCCATAGAGGCCATACACTCCATCTTCTTCAAATATCTCTTGGGCTTTAGTGTTAGAGTCAATTGCTGCTTTAACTGTAGGAAAATGTATTATTATAGCTGGAACTAATATTCTCCTTATTATTTTATTACTTTGTTTGATAATAAATGTCAAATTGTATTTATCTACTCGATCAACTTGCAGCTCCAATTTATCTTCGTGATTTTTAATTTCTCTCCAACAATCCTTTAGTGCTATATACGCTAATTCTTGGATTTGTTCGCTACTTTTATACATCAAAAACAAAACTTTATCATAGTTTTTTCCCTTATATTCTATTTTTTTCTCGGTCAAATCTATTCACCTCATGTAACAGCAATTGAAATCGCTTTATATTTCGAGTGGAATATTCCCCCGCTTATTTAGCTTTATAACCACCGTAATAATAATTAACCAAATTAAAAAATATTACGCTAAGCTCATTGAACCTTCACAATAGCGGAAAGTACAAAAAGTCTTAAAATTCTTAATCTGATAATAGTATTTTCTATTATTCTCTGTAACTGTCTAAAGATACGCAAATTGTAGCTATTTTTTCAATTTCTAAATCTGTACTCAATATTACTATGATAATTTTAACAAAAAGACCAGCTTAACTACATTTCAAAGTCCATCAAATTGCACTTCTGAAATGCACCATTGCCGATCTAAGTTGCCTAGCGATAAATTGCTTTGAGATTGTACCGCACGTATTTTTTAAAAAAGTTGGCTAAGTAAAATGTCGTGTTCTTTGCCATCGGCCACATTGAAATGCCAATTCCGCAAAAAATTAACGATAGCGGCACTTCATACCACGTCAAACTTTCCGGCCACGGAAGATGGTACGCCATTACCGCTAGCCATTCCACAAATAGTAACAACGGCGCCCCAATAAAGGCTACCATAGTAACCCATAACCCTACTAAAATGCCGATCACCGCGACGACCGCTCCCGCCGTAAACAAAACGTTAAACCAAAAAATACCAAATAATGCCATCCAATTAACCTGCTTCATTGGATCTCCTTCTTCCTGAACTGGTTTAAGAAGGGATGTATTGGTCAATTCGTCAATCGACACGCCATAAAGTTCCACTAAGTCCTTTAACGCATAGATGTTAGGAGTCGTCTTCCCCTGCTCCCAGCGTGAAATGGTTTGCCGCGTCACGTACAGCTGACTCGCCACCTCCGCTTGGGTTAAGTGACGATTTTGTCGTACCTTTTGTAATGCCGGTCCGATTGACATTTGATCAACTCCTTCTGGCTTCATTCTGCCATATCCCACAGTTTTGCCAAGCAACAACCCTGTTGCACGCCCCGATACCGAGGTTTATTTAACTTCAATTCATTTTACGTTAAACTTCATTGAAGTTAAAGTGAAGTTCAGCGAAAAAAAGCTAGGAAAAACTAAAAAATACTTTTCAAGGATAAAAAAGTTATTTTGGTTTTTTGACTTCAATAGAGCCAAAACGTGTGCCAAAAGTCAGTTTGTTCCGCTTAACCAAAAATTGCCCATCGTGCCTGATTTTGGCATGATGGGCAATTTTCAGTTAATGCTCGCAAACTAACCGACTTTTGTCCCACTCTCCTCTTGGGAATTAACGAGTTTTTCTGCGTACCAACAAATCCATTAGAGGGTTTCCGCACTCAAAACTCCGTCGTTAATCTTAAACATTTGATCCGCGTAGTCCTTTAAGCGCATGTCGTGGGTAACAATCACGACCGCCTTATTATGTTCGTGCGCTAGTCGAGCAAACATCTTACCGACTTCCTTTACCCGCGAACTATCTAAAGCTGCCGTTGGTTCGTCCGCTAGGATAATCGACGGGTCCGGATACAAGGCCCGGGCAATTGCCACCCGTTGTTGTTGTCCGCCCGAGAGTTCAGTAGGATATTTATCTACCAAATCTTCGACCCCCAGTTGGGTGAGCAAGTCGTTTAATTCTGCTTGCGATAAATTATGGTCCTTTTTGACCTTATCAACTAACTTGAATTGGTCCTTGACGGTCAGGAAGGGTAACAAATGGTAGTTTTGCAACACAAACCCAATTTCATTGAGCCGTAGTTTTTCCAACGCCTTCCGGGAACTATCCTGGTAGTCATGACCGTTGACCTTGACCTTACCGCTCGTCGGGGTCCGCAAACCGCCGGCAATCGTCAAGAAAGTACTCTTTCCAGAACCACTTGGCCCAATAATTAAGCTTAGGGTTCCCGCTTCCGCCTTGAAATCAATGTCGTGAAGCACGTGCACTTCGGCAATCCCCTTCCCGTAAATCTGGTTAATGCCGTTCATTTCAATTGCTGCCATGGTTTTATCCTCCAATCACACTTACCGGGTCTAGTTTGATGACGCTTCGAATTGGGACTAACGCACCTAAGAGCGCCGTAATTACTAATCCAACGCCCACTGCGGATAACATTGGCACGTCAAAGGCCATTGGAACCGCTGGTGGTAATACGGCCGCCGTGGCAATCGTCAACAACGTACCGATAATAATTCCGCTAACTACCAGTACTAATGATTGCGCGATTGTGCTCCACGCAATTACCCGACTCGGAATTCCTTGGGCGCGAAGTACCGCATAGTTAGGTAGCTTCTGGATCGTCAAAATGTACAAGAAGATTGCGATCACAATTAATGAAATTGCCATCAGGAAGCCGATCATCAAAGCAAAGGTCATGTTTTGTGCGGAATATCCCGGCAGTTTTTGGATAAAGGCTTTTTTAGTGTAAGTCTTCAGGGGCTTTTTCACCTTTAAATCGTTTGTCTTTGAAACGATTGCACTGGCCTTGGTTTGGGGCATTGCCCGTTTCAAATCCCGCCAGTCATCCAACGTTCCATAAATTACCGGCGCAATGTTTAACTTCGCGTTATGAGTGAACCCGACAATTTTAAAGGTTTGGTCCGCGTCGTTTAACTTCAATTTGTCGCCGATTTTATAACCGCTTTGCTCAAACTTATCGTCAACCACCACTTCATGGTCGTGTTTAATTTTGTGGCCACTGGTTAATTTCAATTGTTTGGCAATAAATTGGTCATTTTGAATTCCCACGAAAGAAGATGAAATTTTTTCGTGCTTGCCTTCCTTGGCCACTACCGAAATTTGGCCGATCAGGGCGTCATTTTTGGTTAGTTTTTGGTCCTTGACCTGCTGATCCGTAATTAAGGATTGGCTAAGGTTAACGTTTGCATCCTGATTCAAAACTACCGAATTAATTTTCCAAGAGTTGATGGCGTCGGTATTTTGGTGGGCTAACCCCAGGGCTAAACTAGTCAAAATAAAGATTAGGTAGCTAATCAAGACAATCATGCCGATAATTAGCGAATACCGCAACTTTTCGCGTTTAATCTCCTTCAAAGCTAAAAACATATCTATTCCTCCAGAATTTTTAGGATCTTAGTTAGTTGTGCTAAACGAGCTTCCGCAGTCTCCGGTTCCACAATCGCTCCGCGCAGCGTGTCGTGTACCAAGGTTTGTTGGGCCCATTGCCGTTCACCGCCGGGGTGGACCGGGGCAATCCAATGGGCCACGTACGCTTCGTTGTGGCGAAAGTGCATTTGCAGTAACTCGTAGTATTTACTGGAATGCGCATTCTCCACAAAATCACGGACCGTGGTCACTAAAGCGGGACCTCGGGCGGCCGGGACGTGCAAAGATTGGTGAATGTCGTGCATGGCTACTTGGTAAATGTAACGGTAAGCGTCAATTAAATCAGCAAAATAATTGTAAAAAGCTCCCCGTGAAATGCCCGCATCCTTAACAATCCGAGCGACCTGCGCCTCGGCAACTGGGTAACGCGAAAATTCCGTCAAAAGGGCCGTTTCAATCGCCGCTTTTTTAGTTGGCTTTAACTTCACCAGCGTCTCTGAGGGCAACCTTGCCACCTCCTTAATCAAAAATGACACCGTGTCAATATGGTTAGAATACCACATTCTGACACGGTGTCAATTTTAAACTCTCGTTTTAACTTCCAAAAGTTTAGTATTTACCTGCCGAACAAATTCCCGATCGTGATCAATAAGCAGCATAGGCGGCCGTACTCGTAGAATTAACTGTTGGATTTGTTCCCGGGTAATTACGTCTAAGTAATTCAAGGGTTCGTCCCAAATATAGAGGTGGGCGGGTTCACAAAGCGCGCGGGCCAAAGCCACTTTCCGTTTTTGCCCCATGCTCATCTGTTCAATTCGTTGGGTGAACATTTCCCGTTCAAACCCTAATTTTCGCAAGGTGGCTAATAAGTCCTGCAACTCTACGCCCTTTGCTTGCGCGAAGCTTGCTAAATCCCCGCTTAGTGCGTCAAACGCCTGGGGAAGGTAGGAAACCTTCAGCCCATTTCGTAAATTAACGGATCCGGTCGTTCGAAGCTCCGGATTTCCTAAAATTGCCGCAATTAAGGTCGATTTTCCCACACCGTTGGGTCCCTGGAGCACGATCCGTTCGCCAGCCTTGAGGTTGAAACTGATCGGTTGGTTTAACGGTCCCTTTCCGCGACTTACCACCAGTTGGTCAACCGTTAAAAGGCTCGCATTTACCGGAAGTCGGGGAGGATTGTAGTTCAATTGAAGTTCAGTTTCAATCTCGATATTTTTCAATAACCGTTGTTTATCCGCCACTTTTGCTTCCGCGCGGGCTTGAATCGTGGTTGCCCGCTTCATGATTTTAGCAGCTTTATGCCCGACAAAACCCTTATCGGGCGCGCCCGCCTTTTCTCGTTCGGTCGCCATTGACCAATTTTGTTTCTGGTGGGCGGCCTTGGATAATTGCTTAACTTCCTTCTGCAAGGTTTCTTTGGTTCGCCGCTCCCGCTCGTCTTCGCGTTGGCGTTCAGTTGCCCAAGTCGTGTAATTACCATGCAAGCTCGTAATTTGAGCCCGGTCAATTGCGATGACGTGGTCGATTACCTGATTTAAAAAATCGCGGTCGTGGCTAACCACGATAAAACCCTGTTTTCGCTTTAAATAATTCGCCAACCGTTGCCGGCCTTCATCGTCCAAGTGGTTGGTCGGCTCATCAATTAGTTGGAAAGCCCCCGCATTCGCGAACATCGCCGCTAATTGCGCTTTGGTACGTTGTCCGAGGCTCAGTTCGTCATACGGTCGCGCAAGAAGCTCGTTGGGCAAGCCGATTCGGTCCATTTCCCGTTCGACTTCCCAAAAATTAGAGTAATCCCGTTGCGTGATTTCCATCAACACCTTTTCCAAAGGCGCTTGAGGATTGGGGACCTTTGCTGGAAAATAATTGAACTGCAAATCGGTGTTTACCTGCCCTTGATAAGGCACCTGTCCCCGTAGAATTTTTAATAAGGTCGTTTTTCCCCGGCCGTTTCGGCCAATTAAGCCCAATTTCCACCGGGCGTCAATTTCTAAATTGACCTTCTCAAACAGCGGGGATACTTGTTGATCATAACTATAACTTAAATTTTTAATTTGAATAATTCCCAATTAGCTCGCCTCCCATTTTTTTCGGGAGTCGACGATTTAAGACACAAAAAAGCACTAGGTGTGCAGTTCCTAGCGCAGTACAAAAGTGCAAAATACCAATATAACTTATTTTGGATAGGCACCCTGACTGGATCAAAAACCGCAGACTACTCCGAAAAACAAAGAAATCGTCATTTCTTAATCTTCGAAAATTAGTCTGTAATCTTCAATCCCATCAACATCCCTTCCATTGAATATACGCTTATGGTAACAAGCCCGTTAAATTTTTTCAAGCAATTAGCCCATTTTGTAACATACCGTAAAAAATAAAACATATTAACCAATTATTTAGAAATATTTGTAACGGTAAAAATTATTTCAACATGAGTAATAGCCCGAAAATAATTAAGGCCCCGTAAACAAACTTAATTGCTCGGGCCGGTGCCATTCGATCAACAATCCAGTTGCCTAAGGGAACCGTTAAAACTAGCCCGGGGATTACCATTAGGAGCACTTTTACCGCTTCAAGCGACCAAAATCCAGCCGCAACGTGACTAATCACCACTAAAACACCCACGCAAAGGAAATGTGCTTGGAGAATTGCTCGGAGATGAGCGGCCGGCCACTGCTTCAACATTCCATAGACCGCCACCGGCACCCCGTGACTGTTATAGGCGCTCCCCAGCGCTCCCGAAACCATTCCTGCCAAATAATCGTAGCTTTTTGCTACCAAATGCGGTTTCCCTACGCGCCCTGAATGACTCCGCCACAAACTGTAGCCGCCATAAACAATCAAAAATAGCCCTAAGCCATGTAGCACCACGCTTGCCGGTAACGTTTTTACAAGGAGAATTCCCAGGGGTACCCCGATTAAAGAGCCGGTCACTAACCGGCGAACGGCCCGGAAATCAATCCGGTGCCACTCCCGAATCGTTGCCGGCAGCGCCACCAATAATCCTACCGCGCCAATCAACGCCGTACTCGTTTTCAAATCGTATCCCAGTAACGCCAATAAGGGCATTGATACTAGGCTTCCCCAAAGCCAAACACCGTTCGAACTAACGCCCCTACCCACGCAATCAGCAAAACTCCCAGAATGATCAAAATAGCTTCCTCGTTTTCCTTCTTATTAAGTTACCATTTTATATGGTAATCGCGTTTTGCACCAGAGCCAAATGCCCGAAACCGCAATTAGGCGGGTAATTTTGTACTTCATTTCTTAAACTGAACTTCAATTCTAGCTTAATAATTAGGATTTAACTTCAATTTTAGCTTCAATAACTTAAATTTAACTTCATTTGCGATAAATGTTTGGCGTTTGCGGCCATTCGTTATAAGATAGTTCCAAGGAGTTGAATATTTTGCATACATTTACCATTGTACTAATTATTTTAATCGGATTAGAACACGTTGGCATCATGGGACTGGAACTTTTAGGCAGCGACCGGCTAATTGCGAAGAGTTTTAACTTACCGCTTGCCGAAGTCGAACGGCCTCATTTACGGACGGCGCTTGCCAATCAGGGACTTTACAACGGCTTTGTCGCCTTGTCCTTATTCTTAATCATCTTCATCCCCGGAGGAACCCTGCTTCGCGGAATGGCAATTGGCTTGTTAGCCGGCATTTTCATCATTGCTGCTTACGGCGCCCTCACGGTAGCTAAACGTATTCTGTGGATCCAGGGAGCACCCGCGCTAATTACAATGGTGCTGGCAATGTTCTTTTTATAATATGATTTAAGTAAGGCGCCCGTTGCGGGGCGTTTTTTTATTGAGCCCATCCTCCACTTTCCCGTGGGGGTTAACGCAGTTTTAATAGTCATATACCTAATCTGGTCAATTTATTTATTACTTCCGTAGCCTTATAACAAAAAATGGTAGCTTTCAGCATTAATTGTCTGAAAACTACCATTTTTATTATGCAGCTAATTATTGCTAACACTTCCGTCCTGCATCGTGGAAGTGAGTGCTACCAACCGGTTTCTGCCGGCCCAAATTTCGTCTTATTCCTGATTATTATCGTACAAGGTCGCCTTCCGCTTCGTACTTTCGATAATCAACGCGATTACTACCAGCACTACTAAAATGGTAAATAACCCGAGACTATACAAGAAGACAAAGGAAGTCGACTCAATAATCATACTACCGACTAACGGTCCCATTGCCCGACCAGCTGACGGAAAGGCACTCGCCAAACCTTGGTACTTACCCTTTTGGTCATATGGCGAAAGGCTATTAACAATCGCTGGAATCGATGGGAAGGCGATTGCTTCACCCACGGTCAAAACGATCATTGCAATCACGAAGTGGTAGTACTGGTGTGCCACGGCCAAAATTCCAAAGGAGGCCATGAAGAACGCGATTCCGAGATAAACTTGGTGATACGGGTCCTTTAACAAACGACCGCCTCGTGAACTTAAGAGGCCTTGCACAATCAAAATAAATAATCCGTTAACCGTCCAAAGGAAACTGTATAAACGAAGCGGAATGTGCAGTTTCAACATGTAAATTGAAACGGTACTGTTCCATTGTTGGTAAAAAATCCACATAATTACCAAACTAACGAAAAACGACATAATAATCGTAAAGTTAACCTTAGGCATTTTGGATTGAATGTCTTGAGTTTGTTGCACTGATTGTACCGATTGGTCTTCCTTTGGGATTCGATAAGTGAAGAAGGCCACCACGAAGAATACGGTAAACATGACCGTCGCAATCGTGAAAAGCGGCGCAACGCTGTGTTTGAAGAGAATTCCCACGATCGCCGTTCCCAGCATTACTCCCAAATTTTGTACGAAGTATAGCATGTTAAAGACGTAGCGTCCGTCCTTGCTCTTGATTGAGGTTCCCATGGAATTATTCAAAGCAACGATCCAACCGGTTCCAAACCCGATTAACACGAGGAAAATTGGGTATGTGGGCCAACCATTGAAGAAAATTAGCGTGAAAAATGAAATCCAGGTGAACACGATCCCACCCAGAATTAAATAATAGCTATCGTATTTGTCGTACAGTTTCCCGGCAACAAATGATCCTAAAATACTCGCTACTGAATTCAAAAACAAAACTACTCCGGCTGCCACCAAGGAATGGCCAAGCTCTTGATTCATATAAATTGTCGTTAGGGGCCACACCGAGCTCATCGCAATACTATCAATCAAAACCCCTAACAATAACCACTTTAACTTTAATTCGCGCATAATTCCCTCCCAATTTTTTTATAAAGTAAAAGACTGACTCAGGCGAAATGGTCTGAAACCAGTCTTTGAAAAGAAGTCTCCTCCTAATCGCCCTAGTGCGCTCCGGCTTCGGGCATGTATGCTAATGAAGAAAATTTATTGTATGACTTAATAAACAACAGGTTGACCGTCCCCCGGGCACCACTCCGGTTTTTTTCAATAATGACTTCCACCGGACCCACGTTTTGGTCTTCTTCGTCGCGGGGGTCTTGGTCCTGATCCTGCTGATTAGTCCCGTCGTCTCGTTCGTAGTAGTCCTCCCGATATAGGAAGGCAACAATATCGGCATCTTGTTCAATCGATCCCGATTCACGAATATCCGACATGACGGGCCGTTTATCCTGGCGTTGTTCAACTCCCCGAGAAAGCTGGGAAAGCGCAATAACTGGAATTCCCAACTCCTTAGCAAGTTTCTTTAGTTGACGGGAAATTGCAGAAACTTCTTGTTGCCGGTTTTCACCGGAACCTTCGATTAGCTGGAGGTAATCAACCACTACTAACCCTAAGTTTCCTTGTTCTTTAGCCAAGCGCCGACATTTCGCCCGAATTTCCGACATCTTAATGCCAGGAGTATCGTCGATATAAATGTTGGTCTTTGCTAACGAACCCATTGCCACCACTAAATTCTGCCACTCTTCTTCATTTAACTGACCGGTTCTCAAATGATTTGCATCAATACTTCCTTCGGCACACAACATCCGGTTGACCAGTTGTTCTGCACCCATTTCCAGACTAAAAATTGCGACAGCTTTATCCGTTTTGGTTCCCACGTTTTGCGCAATATTTAACGCAAAGGCCGTTTTACCAACCGCCGGACGCGCAGCTAAAATAATTAATTCGTCCGCGTGCAAGCCCGTCGTAATTTTATCTAATTCCTTAAAGCCCGTCGGCAATCCTGTAATTTCATCATCATTTTGGTACAGGCGGTCAATTTCCTCCATTGAAGAAGTCAACACGTCCGTAATGGGCTTAAACCCAGTCTGGTTGCGGTTTTCAGCCACGTCCATGATTTCGCGCTCGGCTTCGTCAAGAATTTCCGAAACGTCATTTTCCTGGGTGTAGCCCATGGTGGCAATCGAGGTCGCCGTTTTAATCAATTTTCGCAACAGTGCCTTTTCTTGCACAATTTTCGCGTAGTAGCCTACGTTAGCGGCCGTGGGCACGGAACCTGCTAGTTCGGCAATGTACGTAATGCCGCCCGCATCTTCAAGCTGGTGGTGCTCTTCTAAGGCATTATTGACCGTTAACGCATCAATTGCTTCGTCAGCATCGTTTAACTCGACCATCGTCTTAAAAATGACTTGATGGGCGTGTTTGTAGAAGTCGTCCGCCGTGACGAATTCCATTGCGTCAATCAACGCATCTGAATTTAAAAAAACAGCTCCCAAAACCGCCTTTTCGGCCTCAATATTTTGAGGGGGCGTTTGATTTTCTAAAATCCCGTTATCCATGATACTCTCCCATGCTCAAAATCTAGAGTTGAAAGCTATTTTCGGCGACCTATTTTTCAGAAACGTGTACCCGAATTTTAGCCGTAACTTGTTGGTGAAGCTTAACGGGCACGTTGGTGTAACCCATGCTCCGAATTGGCTCGTTCAACTCAATTTTCCGTTTATCAATCTTAATATCAAACTGTTGTTCCAATGCCGTGGCAATTTGTTTGCTAGGAATCGAACCGAATAACCGGCCGTCCTTACCAGCCTTGGCCTTGATTTCCACGACCGTTGCGTCAGCTTCCAAAACTTGTTTTAACTTTTGGGCTTCTGCTAACACTTCGGCTTCGTGCTTTTCTTCAGCCTTTTTTTGTCCCTTTAATTCGCTCATGGCCGCTTTAGTAGCCGCCTTCGCTTTACCATTTTTGATTAAGAAGTTTTGCGCGTATCCGTCGGGGACGTTTTTAACCTCTCCGCGTTTACCCTTACCCTTTACGTCTTCCATAAAAATAACTTTCATCAGAATCACTCCTCTTCTTCATCTTTTTGCAAAAGTGCAATTAGTTGATCCTTCGCGTCGGCTACTGTAACGTCCTTCATTTGGGTCGCTGCCATCGCTAAATGACCGCCGCCGCCCAGTTCTTCCATGATAATTTGGACGTTTTCCGTACCGGCACTGCGCGCTGAAATTCCCACGACATCTTCAGATCGTCGGGTAATGACAAACGAAGCCTCCACACCCGAAATGTTTAGGAGGGAATCAGCCGCTTGGGCTGCAATAACTGGATCGTATTCCCGATCCTCTTCCCCAACACAAATCGCGTACTTCACGTCGACAAATTGGACCGTGTCGATCAGGTGGTTGCGTTGCATATAGCTTTCCACGTTTTCCTTCAGCAAGTACCGAATCAAGTCTTCATCGGCCCCTACCGAGCGTAGGTAACTTGCCGCGTCAAACGTCCGGGTTCCGGTCCGTTCGGTAAACGACTTCGTATCCACTTCGATTCCGGCCAAAATTGCGGTAGCTTCGATAGGCTGGATCGGATCGCCATCATGTGATTGATATTCGAACATTTCCGTAATCAACTCACCCGTTGAAGATGCGTAAGGTTCGATGTACACCAGCACGGGATTTTCCGGAAATTCGGTACCGCGACGGTGGTGGTCGATGATAATCGTCCGGTCGCTTAACTTCTCGAATAGTTCCTTTGAAGTAGTCATCGATGGTTTCGAATGGTCGACCATCACCAGTAAACTCTGACTATTAGCCAGTTCCAAGGCTTGGTCGGCGTCAATAATTGAATCCCGAATGTCTTCGTGTTCGTCTAACTTATCAATCAACCGTTTCACATCGGAATGGACGCCTTCTTGATCAAGAACAATCCAAGCTTCCTTTTTGTTCATCTGGGCAATCCGCCGAATTCCCAGCGCCGAACCTAACGAATCAAGGTCAGTTCGAGTATGTCCCATAACAAAGACTTGGTCGGCTTGATTCATTAATTCTTGGATGGCTTGTCCAATCATCCGCGCCCGTACCCGGGTTCGTTTTTCCATCGGGTTCGTCTTTCCCCCGTAGAAACGCGCAGGTTCATCTTCAGCCTTGACCACTACTTGGTCACCGCCCCGCCCTAAAGCAAGGTCCAGATTGCTTTGTGACACGTCAGCCAGTTTATTAAGGTTGTCATCTCCATAAGCAATCCCGATACTCAAGGTAACCGGTGAATTTTGTTTCGAAGTGGCTTCTCGAATCGTATCCAACAGTTTGAAACTATCTTCTTCAACCTTTTGTAAGGTTTCGTTATACATAATTACAAAAAAGTGGTCGTCATCCACGCGCCGCAGGTAAATTCCAAACGACTGCGCCCAACTAGAAATCTGGTTGGTGACGAAGTTATTCAAGTTGGAAACATCCGAGTCCGTCATGGCTTGGGTAATTTCATCATAATTATCGATGAAAATTTGTCCAATTACCACCTGGCGATTTTCAAAACGATTTTCCATTTGTGCGTAGTTGGTAACGTCCACAAAGTACGCCACCCGCTCATCTTTTTGCACCAGTACGTCAAAAGTACGGTCCTTCCATTCGACCCGGTTAAGCCCTTCTTGGTCTTGATGCCGGTCAATGACTTCCGCCAAGTCTTCGTCAACTTCGGTCAGCAAATGCCCAAGTACCTTTTGGTCACCAAAGTAATGTTGCAACTTGGGATTGACCCACTCGACCCGCTTTTGATCACTATAGATTAAAATTCCGATCGGCATGGATAGCATTGCATCTTCTTCAGCTTGATCAACCCGAAAAGATAGCTCTGCAATGTATTTACTGGTTTCGTCACTAATTAAATTCAACGTCCGTACGCTGAAAACCCCCGTCACGATAACCAAGCCTAACATTATCACGCCAATAACCGGATTAATATAAAACGCTAATCCCAGTCCAATCAACGAAAGCACCGTAATTACCACAGCAACGATTCCTACTCGCGGATTACGGATAAACGCTGGTAGACGATCGACTAATTTCATAACACTTCTCCTAAAAAATGTGTCTAACTATCTTTGATTTTACCATACTTGGCTTGACATAAAACAGCCGTTTAGATTGGAAAGTTCGTCGTCAAAAAATCCCCTATATTTAGCGGTTTGCGCTTAGCTCAGCCACAAGAAAAAGAGACCAGAAAAACTAATTCGTTTTTCTAGTCTCTATGTTCGCTTACTTTGATTACTTTACCGAAGCTTAGTCTTCAGCAACGAATGGTAGCAAGCCCATGATCCGTGCGCGCTTGATTGCGATTGTCAAACGGCGTTGGTTCTTAGCACTTGTTCCACTAACCCGACGAGGTAAAATCTTACCGCGTTCTGAGATGAATCGTTTTAACAATTCAGTATCTTTGTAATCGATGTATTCAATGTGGTTTGCAGCAATGTAGTCGACTTTACGACGACGACGGCCGCCACGTTTTTGATATGCCATTAGTGATTGCCCTCCTCTATAATTTGATTTTAGAACGGTAAATCATCGTCAGAAATATCAATTGACTGTCCGCCATTTGCAAACGGATCGTTCGGGTTCGAATTGTTAGGCTGCGATGCAGCACCATTGTTATTCGCTTGACCACTGTCAAAAGGATTTCCAGCAGATGATTGTGAAGGGGCAGATTGACCGTTGTTGAAGCCTTCATTTTCTTGACGGCGTTCGGAAGCCGAACGGGATTCAAGAAGTGAGAAGTTATCCGCAACAACTTCGGTAACGTATACTCGTTGTCCTTGTTGGTTTTCGTACGAACGGGTTTGGATCCGACCGTCGATACCTACTAGAGAGCCCTTACGCGTGAAGTTGGCGAAGTTTTCCGCCGCTTTCCGCCACATTACACAGTTGATGAAATCCGCTTCGCGTTCACCCTGTGAGTTAGTAAACTGACGGTTAACCGCCACGGTAAAACTAACTACGGCAGCGCCACTACTTGTATATCGTAGTTCAGGATCTCTTGTTAAACGTCCAACTAGTATGGCACGATTAATCATAATATCCACTCCTTCCTTGATTTTTAACGATTATTATTAACGTACAACGATCATGTGACGAAGAATTCCGTCAGCAATCTTTGAAAGACGGTCGAATTCGTTCAACGCCTTGTCATCGCTAGCTTTGATGTTAACTACGTGGTAGATACCTTCGTTAAAACCACCAATTTCGTATGCGAAACGACGTTTTGACCAGTCTTTTGAATCAACGATTTCAGCACCATTGTCAGTCAAAATCTTGTCGAAACGTTCAACTAAAGCTGTCTTAGCTGCATCGTCAAGGTTTGGAGCAATGATGTATGTGATTTCGTAATTTTTTTCCATTTGATATACACCTCCTCTTGGACTTATGGCCTTCTATCAACTGTAGAAAGCAAGGAGAGTCTGCCAAAAAACGCTGGCAACTCACAAATAAAGATTATAACATTCAACGTAGTTAGACGCAATAACAAAAAGCCTGATTAACGATATACACTTATAAAGTACTTCGAAAATCAGACTTTTATTTTTTATTCTTCAGATTGAGTTTCTGCAGAAGCTGCTGGAGCTTCATTAGTAGCGGCGCTAGTGTCGGCAGAGTTTTCGGATTCGTCGTCCTTTTCCTCTTCAACAATCGCCATCGTAGCTACCTTAGAATTTTCGTCCGTCTTAATGACGTGTACTCCAAGGGTAGAACGACCGGTTGTCGAAACGTTATCCACGTTAAACCGGATCATTACTCCGCGGTCGGTAATTAACATAACGTCTTCGTTACCTTCCACGGTGACCAAGCCAGCCAACGGACCGTTCTTTTCGGTGATGTTGGCAGTCTTGATTCCCTTACCGCCACGGCCTTTAATTGGGTATTCTTCGGCAGGCGTTTGCTTACCATAACCTTTTTCGGTAATGACCAGTACCTTGCTTTCAGGAGCAAGCACCGCAGAACCAACTACGTAGTCATTCTCCCGCAACCGAATTCCGCGAACCCCGGTTGCCGAGCGACCCATTGAACGCACTTCGCCTTCCTTAAAGCTAATTGCGTAACCGTTGTGGGTACCGATAATGATATTTTGGTGTCCGTCAGTAATTACCACGTTAATTACTTCGTCGCCGTCCTTGAGGTTAATGGCTTTAAGTCCGTTGCTGCGGATGTTCATAAATTCCGCAACCGGTGTCCGTTTTGCCACCCCTTGTAAAGTGGTGAAGAAGAGGTAACGATGTTCGTTATCTTCATCTCCGTTACCGCGGCCGATGTTGATTACCGCTTGGATACTTTCACCACTATCGATTCCCAACAAGTTAATTACCGGAATTCCCTTTGCGGTACGGCTATATTCAGGAATTTCGTAACCCTTCATCCGGTAAACTTTTCCGGCATTCGTAAAGAAGAGTAACACGTCGTGAGTCGAGGTAGAAACCAGGTGTTCGATGAAGTCGTCTTCGTGAACGCCCATTCCTTGAATTCCCCGACCACCCCGATTTTGGGTCTTAAATTCGGAAGTTGGCATCCGCTTGATGTAACCGTTATGGGTCAAAGTAACCATGACGTCTTCTTCTTCGATCAAGTCTTCGTCTTCAAGGCTGAGGACTTCACCGACCATCAGTTCCGTACGCCGTTCATCCCCGAATTTTTCTTGAATTTCAAGCAATTCGTTATAGATGATTTCATGGATCCGTTCGGTATGAGCCAAGATATCACGGTAGTCGGCAATGGCTGCCATAACTTTCTGATACTCGTCTTCAACCTTTTCCCGTTCCAATCCGGTCAAGCGCACCAACCGCATGTCCAGGATGGCTTGTGCTTGTTTACTAGAAAGCGAGTAGTTGTTCATCAACTGGTCTTTAGCCACTTCAGCCGTTTGGGATCCGCGGATAATGGCGATGATTTCGTCGATGTGATCCAACGCAATTCGTAAACCTTCTAAAATGTGTGCCCGCGCTTCGGCCTTCTTCAAGTCGAATTCAGTCCGCCGACGAACCACTTCTTCTTGGTGTTGCAAGTAGTATTGCAAGATTTGCTTGAGGCTCAATACCTTTGGCGCACCATTAACGATGGCTAACATGTTAAATCCGAAGGTCGTTTGCATCAAGGTCATCTTGTAAAGATTGTTCAACACTACTGAAGCGCTGACGTCGCGCCGAACATCAATAACCACTCGCAAACCGTCCCGGTCAGACTCGTCGTTAACGTCCGTAATTCCTTCGATCCGCTTATCACGAGCTAACTCAGCGATTCGTTCAATCAACTTCGCCTTGTTCACCATGTATGGCAATTCCGTAGCTACAATCCGTTCGCGGCCGTTCTTTTCAGTTTCAATGTCCACTTTTGCGCGCAAAATGATCGTTCCGCGACCAGTTTCGTAAGCTTTGCGAATTCCGGATTTACCCATGACAATTCCGCCAGTTGGGAAATCAGGTCCCGGTAAAGCTTCCATAAGGTCGGCCGTCGTAGCATCCTCGTTGTTCATCAAAATATGAATCGCAGCGATTACCTCAGAAAGGTTGTGCGGCGGAATGTTAGTGGTCATCCCCACCGCGATCCCGGTCGCTCCGTTAACCAAGAGGTTTGGGAAACGGGACGGTAAAACGGACGGTTCGCGTTCGGTACCATCGTAGTTTTCTTGGAAATCAACGGTATTCTTGTTGATATCCCGCAACATTTCCAAAGTAATCTTACTCATCCGAGCTTCGGTATACCGCATCGCTGCGGCACCGTCGCCGTCGACCGAACCAAAGTTACCGTGCCCATCAACCAACATGTAGCGGTAACTAAAGTCTTGTGCCATCCGAACCATGGATTCGTAAATCGCTGAATCACCGTGGGGATGGTACTTTCCCATTACGTCCCCAACGATTCTGGCCGATTTCTTATATGGTTTTTCGGGGGTAACCCCCAACTCGTTCATCCCGTATAAAATCCGGCGATGGACGGGTTTCAAACCATCACGCACGTCAGGTAAGGCCCGCGCAACGATAACACTCATGGCATAGTCCAAGAATGATGTGCGCATTTGGTTACTTAAGTCAACGTCCGTAATGCGTCCTGACATATCTTCTGGCAATTCATTTTCCCCCTTAATTTTCTGGGCTGTTTTAAATTATTTAAGTTTAAATATCCAAGTTTTCAACGAAAACCGCGTTGTCTTCAATGAATTTGCGCCGGGGTTCTACTTTGTCACCCATCAGCATTTCAAAGTCCCCGTTAGCAGCGTCCAAATCATCAGCTGAAACCCGCAATAAGCGCCGGTTTTCCGGATTCATGGTCGTTTCCCAGAGCTGTTCAGCATCCATTTCACCAAGCCCCTTGTACCGTTGGATAACTGGTTTTGGCGATGGTGAAAGCTGTCCGAGCACTGCTTCTAACTCTTCGTCGGAATCGATGTACTTGATCATCTTACCTTGCCGAACTTGGTACAGAGGCGGCTGAGCGATGTAAACGTAGCCTGCATCGATCATTGGCCGCATGTAGCGATAGAACAACGTTAAGAGTAAGGTCCGAATGTGGGCTCCGTCGACATCGGCATCGGTCATGATGATTAGCTTATGGTAGTTAGCCTTGGTTACGTCAAAATCTTCCCCAAAGCCAGTTCCCAAAGCGGTAAATAGCAACCGGATTTCTTCGTTAGCCAACACCCGGTCCAACGTTGCTTTTTCAACGTTCAAAATCTTCCCGCGAATCGGCAAAATTGCTTGCGTGAGGCGTGAACGACCGGCTTTCGCGCTACCACCGGCCGAGTCCCCTTCGACGATGAACAATTCACTAATTTCAGGGTCCTTAGAGGTATTGTCAGCTAATTTACCAGGCAGGTTGTTTAATTCCAACCCGCTCTTCTTACGCGTAACTTCCCGCGCACGCTTAGCAGCTACCCGCGCTTTAGCAGCCAGCACACCCTTGTCCACAATTTGCCGAGCAACTTTTGGATTTTCCAACAAGAACTTGCTGAATGTTTCCGCAAACACTTCGTTAACCGCGGTCCGGGCATCGGAATTGCCTAACTTGGTCTTGGTTTGCCCTTCGAATTGGGGATCCGGATGCTTAACGCTCACCACTGCCGTTAAACCTTCCCGAACGTCATCCCCAGAAAGTTTGTCGTCGTTTTCTTTCAAAATTCCGGTATTTTTCGCGTAATCGTTAATTACCCGAGTTAATGCCCGTTTGAACCCTTCTTCATGGGTTCCGCCTTCGTAGGTGTGAATGTTGTTAGTGAAGGTCAGCAACTTGCTTTGGTAACCTTCAATGTATTGCATCGCAACTTCGACCGTGATTCCCTTAGTGATGCCTTCCACGTAAATTGGTTCAGGGAAGATCACTTCTTTGCCTTTGTTCAAGTATTCTACATAATGCCGAATTCCGCCTTCGTACAAGAAGTCGTCTTCGGTAGGCTTTTCTGGTCGCATATCCCGGAGGGTAATCCGCAAGCCCTTGTTCAAGAAGGCTAACTCGCGAATCCGGGTCCGGAGGATGTTGATATCAAAGACCGTAGTTTCTTGGAAAATGTCTGGATCCGGAACAAAGTGCACGATGGTTCCGTGATCGTCAGGATTCTTGGTAGGCCCAAGAACCTTCATTGGTGTTTTTACTTTTCCTTGTTCAAAGTCAATGTAGTAAATCTTACCGTTGCGCATAACCCGTGCGTCTAATTCGGTCGACAAAGCGTTAACTACCGAAGCCCCCACCCCGTGGAGTCCTCCGGAAACCTTGTAACCGCCGCCGCCAAATTTACCACCGGCATGTAAAACAGTATAAACAGTTTCCAGCGCGGGTTTTCCGGTCTTCTTTTGAATGTCTACTGGAATACCCCGTCCGTTATCACTAACGGTAATGCTGTTATCTTTTTCCACGACCACGTCGATTTTATTTGCAAATCCGGCTAAGGCTTCATCAATCCCGTTATCGATAATTTCCCAAACCAAGTGATGAAGACCTTGGGAACTGGTTGAACCAATGTACATCCCTGGTCGTTTACGAACTGCTTCCAGGCCCTCTAAGACCTGAATTTGACTCGCATCGTATTCTTTGGCTAATTCTGCTTTCGTCTCTTTTTCGTCTGCCAAAAGCTATTCCTCCTCGTTTTGCGTTAAAACTCCGTGGTCAATGTTAAAGACGTGGGGTTCGTTAATTAATTGTTGCGCCACGCCACTTAAACTAGTGGTCGTGATAAAGGTTTGGACCTTATTTTGAATCGCGGTCAACAGGTGCGTTTGCCGACTATCATCTAATTCGGAAAGCACGTCGTCGAGTAACAGAACCGGATACTCTCCAGTTTCTTCTTTCATCAAGTCAATTTCCGCAAGCTTCACGCTTAACGCCGTGGTGCGTTGTTGTCCTTGGGAGCCAAAGGTGGAGACATTTTTTCCGTTGACAATAAACTTAACGTCGTCTAAATGTGGTCCCACCAAAGTTTTGCCCTGTTGTAACTCTCGTTGACGATGCTTTTTCAACAGCTCTTGGAGTGCCGCGTAAATGGTTTCGGTCGACGTAGTCTCATCCTTTTTGAGCGGAGACACGTATTGAAACGTTAATTTTTCCAAACCTTGCGAGATTTCTTCGTGTACGGCTTGCGACCACTCTTCCAGCTTTTTTAAAAACTGAATTCGTTGAAAAATGATTTCGGCGCCATATGCCGCTAGCTGATCACTCAAAACGTCCAGATAAACTTGGTCTCCCTTAGGATCGATTTGCAGCTGCTTAAGATACTGGTTACGCTGCTTGAGCACCGAGCGGTATTGCGCAGAATTGTACAGGTATTTAGAACTCATCTGCCCAAATTCCATATCAATAAATCGTCGGCGAACTGCTGGAGAGCCTTTTACAATCGAAAGGTCCTCTGGAGCAAACAAAATCACATTGAGTTGGCCAACATACTGTGATAACCGGCCTTGCTCAATATGATTAACTTTGGCATTTTTCCCCTTAGAAGAAATGTCGATTTCCACCGGGGTTTGCGTATGTTCTTTTTGAATGGTCCCCAATACCCGGGCTTCCTTAGCTTTCCAGCCAATTAAGTCGCGATCGTTGCTGGTTCGGTGACTGCGCGTTAACGCTAAAAAATAAATCGATTCTAAAAGATTGGTTTTGCCTTGGGCGTTTTCGCCTAGCAAAACGTTGATCCCCGAACCGAATTCCACGCTAAGGTCCGCATAATTCCGAAAATTATGCAACTTAAGTGTTTTTAAATACATTTACTTCCCAGATTTCGTCGTAATCTTGAAGGAACCTTCGTCAGGAACTTCGATGACATCATTAGCGTAGAGTTTCCGTCCCCGCCGATCGTCTGGTTCTTCGTTAACTAAAACAGTGTGTTCTCGTAAATACCACTTTGCTTGTCCACCGGTTCCGATAATGCCCTCTTCTTTTAAAAGTTGGCCTAGCGTAATGAACGGTGTGTTGATTTCAATTTCTTTTTGCATGACATCACCCCACATATCTTCTTATATATTATACCCTTATTTTGGACAAAAAACAATCGAATCAGGCGCTCAAAAGGCTTTTCAGCGAATTTACCCCCTTTGAATCATTTTTGCCTTAAGAAGGGTAATTTTTCTTAAAATTAAAATGAGGGGGATTATAAAAGAGTGCATTGAAACCTGGGTAGGCTTTGAGGACTAACTGAGCTAAGGGATTAATCACGAACTTGGTGATTGAGCCCTTAGATTGGTTAGCCGCAGAAGACTGGGTTTCAATGCACGTTTCGACCATGCTGCAGCGGAGCACAAGGATTAACTGAGGGTTAGCCTTAACCGCGGGTTAGGTGGTTGAGGCTAATCCTTGGTTAACCGGAAGAAACTGGGGCGGGGCGCACGTTTCGCCTTCATTGCAGGAAAGCGCGCGAGCTTAATCTGGGCGCTTCGTTTCAATAAAACGACCATAAAATAATAACTCCTCCGCGTTGCTTTTAATTATTGATCCCCCAATTAGAATTTATCCCACAAAAAAACAGGTCCGGAGCCTTAGCTGCCGAACCTGTTTTTTAATTTTTTACCATACAGAGCGTTAGGTTACTTTTTTAATCCCTAAAAAGTCCGTACTGGCGTAATTAATTGAATAAAGTTTTCTTGATCTTCCGTTGGGACCAACGTAAATGGACGCAATGGTGAAGTGAATTCCATTTTAATTGACGTATGCCCGAATGAGCGTAGTGCATCTTTCAAGTAATCAGGATTAAATGAAATTTCCAAATCCTCACCTTGGATATCCTTAGTAACCACTACTTCTTCAACATTTCCGACTTCGGGAGAATCCCCCGTAATAATCGCTTTCTTTGCGGCCGCATTGATGGTTAATTTAACCACGTTATTGCGTCCAGCATGAGAAAGCAACGAAGCCCGTTCGATTGAAGCTAAAAGTTCGGGTGCTTCAAATTCCATCGCCGTCGTACTTTCTTTTGGAATTAACCGGGAAGTATCTGGGTACAATCCCTCTAGTAAACGCGTGTAGAACAAGGTTTCATCAAACGTAAACAAAGCTTGGTTTTCCGAAATTTGCAACGTAATCGTGTCAATTTCTTCATCCAACATCCGCGAAAGTTCTAACAAACTCTTTCCGGGGATGATAATATCTTCCGGCATTTTTACGGCTTCGGGTAAGTTGATGATCCGCTGGCTAAGGCGGTGACTATCCGTAGCGACCGCGGTTAACTTATTGTTTTCAATCGTGAAATGAATTCCGGTCAAAATTGGCCGACTTTCTTGGTTGGAAACCGCAATAACCGTTTCATTAATCATTTCGCTAAATACATCGGCTTGCAATGTAATCGTGGTTTGACTGTCCACTTCTGGTAAATGTGGGAAGTTGTTGGCATCTAAACCGTTAATTTTAAATTCGGATGCTCCCGAAGTAATCGTGGTTTGGAACCCGTCCGAAACCTCAACTAACATTTTGTTGTCTGGTAATTTTTTAACGATGTCACTGAAGAACCGGGCAGTTAACACAATGTCACCCGTTTGTTCGATGTCTAATTCCGCATCCGGATCGCTAACGGAAATAGTTGTTTCAATCGAAATATCCGTATTGCTACCCGTTAACACTAGTTGGTCTGCTTCGGCTTTAATTTTCAAACCGGTCAAAATTGGAATCGTGGTTTTTGAAGAAATTGCGCGTTGAACTGCGTTTAATTTTTTAATGAACGTATTTCGTGCGATGGTAAATTTCATGTTTTAAAACTCCTTTTTATACGTGGCATGTATATATTAATTAATACTAAAAAAATAGTAATAGTAATAAGGGCTGTTAGCACTGTGGATAACTCAAAACGAAGCGGGAGAAACCCAAATCTTACTGTGGAGTACTTGTGGAAAACTTTTTGAGTTATCCACACTTATCCACAATTTACGGTTTTAACTCGCTCTTTAAATCGTCAATTTGACGAGCTAAATCACTGTTAGTTTCCAAGGCCGCTTTAATTTTGTCGCAAGAATGGATGACGGTGGTGTGGTCCTTGCCACCAAATTCAGTTCCAATCTTAGGCAACGAGTTATCGGTCAGCTCTCGCGAAAGGTACATCGCGATTTGCCGGGGAATAACGATTGATTTCAAACGCTTCTTCCCTTTTAAATCAGCAACCGAGACGTGGAAGTACTTAGCCACTTTATCCTGAATGATGGGGATGGTGACGTGACTAAGGTTGCTGCCAAAGTTCAAGCTCCGCAGCGCGTCAGCTGCCAAATCGGTAGTAATCGCGGCATTTTGCAATTGAGCGTAGGCCTGAATGCGCGCCATCGCCCCTTCCAATTCCCGAATATTGGAATCAATCCGGTTAGCGATGAAATCCAGAGTCTCATCTGGAATTTCCACATTGTCAGCCTGCGCCTTTTCCCGCAAAATAGCGATCCGGGTTTCGAGATCCGGAGGCGTAATGTCAACGGACAACCCCCATTTAAACCGGGAAACCAACCGCTCTTGCAACTTAGGGATTTCATTAGGCAACCGGTCGGACGTTAGCACAATTTGTTTTTGCGCGTTGTACAACGCCTCAAAAGTATGGAAGAACTCTTCTTGAGTAGCTTCCTTATCCGCGAAAAACTGTACGTCGTCCACTAACAAAAGGTCCACATTGCGATACTTTTCGTGGAATTCTTCCGTGGTGTTTTTCTGAATGGAATTAATGAAGTCGTTCGTGAAGGCTTCACTTGTAACGTACTTGACCCGCGTCTGAGGGTCGTTTTCTAAAAGCTGATGGCCAATCGCGTGCATTAAATGGGTCTTTCCAAGCCCCACGCCCCCGTAGAAGAAGAGCGGGTTGTAAAGAACGCCGGGTTCGTCGGAAACCGCCATTGCAGCAGCGTGCGCCATCTGGTTACCACTTCCGATAACAAAGGTATCGAAAGTGTAACGACTATTAAGCTGGGTGTCTTCGGTGGAGAAGGACGAAGATTTGTCAGTGCTCTGGGGCTTTTGCGCCTGTTGAGCTTTAAACTCGTCTTCCGTCACGAATTCGGGCGTAATGTCCTGATCCGTGAACTGGTAGGCGTATTCGACAAATTTTTCCATTAAATGTTTCGTCCAGTAGTCACGGTGCAAATTAGATAGAACCTTAATTTTCATTACGTGGTTATCCAATGAAATTGGTTCGGCCGTGTCCACCCAAGCACCAAAACTAGCTTTCGACATTGAGTCGTCATTTTCGAAACTATTTTTGATATGGTTCCAAAGGTCAATATAGTTAGGCACTTTTTATTCCTCCAAAATTTTTAGCTCATTCAGTTTATCATAAAAAAAATCGGTTTTCCACAGGGGTGTGGAAAACTAAATGGTGTAAAATAACAGGCTGTGAGTTGGGTTTTCCACAGGCTGGGGAAATGACGCATACTTAAAACCAAAAGTAGAGTTGTGAACACCAACCTGTGGATAAAAGATGTTGTAATAACGGCGTTAATTGGACATATCCACAGATTTCCACAAGGCTGTGGATAACTCTATAAACAGGCTGTGATTTGTGAAAATCGCTGCGAAAAAGCCTGTGTAAAATCGAAAATAACTAAAATGGTTATCCACAATTTAATCGACAAACTAACGCTCTGTTTGTGGATAATTTTTTTCCGTTAGGTTTTATTTGGTGGTTTGCTTTCTATGGCAAATGTGCTATTATGTTAAGGTAATTGTTTTAAAGGACATAAACTGATTTATCGAGAATCAACTTAAGATATAAAAATTCAGTATGTGTATTTTCGTTCAGGAGGTGGACCATAATGAAACGAACATATCAACCAAAGAAACGTCATCGTCAACGCGTTCACGGCTTCCGCAAACGCATGAGCACGAGCAACGGCCGTAAAGTTTTAGCACGTCGGCGTCAAAAAGGTAGAAAAGTATTATCTGCATAATAAGGCCACTGATCCCAGTGGTCTTTTATTTTTATTTTCTAGAGACAAGCTAACGGTTTTTACATATAATATGTGATAGTGAATGAGATTGTGGTGAGGGATTATGCGAAAGTCATATCGAATAAAGAAAGAAAAAGAGTTTCAAGAAGTTTTTGAAACCCGAAATTCATTTGCAAATAAGAAGTTCGTTGTTTACGTAATGGACAAACCTGGGCAACCACATTTTCGGGTGGGGATTTCCGTAGGTAAAAAAATCGGTAATGCGGTAATGCGTAATTATATGAAGCGCCGAATTCGGCAAAGTATCTTGGAATTCAAGCCCCTTTTGCGTTCGGACGTTGATTTTTTAGTAATTGCTCGCCCACAAGCTTCAGGTTTACCAATGAAAGAAGTTAAACGCCAGTTGGAACACGTTTTTAAATTAGCTGGACTGTTTGCTTCGAAACAAAGTGAGGAAGAATAGTGAAACATTTAAAACGAAATTTGGCTTTGCTGAGTGTGGTAGCGCTCTCTTTCATATTAACGGCATGTAGCACCGCACCAATTACCAGTCACAGTACCGGTTTTTGGGACGGCGTAATTGTTTACAATTTTTCGAAATTTATCATTTATCTTTCGAAAATTTGCGGAAATAACTATGGTTGGGGAATCATCGTGTTCACCGTCTTAATCCGGATCATCATTTTACCGCTGATGATTTACCAAACGAAGACATCAATGAAGACGGCTGAACTTCAACCCAAGTTAAAAGAGCTTCAACAGAAGTACTCTTCACGCGATGTTGAAACCCAACAAAAGCTTCGTGAAGAACAACAAAAGCTCTATGCTGAAGCAGGCGTTAACCCAATGGCGGGGTGTTTGCCATTAATCATTCAGTTGCCCGTAATGTACGCGTTGTACGCGGCGGTAAGCCGAACACAGGTATTAAAAGAAGGAACCTTCCTATGGTTGCAACTTAACGATAAGGATCCTTACTATATCTTGCCAATTTTGGCGGCAATCTTTACCTTCTTAAGTACCTGGCTTTCAATGAAGGCTCAACCAGTGGGCGCACAAAATGGAATGACTTCGGCAATGACCTTTGGGATGCCATTGATTATTTTGATTACGGCACTAAACTTCCCAGCTGCGATTACTTTGTATTGGGTAGTTACGAACCTCTTCCAAGTGGGGCAAACGTTGGTAATTCAAAATCCATTTAAGATTCAAAAAGAACGGCAAGCTAAGTTACAAGCCGAAAAAGCAAAACGAAAAGCAATTGAAAAGGCTAAACGTAAGGCAATGAAGAGTAAACGGAAATAGTTCGTGAACTTCAATTGTAGTTACAAAAGCTGAGTTGAACGTCAATTTACCGGTGTCGGTGGGTTGGCGTTTTTTATTAGCAATCGTAAAATAAAGTAATTGACAAACAAAAACGAAACTTTTATGATATATGCGTATGAATTGAATATGATGAAGTAGTGAAAGTGCTTTGTCCATCTGACGTCGTCTGGTGACGATTATTTATTTAGGTGGAATTGCGCTTTTTTTATTGGAAATAGAAAGGACGATATTAGCGATGCCAAGTGTTTCAACGGAATTTGATACAATTGCGGCAATTTCGACGCCTCCTGGGGAAGGCGGGATTTCGATCATTCGGATTAGCGGAGTTAATGCGTTAAAAGTGGCTAGTCAAATTTACCGGGGCAAGGACCTCGCCAAAGTAGCTAGTCATACGATTAACTACGGGCACGTTGTGGATCCCGCTACTGACGAAGAAATTGACGAAGTTATGGTTTCGGTAATGCGTGCTCCACACACCTATACCAAAGAGGACGTAGTCGAAATTAATTGCCACGGAGGAATTGTGGCAACGAACCGTATTTTACAATTAATTCTCGGGTTAGATGCCCGATTGGCTAAACCGGGCGAATTTACCGAACGGGCCTTTTTAAACGGGCGAATCGATTTGTCCCAAGCAGAAGCGGTTATGGATTTAATTCGCGCTAAAACCGACCAGTCGATGAAGGTGGCTTTAGACCAACTTGACGGAAATCTTTCCCACTTAATTAAAAATTTGCGACAAGATATTTTAGATGTTTTAGCTCAAGTTGAAGTTAATATTGATTATCCTGAATACGACGATGTTGAAACGATGACCACGCGATTGTTAAAAGAAAAGGCGATTGAAGTTAAAGCCAAGGTCAACCAGCTTTTAGCAACGGCTAAGCAAGGTAAGGTATTGCGTGATGGTTTAGCAACGGCAATTATTGGCCATCCTAACGTAGGTAAATCAAGTATATTAAACCACCTCTTGCATGAAGATAAGGCGATCGTTACCGACGTGGCCGGAACTACCCGGGACGTAATTGAAGAATACGTGAATGTTCAAGGGGTTCCCCTTAAGTTAGTTGATACAGCTGGAATTCATGAAACTGAAGACAAGGTCGAAAAAATCGGGGTCGATCGTAGCCGGAAAGCCTTACAACAGGCAGACCTAGTAATTTTGGTGTTAGATAGTAGCGTGCCGCTGCGCGATGAAGATCGGCAGTTACTTGATCAAACTGCAAACATGCAGCGGATTGTAGTTTTAAATAAGACTGATTTACCAACTAAAATTAACTTAAATGAACTTCAGAAATATGCTAGTGAAGCAGAAATCATTAAGTCTTCGGCGGTAGCGCCTTTAGGAACCAAGGATTTGGAAGACCGAATTGCGAAGTTATTCTTTGCGGGCAGTATCGAAAATAGTTCAAATAACGTAATGGTTACTAACGCCCGGCACATTGGGTTGTTACAACAAACCGTGACTGCTTTAGATTCCGTACTAGACGGGATTGAAGCAGGCATGCCCGTTGATTTAGTTCAAATTGATATGACCCGGGCTTGGGACCTACTCGGCGAAATTACCGGCGATAGTTACCAAGATGAGTTGCTAGACCAATTATTTAGTCAATTTTGTTTAGGAAAATAAATTTGGAGTTGAAGAATGTTGGAAGTAAAACAATATGACGGCCGCGATTACGACGTGATCGTGGTAGGGGCCGGCCATGCGGGATCCGAAGCGGCTTTAGCAGCGGCCCGGATGGGCAACAAGACCCTTTTAATGACGATTAACCTTGATATGGTGGCCTTTATGCCATGTAACCCGTCGATTGGGGGACCCGCAAAGGGAATTGTCGTGCGGGAAATTGACGCTTTAGGCGGTGAAATGGGTCGCAATATCGATAAAACTTACGTTCAAATGCGGATGTTAAATACCGGGAAAGGCCCAGCAGTGCGGGCATTGCGTGCCCAAGCTGATAAGCATGCCTACCATGCCGAAATGAAAAAGACGATTGAAGCGGAACCTAACTTAACGTTACGTCAAGGCATTGTAGATGATTTAATTGTCGAAGACGGGGTCTGCAAGGGAGTAATTACCAATACCGGGGCGCGCTACCACGCAAAAAGCGTTGTGTTAACCCTTGGAACCGCCGCACGCGGTAAAATTATCATTGGGGAATTACAATACTCTTCGGGGCCAAACAACTCCCAAGCAGCTTTAGAGTTGACGAAGAATTTAACTGAAAAGTATCATTTTGAATTAGAACGGTTTAAGACGGGGACCCCACCCCGGGTTGATGGCGGAACGATCCATTATGACGAAACCGAAGAACAACCTGGTGATGAGGAACCCAACCATTTTAGTTTCCAAACTCCGGATAGTAAGTATTTGGAATTAAAGAATCAATTGTCGTGTTGGTTAACCTACACCAACGAGAAGACGCACGAAATTATCCGGGAAAACCTCAGTCGAGCGCCCATGTTTTCCGGAGTAATTGAAGGCGTGGGACCACGTTATTGTCCTTCAATTGAAGATAAAATCGTGCGCTTCGCGGACAAGGACCGCCACCAACTCTTCCTTGAACCTGAAGGCCGGAAGACCGACGAATGGTACGTTCAAGGACTTTCGACGTCGATGCCAGAAGAAGTGCAGCAACAAATTTTGCACTCCATCAAGGGGTTAGAGGACGCAGAAATGATGCGCCCTGGTTACGCTATTGAATACGACGTTGTAGCTCCTTATCAATTAAAGAACACTTTGGAAACGAAGTTAATTAAGAACCTTTACACCGCGGGTCAAACTAACGGAACTTCCGGTTATGAAGAAGCAGCCGGACAAGGTTTAATTGCGGGAATTAACGCAGGCCGTCGGGCACTCGGACAGGAACCCTTTACGCTAAAACGCAGCGATGCCTATATCGGAGTAATGATTGACGATTTGGTTACTAAGGGAACTAAGGAACCGTACCGCTTGTTAACTAGTCGGGCAGAATACCGGTTAATTTTGCGGCACGATAACGCCGATTTACGGTTAACTGAAATGGGTCACGACCTTGGTTTGGTTAGTGAAGAAGAATATGCGGCATTCTTACAAAAGAAGGCGGATATTCAAGATGAACTTCACCGTTTGGAACAAATTCGCATTAAACCTGGTCAAGTAAAGGAATTTTTGGAGTCTAAAGGTTCCCATGGCTTAAAGGATGGTGTTTTGGCAGCCGAATTCTTGCGGCGTCCGGAAGTTACCTACGCAGATTTGCTGAAGTTCATTCCAGCTTCAGAAAAGCAGCTCGATCGCCGGGTAGTTGAACAGGTGGAAATTGAAATTAAGTACGCCGGCTACATCAAGAAAGCCCAAGAACGAGTTGACCGTTTGAAGAAGATGGAAGCTAAGGTAATTCCTGATCGAATCGATTATAACGCGATTAGCGGGTTAGCAACTGAAGGACGGCAAAAGTTAGAAAAAATTCGGCCAACCACGATTGCGCAAGCTTCTCGGATCAGCGGAGTAACTCCTGCGGATATCGCAATCTTGAGCGTTTATATTCAGCAAGGAAAAATTGCGAAGATTTAATTAAATAATGGGCTGAGAAAAACTAAAAAACATTCGGGCACTTTGACTTTAATAGGGTTAAAATGTGCGTCAAAAATCAGTTTATTCCGCTTAACCTAAAATTGACCAATATGCCAGACTCAGGCATATTGGTCAATTTTTAGTTAGTGCTCGCAAGTTACCCGTCCTTTGGCACACGCTCTTTTTGTTTTACAGTTCCACGTGAAACAAACGCGTCGAATTTGTTAGAATGAACTAAAGAGTGGTGAATAAATATCATGAAAATAATCATTGCGCCAGCTAAGCAAATGCAGGTGGATACGGATTCCTTTGCCGTCCTTAACCAACCGCATTTTCTAAGTCAGGCCCAACAAATTGTTAATCGATTGAAAAAAATGAACTTAAATGAACTTCAGCAGCTTTGGAAATGCAGTGATCGGCTAGCCGTAATCAACTATGAAAATACGCGCCGACTTGATTTGTTACGCAACCAAACGCCCGCCGTGCTTGCGTATACTGGTATCCAATATCAAAGTTTGGGTGCCGACTTAATGACTAGTCCGCAGCTTAACTATTTACAAGATCATTTGCGGATTCTCTCAGGACTCTATGGAATTTTGCGTCCGTTTGATGGAATTGTGCCCTACCGGTTAGAAATGCAGGCCCGCTTACAAATTGCAGGTCAACAAAATTTATACGATTTTTGGGGCGCCCAAATCTATCACCAATTATTTAAAGAGACCGAAGTGGTGATCAACTTAGCGTCTAAAGAATATGCTCGGGTAATAGAGCCCTATTTACAAGCAGACCAACAGATGATAACCTGCGTATTTGGCGAACTAGTGGACGGTAAAGTAAAGCAAAAAGCTACCAAAGCCAAAATTGCACGCGGTGAAATGGTGCGATTTATGGCAGAAAATGAAGTTCAAAAGGTTGCGCAACTAAAGCAGTTTGCGCAGCGAGGCTACCAATTCTGCGAAGAATTATCTAGTGGTCGGCAACTGGTATTTTTAAGTTCAAATTAAGTTCAACGGCTTCTTAACCAATGAAGAAATTTAATGGTTAAGTAAGCCGTTTTTTTGTGTGGAGAATGAAAAATAATACAGGAAATAAATATACCAATTTTCAGAAAGCGCTTGTAAATATGGTAAACACAATGTAGTATATACCGTAAATCAAAATGGATGATTTGCGATGAGGAGCAAAAGAATGCCAAAAACAAAGTTTGAAAAAGTGGCGCAAAGCCTTGTGGAACGGATTCAGCAGGGAATTTATTCTAATATGCAGCGGTTACCTTCAGAATATCAACTTGCTGACGAATACGGGGTGAGCCGGCTGACGGTGCGGAAGGCAATTGAACGGCTGGTGACCGCCAAAATTTTGGTGAAGGATCCGGGAAAGGGAACTTACATTATGTCGACGAATTCGTCCAATAAGGTTGAAAGCGGCCGGATGGGTCTACAAAGTTTTACGGAAGCTGCCGAAACTTATGGCAAACAAAGTCGAACGCAGGTCCTTGATTACCAACCGTTGATTCAACCAGACCAGCGGGTGGAAGAAAAATTAAACTTGCGTAATAATCCGCAACCTGAAGTTGATGAACTAGTTCGCCTACGTTTTTGGGACGATGATCCGATGACTATCGAAGACATCGTAATTTTACATAAGTACGTAGCCAATCATCAAAAAAACGATTTTAAGCATTCATTGTTTCAAATCTTGGCAGAAACGGTTGAAATTGCCTATTCCAACCAAGAAATCGAGGCCATTAAGGTCGACGAAAAGCTAGCGAAGTTACTGCATGTTCAGGAGGGAGATCCCATTCTTTGCGTCCATTCGCTTACCTACACGGCAGATGGGCAACCAATTTTCTACGACACGTCTTATTACCGGGCCGATAAGTACACCTTTAAAACGACCCTGACCCGTTTGGAACAAGGAGGAAAATAATGGTGGTTAACCAAGAGTTTAAAGCACTGATTGAAGCACATTACGATGAATTTTTACGTGATTTAGCAAAGGTGATTGAAGTTCAAAGTGTCCGTGGGCCAGCTGATCTTCACGCACCCTTTGGGAAAGGTCCTCGCCAAGTATTAAGGGTGGCCGTGAAGTTAGCCGACCAGTACGGGTTTAAAACAAGCATTGTCAATGATGCCGTTGCGGTAGTACAGTGGGGTCCCGACACAAGCGACTACATAGGAATCGTTGGCCACCTAGACGTGGTCGCAGCTGGTGAAGGCTGGCAAAGCGATCCCTTTAAGTTAAATATTCGGGAAGACATCTTGTATAGCCGGGGTGTCTTAGATAATAAGGGGCCCATCATGGCGGTGCTGTTTGGGATGCATTTACTTAAAGAACGCGGATTTTATCCCCGGAAAACTTTGCGAATCATTTTTGGTAGCGATGAGGAAAGCGGGAGTGCGGACATCCCCCTTTATCTAAAGGAACAACCAGCCCCCGAATTTGGATTTACTCCTGATTGTAAATTTCCAGCAGTCTATGGCGAGCGTGGAATTGTTAATTATGAAATCGATACCCCAATTAAGTTGGCAGCATTACAGCAAATTTCGACCATCACGGGTGACCAAGCAAAAGATCACGTCCCCGACCAACTCGCAATTGAAGTTCAAAATCAATTGGTTGAAGTTCAGGGGAAACGCAGCCCTTCTAACGCTCCAGAGCTGGGGGTGAACGCCATCATGCTCCTAGCCAAGGCGATCAAGAAGCGGGCTGAACTAGCCCCCGAACTGGTTACTTACTTTGATTGGCTCCTCGATAGTTTTGACCAACGTTACTTTGGCGAGGGACTAGGGATAGATTTTCAAGACGAAGATAGTGGCAAATTGATGGTCACGCCCTACCTCCTCCAAAAAGTTGAAGGTGGCTTGAAGTTAAGTATTGCGATCCGTTATCCGGTGACCGTTACCGAAGAACAGGTTACTGCGGGACTTAAAAAAGCAGTTCTTCCGGGAAGTGAGCTTCGGGTGGTTCGGCGGATACCCGGAACTATGCATGATAAAAATGATCCGCGGATAAAACAACTATCGGCAGTTTACGCAATGGTTACCGGGCAAGATGGAACTCCCGTAACCACGACGGGAGCGACCTACGCCCGGGCGGTACCTAACATTATTGCTTTTGGGCCATCGTTCCCCGGGCAAAAAGGGATTGCACATAAACAAGACGAGTGGATGACCAATCATGATTTGAAGTTAAACATGGAGATTTACATGAATGCCATGGTAGGTTTAGCAAAAATGGAGGAAAAGAAATGACAAATTGGGCAACGATTGCCACCTGGCGAATGGCACACGACGGAGTTTTGAAAGCCAGTGAAATGCTGAAAGAAAATGCAAGTGCGGGAGATGCCGTTGAAAGTTTAATCAACGTGGTCGAAGAATATCCCTACTATAAATCGGTGGGCTACGGCGGGTTGCCAAACGAAGAAGGAGTGGTCGAAATGGACGCCGCCTTTATGGATGGTGACACCCTAGCCCAGGGCGCGGTAGGAGGCATTCACCACGTCCTCCACGCGGTTTCGGTGGCTCGGCAACTAAGTCATGAACATTTCAATAGCTTTCGGGTCGGTGAGGGCGCCACAAAGTATGCATTGGTGAACGGGTTTGAAATGCGTAACATGCTAACCGACCGGGCGAAGCTTCGTTGGCAAAAACGTTTAAAGGAAATTCAAGAGGCCCAAATTAGCCCATACGACGGGCACGATACGATTGGCGCCCTCACGCTTGCGCAAAGTGGTTCCATGGCAGCAGCCACTTCCACATCCGGGTTATTTATGAAAAAAGCGGGACGGGTTGGCGATTCACCGCTTTCGGGGTCCGGTTTTTACGTTGACAGTGAAATCGGTGGTGCTGCAGCAACTGGATTGGGTGAAGACATCATGAAGGGATGCATTTCCTATGAAATCGTTCGACGAATGGCAGAAGGCGAAACGCCACAGGACGCCTGTGATCACGCGGTGTACCCGTTCGTTGAAAAACTAAAGCGCCGTTATGGCAAGGCGGGTGAATTCTCATTAGTAGCGTTGAATAAGAACGGCGAGTGGGGAGTAGCTACCAACGTCGAATTTACCTTCAGTGTAGCTACGGCAACTAGTGCACCCCAGATTCTAATTGCCCATCCCGCCGAAAACCAAACGACCCGGATTGAACCCATTACGCAGGAATGGTTGGACGCTTATGAAAAACGAATTAAGGCACCCATTAAATAAATCAAAGGAGGGGATTTTTTGAAAGTCATCATTATTTTAGACCAAATTCAAGCGGGACTAGGTGGTAAGGAACGCGCTGACACCCCATTAGGCGGCAAAAAAGTTGCATTGGGAAGCGCAGAAACCACCGCGAAAGCTTTGGCAAAGGTAGACGGAGAAGTCATCGGTACTTTCTATTGTGGAACGGATTATTACCGGGAACATCCGGAACTAGTTCAGGAAAAGTTCACCAAAATGGCCGCTAAGATGGCCGCCGATGTGGTTATAATTGGACCGACTTACGATTACCCAGAATTTTCGCAAATGGCTTGCGAATTGACCGCGGCGTTTCAAAAGGATACTAAGATTCCCGCACTACAAGCGACGGCATTGGAAAAGAACGCGGCCATTATTGAGCAGTATAAGGATCAGTTGCTAATCGTGAAAATGCCTAAAAAGGGTGGTACGGGATTGTCGGCGGCAATTGATCACCTTGTAGAAGGGTGCGTACTGGCGGCTAATCGCGAAGATTTAACCGCCTTTAAGAACCAGTACTGTTACTAAATTTAAAAGCAAAGGGGGCTTGGAAGATATGCAGAAGAAATTTGAACAAGTATTAATGCCGTTAGCATCTAAGTTGGGAAACAACGTGGTTTTAAAGTCTTTGCGGGATGGATTCTTAATCATCACGCCATTAATCATCGTTACCTCCATTTTCCTGCTAATCGGCAACTTTCCCATTCCAGGCTGGGAAAGTTTTTGGACAAGGATTTTAGGCGAACACTGGACAGAATGGTTTAGCGCGGTTTCCAATTCGGTATTTAGCTTCACCGGAATTTTATCCTGTATGGGCATTGGTTACGCTTATGGAAAGAACCGGGGGCTCGAGGCCATCCATTCCGCGGTAGTTGCCTTGGTTTCATTCCTCATTTTGACCCCGACTTCGTTTGCGGTTGGTAAAACGGCGGTAAGCGCGGTACAAACCATGTACGTAGGACCTAACGGAATTTTCCTAGGGATTTTCATTTCGATTGTCAGTGTGGAAGTTTACCGGTTTGCCGTGAAGCACCACTGGACAATTAAAATGCCTGAGGGAGTTCCGCCAGCAGTAAGTCAATCGTTTGATGCGTTAATTCCGAGTGCGTTAGTAATTTTGCTATTTTTCTTAATTCGGATCGGTTTTAGTATTTCTAGTTTCGATACCGCATATAATTTTATTTATACCTTGTTACAAGCACCGCTTAAGCACGTAGGAAACTCGTTGCCATCAGTATTGCTATACAACTTCTTAGCGAGTTTGCTTTGGGTGTTTGGGATTAACGGACCAACCATTACTAATTCGGTTTGGTCACCGATTTTCTTTGTCCTTACCCAGGACAATTTGAAGGCTTTCCAAAACCACCTTCCGCTCCCACACATTTATACGCAACCCTTTATTGATATTTTTACGACCTACGGTGGCGGCGGAAGCACCTTGTCGCTTTTGATCGTTATGTTTGCGGTTTGCCGTTCCAAACGGATTCGGGAGTTAGGCAAATTGGCGATTCTACCAGGAGTGTTTGGAATTAACGAACCGATTATTTTTGGTCTGCCAGTAGTTTTAAACCCGATTATCGCAATTCCATTTATCATCGTGCCGGTATTGAACACCTTCATCTCGGGAGTGGTATTCACCCTCGGATGGGTGCCACGGACTAACGGGGTTTTACTGCCATGGACGACACCGCCAATTATTTCGGGCTGGCTCGCTACCGGAAGCTGGACCGGGTCCCTACTACAACTAGTGGAGATTATTTTAGGGATTATTATCTATTACCCATTCGTGAAAATGCTGGATCACCAGTACCTAAAAGAAGAGGATGTCGCGTTAGGGCAGGACTTAGACATTGACTTTGACGAAGTGTGATTGAAGTTCAAATTTAACTATTTAAGCAAATTTTGAACTTCAATTTAAGTTAAAAATACCCGAATATAACAGTTATATTTCAAAAAGATATAGAAATATCAAAATTTGGTTTCAAAACTAAAAATCTTAAGACAACCAGGATACTTTGGGCTACAATTAAAATTATTAAGTCGTATGAGATAGTCTGGAGGAGAGTTAATGAGGTTTTTAAGGGATTGGGTTTTACCGATCGTAGTTGGTTTATTAATTGCTTTTCTTGTTAAAACTTACTTGTTCCAAATCGTAAAGGTTGACGGTTCGTCAATGCAACCTAACTTACAGGATAGCGAACGGGTGCTAGTTTGGAAACAAGCCAAAATCAAACGCATGAGCGTAATTGTGTTTGACGCCCACGGAGAGGATCCGGCGGCTACTCAACCAGTTGATTACGTAAAGCGGGTGATTGGGGTTCCAGGCGACACGATCAGTTATAAAGACGGTAAGCTTTACGTAAATAATAAAGAAGTTCCGCAAAAGTTTATTGACGAGGAACAACGCACAACCGGAACGGGAAATTGGACGCTCAGCTCAATTGCTAATAAATATGGTTGGGCAAAAAATCCGGTAAAGGTTCCAAAGGATTCCTACTTTGTTTTAGGTGACCACCGTAGCGTTTCTAACGACAGCCGTTATTGGGGATTTGTAAAGAAGTCGAAGGTGATGGGCGTCGTGAAGGTGCCGTTCTGGAGTCATGATGAAAAAGCGAAAAAGAATATCAACGATTTAGCTGTTGAATAACTTAAAGCAGGTTGAAAGTCCCCTTTTAACCTGCTTTTTGTGTACAATGGGACTGAATGGAGGGACCGCATATGAAAACCGACCCAAACTGTGTATTTTGCCAAAAAACGGAGGCAGATTACATTGTGGAAAATGAACTGGCTGCTTCCTTTCTGGATTTTTACCCAGTAAGTAAGGGCCACACGTTGATCATTCCAAAACGGCACGTCCGTCAAATTTGGGATGTCACCGCCGAAGAGCGGAAGGCCATCTGGGATTTAATTGAACAAAACAAAGCGATTCTAGATGAGAAATACCACCCGGACGGCTACAACGTGACTATTAATTCCGGAGCGGCCGCGGGACAAAGTGTTTTTCATTGTCATATTCATTTAATCCCCCGGTATTGGAGCGAAGATCCGCAGCGTAAGCCGGTACCAGCGCAGTATTTAATTCCTAATAAACGCCCCCAATTTAAAGGAATGGATTAACTGCCAAAAGATTAATCAGTATAAATAAAAACAGGCAGACCAGTTGCTAGAGAATTAAGCAAAATTGGTCTGCCTGTTTTTAAACACAAAAAAAGCGTCTCACTAAGGAGACGCATACAGGTAATAAGTAACTGGTCTTGAGACACTTCATTCACCTTATGGGGGGAGTAAATGAAAAAGTTATCTATGCTTAGTACTATAGAAGTAAAATGTGAAGAAAATGTGAATTTTTGATTGCTACGAGATTACATTTTGTCGGATATTTGATTACATATGAAATAATCAATGGGGTAATATAAAAAATCACTTTTATTTTCCAAAGGAGATAGTATGATAAGGCATAGGATTAATATGGGGGGATGGCATTGCAGATTTTAAAATGGATTGTTGATGGGGTTTTAATACTAAACGTGGCGGGAGCTTTATATACGGTTTTTAGACAACGTCGGGATATTGCCGCGACTTGGGCCTGGCTATTGGTACTATGTTTTTTGCCATTATTTGGATTCGTTATATACGCCTTTGTCGGTCGCAAGCTGCCGGAAAATAAATTATTTCCGTTAAAAAGCAAAACCCGCTTGGAATTAGACCAAATTATGGAACATCAACGTAAGGAGTTAAAGGAAACGACTTTAACAGCTGCTGATCAAGTGGTTAAAGATTCAGCAGGAATGGTACAGTTCTTTTCGCGGACGGATTACGCGTTTTTGACTCGCCGTAATAACGTCAAAATCATCACTGACGGACACGCATTGTTTGAGGACATGTTTGCGGAAATTAAAAAAGCCCAAAAACATATTCACGTTGAGTTTTATACAATTTATGACGACCAAATCGGAAATGATTTGCGAAAGTTGTTAGAACAAAAGGCTAAAGAAGGCGTGGAAGTAAAGGTGCTTTGGGACTCGTGGGGTTCGATGGGTACCAAGCGGAGTTTCTTTAAGAAGTTAAACGAGCTTGGCGGACAGGCCTTTCCCTTTTTGGGGACGCGTTCAGCGTTAACCGACTTTCGATTGAACTTCAGAGATCACCGAAAAATCGTGGTGATTGACGGCAAAATCGGCTATGTCGGTGGCTTTAACGTTGGCGACCAGTATTTAGGGCGTAAAGAAAAATTTGGTTATTGGCGGGATACCCATTTGAAAATTGTCGGTTCGGGAGTTTATAGTCTTCAATCGCGCTTTATTTTAGACTGGAATGCTACCGACCGCGCGCATCCGATAAGTGAAGAATTTAAACCAGGGTCGGTTTACTTCCCGGTTGCGGAGGTTAAGGGGCATACCAGTTTACAAATTGTGTCTAGCGGGCCGGATTCAGACATTGAAAAGATTAAGATGGGTTACTTGAAGATGATTAACGCGGCAAAGAAGTCGATTTGGATTCAATCGCCATACTTAATCCCGGATGATAGCGTATTGGATGCCTTGCGATTGGCGGCAAATTCGGGAATTGACGTGCGCATTATGGTGCCGTGCAAACCTGACCACGTCTTTGTGTACCGCGCGACCCAGTACTACGCTTGGCAATGCGCAAAGTGGGGGATCAAGGTTTATTACTACAATAACGGTTTTCTACACGCGAAAACGATGGTGGTTGACGGAAAGGTATCGTCAGTGGGCTCCGCAAATTTAGATTTTCGAAGTTTTAAACTTAATTTTGAAGTTAACGCCTTCATGTACGACGAAAATATTGCTCACCAATTAGAAGAAATATTCTTAAAGGACATTGAAAATTCTAGTTTGCAAACGGTGGGTATCTTTAACCGCCAATCACGCTGGCTGAAGTTCAAACAAACTTTTTCACGGCTCCTGTCTCCGATTTTATAAAGCTTGGGATTTGACGTTTGAAAATGGACATGATAGGCTAGCTACAATAAATTAAAGCGCAATAACTTTCACATTAAGTAGCGGATAATCTGGGTGTCAGGAAGTCGGTGGTTGCTGCAAACCGATCAGGATTATTGCGGCGAAATACCGTGGAATAGTTTTGTTAAGAACGGCTAATAACTAGAACCGTTATCATCTAGTGAGTGAGACTGTCCCCTAGGGAGGGTCTAATTTGGGTGGTACCACGGTTAATTCGTCCCGGTTGTATTTTAAATACAACCGGGATTTTTTATTAGCTAAATTAAGGAGGAAGAGGATGCAAAAGGTAAAGACACGGGAAGCAAGTTTAGTTTTGATTGTCATGTTGGCAATTTTAGGAACCGGCGTGATTAAGTGGGGGTTGTCACCCCAAACACCGGTACTCTTAGTATTAGGATTATTAACGATTTGGGCTAAAATACGGGGGTTTAGCTGGCAAGCGATTAACGATGGAATTAAATCGGGGATCGAAACCGGGATTATCCCGATTTTCATCTTTATCCTTGTAGGAGCGTTAATCAGCGTTTGGATTGCGGCCGGCATCATCCCAACGTTGATGCTCGTAGGTTTTAAAATGATCAGTGTAAACTGGTTCATCCCTTCCGTCTTCGTAGTCTGCGCATTGGTGGGGACTGCCGTCGGATCGGCGTTTACGGTGATGTCGACCGTGGGGATCGCGTTTTTTGGAATGGGGATGACGATGGGCATTAACCCAGCGTTAGTTGCTGGAGCAATCATTTCCGGAGCGGTTTTTGGCGACAAGTGCTCGCCGCTTTCTGAATCAACTAATCTCTCTGCGGCGGTGGTCGATGCCGATTTATTTGATCATATTCGCAACTTGATGTGGTCAACGTTGCCAGCCTTTGTGGGAGCGTTAATCTTGTTTGCTATTTTTGGTGCAGGGGACGCCCAAAATGCTGACATTAGCAAAATTCAGCATACTGAATCAGTTTTACAGGCCCATTTTGCAACCGGCTGGTGGGTTTTAATTCCAATTATTTTAATGTTTGTTTGCGCTTGGCGCCGAGTCCCGGCAGTTCCCACCCTGTTCATCAACATTGGGGTGTCGGTAGGTTTAATTTGGCTCGAACATCCGGCTACTTCTGTGCAGCACTTAGCTAAAATTATTGAAACTGGCTACGTTGCTCACACTGGTAACCTAGAGGTGGATCAATTACTAAGTCGGGGCGGGATTGCCAGCATGATGACCACCGTCTCCTTGATTGTGGTGACCTTGTCACTAGGCGGCGTGCTCGTTCATTTAGGGTTGATCAACCAGGTCATGGAACCAATTGCGCGAGTACTAAATAGTGACGGCAAATTGATTTTAGCAGTGGTTCTTAGTGCGATGGGAGCCAACCTCTTGATTGGAGAGCAGTTTTTATCGGTAATTCTGCCAGGAAAAGCCTTCAAAGCGACCTTTAAAAAAGCCGGCTTAGCAAACGTAGCGCTAAGCCGGGCTTTGGAAGACGGGGGAACCGTCATTAACTACCTCGTACCTTGGGGCGTGGCGGCGACGTTTGCGGCAAATACGTTCCACGTAGCCACGTTGGACTACTTGCCATTTGCCTTTTTTAGCCTTTTGTCGCCCGTTTTCTCAATCTTGAGTGGTTTCACCGGGATTGGGTTAAAACGAAGTAAGGCAAGCTCTGATCAAACCCAGCCGTGAATCTGTAGCCAGTCCAACAGTTGGCGACTGAGAACTTGCGATCCGGCCACGTCGGGATGAACTTCATCCGTAGTGGAATATTTCCAAGTGGCGGTTGGAATTACGGTGAAATTAAACGTTTGTGCGATGGCTTTGATCGTTTTAGCATGGCTCTGGTTTAACGGAATCACCACGAAAATTTGAGCTTCATTGAACTTAAATTGAACTTCCTTCATAAAGGCGGTGAAGTACATTTCAAATACTGGAGTATCGAATTGCCAGTCGTTGGTGCCTAAGTTAACAAAAACAAATTTAGGTTGGAAATCAGGTGCCGGAGTTTCGTAATCTACGTAGTTAATAAAACGGGGCGCGGCAGGAACCCCGCCCGTGCCGTAACGAATAATTCCGGCTGCACTGTAAGCAACCCGATAGTCTTCCCAATTTAATTTACGGGAAACTAGCGCTGCGTAGTTGAGGTCGGCGCCATATCCGCGAGAAGGAACTTTTTCACGTACCCAACATCCCGCCGTGATGGAATCGCCAATCCAAGCAACCAAGGGCCCGGCAGGTTTAACTGCGTGCATTTGACCACCTACAGAAGGATGGACATCGGCGAGCGCTAAACCTGCTGAAGAAGTCCAAACCTCGTCTTGGTCGGTATTACCAGTGAAATAAAGGTGCACGACGTGTCGGGATTTTGAACTTAATTGAATTTCAAAGCGGGGCTCGTTAAGTTCAATCAATCGAGGCTGATCGTCAACAAAAATTGTGACGGTTTGCGGGATGGCGAGGTCTGGAAGTATCCACTCCAAGCTCACGCTCGCAGCATTTTGAACTTCAAAAGTAACTTGAGCACCTAAGTTGGTGGTGTACATCACCGACCGATTTGCCAACTTTTTAGGAACCCACCGGCCAATAAAATAAAGATTGGGAATGGTGCCGTTTGCGGACGTGGGAATTAGTCTTTCCATTAGCAGAGCCCTCCTTAGCCGGGGTTATACATGCATTCAATTTCATGATCGTTGATTAAGCCGATTGCTTGCATGAATGAGTAAATGATTACCGGCCCCACAAATTTAAACCCGCGCTGTTTTAAATCTGCAGAAATTTTTACTGAAAGCGGGGTTTGCGCGTGGATTTCTTCCGGAATGCGGATGTGGTCGTTGATTTGCTGGCCATTAACAAATTGCCAAATATATTTATCAAAGCTGCCAAACTCCGTCTGGACCTGCATAAAGGCCTGGGCGTTCGTAATGGTGGCTTTTAATTTACCGCGATGCCGTAAAATAGCTGGATTTTGCATAAGCTTTTCCACGTCAGCATCCGTCATTTGGGCAACCTTAGCGACCTCAAAGTTAGCGAAGGATTCTTTGAAGGCAGCCCGTTTGTTAAGGATTGTATTCCAGCTGAGCCCAGCTTGATAGCCTTCTAGTGAGAGCATTTCAAACATGTAACGGTTGTCGTGAGAAACTCGACCCCATTCGTTAGCGTGGTAAGCTTGCATCAGTGGGGAAGCGTCCCGAGCCCATGTACAAATAAAATTATTTTCCATCATAAATCTCCATCCTAAAAGAAAAATGCCAAGAACGAAGCGACATCGCAAAAGCGAAGGTCGATGCGCCATTAAAGTAGGCGGGTCGGTTGTTTCATTCACTGACATTAACTTCATTTAACTTAATTTTAGCACAGTTACTGATGGAACAATTAACGAGAAGAATCGTAGCCGTTGAATAATAGGTTAAGGACCACGGCGGTGATGCTAGCCACCACGATGCCGTTAGTTAAGAGCATCTGGCAGGCTTGGGGGAGGGCTCGGTAGATTTGCGGATCTACGGTTGACCCCAACCCCATTCCAATGGATAATGCACTGATTAAGATATCTTTAGTTTGATTGAAGTTCACCTTTTGGAGAATTCGGACGCCTTGGATGCCGACAATGCCGAACATTACTAGCATAGCGCCTCCCAGGACGCTAGAAGGAATAATGGTGGCCATGGCGCCGGCCTTTGGGAGGAGTCCTAAGAGGATTAGAAATCCAGCAGCGTAATAAAGCGGTTTGCGACTTTTAACACCGGAAAGTTGCAAAACCCCTACGTTTTCAGAAAAGGTGGAATACGGGAAGGTATTGAAAATTCCGCCTAAAATGGCAGCAACGCCTTCCGCACGGTATCCCCGTTTTAAATCGGTTTGGGTGATTTCTTTACCAACTAAATCACCGAGGGCGAAGAATACCCCGGTGGATTCAATCATCGTGGTGAGGGTCACCATAATCATCGTTAAAATCGCTGAGAGGTTAAAAGTCGGCACCCCAAAGTAAAAGGGGCGGGGAAAATGAAACCAGCTTGCTTGTAAAACGGGGGTAAATGATACCATTCCTAACAAAGCGGCGATGCCGGTTCCAACGAGAATCCCAATTAACACGGCAATGGAACGCATGAAACCGCGCGCCCAAACGTTGATGAGGACGATTACTGCAACAGTAACCAAACCGACTAATAGATTTTTGGGGTCGCCGTATGATTGCGCAGCGGGATTTCCACCCCCGATGTCTTCAAATGCCACGGGAATTAAGGTAAACCCAATTACGGTGATGATGGAACCAGTTACGATTGGCGGAAAAAGGCCTCTAATCTTGGAAAAGAGCCCGGCAACCAGAATAACGAAGAGTCCCGACGCGATAATTGCCCCATACATTGCCGTAATCCCTAGTCCACCGCCAATCCGCTCTAGAGGTTGGACCGATTGAATTGCGCAACCTAGCACGACAGGTAGGCCAATTCCGGTGAGCGGCGTGGTTCTAATTTGCAAAAGGGTGGCAATGCCACACATGAAAATGTCGATGGACACCAAATAGGTCATTTGGGCGGCGGTAAAATGTAAAAAGCCCCCGATAAGGAGGGGGACGATTACGTCACCAGAATACATCGCCAAGAGGTGCTGAAAACCAAGTACCGCTGCTTTACCCTCGGTTAGTTGCGGGGTGATTTCGGTAATTGGTGCGTCAGCATACGAATCATTAGTTTTCATAAAGCACATTCCTCGTTTTCATATATTTTCAAAAGTTATGAAAGCGAGCCTATAAATAGTCTGGAAGGCGCCAAACTACAATTAAAAAAAGCTGGGACATGAGGGTTAGTAGTTTACCACGCCGTCACCAAGATTTATCGTTCCCCACCGTATCTTAGAAGTGGCCCGATTATTGGCACGACAAAGCAAACGGACTAGCTCATTCTCCAGCCATTTTGATGAATATGTAAGTTAAAAATTCCTATAGTCCAACATTTACGGCGTTGGGTAGAAACTGTCAACCAGATTAAGACATTATATAGGCTTGGGTCCATTTAATTTGTCTGAAATTTTAACACATAAAAAATATTTCAACAACTCACGATCACGCGGGGAGCGTACAAAAGCTTCAATAATCGATAAAATTGGAGAAAGGATGAATCCGTTCTATAATGGTAAAAAGACGTTTTAAAGGAGAATACAATGAAGATATTAGCAATCGGGATGGATCGCCCGGTCTCTGATGTAGTGGCGGCGGAGCTAAATACTTTGCCAGAAGTGAAGGTGACTATTGCTGAAGTTCAAGAGGCGATGGGCAACTACGACGTATTGTACGTAGACCTGCTTCATTTGGGGATGGACGAGGAGTTTGAAACGGTGGTGGACCGGCTAGAAGAACAACAATTACAAGTTAATAAAATTGTTTTTTTAGCAACCGCTGGAATGGATAACGAAATTGATCCCACTTGGATTGAAGTTCAGGACGTAAGGGAACTAATGCTGGAGGTCAAGTACGTGGCTAAGCTAGTTGATGAAACAGAGCTGCCGTACACCATCATTCGACCAGTTGAAGTTAAATCTGAAGTTCAAAATCAAGGCGCTGAAATTACTCCGGAAGGACAACCGATTACCACTGCCGTAGTTAGTGAGCGGGCAGTTACCAAGCTCGTTAAGCAAGCAATTTTAACAGAAGAATACCAAAATCAATCCGTAGGGATCTCCAATCCCAATTAAGGAGGAATTATGCCACTTAAATTTATGTACGGGCCGGCCAGCGTCGACCATTTAGATGCGGTTGCTGAAACAATAATTGAACTTCAGCAACAACAAAAGCAACGTAAAATTTACTATTTGGTACCTAACCACATTAAGTTCCAATCTGAAATTCAATTGTTGCAAAAACTCCGCGAAAAAAGCGATTCAGCGGGCCCGGTTTTTGCGCAAAAGGATATTCAAATTTTATCGATTAGCCGATTAGCGTGGTTTTTCTTACGTAATAGTAGCATTTACCAATATCCCCGTTTGACTAATTCAAGTACCAGTATGTTACTCTACCGAATTATCGTGGAGCATCAGGATGAACTATTATTATTCCATAACATTGATGCACAACTTGGTTTAATTCAAGAAATCACTAGCCAATTGGCAGAATTTAAACAAGGAAACGTAAGCCCTGAAAATTTAAGTCAAATCATTGATCAACTAGCCGAAAATGAAGATCCCCAGTTAGACTTGATGGCTAAGTTGCATGATTTAAACATCATCTATACGGCTTATGACGAAGCAATTCAACAAAAGTTTGTCGATAGCAGTGATATCTTGCGTGCATTAACCGACCAGTTAGCCAAAATGGATTTACATGCACAAAGCTTTGTGATTAGCGGTTTTTCTAATTTTACTGCGGAAGAGCTTAATTTAATTCAGACATTGATTAAGGCTAACGCGACCGTCGTAATTGACTTAGTAATGGAGCGTAATCCACTAAATGAAAAACTTTCAGAAAATAGCTTGTTTTTTGAAAATGAAAAATTATTTTTCAAAATAAATGAATGGGCTTGTGAAAACAGGATTCAAGTGGCTTCTCCACGAGTGGTGACTAAAAAACGGGTAAATGACGACCTAAGAAAACTAGAGCGCTACTGGGTTGCATCTACGCAGGGACAGCTTGGTCAGAATGGACATGAGCAAAATAACAGTGTGGAGGTGCTCGAATTTAACAGTCGGTATGCCGAAGTAGAGCACGTAGCCACGGCAATTCGCCAAATGATGACGAAGGATGATCGGCTAAATTTCTCCGATTTTTCAGTGTTAACTCGTCATTTGAACGACTACGACACAATTATTAAGCCAATTTTCGATCAGTTTGATATTCCGATTTTTTACGATATGCAAGTGGCGATGAAAAACCATCCCCTACTAGAACTGATTAACGCGTTGTTCGACGTTCAAAAGCGGCATTTTCGTTACGAAGACGTAATGCGCTTGCTGAAAACTGGCCTTCTCCGTCCTGAAAATGACGCCGACCCAGACGGAAAGGATTTCGTCAAAAGCGTCCAAATTACGGAAAACTACGTGCTGCGCCAGGGGATTTACGGCAGTAAGTGGCTGCAAAAAGCTCCGTGGCAATACCAACGTTTCAATGACGTTGATATGGAGCAGCAAACCGACGAGGAACGTGAAATTAACCGACGGATTAACGAGATTAAGGATTACGTAGTTAAAACGGTCAACCCGTTTTTCAACCAGTTGGCGGTAGCTGAAAATGGCGCGGAGGCGGCCAAGGCACTGTACCAGTTTTTAATTCGTAACCACGTGGACCAGCGGTTGCTGGCCTGGCGCGACCAATGGATTGAAGACGGTAACTTGGCCAAGGCTGCTGAACCAGAGCAGACTTGGGAAACGTTTGTGACGATGCTGGATGAATTTGTGGACATTTTAGGTGACCAGCCGTTTGATTCCAATAATTTCATTGGTTTATTAAATGCTGGCTTTGAAAATGCGACCTACTCTCAAATCCCATCCACTTTGGATCAGGTGCTTATTTCAGAAAGCGGCATGGTGCAAATGATGGATCGGAAGGTGGTCTTCATCATTGGCGCAACCGACCGGGCCATGCCGGAACAAATTCAGGATAATGATTTTTTGAGTCAGGAAGGTAAGGCGCAAGTTAGTGACCAGCTTGCAGATGACCAATTCCTTAAGATGAGTAACGAGCGACAAATGCGTCAGGAACCTTATTTAAACTACCTAACCTTTATGATTGGTTCTCAAAGGTTAATCTTTACCTATCCAAAAAGGGGCAATGACGGAACTGACTTTAAATTGTCGCCTTACGTGGAACGAATTAAGGCTTACTTTGAAATTGAAGTTCAATGTTTGCCTAGTCGTCCGACCGTGGACCAGCCGCTTATTCAACCGTTTATCGGTTCAAAACGGAGTACGCTGAGCCATTTAGTTCAGTATGCTCGTTCCATGAAGGAAAGTAAGCAACCGGCTGACGTACGGTGGAATTTAATTTACAGCATCTTAGAGGCTGGCCGCTGGCATGATTTAACCGAACGACTGATGGGGAGTTTAAGTTATAAGAACGTCCCTCGCAAGTTAAAACCGGACATCGTCACGCAGTTATATGGTGATAAAATTTACGCTTCGGTTTCGAAACTCGAAGAATTTTTCCGCAATGAATATTCATACTTCTTGAAGTACGGTTTGAAACTGCAAGAACGGGAAACGGCGGATTTAAGCCCGGCGGATACCGGGCAGTACTTCCACGCTGCGATGGATAACCTAGTAAAAGTAATTACTCAAGCGGATCTGAACTTCAATGAAGTTAATCAAACACAGATAAAACAGGTTACCAAACGAGTTTTAGAAAACATGCGCCAAGATTCGCAGTTTGATCAATTTAATAGCACCTACCGAATGGGTTACTTGAGAAAGCAGTTAGATCGTACGGTGGAAACGATGGTTACGGCGATTTTTAAACAATTAGCTCAGACCAGAATGCGGCCAATTGCTTCAGAGCAAATGTTTGGCCAAATTGGCTTGAAGGAAGGCTTACCTGCGTTGAACTTCAAAGTTAATGGAAAACAGGAAGTTAACGTCCGCGGTAAAATCGACCGCATCGACAAAATTAATATTGAAGGTCAACCATATTTAGGAGTGGTCGATTACAAGTCGAGCACGCGTAAGTTCGACTTTGCCGATGCTTATTACGGGCTGGCAATGCAGATGTTGTTATATTTAGACGTTGTGCAGCAAAATCGGCAACGGATTGATCCTCACGAACAAGCACGACTATCAAGCGCGCTATACATGATTTTCCAAGATCCGTTATTAAAGGCTACCGATTTGAAGGTGCAAGACGAAGATCAATTGCAACAGGCACTCTTCAAAAAGTTTTCTTTAAACGGGTTCGTGTTGAACAACGAAGAACTGTTGAAGGAAATTGATAAAACGGTCGCTGAAACTGGTAAATCGGCAGTGTACCCGTTTGATTTCACTAAGAGCGGTAGCTTAACCAAGGCTAGCTTAAACAACGTCGTCAGTGAAACTGAACTTCAGGATTTAATTAAACATGCCGAAGAGAAGGTCATTGAAGCTGGAAAACGAATCTTTAGTGGTGAAGTCGATTTGAACCCGGTACAATGGCCAGACCGGACGACCGCGCTGGAATATTCACCATATAAAGAAATTATGCAATTTGACGCAATGCTACCGGAAAATAATTACCGGGTCTTAGAAAAACTCGATAAAGAAACGGTCTTAAGGAAGATTGAGGAGGAACGCAAGAAGAATGGCAACTAGAACTTACACGCCTAGTCAACAACAAGCAATTGATAGTTCGGGGCATAATATTTTAGTTTCGGCCTCCGCTGGATCGGGAAAGACCTCGGTTTTAGTTGAACGGGTAATTCAAAAGATTATCAACGGAGAAGACGTGGATCGTCTCCTGGTCGTGACTTTCACTGAAGCAGCCGCTGCTGAAATGAAGGAACGGATCCGAGCGGCAATTATGAAAAAGATTAGTGAGGTTAAGAATGCTGACTTACAAAACCACCTTTCGCTACAGCTCGGCAAATTAAATAACGCTAATATCAGTACTTTGCACGCTTTCTGTATGGCGGTGATCCGCAACTACTACTACGTAATCGACTTAGATCCAGCCTTTCGCATCATGGATCCTACGGAAAGTGAGTTATTGAAGGAACAGGTGTGGGCCGACTTACGGGAGGAACTGTACGAAAGTGATGAGGATGGCCAATTTGCACGCTTAACGCGGAATTTTTCTAACGACCGTTCGGATGCTGGTTTACAGGAATTAATGTTGGACTTGTTCGAATTTGCGAACGCCAACCCGGATCCTGAAGCGTGGCTAACTAAGATTGCCAATAATTATGAAGTACAAACTGATCAGGTAATGGAAATGGATTTTGTGAAACAAATCCTCGCAAAGATAAAAACGCAGCTGATTCAAATTTATCAAACGGACCTTAACCTTACCGAACGTGCAATTAACGGCGGCGAGCCTTTGCAAAAAGCGGCCGCTAATTTCCAAGCGGAAGTAGCCGGTTTAAAAACCGTGATTGATCAATTTGATCAGCCTAACTGGGATGCCTTGCAACAGGCAATGGTTAACTTTAAGTTTGCTCAGCTACCGCGTGGGAAAAAGCCTGAAGTTCAAGAGTTTAATTTAGAAGCTAAGCCGTTACGCAACGAATTTAAAGCTGAATTTAACGGATTAGTAGAGCGTTACTTTAAACTAAAAAATGACCAGTTAATCGCCATTTTTAAGGACGCGCGGGAGTTAATGCTGAAGTTAATTGAAGTTCAGCAGCAATTTTCAGACCGCTTTTTACAGGAAAAGTTAACGCGGCGTTCCCTGGATTTTAGTGACCTAGAGCACTTTGCGTTACAAATTTTGCAAAACCAGTCCGAAGAGGGTCAGGCAGTTCGGCGGAATTTCCAGGAGAAATTTAACGAAGTAATTGTCGATGAATACCAAGATATTAACCCGCTTCAGGAGACCATTTTGACGGCGGTGGCTCGTGAAGATCCTGGAAACATGTTCATGGTGGGGGACGTTAAACAGTCAATTTACGCCTTCCGAATGGCGGACCCCAGCTTATTCATTAGTAAAAGCCGGCGATTTAAACAATCTGGGCAACCAGACGAACGGATTATTCTGGCGGAAAATTTCCGTTCTATGCAAAACGTTGATGATTTTACCAACTTGATTTTTAACCAAATCATGGACCAGGCGGTGGGAGAAATTGCCTACGACGCCGATGCACAGCTGAAGTTCGGCGCGAAATATTACCCCGCTGAAGTTCAGAATGACACGGAAGTTCTATTATTTGACGATCAGCAAAACGAAAATACGGCTGACCAAGAACCTGGGGCGATAATCACCGATAAAAACGACGGGCAGTTGCAAATGATTGCGCAACGAATTAAGCGGCTATTTGCGGATCAAATCGAAGTTTTCGATCGAGATACGCAGGAAATGCGGCCTTTGAAATATAGTGATATTGCATTGCTGCATTCGACGGGGAATAACAATCTTAACATCGTGGACACCTTCAAAAAGTACGGTATCCCAATTGAAGTTAGCAATGCCCAAGACTATTTCCAAACGACCGAAGTTTCGATCATGATGGCCCTCTTGAAGATTATTGATAATCCGTACCAGGACATCCCATTAGCGGCCGTTTTACGTTCGCCAATTGTTGGCCTTGATGAAAACGAGCTGGCCTTTTTGCGGATTTCTAAAAAGAACGGGCATTATTTTGAGTCGGTATTGTATTTCCAAAATGAGTTTAAGATTGATTACCAAAATGAATTCCAAGCCAACTTAAAACGTAAAATTGACCAGTTCTTAGATCAATTACAGCATTTTCGGAAGCTTTCCCAACAATGCACGCTGGTAGATTTGCTTTGGGAGATTTACCAAGAGACCGGGTACTTGGATTACGTTGGTGGAATGCCGGACGGACCGCAACGGCAAAATAACCTTCATGCTTTATATGACCGGGCCCAGAGCTATGAAGAGTCCAGTTTTAAAGGGTTATTTCAATTCGTGCGTTTTGTAGAGAAAATGCGCGAAAAGAATAAAGATTTGGCAGAAAATCCGGTAGTTACCGATACGGAAGCCGTAAAATTAATGACCATCCATAGTAGTAAGGGATTAGAGTTTCCAATCGTGTTCCTGATCGATGCGGATCACGGGTTTAATAATAGCGACACTAAGGGCCGCTACGTGTTGGATCGTGATGCGGGGATGGGAATTACCGTGAAGGACTTTGTGCACCGCTTAGAAGTCGACACGATGCAAAAAAACTGGATTATTGACGTACGGCAACGTAAAATGCTCGCCGAAGAGCTCCGGGTGCTCTACGTTGCTCTAACCCGTGCACAACAAAAGTTAATCATTACCGGAGCGCTAAAGGCTGCTACCCCAACGCTAGAAAAGTGGGCCCAGGCAGCTGACACGGGTGAGCTGCTGTTGCCGGAAGCTGAGCGGGGAAAGGCGAAAAACTTTCTCGATTGGATTGGAATGGCGATTATGCGGGTGCCATCCGTTACGGAAGATTATCCCGATGTTAGTTCACGAAAATTGGACTCTGCCGCGGGAGTTGAAGTTAAATTGAAGGTCGTTAACCGCGCTGATTTACTGGCTGGGCAGCGTTCTGACACGGGAATTGAGCAAGGACCGCCACCAACGTTAGAAAAAGTGGACGTGAATAGCGACATTAATGATGCAGAACAAATTCGGGCGATTTTGAACTTCAAATATCACGATATTGAAGCAACCCAAACGACGGCCTACCAGTCCGTATCGGAAATTAAACGGTTTTTTGACGATCCGGACAAATTAGAGATGGACTTTAGTGCGGTCGACCGTGACCAAAAAATTCGTCCGCAGAAACGATTTGTCACCGATCAATTGATGACGCCTCGCTTTATGAGCGAAGTTAGCCAACCTAAACCAACTGAGATCGGAACGGCGACCCACTTGATTTTGCAGCAGCTTGATTTGCGAGAACCGGTTACTGAGGCAGTAATCAAGGATAAAATCCGTGAGTTAGTGATGAATCAGGTATTAGAAGAAGCCGTAGCGAAGCGAATTCGAATCAACAGCATCTTAGACTTCTTCGAAAGTGAATTAGGACAATTAATGTTGGCTCATCCCGAACAAGTGCACCGTGAAGAGGCGTTCTCATTGCTGTTGCCGGCAAAAGGGCTATTTCCTAATGTAGTTGGCAATCAGGACGTTTTAATTCACGGAATTATTGATGCGTACTTCGAATTAGATGGCCGAGTAATTCTGCTGGACTACAAAACCGACTTTGTACTCCCAGGCAGCCCGCAGCAAGGGATTCAAAAAGTGATTGATCGGTACCAGGGTCAGGTTAACCTATATGCGCAAGCATTAAGTAATATTCTGGGTAAACCAGTTAATGAAAAGTACCTGTATTTATTGTCAATTGGGAAGCTAGTAGAAATTCAATAAGTAGTTAGCTTGCAAACTGGATTCTGCCAAAAATATTTGGTGGCGGAACCCAGTTTTCTATCCGGCAGTAAAAGGTGGGCAAGAACGTAAATTAGTTTTGGTGAATTCAAAGTTAGTTCAAAAATTAATGATAGCGATTTAGGCGGAAGGACAATTGAAGTACAGTTGTAGTTCCGTGTGGAAAACTGTGGATAACTTTGTTCATAACTTTAGAGGAGGAAATAAAGTTGTGCACAAAACTGATTAAACCGACCTTCGGACTTGTAGAAAAGTTTTCCACAGGTTGCGGTGGAAAATGTGGATAAAAAAATTAAAAAGTGAATTTTAAGGTAAAAAACGCCGTCATGACAACGTTTGTAGCGGTAACAAAATTTTAAAAATGAAGGTGGAAAACTGTGGATAAGTAAAAATGCTGTTGACAAATCCAAAGAAATAAATGTGGTGGCGAACATAAATTCGACCCAATATATTGTGAGTATTTCAAAATGCCTGTGGAAAACTTTGTGGATAACTTGAGGATAGGATGTGGATAAACAGTGAATATCAAAATTATTGGTGTGGGAAAGTTAAAAGAGAAATATCTGAAACAGGGGATTGCAGAATACGCCAAACGACTTTCTAAATTCTGCAAATTTCAAATTATTGAAGTCCCGGATGAAAAAGCGCCCGAAAGTTTAAGTGACGCCCAGATGGAAATGGTCAAGGAAAAGGAAGGCGAACGCATTTTAGCTAAGATTAAGGATCGTGAATACGTCTTTACCCTAGAGATTAATGGTAAGGAGCGTTCTTCAGAAGAGCTGGCCGAAGAGATCGCGAAATTAACCACGTATGGACATTCAGACATCACCTTCGTTATTGGCGGTTCGCTAGGTTTAAGCTCAGCAGTAATGAAACGAGCTGACACGGCAATTTCATTTGGACGTTTCACCCTGCCACACCAGCTGATGCGGTTGGTGCTAACGGAACAAATTTACCGGGCTTTTATGATTCAATCGGGGAGCCCGTACCATAAGTAAATAATAAACTAAGAGGCAGAGAAAAAATCCTTTTCTAAGGATGAATTCTTTTTGGAAAATCTCTGGGTGCGTTGTCTTTAAGGGACCAAAACGCGCACCCAAAAGGCAGTTTATTTTACTTAATCCAAAAACGACTATTAAGCCTGAATTTGGCATAATAGTCGTTTTTTAATTGGTGCCCATAAATTATCCGGCTTTTGTTATCAGTGCTTAATTTACTTATTGCGGGTCGTATTTAAACCATAAAAAGTAGTAGATTGCATTCGCCGTTAAAAAAATTACGGTGAGCCCCGTACCAATAAAGGCGATGGTGGTTTTAGCACTGAGGGTGAAAAGCGGAATGAACAGTAAGGAAAGGAATAAAATAAAGCAGCTGGCGATGAACCAGGAAGTTACCGAACGTAAGATTGCATAAACAATTTTTTGTTCACGTTCGTCGTCGCCAGGGTAGAAGAACTGATTATATTTAACGCCCATGGATTGATGGTGGTGGCGTTGGATGGCTCCACCGACCGTGGTAATTAAGAAGGCGATAGCAAAAGTGGCTAATCCAGGTAAAAGATTACTTAGTGCTAAGCTAATAATGAGGAGGGGAAGAATCAAAAAATTATTCATCCAAAAATCAAAGTGTACCAACCGTTGTGTTCTACTCATGGTCTACCTCCCGAGAATACATAAATAATTGATCTACTGTAGTATTTAAAATATGAGCTAGTTCAAAAGCTAGGGAGAGTGATGGATCATATTTGTTATTTTCGATGGCGTTAATTGTTTGCCGCGTAACCCCAGCTAACTGAGCAACTTCAGCTTGAGAGAGCTTAAGGTGCTTACGGCGCCTAGTAATGCTGTTTTCCATGGTTATTGCTCCCTTATTAAATGTAAAATACTTTTTACATTTTTAGTAAAACACCTTTTATATGTAAAGTCAAACATGTTTTACATTTTGAAAAAAGAACCGCCCCTAGTACTGTTCTTAGGGGCGGTTCTTTTTAAGTTAAATCAAGTCTTTTAAACAAATTCTGAAGTTCAATTTAAGTTCGTTTGAGCTGACCAAATCAGTTATTTAGTGCAACCAGTGCTCTAAAAGCGGAAACTTAGTTTCTAACCATACCATTAGTTTAGTATGTACGATTCGTTGATGCAGCTCGGGAGAGGCTTTTTTTAAGCAGAAGAATGCTAAAATGAAAAAGGGAGTGCCGGGCATGATTGGCAACACCGCGCCAATAGCGCCTAAAATTACGTTAAAAATGGTGGCCGCGACCCAAAAAAAGCGCGAAATTGCAAATGTCATCTAAATCAACTCCTTCGACTCTAAAAATAGCACCTTCAGTTAACAAATACGAGCAAAAGGCTGAATTATTTAGCATTCCTTAATTACTTTTAAATTTTCTGAAAGAAGGTCGATCTAAATTAAAATTCATCGGTTAAAAAACATTACTGAAGTTCAATTGGACCAAATTATGGCAATTTGGTTGGACGGAAATTTATCTGCGCACCATTTTGTGGATTCCCAATACTGGAAGCAAAATCAAGGGGCAGTGCAGGCGGCAATGCGGTAGGCAACGGTTTACGTTGCTGAGGACGAGCGCTGTATTCGAGGCTTTGCGGGACTACAAGAAAACTATCTGGCGGGGATTTTTGTGTCTGCTGGTGTGCAAGGACAAGGAATTGGCGGCCGGTTAGTGACGCAGCTCCAACACGATTACTCTGAACTTAGTTTGGCAGTATATGAGCAAAATCCGGCGGCAATTCGATTCTATTTGAGTCATAATTTTCAAACTATTAAGCGGCAAATTGATGAAGCGACGCAACAACCGGAATTAGTAATGCAATGGCGTCAAGAACGTTAGAAGGTTTCGTGGTGTTGAATTTAAGTAGGTTCAAAACGTGCGCCAAAGGTCAATTTGTCCCCCTTAAAACCCAAATCGACTATTATGCCAATAATTAGCATAATGGTCGATTTTTAGTTAATGTTTACAAATCGTCCGAAGTTGTCCCGTTTCCTTTTTATTAAGCGCGCTAAGTACTAACTTTTAGCACTTCTTAGCTTAGGATCAAGCAGCCTTTACTCGGACACTACCAAGTAAGAAGACCAGGATGAAACATGCCGTACTAGCTAAGATTGGCCAATATAAAACGGAAATCCAGTCAAGGGAAAAATAGGCAACGTCAAACACCCGGTTTTTCACAAAACGGATGGCGGCAAAGAATAGTAAGTTAAAAATTGCCATCAAAAAGCCAACCGTCAAGCTATACAGAGCTCCTTCCTGAATTTGTTCCAATAAAATATCACCGGGGGAATAACCTAAAACCCTCAATTGCGTGAAATCTTGTTTTGCAATGTTTCTTTCCATAATGGTTAAGGAAATCATATTGCCGGCAACGATAATCAAGGTGGGGCCCAAATAAATCAGTAACACGAGGAACACTCCAGTAAGGCTCCGGACGCGTTGCATATTAAGCAATTCCAGAACTAAATGAAGAATCCCTGAAAGCAGTAGCAGCGCGATTAAAAAAGGTTTAATTAGGGTAGTTAATCGTGAAGAATGGCGGTTAACTCGATAAAATGCGGTATTTAGCGTCCGCGTACCTAGTTTACGCACTCCATAGTAAATTAAACGGAGACTGAGCTTGATTAAGTGATTGCCAACCAGCCAAACTAAAGCGGCGGTAAGGAACAATAATAGCTGAAAAGTATCGGTAGGTTTAATATCTTTGGTAGCAAAGTAGATTTGGTAGTACTCCCAAAGGATCCCTGAGATGGTTAGCATAACCACGATGCCGAAAAAAACGGTTTTCAGAATTTTCAAAAAGCGGTGTTGCTTGATATTTTTCATTTTCACTAAAGTGTGGTAACTATAAAGAAAGCTTGAAACGTAGGTAATGATTAAGGTGAGCCCCCAAACTGCGCAGAACGAATTTAACTGGTAATTGATTACAACGGAAGGAATGTAAGCTTTCCCCGCTTCGTTTTGAATGAGGTGGTACATTTCTTGAGCTAAGGGAAGGGCCACAAAATAGCCTATCAAAGTTCCTAATGAACTAACTAAAACCATCTGTACCGCGGTAATTTGAGCTAATTGGGCGGGGTTAGACCCTAGTTGAGCCAGTCGGGCGTGTTCTTTAGCGAGCGCTTTTCCAATGGTTCCAATGACGCCGCTGATTACCACAAAGAGGGTTACGAGGCCAAAGCTCAGTGGAGTAATAAAGAGCGCATTGGTGACTTCAGAATGGTGGACAACGGGTGCCAGCGGAAAATAAATAATTAAACAGCTGGAACTTACTAAACTAGCCGCAATAAATACAGCTAAAGCGCCTAACCAATTGTTAAATTGGTAGCGAAATTCCTTAATGCCAATTCTAATCATGATGAGGTTCCCCCCTGAAGATAAATTAAATCTGTAGCCGTGGGGTTTGAAATACTATGCGTAAGGCGGCCGTCGTTTAAAATGATTACTCGATCACTTTGAGCGGCTAGCTCTAGGTTATGGGTGACCATTACGAGGGTGGTGCCACGCTGAACTAACTTTTGCAAAAGCCGCATTACAATTGCTCCTGATTTAGAATCAAGTGCGCCGGTGGGTTCATCGGCAAAAACTACGCTAGCTCCTGCAAGAATTTCACGCGCAATGGCCACCTTTTGCTGTTCACCACCAGATAAATCGGTAACGTTGCCGAATAAATTGCCGTTGAACTTCATTTTTGATAAAAGAGCGGTTACGCGAGAACGTTTAATGGGCTTACGAGCAAGCCGGAGCGGCAGGATGGCGTTTTCGTACGGAGAAAGGTAAGGAACTAGGTTATACTGTTGAAAAATCATACCCACCGTCGTTCGCCGAAATTGGGCTAGTTTGCGCGGGCTAAGTTGAAAAGGATTGGTGCCGTTAATCGCAACGGTTCCTCCTGAGGGTGATAGTAAACCGGCAATACACTTAATTAGCGTAGTTTTACCACTTCCAGAAGGGCCTACGATGCTTAAAAACTCCCCGGACTTGACCGACAAATTCACGTTGCTTAAAACGGGCTTCAATTGGGAATGCTGACCATAGTAATAGTTTTTGTTTAGATGTTGTACTTCAATGATCGATTGCATTATATTTACCCTCCAATCGGTTAAAAAAATTATTCAATATGGATATCGCCATCGTTAGTGCTAAATGAATAATTGGTTGCTAAATTACCATCGGTAAAGTGGCGTTGGGAGTGACCGAAGATCGTAGTTTTTCCGTCGTTAGCTGTGGCGGAGACGGCAAGGTTTTTAGCTGAATTTAAAACGGCATGAATGTCACCGTCGCTCGTGCGGACGGTCAATTCGTGCGTAATCTGAAGTTCATTTAAGTTAATATCACCATCGGATGAAGTTAAATTGGCACGATTAAGTTTGGTATTGGTGATTGAAATATCGTCGGCGTTAGCAATTGAAGCGGGCTGCTTTTGAAAGTCGGAGTTTTGAATGTCTACTTCGCCATCATTGTTAATATTCAAGTTGTCAGCCGTTACGTTATTTAAATTTAGGTCAGCTTCACCACTAATTCTTAAGAGCCCGTTGACCTTCACGTTGTTTAAATGAACTTCATCAGTTCCCCGTAATCGAAGTTGATCGACGTTTAAAGCGGAAAAATTAAGTTCGCCGGTGGAGCTGCCCTTTACCGAACGAAGGGTGGTTTGCCGCGGAATTTTAATTAAAATGGGGTCAGAGTAGTCATAACGGTTGAGAAGTGAAGTTAGTAAATGGTTCACTCCCGCTGCCCCAATGGTTAATCGCCGGGAGCCAGATTGGTAATGGATTTGATTTAGGGAAGTCGGTGCGGACACCTTTACCGACTTGCCATCATAAGCTTCAACCTTAACGTCATTTGGGGTTTTAAGTTCAATGGAACGAACCTGACGATAAGATTTAGTGACTGAATGCGGACTAACAAAATGAATTTGTTCGTTTATTTGAGGAACATCATAAAAAGCGTTGTTAAGCGAAGCAATGGTGATAAAGATGATTCCAAGAATGGTTAGTGCAAATCCAACGATAAAAGTTTTTTTCATGGGTTTATACCCTCTTTCCGAAATGATTTTTTTCGTTGAGGAAGTTGTATAATTTCTGGAATAATTGGGAAACGAGGTGGATACCGTTCACCGTAAGCCAGTAGAAGATTGGGAGAAGCAATAAAAACAACCCCAAAGCAGTAAAGCCAATTCCGAGAACTAAGACTCCCGCCCAAAATGAAGTGAAGATTATGTAACCGCCCGCCCCAATTAAAATTACGCCCATCAGCAGTAACCCTAAAAAGAAGGCAGCAATAGTGACAACTATCGAAAAAATAATGCTGAACGGAACCACGCAAATGGTGATGAGGATGGCGGGGATGATCAGACCCACTGGCGTAGCAAAGGAGAGGATTGCTAAAATGATCAGCCAAATGGTGCGTACGTCACGTTGCGGTTGCTTAGATTGGGTTTGCGCACCAGTGTCGTCCATGGTTTGGCTAGCCTTGATCGAATAATCAGCAAGCACTTTCCTAGCCAACTGGACCGGCGTGCCGAGCTTATCAACGGCTGCGGCATACGTTTCAATTCCGGCGTCTGCAAGGTATTCGGTATAAAAATTAATTACATCTAACTGTTCTTCTGCAGTTAGTTCGGTTAAATGGGACTTTAGTTCATCGATGTATTCATGCATCTGATTCAACTCCTCCAAGTAATTGGTCGATTTGGTTTTTAAAAGTGAGCCACTCGTGCTGAACTTCAGTTAACTGCGCTTGACCTTCAGCAGTGATTTGATAATAGCGACGATTCCGTCCTTGATAGGGTTCATCGTAGGTGGTAAGTAGATTAGCTTTTTTCAGTCGCCTTAAAACGGGATACATGGTGGATTCGGAAACGGGGATGTGCTCTTGGACTTTCTGGGTTAGGGCGTACCCGTAATAATCGGCATGGTTTAAAATGCCAAGTACGCACCCATCAAGTAAGGCGGTGGGAATTTGAATTGCCACATTACTCCTCCTTATACTATATGACATATAATATTGCTTAAGCCACATTATGAAGTTAACACTATTGAAAGTCAATAGGAAATATCAAATAAATTTTAATTAGACAAAACCAAAAGAGCGTGGAACAAGTTTACGGCGTAACTAAAAATCGACCACTATGCCTGAATTGGGCATAATGATCGATTTGGAATTGAACGGAATAAACTAACTTTTGGCGCACGTCTTGACGCTATTAAAGCCAAAATTATTTTTTCAAAAAAGTTTCTTTGGGGAAAAGAATTTTTTTAGTTTTTCCGATTCTTTAGGCTTAAATTTTAATAAATGAAGTAACAAAAACCAATCCAGCAGTTCTGCTGTCACACTTTAGGGAGATTAATTTGCCAAACGTTGAACGTCTCGTACAATCATTAATTCTTCGTTAGTAGGAACCACTAACACGTCTACCGCAGCATTGTTAGGGCTGATTTTCCGTTCTTTGCCCCGGACGTCATTGCGGGAGGCGTCGACTGCCAAACCAAAGTAACTAAGTTGGTCAGCAATTTTTTTGCGTACTTCAATCGCATTCTCTCCGCAGCCTGCGGTGAAGACAATTGCGTCTAAACCGCCAAGTTCTGCAACGTAGCTTCCGATAAAACGGACAACCCGATTAATGAACATATCTAAAGCCAGTTGCGCTTGGGGGTTGGTAGGTGCAGCTTCTTCCAGATCCCGTTGGTCGGGAGAAAGCTGGGAGATGCCTAATAAACCTGATTTTTGGTTGAGGATGTCAACAACTTCTTCTACGCTAATTTCTAATTTCTCAGCTAGGAAAGCCACGAGGGAAGCATCCAAATCGCCTGCTCGAGTCGCCATCATTACCCCGCCTAGCGGAGTGAAGCCCATCGAAGTATCGATAACCTGACCATGGTCGAAGGCGGTGATTGACGAACCGGATCCCAAATGGCAGGTGATTAATTTTAGGTCTTCTAACGGCCGATCGAGCATTTCGGCAGCCCGTTGGGCAACGTAACGGTGGCTAGTTCCGTGCGCACCATATTTCCGCACACCGTACTCGGTGTAATACTCGTAAGGAATGGGGTAAAGGTAGTTTACTTTTGGCATTTCTGCGTACAATGAAGTGTCGAAAACGGCGACTTGTCGCGCTTTAGGCAATAGCTGCATGAAAATCTCAATATAGCGCGCCTCAATGGGGTTGTGCAGCGGGGCGTACTGGGAGAGTTCCTTAATCTGAGCCAAAACTTCATTGTCTACTAAGACAGAATCTTTAAAATACTCACCCCCAGCGACAACGCGATGACCAATTCCGCTAATTTCGTGAAGATGTTCCACGACCCCTTGATCTTTTAGGTACGAAAGCACCATGGTAGCTGCTAAATCGTAGGTAATATTATCTTGGGTAATGCGGTACTTTTCTTGCCCGGGTTGTTGAGCAGTAAAAACGGAGGCAGGCAAATCAATTCGATCAACCAATCCGCTCGCTAAGATTTGCTCATCAGGCATGGAGAATAATTTCCATTTCAAAGTTGAACTACCAGCATTAATAACTAATTCTTTTAACATACGTCATTCCTCACTAACTCCGACAATTTTAAACGAACTTATGAATCCGCTTACATTTTAATAATAAACGATTTAACGATTTTTATCCATCAATAATCGTCTTAGCGTTAACAAATTCGCGAATTCCCAGGTCACTTAATTCCCGTCCGTAGCCTGAAAGTTTTACGCCCCCAAACGGAAGGCTTGCGTGTGAAGTTAGCATTTGGTTAATGGCGACTTGACCAGTTTCGATTTGGGAAGCGAGCTTTTCAGCACGGTCTAAATCGCCAGCAAAGACGATACCGCCTAGTCCGTGTTGTGAGGCGTTTGCGAGCTCAATTGCTTCTTCGTCACTGTCGACTTTATAAACTTGTGCAACTGGACCAAAGAGCTCTTGGTCATACATCGGATTGTCGGGTTGCATGCCACTAAGAATCAACGGGTGGAAACTAGCGCCAGGCCCTTCAAACGGCGTATTGTCTCCCCAAAGCAATTCAGCACCGCCGGCGATGGCCATATCAACCTGTTTTTGTAGTTTTTCTTGAGCAGACTTGGAAGAAAGTGGCGCAAGAGTAGTTTTCGGATCTTGGGGATCACCAATTTTTCGTTTAGCAAACTCCGCGATTAGTCCGTCTAAGAACTGGTCGTAAACTTTTGAATTAATAATGAATCGTTTAGCGGAAGTGCAAACTTGTCCAGCGTTGGTTAACCGGGCTTTCGCGCCAACTTTAATTGCCTGGTCAAGATCCGCATCTTCCGTAACGATGAATACGTCGGTTCCGCCTAGCTCCATGGTCGATTTCTTCAGGTTCGCGCCAGCTTCGGCCGCAATCTTCTTTCCGGCGCCTTCCGAACCAGTTAAAGCGACTCCTTGAACACGTGGATCAGCAATGATGGTGTTGACTTGGTCATAGTTGATCAATAAGTTTTTGAAAGCTCCGGTAGGGATGCCAGCTTTTTGAGTAACCGTGGCAAAGGCATCGGAACAGTCCGGAATTATGCTAGGATCCTTCAATAAAACGGGGTTTCCCACCATGAAATTAGGAGCAAATACGCGCATGATTTGGGTGTACGGGAAGTTCCAAGGCTCAACTAACAAAATTGCCCCAATGGATTGGTATTTAACGTGAGCACGAACGCCCGGAACGTCATTGTAGGGGGTGTCTTCCAATAGTTTAGCGGCGTTTTGGGCGTAGTATTCCGCAAACTCAATAGTTTTTTTAACCTCTGCTTGTGCTTCGGTGAAAAGCATTCCCATGTTGGTAGTGATTAAACGGGCGTAGTCATCGAGATTTTCCCGGAAGGTGTCCGCAATTAATTGTAGTTTCTCAGCTCGTTTTTCGATAGGTTGAGTTTTGGCAAGTTGGTAAAATTCATCGGCATTTTTTAAAGCAACTTCGACCTCTTGATCAGTGGTGCTTGGATATGTTTGAATTAATTTTCCAGTATATGGATTTACAGATTGGTATGCCATAAAAAAATCAGCTCCTTTTTCGTTATGGTTCTATTGTGCAAAAGAATGCGCTTACATTCAAGTAATATCGCTTATTTGTTAAAAAATAAATTTAAGCTCTTTTACGTGGAGGGAAAAGTTTGGTTTTTGGTATATCCCAAAAACCCGATTGAGGTTCTTCATTTTTCGACCGTTTTTAAGGTCGCTTTCAGCTAGTTAAATGAACTTAAATTTAAGTTCAGCATTCCTGAATTGACGGTAATATAAAACGAGACCCGGTAATTTCCAGAGTCTCGTTATGAAGGTTAAATTAAGTTAGTAATGGATTACTTTTCACTGGAGCTAGACTGCTCACGGACTTGTTCAAGTAAGTCGGGGTCCTTGACCAACGCATCACGGATTTCTTTTAAATAAATTTCACTATTATCAACTTCATCAGTGTTTTCTTCCTCTGCAGCTTTCTTAGGTACAAACTTATTAACGGTTTTTACGATAATAAAGACCACGAAGGCGATAATTAAAAAGTTAATGACGGCGTTGATGAAGCTCCCAAATTTAAAGGTAGCGCCAGCCACCTTGAATGACCAGTCTGAAAAATCAATTCCTCCAACGAAAAGGCCAATTAATGGGTTAATTAAATAGTTGACCAACGCCTTAACGATTGAAGTAAAAGCACCCCCGATGATAACCCCAACGGCTAAATCAAGGACGTTTCCACGTGAAACAAATTCTTTAAATTCCTTAAGCATATGTAGTACACTCCCTATTTTAGATGATGCCGGCACTTTGCATTAATCGGCCGACAATAATTTTAACTTTGGATGATTCCCTTCGTTAATTACCATTTCTAGTTTAACATGGTCAGCCATAATTTAAGTGGTGGACGAATTTTACCAATTTAGTAAGGATTAGAGTGGCAAATTAAAAAAAGAGGCTGAAAAAACTAAAGAAATGCTTTTCATGGATGAAAAGATTCTTAAAAAGTCGTTTTGGTGTTTTGCCTTCAATAAAGCCAAAACGTGTGCCAAAAGTCAGTTGGTTCCACTTAACCAAAAATTGACCGTCGGGCCTGATTTTGGCATCATGGTCAATTTTCAGTTAATGCTCGCAAACTACCCGACTTTGGTCACACTCTCTTTGAATTAAGCGGAACCTGTCGCCCTTTGAAGCTAGTAAATTAAGCGAGTCGTTCTATTTAATCTTAATTTTCACCGTAAAAACTAAGAATCACGACCCCCACAATGATGAAGAAGATTCCTAAAATATTGCCTAGGTTGATCGGTTCCTTCCAAAAAAGGAACGCAATCACGGCAGTTAGCAAAATGCCAATGCCTGCCCACACTGCATACGCAATGTTTAGGTTAATTGTTTTTAGCGAAAGCGAGAAAAAGTAAAAGCAAATTCCATACGAAAGTAACGCAGAAATGCCGTAAACTGGACGCGTAAAACCGGCTGACGCCTTTAATAAATTATCTCCAATTAATTCACCAACGATGGCAAATGATAAATACATATACCCCATATCTTTGACCTCTAATTCTGATTTAACCCCTTCATCATAACAGAAATTATTAAATAAAGTATTAGTTATAAAAAATTTAGCGGGTGAAATTTTATGCGGGTTGGTGATTAGTAAATTGAAGAGAAGACGTTGAAAACTAACAAAGTTCTAAAAGACAATTCCACAAATCTATCTCAAAGCGGGTGGTAGTTTGATACAATCAACTTAAAAACATCACAGTACGAGATGATTTAGGAGGATTGAAATGGCGACGGTTAAAGATGTGGCGTTACGGGCAGGAGTCTCGTTGGGTTCAGTTTCAAATTATTTGAATGGCAAAAGATTAAAACCCAAGACTGCTAGTCGAATCAAAAAAGCCATGGATGAACTCGATTATCATCAAAATATTATTGCAAGTGGGTTAAAGAAGAACAAAAGTATGTCAATCGGGATTGTAGTAAATAGTTTGACCGACTTTTTTTCAATGTCGATTGTATCCGAAATTGAAAATTACGTGGAAAATTATGGCTACAGCATTATTATCTGTGATTGCCGAGAAGATAAACAACGTTTTGAAGAAAAGATCGAGTTCCTGTTAAACCGCTCGATTGACGCAATTGTAGTCTTTCACCAAGACGAAAGTTCTCCCATGTTGGAAAAAGTGGTGGAACAAGCCGTGCCGATTGTAGCAATTGACGCACCGATTCACGGGATTCAATCCGACGTGGTTTTAGTTAATAATTATGAGTCATCGCGGGAAGGCGTGGTGGATTTAATTAACCGCGGTTACCAAAAAATTGGCATTATCTCGGGGCAACCTCGGAATTACATTTCCCGAGAACGTCAGGGCGGATATGAAGATGCTCTAAGAGAACATGACTTACCCATTAATCAGCAGTATATTTGGCAAGGAAACTATACCATTCAATCAGGAGTGGAGGGGACAACCCGCTTACTTACTAAGCACCCGGAAATTGAGGCGCTTTTCGTGATCAATTATTATATGTCATTAGGTGCTTTAAAGGTCTTGAGACAAAATTTTTCAAAAAGGCACGTTGAAATGCTAGTGTTTGACCACTTTTTTGTTAACGATATTTTTTATCCATCAATTAGCTCGATTGAACAACCGGTCGCCACGATTGGAAAGACGGCGGGACGACTATTGATCGAACGTTTGGTGAAAGGTAAGGAAGGCAATTATGAAACTATTTATTGTAAAAATAGCCTACGTACTTAGGCAGCGCTAGTGGCTTTAAGGACGGATTGGCAAATAAAAGTAGGTAATTAAGTTTGCAAAATGTTTTTTGAAAGCGCTTGCGTTATTTAGAGGGGCGTGTTATTTTTTCGGTGAAAATGAAACGATTCAAAAGAAGGTGGTGATGTTCAGCAGGAAATTTTATTTTTACTCTAAAAATGAAACGTTTCAAATCTAAAGGAGGAATTTATCATGAACATTTTATTAGCGTGTGGTGGCGGGATGAGTTCGTCAATTTTGGCGGAAGCTTTGAGCAAGGAAGCCCAAAACAACGGAGTTACTTGGGAAGTTAACGAGTCTAGTATTGACCGCGTCGAAGACGACTTACAAGAAAAGGATTATCAAATTGTCCTTCTCGCACCCCAAGTTTCGTTTAGGAAAAAATACATCGCCGGATTAGCTGAAGAAAAGGGTGCTAAATTAGTGCTGATTCCAATGACGATGTACACTCCTGCAAAGGCAAAGGAACTGTTTCAACTAGTTAATAAGGAGGCTGACCATGAACTTTGATACAATTTCCGAGAAAATGGGAGCGGTGGCCAACAACCGCTATTTAACCGCAATCCGGGACGGGATGGCTGTAATTATTCCCGTTTCAATTATTGGTTCGTTCTTTACAATTTTATTGAATTTAACAATCGATGCTTGGAAAGCATTTATTCAACCCTATGCATCCATGTTGTCAATTCCAATGTACTATTCCATCAGTTTGATGGCGGTCTATTGTGTATTCTCGATTACTTCTAGTTTATGTAAATTTTATGATTTAGACCCAGTTTCTACATCCGTCTTAGCTGAAATGTCATTTTTTATTTTAGCAATTGTTCCAAACGTTTTAAGTGCTAAGACAGCCGGAATGGAACCAGGAACTTACCTTCCATTGGCAAATATGGGAGCTCAAGGACTGTTTACCGCAATTCTGTGTGCCATTTTTTCAGTAGAAGTAGTGCGGTTCTTCTATAAAAAGAATTTAATTATCAAAATGCCAGAGGGCGTACCAAGTGCGGTGGGGAAATCGTTTAGCGCATTAATGCCTGGGGTAGTAATTATCGTGGTGTCGTTCGTTCTAAAAGAAATTTTGAAGCTGGACGTTAATGGAATTTTGACCTGGATTTTCTCGCCGATCGGCTACTTTGGTCATGATACCTTCCTTTCTGCGGTAATCCCGGTATTCTTGATTACCATTATTTGGCTCTTCGGGGTGCACGGAATGGTTATTGCCACTCCAATTCTGTATCCATATTGGTACGCTAACCTCAATGCCAACACTGATGCAATCGCGCACGGCGGCGCACCAGTTCACTTTATGACGGAACAATTTTTCCAATGGTTTGTTTGGGTCGGTGGAGCCGGAGCCACCCTTTCCTTAGCGATTCTACTGGCATTTTTCAGTAAGGCCAAGTTTAGTAAAACGATGGGGGCAGTCACCATCATTCCGGCCATTTTTAACATCAACGAACCGTTGATTTTTGGAATTCCTATCATTATGAACCCTTATTTTGCGGTACCGTTCGTACTTGCACCAACGGCAATGGCGGCGGTTACCTATTTAGCAATGAAATTGCACATGGTCGCGTACACGACCGCAGTGGCACCGTGGACGTTACCAGGCCCGATTGGAGCGTGGATGGCGACCGGATTTGACTGGCGAGCAATCGTCTTATGTATAGTGAATATTTTGATTTCGATGGTGATTTATTGGCCATTCTTTAAGGCATACGATAAAAACCAACTTAAATTAGAGAAAGTAGATGACTAGGTGATGTTTGGCATATCAGTTTACCCAAGTAAACAAAGTACAGCAGAATGCGTCACGTACATTGATAAAGCGGCTGATTTAGGTTATCAGCGTTTATTTACGAGCTTAATTGAATTGGAAGGCGATCCAGAGGAAACCATTGCTCGTTTTAAAACTGTGATTCATCACGCCAAGCAACGAAAGATGTGGGTGAGCTTAGACGTAAATCCAGGTTTGTTTCAAAAATTGAACGTTAGCTACGATGATTTGTCCTTTTTTAAAGACCTAGGAGCCGATATTTTACGCTTAGACATGAGTTTTGACGGGATGCCGGAATCATTGATGACCTATGATGAGCACGACCTTACGATTGAAGTGAATATCAGTAACGATACTGGCAACGTCGCGAACATTTTGACTTACCGACCACTAAAATCAAAAATGATTGGGTGCCATAACTTTTACCCGCAACGTTATACCGGATTAGATACCGAATACTTTTTGCAAACAACCCAGAAGTATAAAGAAATGGGCTTACGAACGGCAGCATTTGTTTCATCCAACGTTGCCACGCAAGGTCCCCATCCCTACAATGCGGGATTGCCAACTCTAGAAATTCACCGGGGGCGGCCAATTGTCGAACAAGTGCAATATTTAATCAGTACTAAATTAATTGATGATGTAATTATTGGCAATGCTTGTGCTAGTGATGAAGAACTTGCCCAAGTGGCAAATCTAAATCAACAGTTGCCCGAGTTCTTGATCCAATTTACTCCAGGGACTACGGAGTTAGAAAAACAAATTATTTTGAATAATTTACATTTCAACCGCGGAGATATTAACAGCTACGCAATTCGGTCGACCTTTGTTAAGTTGAAGTATCGTCAGGTCAATATTCCGGTTAATAACGCGAAGCATCAACTGACCCGAGGAATGGTAACGATTGGTAATGATGATTTTGGACAGTATAAGGCCGAGGTGAACATCGTTAAGCAACCGATGGAAAATGCTGATGAGCTTAAAAATGTGGTTGCTACAATCGTACCGAATAATCAAGCGTTGATTGACTTCATCCAGCCTTGGGACAAGTTTAAATTTATCGATGTGGACAAGTTTTAAATGGAAACGGGGAATTTGATTTGGAAGGTTTAGAAGAAATTTGTTTTGAAATAATTAGTCACTCGGGCCAGGCGAAGGGCTTACTGATGGAAGCGGTGGGCGATTCGCGAGCGGAACATCCAGACTATTCGGCAATTGAAACGATGCTAAAAGATGCTCGAGACGAGTTGAAGGTTGCTCAAAAAGCGCATTTGAAGGTGTTATCCGACTTTGCGCAATCGAGGCAAGGAGATGCGGTTAATCCGCTATATATCCACGCGGAAGATCAGATGATGTCAGCAGAAATCTTCCTGGACTTACTTAGTGAACTGATTACTACTAATAAGGAACTCCAAGAAATAAAGCAACAGCTTTAAGGATAACTGCAACTGAGGCTGTTTTAGGTTGAATTTGAGGTTCAATTGAACTTCAGAATTAGTTTAAAAATGAATTTAACGCAGTTATTCAATAAGCTAATAAAAATACGTTCCCGTTCTCGCTTTCAACGATTAACTAAACTATAAGGCCATTTTTAAACCGGTTAATCTATCAAGACAGCTGGAACGGGAATTTTTATTGAGGTAAATTTAATGATGGTAGAAGACAAGATTTTAAATTTTGAAAAGATGGGTTTAGGGTTATTTATTCACTGGGGTCTCTATGCGCACTTTGCGGAAGGTGAATGGGCGCAAAATATTTTAGAGGTTCCAAATTACTCGCAAGCCTTTACGCATTTTAATCCCGATCCTAAGAAAATTCGACAGTGGGTTACCCTGGCAAAACAAAATGGTTTTAAGTACATCGTGTTAACGGCCAAGCATCACGACGGTTTTTGTCTGTTTGACACTAAGGGAATTTCTGAATTTGACAGCATGCACACGCCTTTTAAAGCAGATGTCATTAAGATCTTTGTTGATGAATGCCACCGACAAGGAATCGCTCCGTTTTTGTACTTTGCCACCTATGATTGGCATAATCTTAAATATACTGCGGACTTTCCGGGATACCTTGCAGAGTTACGGCAGCTAATTCGACTTTTGGCAACGAATTACGGAGAAATTGGTGGTTTTTGGTTTGACGGTAATTGGGACAAACCGGATGCAGATTGGCAGACGGACCAGTTATACAGCGAGATTCGCCAACTTCAACCGCAAGCAATGATCACCAATAACACGGGCCTAGAACAGCAGGGGGTTAATCAAGGCGAGGCCGTGGATGTCCTAACTTTTGAGCGTGGTAATCCACAAAATATCAAACATGAGCAGCACGGCCGGTACTTTGCTGCAGAAACTTCGATGACGCTTAACCGCCATTGGGGCAACGCAGAAAATGATTTAGATTATGTGGCTGCTCGCCAATTAATTGAACAAATTTGTCAATCTCGTAAAGTAGGAGCCAACTTACTAATTAATATCGGGCCTCAATTCGACGGTTCAATTGATTTACCAAGTCAGGCGCTTCTTGAATTGGTCGGCAAATGGATGCGAGTTAATGGAACGGCAATCACAGCCACCGCTAACGGAACTCATCCAACGTATATCGCTGAAAATAATAATAAAAACTTCATTAAAGGTGACTATTTGTTTGTTACTGGCTTGCAGAACATCGGGAACCATAACGTGGTGCTGGGTGGCGAACAGGCACAAGAAATTATCTTTCAAGGGCAGATGCCCCAACGAAAAATTAAGCAAATTGTTTGGTTGGATAATGGGCAATCCGTGGATTTTCAACAAAGTTCAGATGAGCTAAAAATACTTGCTGACAGTTTCCGGTACGGCACGCACCTAGTAGTACGGGTAGCCCAAATCACTTTTGTAGATTAAGCTATATTCAACAAACTAAAACGAGACCCAGGGAAAAATTCCCTAAGTCTCGTTTTTAAAATAGAATATTGAAGTTCAATTATGCGCGTTGCCCATCCCAGCGGTTAGGCTTAGATGGTAAGATCATTAAAATGAAGAACCAGATTGTTCCAATTAGCGGAATTAGGTCAATTAAGACCCACCACCCGGAACGATCCGTGTCGTGCAAACGACGGAACTTAAGTGATAAGGTTCCTACCCAAACGATTAAGGTAACGATTTGTACCACTACGTTAGTGCTCAAGTCCTGCCAGTTATAAATATCATCGATGGGATGTCTCATTAAATTTGTGATGATACTAACTGCTAAACCGCCGATGATGTAGTTAATAATTACTGGCCACCAATATTCGGCACGTTTTGCGGTACCAGAAAAATCAAATAAATTATTCCAGAATTTCTTGTATGCAGTTACCATAAAATTCTCCCCCTCGAGTAAATTTAAAATTAATACCAGCTTTTTAAGTCTTCAGATCGTTGGACGTCGTTATTTAAAAGTCGGTGAAAATAACGGGATTAATTCCAGATAAATTTAATCCGTATAGGAATAAAACTAATCCATTGATCACCAGCGACATAATAATGATGCCGTAGCGAATCGTGAGATAACTAAAACCTGCCGGTCGCCAAGCGGTAAAGCGTGGTCCCCGGTAACCGATTGCGATTAATAATAAGCCAACCGTAATAATTATTTGAATGACGGTTCCCACTACGTAAATTGGGTTACTAGGATGATTTAACTGGATGAAGTAAGTTCCGAGAGCTAAAAAATCCAGAAAACACGCGAATAATGGCATAAGCTTCTCCTTAATTTAACTTAATTATTAAGTACAATTGAAGTTCAAAAAAACACCAACAATTAATTATTACACTATTCTTACCAATCTTAAAGAAATATGATAATACTGGGTTTTTCTTAATTATAAGGGGTACTAATTTTAATAGCGATTTTTATGCTTGTAACGATTAGTAGCTATAAATATCCCGAAAGAATTAGTGATGAAAGATTTAATAAAGTAACGATGATTTCTCAGAGCTAGAAAAGTATTTTGAAGAAAATAGATGGCTGGATAAGCCTATGGGAGTGTCAATCAGGGGAGTGGTGCTGGGTAACTTTTTGGTTAAGTAAGCAACCCGTACATAATTATTTAGGTGAGCTCTATTATTCCGAACAGGTTGTGTTAAATTGGACTTGAAGAACAACGAAAATGTATGGAGGAAAAATCTTTGGAAATCGAAGATGAGATTTTAGGAAACTTGAAACCGGTTAAGCAACGGTTGCTAAAGTATGGTTTTCAAGAAAAAGACGGTCAACTAGTTTTTACCAGGAAAATTATCAACGGTGATTTTTCGGTAAAAATTAGCGTAGCCCCCACTGGACAAGTTACGGGGCACATTTTTGATTTAGCGTTTGGCGATGAATATACCAATTTCCGAGCAAAATACGTGGCTGGAGAGTTCGCGGGTAAGGTTCGTGAAACCTATGTAGCACTTTTAAAATCAATTGCCGACCAATGTTTTACGTTTGATAGTCATGCGCACGTAGGCCAAAAATGGATTGTCCCTGCTAATCCTAAATATTTTGATGTGGATCAGGCGTTTCGCGAAAATAGCACCATCATTTGGAAACAGACCAGTAATATTAAGGTGAACGACCTGGTGTACCTTTACGTAACGTCGCCGATTTCGGCAATTAGGTACAAGTGTTTGGCTGTGGAAGTTAACATCCCGCAAAATTACCGGGATGCCAATATTAAAATGAATAAGGCAATGCGGATTCATTTGATAAGGCAGTATGACAAAACCCAATTCGCGCTCCCCGTTTTAAAACAGTACGGGGTCACCACCGTTCGGGGACCACGACACATGCCCGAGCAGTTGGCGCATTACATGCAAGTACGGGAGGATGATGACGATGAGTGATTCGCTATCCGATTTATCGTTAGAAGAACTGTGGCAGCTTTTTCCCATCCAGCTGGTTGCCCCTCAACCAAAATGGAAAACTTGGTATGCAGAAGAAGAATGGCGTTTAAAGCAGCTGCTCCCGGCCAACGCGGTAATTAGCCACGTAGGAAGTACGGCAATTGCTAATATTTGGGCCAAACCCATTGTCGATATTTTAGTGGAAGCCCCTCGCGCCAGTCATGCAGCGATTAAAGAAATTTTGGAACAAAACGACTACATTTGCATGGCGCAACGGGAAAACCGGAGTGATTTTAATAAGGGATACCTGCCCCAAGGTTTTGCCGAACGAGTTTTTCACCTTCATTTGCGGGTGCCTGGAGATAATGATGAAATATATTTTCGGGATTACCTAAATAATCATCCCGAAATTGCCCACCAGTATGAAGAATTGAAATTGGCGCTTTGGAAGCCTTATGAACACGATCGTGATGGCTATACGGCTGCCAAGACCGAGTTTGTAAAGAAGTATACGCAGCTAGCTAGAAGGGACAAAGTTTAAGAAGTTATTTAGTTTGAGGTTAAAAATAGGAGGTCTATCAATGGAAGCAAGTCAGCCAGTCCAAGCCAAGTTAACCGAACTCAACATTCCGTTTGAAATTGTCAATCATCCGCCGGCAATGACCACCGCAGAAGCGGATAGTTATATTAAGGGGATTTCGGGAGTTCGCACGAAATCAATGTTTTTAACTAATCGCCGAAAATCCGCGTACTATTTATTAATTATGGATGACCAAAAGCATTTAGACATGCATAAGTTTGCGGAAATCGTGGATGAAAAACGTCTCCACCTTGCTTCGTCCGCCAGTTTAATGAAAAAAATGAAGTTGGCTCCGGGGATAGTTTCCCCGTTTGGTCTATTAAATAACGTTGAAAGGGGTGTCCAGGTTTACTTTGATAAGGACATTGTCGATGAGCAACGGATGAGTTTCCATCCCAATACCAACGAGCAGACCATCTTTTTAGCCACTACCGACTTGTTTAAGTTTATTGAAGCGGTTGGGTTTGTGTACCGGGTGGTGGAATTGTAGTAACGGCAAAGATAGTGGGATAAAAATTGGGCAGTTTTTGAGAATTAACAAAAATTGACCATTATGCCTGGATTTGGCACAATGGTCGATTTTGGGTTAAGCAGACAGAGCTGAATTTTAGCTCCATTAAACTCAACATAATAAAATGGATTTTCAAAAAATTTCCGTTTTTAAAACGGATTTTTTTAGTTTCCGCTTTATTTACCCGTTTATAAAGCAGCAGGTTTTTTCAACGCAGCAATCAATTTCTTGGCTACCGCTCGAACAGAAAATGGATTTTGTCCGGTAATTAAACGACTGTCTTGGATAGCATATTTTCGGTAAGCTAACTTTTGGCGAAAATGGGCGCCGTGATCTTCGGCCGCCTTTTTATTAAGGAAGGGAACTACGGATTTTTTTCCGGCAAGGATTTCCTCACTGGTCGTAAAGCCGGTAATGTTTTTCCCGTTAATCAAGTATTGACCATCTTCCTTAAGATTGAGTAACCCTGCAATTCCGTGACAAACGGAGCTGATGTAGCCATGGTGATGATAAATTGCCATGGCTATTTTCTGAAGTTCAGAATTATCTGGAAAGTCCCACATCACGCCGTGACCGCCGGTGTAATAAATTGCAGAATAATCGGCAGGGTTAACGTCTTGAGGGGCTAGGGATGCCGTCAACGCCCGTTTTTTAAAATCTGCCGACTCGTAGATTTTAAGAATTGCAGAGTCGGCATACTTCATGCTTCGCGGATCAAGCGGAACAAATCCACCTTGCGGGCTGACGTAATCCACTTCAATGCCTGCCTGCGTCACTTCATCAACAAATTCTGCAGCTTCTCCCAGCCAAAGTCCCGTAAGGTCAGTGGTTCCCTGGTAATGATCAACGTTGGTAAGTACTACTAAAACTTTCTGCATAATTAATCTCCTTCATTAATACAATCGTTGATGTGGGTCAGCAAATTTTGTAACTGCTCAATTTCTTTAATTTGGTGCGACAAATAATAATAATTCTTCGTGCCTACTCGCTGGTACTTAATTAAATGGGCCTCACGAAGGATTTTAAGGTGGTGCGAAACTGCGGGGCGGGAAAGCTTTGTCACCGAGGTTAATTCACTTGCGCGTAACCCCTGGCAGGCATTTTCGGCAAGTAAAGCCATAATAATGGCCTGTCGTTTTTCGTCGCCGATCGCAATTAAGAAGTCACTCAAATTAGAAAATTCGGTTTTGATTTGATTTAGGTTGTCCATTTGAAAGCTCCTAATGGTTCATATTTTTAAACCATTTAACCACGCCTAATGAACTAAGTCAAATAAAAGGTTTAAGTTGAAGGACTTGACGTCTTTAAAAAGACAAGGTAAGATACTGCAAAAAGTAATGGTTTAAAAAAATAAACCAATCGGGAGAGTTAAAATTTATGAAAAAACAAAACTTAGTAGCAGAAATTAACCAATATGGACAATCCGAAGTAAATCTTGTTGAACGCGCAATTCCTGAAGTTCAGAATAATGATGTTTTGGTTGAGGTAGTTGCCGCGAGTGTAAATCCGGTCGATTTAAAGATAATTGAAGGTAAATTGAAGTTAATTCTGAAGTACAAAATGCCGTTGAGAGTTGGTAGTGATTTTTCTGGGAAAGTGGTTAAAGTGGGTTCAAACGTTAAAAACTACCAAGTGGGGGATTACGTTTACGGTAGGGTGCAAAAGGACCGGATGGGGACTTTTACGAACTACCTAGTGGTCAATGAAGGTGATCTTGCCTTAAAACCGCAGAATTTAACTTTTGAAGAGGCGGCCAGCCTACCTTTAGTGGCGTTGACTAGCTACCAAGTGCTACATGAAGCAATGCAAATTAAGCCTGGCGACCGGGTTTTAATTCAAGCTGGTTCTGGCGGAATTGGCACAGTAGCAATTCAGTTGGCCAAACTAGCGGGTGCGGAAGTTGCGACTACTACCAGTACCAAAAACGTCGCGTTTGTTAAGGAGCTCGGCGCAGATCACGTGATTGATTATCGTAAGGAAAACTTTGCAGAAAAGTTAAGGGATTATGATTACGTTTTTGACACGTTGGGTGGCCAGAATTTGGAGAATGCTTTTAAGGTGGTTAAACCAGGCGGTAAAGTGGTCACAATTTCGGGAATTCCAGATGCTAAATTTGCCCGTAGTTACGGATTACCGCGTTGGAAGCAAGCGTTGTTTGCGATTGCTTCCCACAAAATAACTAAACTAGCGCGCCAAGCGAAGGCGGATTACAGTTTTTGGTTTATGCGCCCGGATGGCAAAATGTTAGCCCAAATCACCCAGTTAGTTGAAGAAAACAAATTGAAACCCATTATTGACTCAACTTTTACCTTTAAACAGACTCAGGCAGCTTTAGATTATTCTAGAAAAGGGCATGCACGGGGAAAAATTGTCATTGATATTAATCAGGATTTAAGCAAGGAAAAATAGTAATTAGGGCTAGAAGCGGCGGATGTAACACGATAATCGCGTTACATTTGGCGCTTTCTTTATTAATCTGGAAATAAAGGAGGACGTGATGGAATTTTCGAAGGTGTTGAAAAAACGTAGAAAAGAACTTCAAATTACTCAACAGGCTTTAGCGGACCGGTTATTTGTCACGCGACAGACGGTTTCGCGGTGGGAGAATGGATTAAGTTATCCCAACTTGGATGTTTTAGTAAAAATTAGCGAATGCCTGGAAATAACGCTAGACGAACTTTTGAAGGGAGGAGAATTAAAAAAGGTTCTAGTTAATCGAATAGTTTACTGTAACTCGATGACTAGGACCTGTTTAGCTTGAAGAGCTCAACTGCATAATGATTTATGGTAAATCAGTAGGGTGTCGAACCATTTCAGCACGGAATAAGGTGCTTGGTATGTAATATTTATTTTGGATTAATCGATCACCGTGTATATCGAATATATCTTCTGTGATTAGCATAAGCGGTGAGTCATTAATAAATTTACGGCGAAATGTGGATGGATGTCGTTCTGAAACCGCTAAAGTTAAAGTGGAACTAGAAGCTACATTATAAACATCATTTTCTAGAAATTTTACAATGCTTTTTGAATTGTTAAGATCAACAGTGAATTTTTCGATAGTTTCTGGCATAACGATTGCTAGATTATTGGCAACGTTATTTTCACCGCTCTTGTACCAAATGTTGAGGGTGAGGTAGGGGTGATTTTTTACACCAAATAATTGATCGGTGAAAGCACTAGAAGCATTTTTATGATAATAAGTTTCACGACTATCTATCGTAGTCGTTAAAGTAGTTAAAATAGGGGAAACAAAAGTTTCTAACTGTTGGTTGTTAAAAGAACTAGTGTTACTTATATAATGTCCTTTTCCATGAATACTAGTAATAAAGCCGTCTTCTTTAAGAAGAGATAATGCAGTTCTAAGAGTGACACGACTAACGTCAAACTCTTTAGTGAGGATCTCTTCAGAAGGAAGTTTTTCTCCGGAAACTAATTGACCTTGCTCAATCATTTTGAGTATTTTGTTATACACTTGAACATACTTTGCTGGTTGATGCATGTTTAGACGAAGCCTCCGTCCTTTAGATTTAGATGGGAATTAAAAATTAATCCGAATATTAATCATAAATATATGACCAATATTCGGATTAATTAGCTGCTCAATCCATCTATTATCTTAACATTTTCCTTTTAAGATTATAGGTGTAAATGAAGAAATATCCGTATTTTTCTCTTCCAAAAAGTTTGGTTTTATGGGAGAAGCAAAAGCCTAAACTATTTAGAATGTGTATCATGGGCAAATTACTATGGTTAGTTGATATCCATATATTATCTACACTGTTATGATAACCATTTTGAATGATATTTAGGAGTATCCGTTTTGCTATTCCCTGCCCCTTTACTGAAGAATGAACCATTAATCGATGTAAATGCCAATCCTTACCCTTTTGAGTAATACTAATTGCGGCGATATTATCGGGACCAAGTAAGTAAAGAGAATGATTTTCAATATCCTTATTTAGTATTGCAATATTTGGATAATGGTCATCCCATTGAGTAACATTTTCTGAACGCATTTGTTCTTTTGCATCTTGTAAAAGGCTAACTAGTATGGGCAAGTCCTTTATATATGCTGGTCGGAGTGTAGCTAGATTTTGCATGGGCATCTACCTAAAAAATTAGTAACGACATAATAAGCATCATGATTACTCCAAAAGCCATGGGAACCGATGTGCGTTTGACAATTTTTACTGGTGAAAGTTTTGTAGTCCCTGCAACTATTAAAATAACCGCTGCGACAGGAGAAATTGCTCGTAATAGATTTCCAGCTAATTGCATGGGAATTGATAAAGCAATGGGAGAAATACCTGCTGCTTTTGATAGAGGTAATAACAGAGGAATCATCGCATAAAGCAAGGCAGTTCCGCTTCCACTTAATAAAACAATGATTGCTGTAAAAACGACCATAATTACTGGCAAAATAATGCCTGAACTATTCATAGTTTGCATAGTTTTCTGAATTAAATCAATTATTCCTATTGAGGTTAATCCTTGCACAAATACTTGTGCAGAAACTAATAACGCTACAATACTCATTACTCCACCCATACCTTCAAAGAAGGCGCTAGTTTCTTTTAAAACAGTTTGAGGTTGTTTTTTATTAATTATTTCGACAAGCACAGCAATAACAAAACTAAGTAAACTAACTAGTTGAACGCTGATATTTAATGTAGTGTGAGCGAATATATTAGTGAAGAAGACGATTAACAGTAATACGATAGGTAGAAGAGGTAAGAGACCATAAACAAAGGCTTTAAAACCCTTATAATTTATTCTTGCCGCCTGGGTTACGTCTTGTTCTTTATTTTGAGAAAGTTCTGAGGAGTATGACAACTCTTCAGGGTGTTTTTTGTCTTGGTATTTTTGCCATAAATAGTGAACTATAGTAATCGCTAATAAAGTGGGGATAGATACTAAAGCATGTTTTTGAAAAACATAATTGGTTACAGACATGTGGAATTGGGATGCGATTGCGACATTGTCTGCACCCAAAGGCGTAGGCACAATAGTAGCTGAAGTCCCGATGATAGCTGCTGCGGTTAGTCGTGACATACCTGCAGAACGTAATACAGGATATAAGGTTGCAAGAAGTATAATTGCTAAGTTTGAAGCGCTGGGAATCACTAGTGAAAGTAAATTCCCAATAAGAAATACGATCGGAGCTAATAAGTAAATAGATTTAATTTTAGTGATAGGCTTGGTAAGCGCATGGACAGTAACTTGATTAGCGCCTATATGGTTCATGTAAGCACTATAACCACCTAAAATTAAGATAACAAACCCTGGACCCACTAAAGTTGCTGAAAATTGATCCACAATAGCTTGAAATGGATTTAATAAATTTGTTCCAGTGGATTGAGTGACTTTCAGCTCATTGCCTAATAATATAGCAATGTACATTAAAATCAGGCCTAGTGATAAAAGAATCATTTTAATATCATTTTTTTTAAGTAGCATATAAACTAAAATGCTAATAGCTATGATACCAATGACAGAAATTAATATTGCATGCATAAGCTCGCCTCCTATATTGTTTTAGCTACCATTTCGGTAAACCACTTTTCAAATTGCTCAGCATCGACTTCGGTTGCTACCTTTGCGTTTGATTCTTTACCAAGATATCCTTTAAGGTCAATTAATGAAGCACCACCCGTTAGAGTCCCTTGGGTTTCTATAGAAACGTAAGTAGGTTCTATTTCAAACATTTCTGGCTTCAATATCAATCCTAAAGCGAGAACATCGTACATATTCAAGCCCTTACTAAAACTGCCCCCACGGTAATGAGCAAAAAGTGAATAAAACATTTCGCCAATTTTTCCAAGACTTTTGATTTTTTCAGAAGTATTAGGCATTATTTTGGCTTGACGGCCTATTTCCATAGGTGCCATACGAATTGAGATATTGCTATTAAAAACTATTTTTGCAGCTTCAGGATCAACACCAAAATTGAATTCTGATAAAACACCAAAGTTGCCTCTGCCTAGTGCACCGCCCATCAATACAATTTCATGAATACGTTCTTTATCTTGAGGATAAAGATGAAGATAAAGAGCAATATCAGTTAAGGGACCGATTCCTACTAAAGTCACGGGAGTAGAACTAGTTAAAACAGTTTCATGCATTGCTTGTACTGCAGTTTTTGTTACAACGGGTGTAATAGTAGGATTTGGAAAATTAAAGCCATCCATACCGGACTCTCCATGAACGTTGCTAGCATCTTTACTTACTCGAAGAAGCGGGGATGAGCTTCCGGGAACTACAGGAACCTCTTTTTCTAAAAAAGTTAGTAATCTTTGGACATTATAGGTTGTTTTTTTTAGGTCCACATTACCTGCGATGGGGCAGATTAGTTTAACATCTATATCATCACTAAAAAGTGCTAGAGAGATTGCGACGGCGTCATCGATACCAGGATCGGTACTAATGATAACTGGGCGTGTTGGTAAGCTATTTATTGCCATAATTTTGAATACTCCTTGAAATGGAATTTATGAAAACGTTTTCGGAATTATTATACAACGTTGTATTATTAAATACAACGTTGTATTTAATATAGTTGATAGAAATTCTACAAAATCAAGGTCACACGAAACTATTTTGATGAGTTCCAAGCTAATTAAACTAATTCAGATTTACTAAATTGTTAAAATAGTGTTTTTATTGAATTTCCACATAAAATAAAAAACCAATTCGTCGTCAAACGAAATGGTTTCTTTGATAACCCTCATGCATAAATGCTAAATAGAAGGTTTTAAAAGTTTATTTTTTAATACTTCTTATCTAAGTTAATCTCCTGAACGCTCTTAATTGCGGACATGTCGAAACCTGCCATATCCTCGACGAAGTCCTTGCTGTCCATATATTCTTTATTCTGTGCGCTGAGATCCCTGGTAGAAGAAACCAAGGCGAAAATTCGGCATTCCCCATCGGTGCCGACTTCTTTATATACATTGTGAACGGTGATGCCGTGTTTAGGAAGGCTCACCAGATGTCTCTTCCAATGCTTATCTAAATAAATATCTGCGTTTTTATTGTTGTTAATTGTGTAAATTCTAAGCTGAAACAGCGTATCCTCTCTTTCATGAAGTGGAGTTATTATATGCTTTAAAAATTTTTGCTTCAAAGGGAAATACCAAAATTTAGCTAACTATTTTTATGAAGTATTTGATCGTTTTTGATATCTACATAGTAATTAATAAAAATACCCTTAAGGAGGCTCGTCGTCTTCATTATCCTATTAGAACATGCCCATTTATTGTGGGAAGTTAAGCGCACTAAACGTTTAGGGTATAATGGTAAATGCTAACAAAAGACGAAAGGACAATCTTAAAGAACGATGAATGATTTAGTTACTAAAAAAGTATCATTAATTGAGCTCTTTTATGACTTGGTTTTTGTATACATGATATCGCAAGCCACAGGTCTAATTCATCATTTACATAATGGAGTAATTGGATTAAGCACTTTTTCTATTTTTGCTTTAGTGGTAATTTTATTTATCAATTCTTGGATGATTCAAACTGTCTTTATCAACCGTTATGGCAACGATTCTTGGTCAAATAAATTATTTATTTTTATTAATATGGCCGTGGTTTTGTATATGTCAAACTCTTTTTCAAGTACGTTTAATCATCAACTGACACCTTTTTTTGGCGCAGCTGCGTTGTTGTCTTTGACCCAAACCATGCAATACGTAATTGTGTATTTAAAAACGACTCAGAATGCAGATAAACAAATTACCTTAGCCTTCAGCGGAATCTTAGCTACGAGGACCTTAGCGTTAACCATCGGGGCTGCTGTTCAAAACCAACTAGGACTACTAGCCGCGTTACTGGGAATCATGATTAGTTGGATTGCACCAAGCTTTACTGGTAAATTAACCGTACGCCGACCAATTATTTTTTCGCACTTACTTGAACGGGCCACGGCTTTAATTATTATTATGTTCGGAGAAATGATTGTAGGAATAGCAGAATATTTCACCCAACGGACGGTTTCGCCTTATTCACTCTTATTATTTGTGCTAGTGGCACTACTTTTCATGACATATGCTACAGAATTTAGCGATCTAATTGAAGAAAAGCAAGGTAGGGAAACGGGGAATCGATTAATTTACCTACATTACTTCATTTTATTTGGGTTAAGTTTAATTACGGTGGCAATTAAGTTTATCCATAGCACTAATGCTAACCTAATTTTTAGCGTTGGATGCCTATATACGGGATTATTGCTGTTTTACGTTGGAATCCTCCTAGGCGGTATTTACAACGAAGTAAGCTTTAAGATTGGAAGTAGACGGGTGTGCTGGATAATAGGCTTTATCTTGCTAGGTTGGGGAGGCACATTGCAGTTGAAAAATGCTACCGAAATAATATTCATTACTGTAGTGGTTGCTCTATTAAATCTACTGATATTAGCTAGGATTGGGCAGAATGGTACTTCTAGGCAAAAAATACAATAAATTTAAAACCTCAGAAATTATAGCCATGACTTAATTTCTGAGGTTTTGTTTATCTGCAGTTGCCGACAAATTTTGAACATCTACAATCTTATCTTTTAGATGGTCAATGGATTGTTGAAGTGTGCGTAATTGCTTTTCGGACTTGGATAACTGTCTTTTTAAGATGGCTAGACGGCTGGGGATAGTTTCGTTTCCCCTTTGGTAAAGTTGAATAAAGTTTTTAATTTCAGTAATGGTCATTCCACAATTTTTAGTGCAAATAATGAAATCCAGTCTTTCTAAATCTTTTTTGGTAAATTCTCGAACGCCATTAACGCGATTAATTGGGCCGAGTAGTCCCTCGCTTTCGTAATAACGCAGGGTGGAAGTAGAAACGTTAAACATTTTAGCAACTTCATTAATTTTCATGGAAAATCCTCCTTGACTTAAAGTGTACTTTAAGCAGTAGAATTGTCAACAATCGCAGAGGGATGGTGTCTAGCGAAGTTATTAAAGGAGGCATTTCAATGGTCGATGTATATGCGCATGTTTTAACGCCTAACTACCTTGCTGAGATATTAAAAATTGCGCCAAATGCTTTAAAAAATAACGAATGGATGCAAAATCCATTATTAACGGATATTAAAAAGCGAGTAAAGACAATGACAGAAGACCAGCAAGAAATCATTTCAATGGTTAACCTGAATCCTGAAGATTGGGTTGCCCCCAATTTAGCGGCTTCCCTGTGTCAATCTGCCAATGCCGAACTTATAGAAAGGGTTGAAGCGCAACCGAAGCACTTTGTGGGCGCCGTAGCGATGTTACCAATGAATAACATTCCTGCAGCGTTATCAATAATTGATCACCAGGTGGCTAACAATAAAGCGTTGGTGGGCGTGCAACTGTTTACTAGAGCGATGAAAAAGCCCATCACAGATCCAAAATATGAGCCGATTTTTGAAAAAATGGCGGGCTTAGGAAAGCCAATTTGGTTGCATCCCGTTTTTGATGAACGCAAATCGGATAATAACCTAACTTTTAGCTGGGAATATGAACAAACAATTGCTATGAATAATATAGTGAATAACGGTTACTTTGAGAAATATCCTAATTTAAAAATAATCGTTCACCATGCCGGAGCAATGATGCCATATTTTGCGCAGCGGATTTATTACATTCAAGGAAAGCATAACTATGAAGATTTCAAAAAATTTTATGTAGATACAGCCCTATTGGGTAATCCAAAGGCCTTAGAGATGGCTGTAGAGTTCTTTGGGGAACTGCATGTATTATTTGGTACAGATACCCCTCTTGGAGTCAAACCGGATGGTCCTACCCAAATTATTAAAAAAGCAATCCAGACAAGCAGTTTAACTAAACAACAAAAAAGAAAAATCTTCGTTGAAAACTGGCAAGATTTAATAATTAACAAACTGAAAGGATGAGTTCAATGAATAAAGATATGCAATATACAACGTTGGGAAAGACTGATATAGCAGTTTCAAAGATGTGTGTAGGCGCAATGAGTTTTGGCAAACCAGGGAGTATGCACGATTGGACACTCGATTATTCAGACAGTGAAAAAGTGATCCGCCACGCCCTTGGTTTGGGGGTCAATTTCTTTGATACGGCAAACTCTTATTCTGAAGGAACTAGCGAAGAATACCTGGGACGCGCGCTTAAAGAGAATAAAATTCCTCGTGATCAAGTAGTTTTAGCTTCTAAAGTTTATTTCAATCCGGGACGATTATCTAAAGCGGCGATTCACCGAGAAATTGAGGGCTCTTTACGACGCTTGAACACGGATTACTTAGATTTATATATTATTCATCGATTTGATTATGAAACACCAATTGAAGAAACAATGGAAGCTTTAAATGATTTAGTAAAGGCTGGTAAAGTACGTGCGATTGGTGCTTCAGCAATGTATGGCTATCAATTTTATAATATGCAGCAAATTGCCAAGGAACACGGCTGGGCGCAATTTCAAACTATGGAGAACCACTACAACCTGCTTTACCGGGAAGATGAACGTGAATTAATTCCAATTTGTAATCAAATGCAAGTGTCATTAATGCCATACAGCCCGCTAGCAGCGGGACATTTAAGTCATAAGGCTTGGCAGGCGAACACTTTACGTAGTCAAACCGACCGAGTAGCACGTGGAAAATACGATGATTCCCGTTTGGAAGACCAAGAAATTGTTGACCGAGTATCCGAATTAGCTGAAAAGTATGGTGTTTCGATGAGTCAAATAGCCTTGGCTTGGCAATGGAAAAAAGGCGTGGCTGCACCAATTATTGGCTCAACTAAGATGAATCATCTTGATGAAGCAGCAGCTGCGTTATCGATTAACTTATCAGCAGAGGATGTTAATTACTTAGAAGAATTATATGTACCACATAAGATAATTGGGGCGCTTGACGAAAATCCAGCTGAAGGAACCGTCCTAATTGACGAGAAAAAATAATGATTTTGTTAGGAGAGTGTACACATGCTAAGCGAACATGAAAAATTATTAGCGGGAAAAGACTATGATTACCGGGATCCCGAAATTCAAACAATGATCCAGAATGCCCAGAATGTGACGAAAGAAATTAATCAGACTCAGGATTTTAGTAAAAGAATGGCATTGTTTAAGAAACTATTTGCAGACGTGGGCGAAAATGTAACCATAATGAGTCCTTTTCGAGTTACGTACGGAAAACATATGCGACTGGGAAATGATGTATTAATAAACGCTAATGCCAATTTTTTGGATGCTAATTTGGTCACCATTGGTGATCGGGTGTTAATTGGACCGGACGTTAAGTTTTATTGTGGTGAGCATTCGATTGATGCAAGCAAACGTTTTGGAAAGCGCTCAGATGGGAGTTCCTACGTTATTTCCACTACCAGACCTATTGAGGTTGGAAATGATGTGTGGATTGGAGGAAACGTCACTATTCTTCCTGGGGTAAAAATTGGCAACAATACAATTATTGCGGCCGGAGCCGTAGTCAATAAGGACGTCCCTGATAATGCTATCTTTGGCGGAGTGCCAGCAAAGAAGATCAAAGATTTGCCAGTACTTGATCGCTAGTGATTTAGAAATCTAAAACTCTATAAATAAAATAGAGATATAGTCCAAAAAAATTTGAGCACAAAAAAACCAGCACTCATTTAATTGCTGTTTTTTTGTTAAAGAGAAAAATGTAGACAACAAAAAAATCAGCAACCACGGCCTGACGCAGCGTGATTACTGATTAGTGTGTCTATGTAATGGGTGGTCAGGGGATCGAACCCTGGACCCACGGATTAAGAGTCCGTTGCTCTGCCAGCTGAGCTAACCACCCATGTGATTGATGTCCTCATCAACTCGACTTAAATATAGTAGCATGAAAAAAAAATCATGACAACACTTTTTTGAATTTTTTTCAAAAAAAGTTAAAAAAAGTGAAATTTTAGCTAATAAGGGGCTGCGAGAGCGTTACCATTCAAATTTGAGCGCATGTGGTATAATTGACAGAAACGAATGGGATAGACCTTTGCCTAAAAAAATGGCAAAAAAATCCGCAACTTTTTTTGAATTTGTATTTATATGGACAAAATCGGATTAGTAAATTTGGTTGACGGTAGCTTAATGTGAAATTGAAGCACTAAGCCGGTGACCAAACGTTTGAAAATTAATTAAGTGTCTGTCCCAACTTCTTACAACTAATGGCAGATATATCTTCTGAGGAGGGCAAACATGCCAAAAATTTTAGTAGTAGATGATGAAAAACCAATTTCCGACATCGTCAAGTTTAATTTAGATAAGGAAGGTTACGATGTGGTAACTGCTTATGACGGCGAAGAAGCGCTAGAAAAAGTAGAATCCGAGGAACCGGACCTAATCCTATTAGACTTAATGTTGCCAAAAATTGATGGGTTAGAAGTTGCTCGCCAAGTGCGGGCCAAGCATAACATCCCAATCATTATGGTAACCGCTAAGGATTCGGAATTGGATAAGGTTGTTGGATTGGAACTTGGTGCGGATGACTACGTTACCAAGCCGTTCTCCAATCGGGAACTGGTAGCGCGGGTAAAAGCTAACTTGCGTCGGCAGGATCAATTCCAACAAAGCAATGAAGAAGTAAAAAATAACATTAAGATTGGCCCACTAGTAATTAATTCGGATTCGTATTCGGTAACTCGGGACGGTGCGCAATTAGATTTGACGCACCGGGAATTTGAATTGTTACATTACTTGGCACAACATACGGACCAAGTGATGACCCGGGAACATCTCTTACAAACGGTGTGGGGCTACGATTACTTTGGCGACGTGCGGACGGTCGACGTAACGGTGCGGCGGTTGCGCGAAAAAATTGAGGAAACGCCAAGTAATCCGCAAATTTTGGTAACGCGCCGGGGAGTAGGATATTATTTGAGGAATCCGGAAACGGACTAGAGAGTGGAAGCCCTCGGTTAGCTTTTGAGGATTAACAGAATTCTAGCATTAATCGTGTTTTTGGCGATTGATGCTAGAATTTGGTTAACCGGAAAGAGCTGAGGGCTGGAGCTCATTTCAGCCACGCAGCAGTAGAATTTGGTTAACCGCAAGAAATCGGGCTGCGAAACTCATTTCAACTAATTAATAGAAAAATATCGGTCGCTGCGCCATCGCAATGGAGGTGGAAGTAGCGCCCGTTTAACTATGGAATGGGTTATGATGCCTGCCTAACTCAGCGAACGGCTTAAACGCCAACTCAACGGTTGCAAAAGCGCATCACGATTAATAACCTTTGACCAGTAGTACTTAGTTACCGGAGTTCGGTAAGAATCCCCATGGCTAAGCAGGCTGGCCTATTTGAGGCACGCAATTGCCGATTTGTTTCCTTAACTAATCAATTAGTTAGAACTCGGGGAGTTTAAATGAATAAGCGAACAAATTTTTTTAGATCAATCAATTTTAAAATAGCTCTAGTGTTTGCAATGTTGCTGGTGGTAACGTTGGAAGTCGTTGGAGTTATTTTTGTGCGTCAATTGGAGACGCAAAACTTAAGCCAGTTCAAGTCGCAAGTCCAACTCCAACCGTACGTGGAAAATGAAATTAGCGCGCAACTTGAGCGCAGCAACACGAAAAAGGCGAACGACCAAATTGCGGACATTATTGGCAATATTAATAACCAAAACATCACGGAAATTCGAGTAATTGATGCTAAGGGAGTTATTCGCGGGACTAGTAATAATGCCGATCGAAGCATGGTCGGACAAAAAACTACCGACCGGAACGTCAAGGACGTTATTTATAACACCCGCAGTTACCAACAAATTTCTTATAATAAAACGAATAACACGCGTTACTTTATTTCGGTGGTTCCCCTCATTAACACGTCGGGAGCTACCAATAATTTGACGGGTGTTGTTTACATTCGGGCCAACTTAGAGTCGGTTTACCAAAACGTGAATAACATTACGCTTATTTTCGTGGTGGCGGCCCTAATTGCGATTACGATTGGTCTTTTCCTTGCGGTCTTAATTGCGCGGGCGATTACGCGACCAATTGAAGAAATGCGGCAACGGACCATGCAAATTGCCCGGGGAGATTACTCCGGACAAGTCCAGATTTACGGTGACGATGAGCTTGGCCAACTTGCCGCGGCCGTTAACGACTTGTCGGTTCGGGTTGAAGAATCGCAAGAACTGACCGAATCAGAACGACGGCGGTTAGACTCGGTCTTGGGTTACATGACCGACGGGGTGCTGGCGACGGATCGCCGGGGTCGAATTACGATCGTCAACGAAATGGCAACGGACTTTTTGAATTTGGAAAACGACCAAATTGTGGGCAAGTCAATTTTAGACATTTTAGACTTACGCGGTTCGGTAACGCTGCGTGATTTATTGGAAAATCAAGATCCCGAAGTGTTAGATTTGTCTACCGATGAACAGGATTTGATTTTGCACGCCTCCTTTGCCCTGATTCAACGGGAATCCGGGTTTATTAGCGGGTTAGTTTGCGTGCTTCATGACGTTACTGAACAACAAAAAATTGACCAAGACCGGAAACGCTTCGTATCTAACGTTTCGCATGAGTTACGGACGCCGCTGACCAGCATGAAGAGCTACATTGAAGCACTTGTCGATGGGGCTTGGAAGGATCCGAACGTTGCGCCAAACTTCTTGAAAGTTACCCAAGAAGAAACCGATCGGATGATGCGGATGATTAATGATCTGCTAAATCTGTCCCGAATGGACTTGGGGACGGCGCGGTTAGATAAAGAATACGTTAATTTAAACGAGCTATTTAACCACATTCTGGATCGTTTTGATATGATTTTGAAGAATGGGGAAAAATCGGAGAAAAATTACACCATTAAACGGGATTTCACCCGGCGCGATATCTGGGTTGAAGTGGATACGGATAAAATTCAACAAGTGTTGGATAATATTATGAATAACGCCATCAAATATTCTCCGGATGGCGGGGTAATCACTTGTCGGCTGGTTGAGACCCATAACCACGTGATCATGAGCATTACTGACCAAGGACTTGGAATTCCCAAAGAAGCGATTAGTCACGTCTTTGACCGATTTTATCGAGTGGATAAAGCGCGGTCTAGAGCACAAGGCGGTACTGGGCTAGGGCTAGCAATTTCCAAGGAAGTGGTCCAAATGCACGGTGGCCGGATTTGGGTAGAAAGTCGCGAAGGCGAAGGTTCGACCTTCTACATTTCGCTACCGTACGAACCGTTTGAGGAAGGGGATGCTTGGGAATAATGAAGGATACGAAAACCCGGCGCATTATTCGCCACGCGCTTTTAGCAATTTTAGCGATTATGAGCATTAGCCTTTCGTGGTTAATTTGGACGAATCCGGCGCGTTACGGCGGCTCACGCCATATTGCAAACGAAAAAGTTCAGTCTAACCAAGTTAAACGGGACATGAGCGACGTAATTTTACCTACTCAAATTATTTACACTAACCATGATAAACAACAATTAATTAATAATTCTAAGAAAAATTTACCAAAAATGATCGTGGCCGAGGTTAGTAAATGGCGTTTGGAAAGCTCCACGCGAGTATCACGCGGCAATAAGGAACGGTTTATGGATTACGCCACCATGGATCGTAGCGTAATGCTGAAATATCCTAGCAACATTACCACGCAAATTTTTAATGGAGTTTACGATCAGAAGTTAAATTCCAATTACGAAATTAGCCAAGTGGTGATTAATCTAGATAAACGAAACGAGTTTTTCTTACTTAATGATAAAACTTACGACGTTTATCAAATTAAAGTCAGCAGGCAGAACTTAAAGAATTTACGACAACTAGTGCAGGGAAATGACCAAGTTTATGCAGTTAAAGAAACGGTCATGAATCATCGGCTGATCAACGATTACTATAAGGCTCCGGCGGTACCATACAACAGCTTTTTGATTAACGAGGAAAGCAGCAGCGTATTTACGGCCAACTTGTTGACCAACACGGATGCGGATTCAATTGATACCAAAAAGACCAAGGATGGGGTGGTGTACGTAACTAACGACAACACGAAACGCCTTCTTGTCCGTAATAATGGTCAGGTAACTTTTAATAATGCGAGCGGTAATGGCGGCGGAGATGGCCTGAATAATAATATCGAGAAGAGCTTCTTGCAGATGAAACAACTGGGAGTGCAAGCTGATACCAACGTGCGCTACTTTGATTTCCAATTAGCTAAACGGCAGGCGGAATTCCGCGATTACGTCGCCGGATTCCCGATTTTCAATGAGGATGGTTTAGGCACGATTAAGGTTGCCCGGCAATCCAACGAACTGACAACGTCTTTTTCAATTTACAACTTACAGGTGCCAGTTCCTTCTAAAGGAGGTACCAAACAGCTGCCTACGACTGAAGAAGTACTAAATCAGCTTAGTTACCAAGGAATTAACCCTAAAGATATCAAAGACATTGAAATTGGATATCAATGGGCGGGTAAAGTAGCGGCCAACACGACGGTAGAATTAGAACCAACGTGGTACGTTAATTATCGTGGTGAATGGACGGCCTACCAAAATTTGGCTAGCTAAGGAGGAACGAAATGGATTTTAGGAGAATTGAAGTAATCTTCATCGTGGTTTTTGCCATCTTAAACGCCTATTTATTCGGTTCCTACTGGCAATACCAAATGGAATCGGGCACGGTCACGTCGTCAAATACTAGCGCGAGCACGTCCATTTTAAAGGAGATGCGTAACGACCAGATCACGTATATGCCACTTTCTAACAAGAAAAAGGAAGGGTATTACGCCCAAAGCAAAGTGGATACTTCCCTCAAGGGTGGCATTAAGCACCTTACTGGGCAAAATGCACGCGTGGTTGATAATAAGTTGTATAGCACGATCACCGATCCATTTACCATCGATCCCAAAGATCCCCAGAAGGCTTTAGACCGCTTTTTAAAGGATCGGGAAAACGTAATTGCTGGCACGCAGTATCAGTACAATGCGAACTTAAGCAGCGATACGCAAGTGGTTTATACCCAGATGATTGACCAGCGTCCGGTATATTCTAAGGACGGCCAACTTATTTTTTACGTAAATACCAGTAATCAAGTTACCGGCTACGTGCAAGGTCATTTGGTAGCTAAAAAACAGCTTCGTGAAGAAAGCGAATTGATTAGTCAATCGCGGGCGGTCACCCTGCTGTACCAATACAACGAAATTCCCAATAACTCCAAAATTGAGTGGGCTAATTTGGGATACACGAGGTTGCTAAGCACTGATGAGGGTGCAGTCTACGTGCCTACTTGGGTAATTGGAATCAAAAACAAAAATAGTGCTAATATTGAGGTTAAACGAATTAATGCCTTTTCGGGAGTGTTGATCAAAAAAGACGGTCAAACCCCAGTAAAGAAGGCTAAAACCACGGATAAAGCAGCTGCTACGGATCCGAACGGCACGAGTGCTGAATCTGCAGAGGACGGTACTGCGTCAACAAATAGTTCGAACGCATAAATTATTGTTAATGGATTAAATTTTAAGTAGGAAGGTCAAAAGATGAGCGAAGAGGGTTTGAAAGTTAGCGTGCTTTCCAGTGGAAGCACCGGAAACGTTACCTACATTGAGACACCCGAACATAAGGTGCTGGTAGATGCAGGATTGAGCGGCAAAAAAATTGCCGGGTTAATGGAAAGTGTCGGTCGGGATATTCATGAGGTGGACTCCTTATTTGTCACCCACGAACATTCTGATCACATTCAAAGTGTCGGAGTGTTAGCTCGAAAGTACGGGATCAACGTTTACGCAAACCGGGGTACTTGGGATGCCATTAAAAATAAGGTCGGTAAAATTCCTACCGAACAAAAGTACATTTTTGATCCCAATACGACTAAGTCTTTGGATGACTTGGATATTGAAAGTTTTGCGGTGTCACATGACGCTGCCGAACCGCAATTTTACGAATTTCATCACGCGGGAAAATCGTTCGTAATATTAACGGATACGGGATACGTGTCAGACCGGGTTGCGGGCACAATTCGCAATGCCGATGGCTACCTGTTTGAAGTAAATCACGATACGGAAATGTTGCGGATGGGCGGCTACCCGTGGCCGCTTAAACAGCGAATCATGGGCGATCACGGTCATTTATCAAATGAAGACGGGGCCAACGCGCTCATGGACGTGATTGGCAACCGTACTAAGAAAATTTACTTAGGTCACTTGAGTTTGCATAACAACATGAAGGAATTGGCCCATCTAACGGTGAGTTCCATGATGCAAAACCATGATTTAGCGGTTGGCCATGATTTTGAAATTCTAGATACGGACCATGAAAAAGCGGACCCGCTGGCTTTAATCTAATTTTTAACCTTTTAGGAAATTTACCGAGTAAATTCATACAAATAACATAAATTACAGGCTATAATAGGCCGTAACGGGAATATTGTATGAGGAGGGAGCGGGAATCCGCGACGTGTTATGAAAAATAATAAAATTATTATCACGGCTGCCATTGCAGGTTTGCTTGGCGGTGGGGTTGCCTATGGTGGGGCGAGTTTTGTACAAAATCGAATGGAAGCCACCACTACGGCAGTTCCAACTGGTTCAAATAAATCAGGGGAAACCCAGACAAGCAACGTGAAGGTTAACGTTAGCAGTCAATCTTCAAAAGCATTTTCTACGGTAAAGGATTCCGTAGTTTCCGTAATTAATTTGCAAAAAGAAAATACGGGCGACACCGACAATATTTTAAATTCAATTTTTGGGGACAGTGAGTCCTCGTCAAGCAAGTCTTCTTCTGATAAGCTTCAAACGGCTTCGGAAGGGTCCGGGGTAATTTATAAGAAGAGCGGCGACACCGCGTACATCGTTACGAATAACCACGTGGTCAGCGGCTCAAATTCGCTTGAAGTTATCATGAGCAATGGAAAGAAGCTACCAGCTAAAATTGTGGGAACCGATAGCGTAACCGACCTAGCAGTCCTCAAGATTAACTCTGCTCCGGTAACCACCGTGGCAAGTTTTGGCGATTCTGACAACATCAAAGTTGGAGAGACAGCGTTGGCAATTGGTTCACCACTAGGTTCGGAATACGCAACTTCCTTGACGCAAGGAATTATTTCGGCGAAGAAGCGGACCATTGAAACGTCAAATAGCAACGGCCAAGGTACTGGCGAAGCGACGGTTATTCAAACAGACGCCGCAATTAACGCTGGTAACTCTGGTGGTCCGTTAATTAACTTGGCGGGTCAAGTCATTGGAATTAATTCGATGAAGCTTTCTTCAAGCGGTAGCTCGACTTCGGTAGAGGGGATGGGCTTCGCCATTCCATCTAATGAAGTGGTTTCTGTAATCGACGAATTAGTGAAGAACGGTAAAATTAACCGTCCGGCGCTAGGAGTAACGTTGGTAGATTTAACGGCAATCTCTTCAGATCAACAAAAATCAATCTTGAAATTGCCTAGCAGCGTAACGGGCGGATCGGTAATCATGTCGGTAGATTCAGGTCCGGCAAAGACTGCGGGCTTGAAGAAGTACGACGTGGTGACGAAAGTTGATGGAAAATCAATCAAGGACACGGCCGAACTTCGCGAAGCACTATACAAGCATAAGGTTGGCGATACCGTTAAGATCGGTTACTACCATAGCGGAAAATACAAGACTACGGACGTTAAATTAACTAAAACAGCAAGTACTAATTAGATAAAATTGCTGGACGGAGAATGAAACAAAAGTCGGGTAATTTGTGAATATTAACTAAAAATCGACTATTATGCCTGAGCTGGGTATAATAGTCGATTTTGGTTTAAGCGGAACCAATTGACTTAAAGCCAGTACGCCCAAATATTAGTTTTTTCAGCCCCTTTTTTGTAGCCAAACCATCCCAACCAGGCTTGAAAGTTAACAAATCTAGATCCAGCGGATGAAACGTAAACGGCGTTCAATGGTAAAATTGGATTAGTAATCGAGCAGGAGGAGAATTTATGAAAAAGATTAAAGTAATGAGTATTTTTGGGACTCGTCCAGAAGCGATTAAAATGGCTCCCGTAGTTAAAGCGATGGCACACGATGAGCGGTTCGCTCCGATTACGGTAGTCACTGGTCAACATCGGGAAATGCTCGATCAAGTCTTGCAGATTTTTAAAATTAAGCCAGATTATGATTTGAACATTATGCAAAAGGACCAGACTTTAAGCAGCATCACTAGCAAGGTTCTTTTGGGGATGGATAAAATTTTGCAGGAGGATCGTCCTGATTTGATTTTGGTGCACGGAGACACCACGACCACATTTTCTGCGGGGCTAAGTGCTTTTTATCACCAAATTCCGGTAGGTCATGTAGAAGCGGGATTGAGAACTTGGAATAAGTACTCGCCATTTCCTGAAGAATTAAACCGCCAGATGACGGACGTGTTGACGGACCTTTACTTCGCGCCAACCACGACTAGTCGGGATAATCTACTCCAAGAAAATCACCCCGAAAAGCAAATTTTTGTTACCGGAAATACCGCGATTGACGCTCTTAAGGACACCGTCAGTGAAGATTACCATAACGAAATTTTAGAAGAAATCGGTAAAGATCATCGAATTATCTTGGTTACCATGCACCGTCGTGAAAACCAAGGGACGCCGATGCAACGAGTTTTCAAAGCAATTCGGCAGGTAGTGGATGAAACTCCCGACGTAGAGGTTATTTTTCCAGTTCATCTGAACCCCAAAGTACAACAGATGGCGGAGGCCGAATTGGGCAATGATCCCCGGATTAAATTGGTTGCGCCATTGGATGTCCTTGATTTTCATAACATTGCGGCTCGCAGTTATTTAATCATGACGGACTCGGGTGGTGTTCAAGAAGAAGCTCCTTCACTAGGTAAACCGGTCCTAGTACTACGGGACACGACGGAGCGGCCAGAAGGGGTTGCGGCCGGAACGTTGAAACTAGTGGGAACCGACCCGCAAGCAGTTAAGAAGCAAATGAACGTCCTCTTGAATGATCCGGCAAAATATGCAGAAATGGCCCAAGCCCAAAATCCGTACGGAGACGGTCACGCAGCAGCTCGGATTTTAGATGCAATTGCCAAAACAATTAAATAATCCTTTTTAGTCAGTAGCAATTCCATGAGAACGCCTTTTGACAAGCGGTTAAGTTAGCTATTATAAAACCGAAATGCCGATTCTTTGACAGACAAGGATTCTAAAATTAAATAGAAAATTCCAATTAATCGTGGTGAAACAACGAGATTGCTTATTATGGAAAGCCCCTCCGGATAAAAAGGAGCGGGCTTTTTTGTAATGGACAGGGTATCGGTCAATTTTCAGTTAATGCTCGTAAACTATCCAACTTTTGTCCCACTCGCTTAAGAATAAAGTAAACGTGCGTATACCAATTTACTCAAAAAAGCCTTTAATAATATTTAATCGCCAGAAAAAGGTAGCGCTTTCATAATGGTTGTGTTAACATAACCGTGTAAGAAAGTCAGCTAATTTTCACGTGAATTTGGACTACATAACTTTCTTGGTTGAGCTAGGATACAGGTTAGATTTTCAAATTAATAGTAGTGGTTGCACAAAAATGTTCACGCGAACATTTTTGGGAGACAACTAATTACGGAGGTAAAAAATATGGCGGACAGTGTACATTCAAACGCGCCGGATCACGAGGTTTTACTCAACGACTCCACCAAGCGAATCCCTAAATCACAACAAATTGCTTATGGATTTGGTGACATGGGGAATGGCTTCATGTTTGACCTTGGGCAAGCTTATTTAACCAAGTTTTGGATCGACGGGACCGGAATTGCTGCCGGAGTCGTCGGGGCAATTTTTGCGTTTACTAAGATTTTTGACGCGGTGATGGATCCCATCGTGGGTGCGGCAATTGATAACCGTAAGCGTGGTAAGCACGGTAAATTCCGGCCGATCATGATGGGGTCGGCAGTAATTTTAGCAATTATGACGGTGGTCACCTTTACCATGCCAAGCGGGTTAACCATGACGCAAAAGATCACCTACGCTTTAGTAACGTACATGATTTGGGGTGTCTTTTACTCCTTAACCAACGACCCCTATGGATCGCTAGCTTCGGTAATGAGCCGGAACTTGGAGGACCGGAGTTTCATGTCCACCACCCGGCAAATTGGTTCGGTAGCGGCCCAATTAATTGCCGGGGTGGCTTTTATCCCATTAATGCAATTGACTAGCGGTGGGCACCCGCTACACGGCTATACCATTTCCGCGGCCATCTTTGGCGTAATGGGGGTACTAGGTTTCTTAGTATGCTTCCTGGGCACGCGCGAAAACCTACATATCAAACGCGACGAGGATGCCAAAAAGGAAGGCATGAAGGACTACTTTAAAGTGGTTTTCACTAACGGACCGTTGGGCGCGTTAGTTTTAATGACGCTGTTTACGATTTCGGCAATGAACACTAATAACCAAATGATGGTCTTTTACGCACAGTGCAACCTGGGCAACATCGGTTTGCAACCGGTAATTAACTTCATCATGATGGGCAGTTCGGTTGCCGGGGTCTTCATGGTTCCGTACTTAACCAAACATTTCGGGCAAAAGAAAACTGCCATCGTGAGCTTATTTATCGGGGCGGTGGCTAACGCAATCAACTTCTTCTTGCCGACAAATTTGTACACCTTCATCTTGTTCGTGACGATTGGTTACGTAGCGTTAGCAATCCCGAACGGAATTACTTGGGCAATGGTTTCTAACGTTATTGATTATGGTGAATGGCATACCGGCACACGTAAAGAGGGAATCACGTACGCCGCGTTTAACTTCTCGCGGAAAATCGCCCAATCAATTGCGGCGTTAGTTTCTTCGGGATTGTTGGCAATTACGGGTTACGTGGCTAACCACACGCAAACTGGTTCTGCGCTCAACGGAATTAAGATTGCGATGACTTTATACCCGGCAATTTGTTTGGCACTGGCTGGTGTGATTTTACTGTTCTTGTTTAAGTTGGATGACGATAAGTTTAACCGGATTTCTAATGACCTAGACCATGGCCGTTGGGAAAAGGGCACTTTGTAATTTAAGAAAGAGGTAATTGGAATGGCTTTAGAAAATTTACTATTGGATGTTAAAAAATTGATTGAAAATCCGGATGCGGACGTTGACGAGGGAATTTACCGCCCTTCAGTACAAATTGACCGGCGCAACGTTTACTTTATCTATCGCGAAGGAATTAAGAAAAGCCTGGTAGTTTACGAAGATGCCCGCAACGCTCGCGATTTCCAAGCTGACGAGACCTTAGTTGATGACGACTACGTTTTATTGAAGGGCCCGCTGAACTTCTTCAATAACCAAGCGCTAGCAAAACGGTTTGCCTGGATTAAACCGTCTTCCCGGCACGGTCACAAGTACACGCTTGGCTTAGGCGACCGGCTCGGAATTGCGTCTAACGCCCATTTGAAATTGTTAAAGGGACGCGGCATTTTCCCCGTACTCGCCCAACAATCAATTCGGGAACTGTTATTGAGTAACCGGACCTTCACCGACGTAATTGAAGCAGCATCATGGTCAGTTTTTGAAGAAGGCTACCGCGACGGCTGGGGTGCGGATGGCGACCACGTTAAGAATGCGTACGAAATTGACTACGCGGTACGTTCGGGCGCAACGATGATTACTTTAGACCTCACCGAAAAGACCCATACCGAATACTTAGCTTATTCAGATGAAGATTTGGACGCGAAGTATAACGAATTAGCCCCTGAAATTCGCGAAAAATTTGAAAAGAAGTACCTCAACCACCGCTTTGAATTAGGCAACGGCGACGTGGTCGAATTTAGCCCCCGGGACTTGAAGGAAGCGGTGTTGGCCTTTAACGAAGGGGTCCTCTTCGCAGAATGGGTCAACGAAAAGTTTGTTAAACCATACGCCTTGGATTTTGAAGTTTCGGTTGACGAGACACCGGTTTCTACAACTCCTGCACAACACTACTTCTTTGCCAACGAATTGGCCGATGCTGGAATTACTCCCGAAACCTTGGCTCCCCGTTTCTACGGTGAATTCCAAAAGGCGATTGACTACATTGGCGACCTTGACCGGTTTGAAAAAGACTTTGGCGAACACGAAGCGATTGCCGAGAAGTTTGGCTACAAACTTAGCGTACATTCCGGTTCCGATAAACTTTCGGCTTATCCAGTAATTGCCCGTTTGGCTAACCAGCACGGTTGGCACGTTAAGACGGCGGGAACTAACTGGCTTGAGGCGCTCCGGGTGGTTGCTCACGAAGATCCCCAATTTATGCTGGAACTTTACAAGTTTAGCTATGACAACCTTGATGACGTAAAAGACTTCTACGTCTTCAACGCGCAAACCGATGGCAAGGCACCCAAGCCTGAAGACCTCACCGAAAAAGACGTCAACATGCTGCTCGTGGATGACGACGCACGGCAAGTTTTGCACACGATGTACGGTTCGATCCTCGGGTACACCGAAAACTACCAATATGTATACCGGGACCGTTTGTTTGATATTTTGCTTCATCACGCTGACGAATACGACAAGTACTTGAGCTTGCACATGGCGGAACACGTTGACCTATTACAAGGAATCGAAACCACGAAACAAGCTGTTTTAGATAAATACGAACCCCAAGACTAAATCAATAAAGGAAGGTAGCAGTCATGAAATTACTTGATAAAGACTTTTTGCTGGAAAACGAAATGGCGAAGACCCTTTTCCACGATTACGCAGAAAAGATGCCGATTATTGATTATCACTGTCATTTAAGTCCCCAAGCAATTTACGAAAATAAAAACTATCCCAACATTAGTCGCATTTGGCTAAACGAAGGCACCTACGGAGACCACTACAAGTGGCGTTTAATGCGGGCCAACGGGGTTAGCGAAGATTTAATTACCGGTGACGGTGACGAATACCAAAAATTTCTGGCATGGGCGGATACCATTGAACATGCGTATGGTAACCCACTTTACGAATGGACCCACTTGGAACTACGGCGGTTCTTTGGCATCGATGAACCACTTACCGTTAAATCCGCTCCCCAAATTTGGGAGAAGGCCAACCAATTATTAGCGACCGATGATTTCAAACCCCGTAACTTGATTAAAAATTCCAACGTTAAGCTAGTAGCGACAACTGACGATCCGGCTTCGGATTTGCACTATCACAAACTTTTGCAAGACGAAGAAGCGGAATCCGGCTTCAAGACGGTTCCCGCAATGCGGCCGGATAAACTAATGCAGATTGAAAAACCTGGATTTGGCGAATACTTGCAAACCCTCGCAAAGGCCGCTGGGGTAACCATCAATTCCTTCCAAGATTTGGCGAAGGCGTTACGGCAGCGTTTTGAATTCTTTAAGGACATGGGAAGCCGTTTATCCGACCACTCGTTGCCGTCCTACCACTTTGTGGAGCTATCTGAAGCAGAACTAGACCAGATTTTAACCAAGGCGGCCGATGGAGCAACCCTGACGGAACGCGAACGTGACGGTTACACAACCGCATTGTTGGAAATTTTAATGAAACTCAACAACGAATTTGACTGGGTAATGCAATTCCACATCAATTCGTTGCGGGATGCTAACAAACCAATGTACGAAAAATTAGGTCCGGATACCGGTTTTGACTCAATGGGAACTCAACCAGACATCGTTGACGGCATTCAAAAATTAATGACCAAGATGTCAGCAGAGGGCGTGGTTCCTAAGATGATTTTCTACTCCCTTAACCCAAACGATTGGATGGAATTGGCAACGCTCATGCAATCCTTCCAAGGTCAAACCAAACAACGGATTCAACTTGGAGCGGCCTGGTGGTTTAACGACACTGCCGAAGGGATGGACGAACAGCTCCGGGTCTTTGCCCAACAAAGTCTTTTACCAAACTTCGTCGGGATGTTGACCGACTCCCGGAGTTTCTTATCATATCCGCGGCACGAATACTTCCGGCGGGTACTGTGCAACTTCTTTGGCCGCTTGGTAGCGCAAGGGCGGGTTCCTGACGATGCCGAGATTTTGGGCAAGGTAGTTCAAAACATTGCTTACAACAACGCACACGAATACTTTGGTTTCTTCGATTAAATCAATTTGAGGTGAAAAATAGAAATGGTTAAGCTATCTGATAATTACATTACCCACCGGACCGAGTTTGAAAAGGCCGGAATTAAGGTTCCCACTTACGACCACGATGCCGTTGCGCAAAAAGGGGTGGCCCAACCCCGTTGGATTCACTTCGGAGGAGGAAACCTTTTCCGGGCATTTCACGCGGCCATTGCGGATGAGTTGATTGAACAAGGGGAGTTAGACGCTGGTTTACTAGTAGTCGATACCTTTAGTAAGGAAGTTGTTGAAAGGGTTTACCACGATAATCACAACCAAGTCTTGCGGGTCGTTACCAAAGCGGACGGCACGTTGGAATCCGCAGTCTTTGGTTCGGTTGCAGACGCAGTTTTTGATTCTGCGGAGGCGCCTAGCCAAGAATTACGCAAAGCATTTGAAAGCCAGTCGTTGCAACTAGTTACGTTTTCAATTACTGAAAAGGGCTATGCACTAACAGATGGGGAAGGTAACTTAACCGCTAGCGTAGCCAAGGACGTCGCGGCGGGTCCTGAAAATCCGGTAAATAACATTGCCCGCCTTACTAGTTTACTTTACGACCGCTTCAATCACGGCCAGCTACCGTTAGCATTACTAAGTACTGACAACTTTTCCCAAAACGGGGACCGGTTGAAAAAGTCGGTCTTAACGATTGCTAAAGGCTGGGCGGCAAATCAGTTGGTCGAAGACGAATTCTTAGATTATTTGCAGAACCCGGATAAGGTTAGTTTCCCATTATCCATGATCGATCGGATCACTCCGAACCCTGCCAAAGCAGTAGGGGAAAGCTTAGAGGCCCAGGGCGTGGAAAATATGACCCCGTTTAAAGCTTCGTACGGCGCAATGCTAGCTTCCTTTGCTAACACGGAAGAAGCCCATTACTTGGTAGTCGAAGACGCCTTTCCAAACGGCCGTCCGGCACTCGAAAAGGCTGGGGTAATCGTGACGGACCGGGTGACGGTTAACGATGTTGATGAAATGAAGGTCACAACCTGCTTGAACCCGTTGCACACGGCTTTAGCAATTTTTGGCTCGTTGCTGGATTATCACTCGATTTCCGAAGAAATGAAGAATGCCGATTTGGTGGACTTAATTAAGCAAATTGGTTACGCGGAAGGTTTACCAGTGGTGAAGGATCCGAAGGTAATTAACCCGAAAGCCTTCATTGACGAAGTGGTTGAAAAACGGCTGCCTAATCCATACATTCCCGACACTCCGCAACGTATTGCGACTGACACATCGCAAAAAATGGCGGTGCGCTATGGCGTAACTATTCAACACTATTTGGCAGATCCAACGTTGAAGGTTACCGACTTGAAATTTATCCCGTTAACGATTGCCGCATGGTTGCGTTATCTATTAGCGATTGATGATAAGGGGCAGGCGTTTGAACCTAGTCCAGATCCGTTAATGGACTACCTAAAAGAACAGCTTCAGGGAATTCAACTAGGTGAAAATGCAAACCTCCAAGCCCAAATCAAACCGATTTTGGCTAACCAGAAGCTATTCGGCGTGGACCTGGTAGAAGCTGGTTTGGCAGAACTAATTGAAGCCGACCTAGCGGAAATGCTGCAGGGACCGGGCGCGGTTGCACAAACCCTCCATCAAAAATTAAATCAAGTAAATTAAACAGAGGAGAATGAGAAATGGCAAAATATCGGATTGCGGTCGTCAACTCAAGTAGTTTTGGACAAGTTTTCAAAGAACATTGGCAAGCCCTCGAAGAGATTGGGGAAGTTAAGCGGTTTATGCTGCCGACGGATATCGATGGTAAATCATTGGCAGAAAAGCTACAGGGTTTCAACGTGGTGGTCGCTAGCGTAACCCCGAATTTCAATCAGGAATTCTTTGATAATAAGGATGAACTATTGTTAATTTCACGCCATGGAATTGGCTATAACAACGTTGACCTAGCAGCAGCGAAGGCGCACGGCACGAAGGTCACCATCGTTTCACCGTTAGTAGAAAGAAATGCCGTAGCGGAAAACGTGTTGGCAAACCTAATGGCGCTGGTCCGGCAGACGGTTCCGGCTGGGGATGCAATTAAGGCCGACCATTATGAAGACCGGGCCCGTTTTATGGGCAATCAATTCTCCGGCAAAACTTTCGGGGTAATTGGCGCCGGAAACATTGGTAGCCGGGTAGCGGAACTATTTGGAATCTTTGGCGGACCCGTTTTAATTAACGACCCCGACCCGAAGGCTCCCGAAGGTTGGCTAGAAAACAATAACGTACAAAGGGTGAGCCTGGATGAACTTTTGGAACGGGCTGACTACATTTCGTTGAACGCCTCCTTAAACGATGACGATTATCACCTAATTGACGCAGCCGCTTTAAAGAAGGTCAAAAAGGGCGTTTACTTTGTTAACCACGCGCGGGGTGCGTTGATTGACGAAAATGCCATGTTAGCCGCGGTAGAAGCGGGCCAAGTTGGTGGTTACGCAGCCGACACCATGGAAGTTGAACCAGTGCGGGCGGATCATCCGTTCTTGAAGAACGAACACTTTTTGATTACGCCGCACACCTCTGCTTACACTTACGAATGCTTGCACGGGATGGGTGAAAAATGCGTATCCGATGTGCAAAACATCGTTAACGAACGCCCATTAGTACGGGAATTAACGGCAAAACTTTAATTGAAGGGTAGTATTAATCATGAAATATATCATTGGAATGGATATTGGAACCACCAGTACGAAGGCGGTACTGTTTGACCTAAAGGGTCGGATTGTGCAAGTTGCCCACCAACTTTATCCAATCATTCGCGAAAATGTGGACTCCGCCGAGGAAGATCCGGACGTGATTTACGACGCGACGGTGGCCGTTTTACAGCAGGTTATCCAAACCGCCCATTTTGACGCCGTGCAAGATCAGCTTTTGGCAATTTCGTTAAGTGCACAGCAACATTCCATCATGGGGGTTGATGACGAATTTAACCCGGTGACTAAACTCGCAATTTGGGCGGATAACCGGGCTGAAAAGTATGCCGACCAAGCCAAACGGGACGGTTCGGGACTGGCACTGTACCAACGGACGGGCGTGCCCACCCACCCCATGGCGCCTTACTACAAATTACAATGGTATAAACATGAAGCACCCGCGCGGTTTAAACAAGCTAAGTACTGGCTAGGAATTAAATCGTACATTATTTGGAAATACTTTGGTCAATTTTTGGAAGAACAACCGATGGCGGCGGCCACGGGATTATTTAACACCCGGGAAATGCAGTGGGACGTGGCAGCTTTGCAACAACTAGGATTGCAGGCCTCCCAATTACCACAAGTGGTGGAAGCCACGCATCAGGTCCACGGTTTAAATCCGCAATTAGCAAAACAAATTGGAATCCCTGCGGAAACTCCGTTTGTAATGGGATCTTCGGATGGCGTGGCGACCACCATTGGGGTTGGCGCGGTTCGGAAGGGGCAAATTGCGATTGATATTGGAACTTCGGCAGCGGTACGGACCATGGTGGACGAACCCCAATTTGATCCGAAAGGCCGGATTTACTGCTATCCGGTTTTGCCGGGCAAATGGATTATTGGCGGACCAATTAATAATGGTGGAGTGGTGCTTCGCTGGGCTCGCGACCAGTTTTTCAACGCCGAAAAAAGTACCGCGGAGCTCCTCAACCAAGATCCGTACGACCTGTTGACTAAGATTGCGGGTGAGGCACCAGCCGGATCTAAAGGCTTGCTATTCCATCCTTTCCTAGGTGGTGAACGGGCCCCGATTTGGTCTGGAAATGCGCGGGGATCCTTCTTTGGATTGACGCAGACCCATACGCGAGCGCACATGTTGCGGGCCATTTTAGAAGGAATTGTCTACAACTTGTTCACGGTTAACTTGGCGTTGGAAGAAGTCATGCCGAAAGGTGACCGACAAATTTTGGCGACCGGCGGCTTTGCGCATTCAGAATTATGGAAGCATATTTTAGCCGACGTATTTGAGGAACCGGTGAAGGTCCCTAAGTCGGTTGAGGGGGGCTGCATGGGTGCGATGGTAATCGCCCAAATCAGCTTAGGTTTGGCAAAGGATTTGACGAAGGTCGAGGACTTTTTGGTAAAGGATGCGGTAAATACGTATGAACCAAACCCAGCAAACTTTAGGGCGTACCGTGACCTGATGCCAATCTATATTAGGCTGTCGAGAGAGTTGGCAGGTGAATACGATAGTATAGCGGAGTATCAGAGAACGCATTAGAGTGCTTTCATCCCCGGGTAGTTTCCGAGGATTAACGGAATCAAGGGAATTAATCGCGAACTTTGCGATTGGTTCCCTTGATTTGGTTAACCGGAAGAAACTGGGGATTAAAGCACGTTTCGACAAAGCAGCAGTAGGAATAAGAGCACTGATCGCGGGTTTGGCGATTAGTGCTTTTATTTGGTTAATCGGAGAGCTTTGAGGGCTGGAACACGTTTCGGCAAAATAGCATATAAATAAAAAAGTATCCTCTAATTACTGAGGATACTTTTTTACTGCATACTACTACGCAATTCCAATCGTTACCCATAACCCGTCATTTGTAACAAAACCGCTATTTTTACGTAAAAACTGATTACCATATAGACAACCTTTAAAGCAGCTGACCTGTAGATTAATAAGAAAGCACTAAATAAAGCACGAAAAAGGGGTGACGAATTTGATTAACGTCTTGAACATCCGCTCCGTGAGTAAAGCATACAAACATGGCCAAGTACGTGCTAACGAAAAAATATCAATCAAATTTATTTCAGGAGAAATCACGGCTTTGGTAGGACATAACGGAGCGGGCAAGACAACGTTATTGAAACAAATAATTGGGATTATTCGCCCTGATGAAGGAACGATCACCTACCAAGGACACTCTTTTATTAATGAACCTGAAATTGCGCGAGAAAGTATTGGAATGATGCCTCAATTTAACTTTCCCTTATCAGGAGTGACGGCTAAGCAATCGATTATGGATGGGTTACGCATCAGAGGCGTTGACCGAATCAATAGCAAAAAATTAACTAGTCGGATCATTAAGGAATTGAAAATTGAAGAATGGCAAGACGTGCCCGGTGAAAAGCTATCCGGCGGCCTACAGAGACTAGTTTCCTTTGCAATGACGGTGGCGGTTCCGTTGCCAATTATTATGCTGGATGAACCAACTAACGATGTTGATCCTGTAAGAAGAGTTTTGATGTGGGAGTATTTGCGAAAGCTAGCTAACTGGGGCTGAATAGTGATTATCGTTACCCATAATCTTCTCGAAGTGGAGCGTTATGCGGATCGATTATTATTGTTAGATCATGGAAAACTAATCAGGGATGAACTTGCTAAAACGACTAATTTAAATGGACTTTCCGTCGTGATTTTAGAAGTAAACGTGCGAACTAGGCTTGAAAAGCGGGATTTTCCAACAGCTTTAAAGGTAACGATTGATGAAGAAAATCTTAAGTATCATTTTTACTTGAAAAATGACCAAGTTGGGCCAGCGATTACGTGGGTAACGAAGAAGGTTGAAAATGGAAAAATTGCTCGTTATAACTTAGGACCGCGCCCATTAAATGAAATGTATAAGGAGGCAACCCATGGATAAAAATGCCAATCGATTCATTAAAAATCAACGACTCGGACGAAGCTTTTGGGGGTTAGTTTGTTGGAGTTTGCTAAGACATAAATACTTATTGCCAACGTTTAGCATTGTGCAAGCTTTTCTGTCATTAGCAATCATATACGGTCTGGCACTGCTAATTCCTGATATTCAAACTACAGAAGCCATTTATCTTTCATCAGGAGCGGTGGTAATTGGGATGATTGGCGTGGGATGTGTGTTGGCAGCTCAGATCGTAAGCAGTGCTAAACAAACCGGGGTAGTTGCTTATCAACGCACGCTGCCGGTCAAAAGATACGAAATTATTTTTGCCGATCTAATCATTTGGGGATTAGCGTCCATTCCCGGGATTGTAATGGCATGGATTGCCGCATGCTGGCGGTTTCACCTTAATTTGACGATCAACCCGTTAAGCATAGCGGTGATGGGGTTGGTGCAGGCTACCATGATTCTAATTGGCTTTTCGATTGCCTATTGGCTACCAACGAATATGGTTTCAGTAGCTACGCAAGTCATTATGATTGGTGGTTTATTGTTTTCGCCAATTACGTATCCAGAAGATCGCTTGCCAGAATGGCTAACAACGGCATACAGGGTACTCCCCTTTGTTCCGGCAAGTAAGTTAGTCCGGGCGACAATGTTTCAGATTGGCAGTTTTAAATTTGCTGATTTACTAGCGGTTTTAGTTTGGATGGTGGCGGCTTTTGGTTGTTCGAATAGGGCACTTAATAAGAGGGGGTAAAGAGTTTTGACAACGTTGCAGATTAAAAATTTAAAGAAGAAAATTGGCGGTCGACAAGTTATTGATATTAAAGAGAGCAATTTTCAAAGCCAAAAAATATACGGAATTGTGGGACCTAACGGAACCGGAAAAACAACTTTTTTAAAGTGTGTTTGCGGACTTTTAACGCCGGATGAAGGTGAAATTTATATTAACGGCAAACAAACCACCAATAAAAATCGAGGAGAATTTTTGCGATTGATGGGGTCGGTATTTGCGCAGTCCGATAGTATTTTCGATTTGAGCGTTAACGAGCTCCTTGAAGAGCATTACTATTTCTTTGATTTACCACGACCAAAGAATTGGCAAGTTTTATTAAACAAGGTTGGTTTAAATGTTGACCCTGCAATGAAGCTTGGAGAAATGTCATTAGGAATGCGGCAACGCTTTTTGTTATCAATTGCAATTTCGCACCAGCCCCAAATTTTAATTTTAGATGAACCGTTTAATGGGCTAGATCCCGACGGAGTAGCACAAACAAAGCAAATCATTCGAGATTTTGCGCAAAAAAATCTGGTGATGGTGACCAGTCACTCGTTTGGGGACTTAGCAAACGTGGTTACGGATGTGGTGGTGATGGAAAAGGGACGAATGGGGCAAAGCGAAAGTTTAGCCACCATTAATAAACGTTTTGCAGATGGGTTGCTGGGCTTTTACCATAAAGAGATTACCCAATTTAATGGTTAATACAGAAAGAAGGGACGATTATGAAACATTTAAAGTTTGAATTTAACAAAGTGAAACGGTATTTAATGCCATTATTTTACATAACGGTAGCTACTCAAACGGCGGCATTATACTTTTTTGCGGTGGTTGGCCGATTTGATCACGACGAAACGAACTCAATTATGATGAGCTATGCGGGGATTGCGGGATTGGCAAGCGTAATTACGCTATGTGTGATGGCTATTTATGGAGCCGTGTTGGCTAGCAAATTTATTGTCCGCGACTATATCGGGCTAAATAAAAATAAGACCTATTTGTTGCCGGTAAACCGAAAGGAGTTGTTTAACGCGAAGGTAGCCTCCCTTAGCTTAGCGGTGTTGATCAGTGAGGTACTTGGTTTAGTGGTTGCGGACCTTATTTTTGTGTTAACGGAAATGTTGTTTCCATTGGTATCAGGAAGCGTGACTAGTCACCTTGGGAGCCTAGGGGTGTCGGCAATGGTTTGCGTTTGTTTCACGGCCTCCATTATTTTGCTGGCTAGTTTTGTAGGAATATACCGTTCGTCTTCCATTAGCGTGGTCGTTACAAGCGTAGTGCTAGTCGTTCTTTTGGGCAACGTTTTAACCAGGATGATGGTGAGCTTCAGTTTGTTATCCATTCTTTGCGCGTTGCTGATCGTGCTGCTTACAATCAGCGCCAAATCAATGATGGCAAATTTAATTGATCATGGCGAAGCAGAATAGGAAGATGCAAAGTTTGGCAGAAGAATTTAAACAATATTTAGTAGCATAATGCTTACCGAATAAGTACTATTGGTGGTCTTTTGTTTATAAAGTCCATTATAATGCTCGATAATTGATTTGATGTTCTTTAAGCCTAGCCCTTCGGTTTGTCGGTGGGCGCGCGTCTTTTTTTCAGCATCGTCATAGGGATTGGAAATTTCAATTAGGAGATCCTTTTTAAATTGCTTGATGGTTAGGTTGATATAGCGCGAGACCCCTGCATTTAAACGTTGGTTGGCTTCGATTGCGTTATCAATTAAGTTGCCGATTAGTACGGAAAGAATGTCGTTGTCGAGGCTAATTTGCTTTGAAATAAGCGCGTGGATCTGAAAATCGATATGATTTGCTTGGGCAAGCGCGTTTTTTTCGTTAAGTAAATAATTTAGTACGGGGTCGTTCGTATAAAAGGTGGACGTCTTCGCCAGCTGGTCAAAAGATTGTGCTAGGTAGTTTTTTGCTTCCGTTATTTTACGTTGGTCAAGCAGGCCCATTAAAACGAGGTTGCGATTTTTCAAGTCGTGACGAAGACGCCGAATTGTCGACTGTGATTTTTTGACTTCGGCAATGTATTTCATTTCAGCTTGCATGGCCTTATTTTGCAGGGAGATTTGACTAATCTTCTTCATGTGTTTGGTTAGACTGCTGTATAGGTATAGTACGCAAAGATTCACGTAGGTAATCCCGAAAATAATTAGAATCTGGTAGGCGTCTAAAGCAATTTGTTTTTGAACGCAGGTAATTAAAAAACTAAGTAATACAATGATGGAAATGACCGGAATTGAGGTTAATGCCGCCATTAAAGGGATGGTGAGCGTTTGGGAATAGGCATGGTATTTAAAAAATAGCACTTTCATTCCTAGTACAAAAAGCATTTCGATAACGTTGGCAATGCTGGTGGTGACCACGTCGAACAGGTAATGGTGTGAAGGGTCAATAATGGAGAAATTTTGGAAAAAGAAGAACACTAACGCTTCACTAAGAATGGTGGTGGCTAAAAAAATCCCAGCTAAAAAGATGGCTTCTTTAAAGGAGACCGCGTATTGGGCGGCCAGGGTCATAATTAGGGCAATAATAACCACAATATTTGCGTAAGGAACCATGTTTTGAGGGAAAAATAACATGTTTAAAGCAACGGCTAGACAGAGCAAGGCCACCGTTACAATAGCTTGAGGGGTGAGGCGAAATTGAGCCAAACCATCGGAAAAGAAAAAATTAATTAAAAATGCGTACGCTATGAAGCCCAGCAATGAACCAATCACATCAAATATCATATCCTGCTTTTTAACCTCTCTAAGATTTGGTCACGAGCAATCGACCGGAATTTTCGACTAACGGGGATTTCTGCAGAGTTACCCGCATAATTTAAAATCACAAACGTACCGCTCACTTCTTCAATGTATAGTGTGTTGATAATGTAGGAATTGTGAACTTGTACAAAGTCGGCATCAATCTGTTCCAAAATGGCAGAAGTGGTCATGTTAGTGGTGAAAATCGCACTCTTGGTATGAATGATTACTTGCCGGCGTTGCTTTTCAAAAAAGATAATGTCGGATAATTTTAAATTATGAACGACCCGGTTACTAGAAAAGGAAAAATGACCGGTATCAATATTTAAGTACTTAATTACCTTATCTAGCACCGGAAATAAATTAGCCGGACTGGCAGGTTTGAGAATGTAATCGAAAGTTTGCACTTGAAAGACGTCTTCCATATATTCGCTATAGTTAGTCAAAAAAATAATCGGCACGTTGTAATCGTGATCCCGAATAATTTTAGCGAGTTCGATACCGCTCTGGTGGGATAATTCAATATCCAAAATGAAGAAATCAAATGTTAAGCGGGCTAGGTCTTTAACTAGTTTGTCCGGATTATAATACGTCGAAATGGTAAACAACGTGGGGTTATAGTTAGCTAAAATATTCTCGACGGCCGTCGCCATTTGAGGCTCATCATCGCAAATTGCCACGTTAAGCATAGGGGAAACTTCCTTTTTTAAATGATTAACACCGTTACATATTTTATTTTGATTATACTACCATAATTTATTTGCGTATATGGGTGGCGGACACGGGTGTAATTGTTGCATAACGTTTCTTAGATAGTTGTACGATTCGTGAGCGTGGCTAAATAAGTTTGAATTTTGTCTTCAACAAATTCAATATGTTGCTCAGTTTCTTTAAGGTTGGCATGCAATATAGCTAATTGGTCAAAAAGAATTTTGGTGCGGGCAGGAATGGTTTCGTCGCCGGCGTACCTTAGTTGGGCGTACAGCTGCATTTTTTTAATGCTCATACCGGTCTGTTTTAAACGCAGGACGAATTGGATCCACGCAACGTCTTGGTCGGTGTAGTATCGGCGATTATTAGATGTTCGATTGGAAAAAATAATTTTTTCTTTTTCATAATATCTGAGGGTATCAATAGAGAGTCCGCATACTTTAGAAAACTGACCGATTGAATAATTCATTTGAAAATACCTCCGTGAATTGAATTGTGTAAAAAGTACTCTATAAAGAGAAATGTGTCAACAAAAAATTAGTTGACATGGAGTTTACTCCATATTCTATGCTCTTAACTAATCCCAATGTTTTGTGGATAGAAAAGGAGAAAGTTATGGAAAAAAGCAAACGATTTATTGATGGTTTAAAAAAATTAAGTGAGGTCGATGATTTGGCGGGGCAGGAGGTAATTGCTTCTTTGTCAGGCTTAACGGAAGATGTGGGCAAGTACATTGTTGAGTTTGCTTTCGGTGAGATTTATCAAAGAAAAGGGCTAAGTCTCAAACAGCGGGAGATGATTACAATTTCCTGTTTACTGGCTCAAGGCGGAACTGAATCGCAATTAGAGGTGCATATAAATGGTTCACTAAACGTGGGACTGACCGAAAAAGAAATTATTGAAACGTTTATTCAAGCCATTCCGTACGTGGGCTTTCCTCGAGTGCTGAATGCTATTAAGGTTGCTAAACTGGTTTTCAAACACAGGGGTGAGTAACTCTGAAACTTAACAATATGAAAAAATGGGGCTGTGACAAAAGTTTCTAAACAAAAAACGGTTCATGATGGGAACTTCCTCATGAATCGTTTTTATCTTGGCATTTTGACTTCAATAGAGCCAAAACGTGTGCCAAAAGTCAGTTGGTTCCGCTTAACCAAAAAATTGTCCATCATGCAAAATTCAGGCATCATGGTAAATTTTCAGTTAATGCTCGCAAACCACCCGACTTTTGGCACACTCTCATTTTTAATTTTATTTACGCAACGATTCCCGGTAAATAATCGGCATTTTAAAGCATTTTTTAAACGGGATGTTGTCGTCGAGTTCGTCGTTAGTTAGTAAATGTTTCAAAGTCGCAATCCCTAACGCGGTCATTTCGGTGATTGGGCTATGGACGGTAGTTAAAGATGGCGAAGTGTAGGTGGCAATGTCCATGTCATCAAATCCGGAAACACTGACCGGATGCTTTAGGTTAGGGTGCGCGTTGATCGCGTGAAGGGCCCCGATTGCCATGTCGTCATTTTCGATGAAAACGTAATCCGGAAAGTTAGGCCGTGCCAACAGTTCTTCCATTGCCCGGCAACCACCTTTAGCCGTATATTCACCTTCGATTGGGGGATGGGCAAATAACTTGGTTGGGTGAGCTGCGTCCCACTCTTGAATTGCGGCAAAGTAACCTTGCGAACGTTCCTGCGTTGAAGCGTAATCTAGGGAGCCGCGAATTAAGGCTACATTACGGTGCCCAGCTTGTAGTGCGTGGGTGGTCATTTCGCGGGCCGCTGAATAATTGTCCAGCCAATAGTTATAAACGGGCTGAATTTGCGTTTTGCGGTTGAGCACCACGACGGGAATTTTCATTTGAACTAAATTATTGATGAACTCTTCGTCCTTCACGGATTGACTGACCACCACGACGCCGTCGAAAAAGCTAAGGCGGTCGTGATCGTTAATGGAATTGATTGAAAGGACGTAATTTTCGGGTAACTGTTCACGAATATTTAAAATAATACTGGTTAAAAAGAGTCCCGAAGTCCCATTTTGTAAATCGGTAAAAAACAGGCCGATCGTGTAGGTCCGTCCTTGGTTAAGTCCGCGCGCATTTTGGTTAGGGACGTAGCCTAGTTGATGGGCAGCCTCCACAATTTTCCGTCGGGTAGTTTCCTTCACCTTGGGACTCCCGTTTAACGCCCGGGAAACGGTGGTATGCGAAATACCAAGGTGACTGGCAATATCAATAATCGTGGTCCGTTTTGAAGAATTATTTGTCATAGGATGCTCCTTTTAAATTACTCAAGCGTAGCAGCTCCAATTATACAACAAAAATGAGAATTAATAATAATTCATGAAAACGGTTGTACAAAACGGGGACCGTGCTATAATTTAATTGTAAGGTTTCACGTGAACATTTGAAATTTAATCAAATATTAAGCGGGGTATCGATAATGGAAATCGGATTAGTTGGTTTGGGAAAAATGGGCATTAATTTAGCCCAAAACATGTTGCGTCACCAGCATAAAGTGGTCGGATTTGATTTGAATAACGCGTTAGTTGAAAAAGCGGTCGGTTATGGAGCAACCGGAGCGGCTTCGTTAGCTGAAATGGTGCAAAAAATGACGGCTCCCCGAGTGGTTTGGGTAATGGTGCCGGCGGGCAAGCCGACCGATGTAACAATTGCGCAGCTAGGCGACCTGCTAGAGGCGGGAGATTACTTAATCGACGGCGGAAACACCTTCTGGAAGGATAGTTTGCGGCATAACCGGCTAATTTCGGAAAAAGGAATCCATTATTTTGATGCCGGTTCGTCAGGCGGTTGGCGCGGAGCACTTAATGGCGGGAATTTCATGATTGGGGGCGATGACGCCGCAGCCTTTGAAACCATCCGCCCATTATTTGAAGATATTTCCCAAGAAGATGGTTATCTCTACACTGGTAAGGCTGGTTCAGGACACTATCTTAAAATGGTTCACAACGGCATTGAGTACGGAATGATGGCCGCAATTGGGGAAGGTTTTGAAGTATTGGAAGCTTCCCAGTTTGATTACGACAACGAAGCGGTCGCTAAACTGTGGAACCACGGCTCGGTAGTTCGGAGTTGGTTGATTGAACTTGCTCAGGACGCTTTCAGTAAGGATCCGCACCTAGCTGAAATTGCGGGACGGATGCACTCTAATGGCGAGGGCCAATGGACGGTGGAAGAAGCCATGGATCAGCACGTTCCTACACCGGTTATTTACGCGGCGGTTGCGGAGCGCTACCGTTCGATGCAAGACGATACCTTTACTGGTAAGGTGGTGGCCGCCCTCCGGAATGAATTTGGCGGTCACGCGGTTGACAAAAAGTGAAGTTTTATTTACAAATAGTTAGTAATTGAGAAATAATGATCCCTTGGTGGACGGATTGCCTTTGGCGCCGGTATCAAGGAAGTAATGCTTAAAATTAGGAACAGTTTCAACGGGGAGTGCCTGGTTGAGGCTGTTTTTTGGTAGGTGGCGAACCGCCGAAAAAATAGTTTACGGGATGTATTTGATATCTCTTAAAGAGTATAATTGGGTGGGTTTATAACGCTGAACATCGCAAGATGTGGAAGGGAAGGCTGGATAATGCGATACTTACGTAAGTACGTTACGCGTGGCGACTGGGTAGCATTGGGATGCACCATCATAACCATGTTTTTTGTTAGTGAAATTGATTTTATGAGGGCTCACGAAGGTCGCCAATTTTTAGGAGCGCTGGTGGTATTCGCAATTTTGGATTTCATTTGCGAACGGTGGATTGATAAGTCGCCCACCAAGTAAAAAAGGGGCGGGGAGTTTGTGCTATTCAAATTAAAATCGACAGTTATGCTTGATCCAAGCATAACTGCCGATTTTCTGTTAGTACACACCAACAATCCAATTTTTTCCTATATTAATCTAGCCTAATCAAGCGATTAAGAACGGCGCACCACGGCAATTTCAAATTCTGCGGTAATGGAATCTAATGGTCGTTGGAGGAGCTGTTCCCGATTTTCTTGCGCCTGCCAAGTTAAGGGTGTCATGTTGAACAACGCCGTAAAAAGTGGTTGGTCAAGCGCAAATTCATACTTAACGGTAATGAATTCTGCCTGCGGATAGCGCTCGATAAAGTGGTTCTTTACCGGAGCATTATCATAGGTAGCGTGTTGTCCATCGGGGTAAACCAGGTGGCGCAGCTCTTGCAGATAGTGGTTGCCGGGAATGACCTTAACCAGTACGCCGTCTGGGGCTAAGGTGCGGTCAAACTCTTGGTAATTAGCGGGCGACAAAATGTTGACGATGGCGTCTAAACGATGGTCGGCAAGCGGCAAACGCGCTAAGTCGCCCACCATGAAGAGCGGTTGATTTTCCAGTGCCACCCCTGCACTAGCAATGTTAATGGCTGGTTTGGAAATATCCAGGCCGACTAAGCTTCCCTTCGAGTGGTTGGCAAGCCATTTGGTGGTGGTGCCTTCGCCACAGCCGGCATCTAGAATAAGGCCGCCGGCAAGTGCTTCTTGAACCCGGGCGAGCATCGGGTCGAAAAAGCCTGCCGTTAAAAATTGGTGGCGATAACGCAGCATTTCGTCAGTGTATTCGGTTTTGACGGGGTGACTAAGGAAAAAGAGGCTTCCTTTTTTCGCCACGTTAAAAGTGTGTTGATTTTCGCAAACGACGGTACCGGTTTCCGCGGTTATAAATGCTCCCTGGCAAACGGGGCACTGAAATTGATTTAAATGTTGTTGGATAAATTGACTGGTTAATTCGATTTTATTCAAAATATGACCTCGTTGTTCTCGTAATTAAGTTAATTCTACCACGGCTTTAAGGAAGGCCAATGGTATTTTAGAACAACTAAAATTGAAGAAAAATTGAATTGAACTTAAAGGTTGAATTAAAATATAATTCGCGGTAAAATACCTCCTGTATTTAAATATTCGAATGTTTGAATGGAGGACGACCTGATGGTGGAGCATAGCAAGGCACTCGCAGCTTTTAAGAAGAATATCCCCTTGCTAGACGCGCTTTCCGACGAGCGGCGCCAGCAAATTATGATTACTTTAGGGGAAAGTGAAAAAGGCTTAACGGTTGGGGAATTGACGAAGATTATTGGTCTTTCCCAGCCCGCAGTATCGCATCATTTAAAGCAATTAAAAGATTTAAAGTTAGTTTCGGTTAGAAAAAAAGGTACTAGCAACATCTATCAATTAACGATCGGACAGGCTCTCGATCAAGTGCAAAAGTTGGTTGATATTTTGCGGAACGATAAGAAGTTATTTAATTAAGTCGGGATAGTCTGATTGTTCATTCATTGGATCGAATATTAAAAAATTATTGTTGAGAAGGGGAAAAGCATGGTTCGCAAAGAGTGGAAATTTATTAGAAATAATAAGTTAATTTTAATCTCCGTGCTGGCAATTATTTTCATTCCTTTCCTATATAGTATTTTCTTCTTGAAATCGGTATGGGATCCATATGGGGATACGAAAAATTTACCAGTCGCAGTCGTTAACTTAGATCAACCCGTTAAGTACCAAGGCCAACGACTTGCGGTCGGTGATGAAATGGTCGATAACTTAAAGCATAACCATCAATTGGGATGGCACTTTGTATCGGCTAAAAAGGCTAAAGAAGGAATGAAGGATAAGAAGTACTACACGGTAGTTACGATCCCGAAGGACTTCTCAGCTAACGCCGCAACGGTTACGGATAAAAATCATAAGAAGATGCAGCTGAAGTATTCAACGAACGCTTCGTTGAACTACATTGGTAAAGTTATCAGTGACGTGGGTACTGAAAAGCTTAATTCCGAAGTGCGGGAACAAGTTACGAAGTCCTATGCTACGGCAATGTTTGACCAAGTTAAGACTGCCGGAAAAGGTTTCAAGCAAGCTTCTGACGGAGCTAAGAAACTTAAGGATGGTGCGGTTCAATTAAATGACGGTACCAAGACCTACACGGCAGGAGTTTCCCAACTACACGACGGGATTGCTACGATGGCCGTTTCAGTTAAACCATTGCAAGCGGGCGTTGCTCAATTAGCAGATGGTTCTAGCCAATTGACCAATGGTTTAGATCAATTGAACGGAAAAACTGGGGCATTGTCTTCAGGAGTTTCCCAATTGGCAAATGGTTCTGGTCAAGTAACCACCGGTGCGGTTGCCTTGAGTAAGGGATTGAACGAGTTGCAACAAAAGAGCGGTGCGCTCGTTACCGGAGTTTCACAACTAAACAACGGTGCTTTACAGTTGAAGGTTAAGGTTCCCCAATACGTCAACGGGGTTTACCAACTTAACGATGGCGTACAAGAACTTAACGCAAAAACTGGTCAATTGGTTGGCGGCATCAAGCAATTGTCAAGTGGTGCGGGTGCTTTAAGTGCTGGAGTTAAGCAATATACAGACGGTGTATCGGCTGGTGCAGGCCAATTACAAGGTGGCGTAGCTAAATTAGCTAACGACACTAAGGATATGCCAAATAGCATCAACGCTTTGCACAACGGAATTGCAGACATTGCGAAGAGTTCCAAACAATTAGCCGATGCTAACGGCAAGATCTCAACTGGGCTTGGCCAAGTTGCTGATCAAGTAAGTGCAAAGGACATTAGTAAACAAGCGGCTGCTTTGAAGCAACAAATGGCTTCTATTCAAACACAATTAGTTGCGTTGAATAAGGCAACTGCTGGACAAACAAATGGTGGCAATGCCGCACAATCCATCAATAATCAACTTTCAGAAATTAAGTCTGAAGTAGGAAGCTTGGCAAACTCAAGTAAAACTACGACAAGCACTAGCGGTGGCGTTTCTCAAGCAACCATTAATTCTAAAATTGACGGTGCAGGATTAAGTGCAGAAGATGCAGCTAAAGCGAAGAATGCCTTAGCTGGCGTTGCTAACGGTAGCCAAAATAAGACTACTTCGCAAACTGTAGATACAAATAAGATTGCATCAATTCAAAAGAAGATTACTGACGTTCAAGGTCAAGTAACGAAGTTGAATGATTTAGCTAACAAACAAGCTGAAATCAATAAGCAAGTGACGTCGTTAACAGCTTCCTTCCAGAAGTTGGCAGCTGGCGCAAACGAATTAACTGGCAACAGTGATGACATGAAACAACTGGCAGCAACTTTGAAGAAATTAGCTGCTGGTTCACAAGAAGTCACAACTAACTTACAAAAACTTTCATCTGGTTCAAACACGGTAGCTGGTAAGGTCGGCGAATTTGCCGGTTCAGCTTCTGAATTAACTGATGGTGTTGCTCAATTAGACAGTGGTGCTAAGAGCCTTGCAAGTCAAACTAACAAGAATTCGAAGGACGTTAAGAAGTTAGTTAGCGGTTCTCAAGAATTGAGCTCAAGCTTGGCAATGCTAGACAAGCAAACCCCAACTCTCCAATCCAAGATTGGTCAGTTAGCTGCTGGTAGCAACCAAATCAGTGCTGGTACAGGTGCTTTAGCTGGTGGAATTAACCAATTAAGCAACGGTATTAGTGCCGCAAGTTCACAAATGCCAACCTTAGTAAGCGGCGTTAGCCTACTTGCTAACGGTGGTAACCAATTGGCAGCCGGTTCTTCTCAAGTTACTGGCGGTTTGAACACCTTAAATGGTCAAGTGCCAGCGTTAGTTTCTGGCGTTGCGCAACTTGATAATGGTGGTCACCAATTGAACACTGGTATCCAAACTCTTAACAGCAGTACCGGAACGTTGATCGACGGAGTTAACCAGTTGAACACTGGAGCTGCTGAACTAGACGCTAACTCAGGTGCCTTGTTAGACGCTACTAAGCAAATTAGCGCCGGCAATGGCGAATTATCAAGCAAGTTAGCTGATGGTGCAAAACAAGTTAACAGCGTGCCGCTTACCAACAAGACGGCCGAAATGTTTGCGGCACCAACGAAGATGAAACACACTAACTATAGTTACGTACCAAACTACGGACATGCGTTAGCACCATACGTACTTTCACTAGCACTTTACGTTGGGGCAATCGTCTTCAACTTTGCTTACCCAATTCGGAAGGTTTCCGAACGCGGTGGTACTCCAACCCAATGGTTCTTGAGTAAGGTTTCCGTTGGTACGGTAGTCGCTCTAGGAATGGCGTTGGTTGAAACCACAATCATGATGATTGCTGGTATTCACGTAGATCACGTTGGTCAATTCTATATGACCGCGATTATGATTTCGTTAGCGTCGATGTACATCGTCATGTTCTTGTCGATGGCCTTCGACAACCCAGGACGGTTTGTAGCGATGATTCTCCTGATGCTTCAATTAGGTGGATCAGGTGGTACCTTCCCAATGGAAGTAACTAACCACTTCTACAACGTAATTCATCCGTTCTTGCCATTGACTTACTCAATCTTATCGTTCCGTCAGGCAATTACGTCTGGTCTCGGCGACGGTACCTTTGAACAAGCAATGGGCGCGTTGCTCTTGTTTGCAGTGATTGCTTTGGCATTGCTATGGTTCAGTATGAACCAATTGCAAAAGCATCATTTGGAAAACAAGTCGCAATTAGATGACAACCAAAAGCTTCAAGAAGTTGAAAGATAATTTAATCGCAGAGAGGGGTCGGGATTTTCCGACCCCTTTTTGTATACATAGCACCAATTTAAAGAGTATTTTAGGCGTGGTCTCCCACGAAAGGCTAGCTTCCTGTATAATAAATGGAAATGAGGTGATTAGATGAAACACATGAAAAAGGGCTCCCGTTGGCCGGTCAATCCGGTTGTGTGGGTCATTGTGGCACTATTGGTCATTTTAGGCGGATATAAATTTTTCTATCCTAACCACGTGGAACCTGAACACACCACGGCACGGCAATCTAGCAGCACTAAGGTGATTGACGTTGAAGAAGGCTCGTCGTCCGCTAAAAAGGCAACGACAAAAAAACATAAACATAAATCAAGCAAAGATAAGCTTTGGACAAAGAAACAGGATGCAAAATTGGCGGCGTTCATTAGTGATTGGCAACAGACGATGGGGCAATCGTATACCGGAACTAATTCAGGTAGCTCGGTAACCTTCCAAGGCGTCACGCTTCCCGATTATTTGTCAACGGGGACGGTTTACGTAAACCAACAACCAGTGACGATGAAATGGACGACTAACAAAAAAGACGACAGCGATTATCAAGTGGTCGCAGCTTATGCCGGCACCCAATACCTGTACTTGTTCACTTTCCACCAACAAACTCCAGAAGTGTTAGTTACCTCTCAAGCAGCTAGCGACGGAGTTAACTTTAAGGTAACGGAAAATGCGCAATTAATTAGCGGTTTTCAAAACATTGTTAATGGACAAAGTGAATCAACGAATTCATCGCAACAATAAAATATTAAAAATGGGAGCTTTCAGAATTTTGATCTGAAAGCTCCCATTTTTAGTTCTAAACGAAAATTTGCTACAAAGGCAAAGTTGCGCGGCCCTAAAACTTATTAGTGTTCTAATTTTATATCCGCCGACACTACGCTGTTTTGGTACGGAAAATGTGATTCGGAGTATTCAAAAGGGGTGCCGTCAACTAAATAGTTGACCTGACTAATTACTAAAATGGGATCCCCCTTCTTTTCTCCCAGAAAATGAACGTCTTCATCCGAAACTTTACGAGCCATGATTTGGCGATGGGATCCGGCAAACTCTAAATGGTGCTCTTTTTGTAAATATTCGTAAACCGATTTTTGAAGAATTTCCTTAGTGATGGTCGCAATTTTAGTTGGCATAATCGTTTGTTCGTAGCTGAACGGTTTGCCATCAATCAATCGGGTTCGCTTAATTACGTAGACGGTCTCCCCGTCTTCCAGCAGTAAATGTTCCTGCTCATCCTTGGTAGCGATCCGGGCGGTTAAATGAATGTGTTTGCTAGTGACCTTTTTATTAGGGTGGGTCATGGTCGTTCCCAACGGCTTGTCAACGTCTGTATTGAAATCATTGTTAAATTGCACGTCTTTTCGAACGAACGTCCCCGCCCCGCGTTTACTATAAACTAGTCCTTCAATGATTAAAATCTGAATTGCTTTGCTAATCGTGATGCGGGTGGTGTTAAATTCTTTTGCCAATTGATTTTGGTCTGGCAACATGACTCCCGGCTGCAATTCGTGGTTCATAATTTTTTTGCGCAAAGTTTGCGAAATTTTCTCGTATTTATACATTTATCTGACACCATCCTTAATCACCGTTAATTTTAGCCCATCTTAATGGTATTCACAAATTGATAAAAGTATATACTTTTATAATAAAAGAATTTACTTTTATAAAAATGGTGATTATAATGAAAACGGATACAAAAGAAAGGTGGTCATAATTGTGCAAGCAAAGTTACCCGATGATTTTTTATGGGGAAATTCAACATCCAGTATGCAGACGGAAGGAGGTGCACATGAGGGCGGTAAGGGACCGTCCGTTTACGACACGTATAAAGCAACCGCAGAAACTTCGGATTGGGACGTGGCAATTGATAATTACCATCATTATGGAGAAGATTTGGATTTGATGGCTCAGCAGGGGATGAACTGCTATCGTTTTCAGATTTCTTGGAGCCGGGTAAATCCGCAAGGCGACGGAGAATTCAATGAAGAGGGGATTCGCTATTATGATAATTTAATCAACGCGTTGTTAAAACGGGGCATTCAGCCGATGATCTGTCTGTATCATTTTGACATGCCGTTGCACTTGGCAAAACAATATAACGGCTTTTTGAGTCGCCACGTGGTGAATGCTTTTGTTCGCTTTGGTAAGGAAATGGTTGACCGGTTCAGCGACCGGGTTAAGTTATGGATTACGTTTAATGAGCAGAACCTATATTCACAAACGGAGGCCTTTCGGATTGCTGGTTATTTAAATGGCGACCGCACCGATGAAGAATTGCAAAGGATTGCGCATCACGTAATGACGGCTCATGTTCAGGTTGCAAATTACCTGCACGAACACAGTGATGCTAAAATTGGCGGAATGCTGGCGTTTGTGGAGACTTACCCAAACAGCAGTTTGCCGGAAGACGTCTTTGCTGCGCGGCAAATTGATGAATATTTGAATCGCAATTTATTGGACGTTTGGGTTAACGGCCACTATTCAACGGAAGTATCCACCTATATTGAACGGCACCATTTCGATATTGATTTTACGGATCAAGATCGGCAAGAATTCGCCAAATTAAAGAGCGACTTCATTGCCTTCAGCTACTACGCAAGTAACGTGGTAGATGCGACCAAGATTCCAGCAGGCACTATGCCCAACCGGTACTTAGATTACGGCGCGGTAGCAAATCCCCATCTCACAGCAACGGAATGGGGCTGGAATATCGACCCGCTAGGCTTCCGCGACGTTTTGACGAAGACTTATAACGCCTACGGGATTCCGATGTTTCCGATTGAAAATGGAATCGGGCATCGGGAAGAATTTCATGGACAAATGATTCAAGACGATTACCGAATTGCCTACCACCGTGATCATTTACGAGCGCTAATGGCGGCGGTAAATGACGATGGAGTAGCGGTGCTAGGTTATCTGGGATGGGGACTGATCGACATTCCAAGTTCAGCAGGCAATATGGAAAAACGTTACGGAATGGTTTACGTTAACCGGGGCAATCACGAGCTCCGCGACCTTAAACGCGTGCCTAAAAAGAGTTACTACTGGTTTGCAAAAGTTATCAAGTCTAATGGTGCTGATTTAGATTAGAAATTTTTAACGGGAGGGATTTTTATGGGCGATTCGAAAAGCGGATCAATCAATGATCGAATGCAGAATTCAAAGTTCATTGCCAAATTTACGGAAATTTCGGTAAAGGTCGGCAATTGGGTTTACTTACGGTCCTTGCGGGATGCTTTCGCAGTTATTCTGCCAATGTTTATCGTGGCCGGCATCGGAGTTTTGCTAAACAACGTAGTGTTTACTTGGTTTTTGAAGGGAGACCTGCTAGCGAAGTTCCAAGTTGTCGGTAACGCGATTGTTAACGGAACTTTAAACGTAGCTGGAATTTTAGTTGCCCCGATGATTGGCTATATGCTGGCTAAAAATAAAGGTTTCAATAATCCAATTGCTGCGGCAGCCATGTCGTTAGCCAGCATTTTTATCCTAATGCCGAACAGCATTCAACTGGGGACGGTAGCGTCGGGCGGTGCGAAAATGGCAACCGTTACCGGTGGATTGAGTTACTTAAATACCGGGACCCAAGGAATGTTTGGCGGAATTTTCGTTGGTTTAATTGCGACGGGAATTTTCATTAAGCTAGCGTCAGTTAAACGGCTTCAGATTCATTTAGGCGAAAACGTGCCCCCAGCAGTAGCGGCGTCATTCAGTGTTTTACTTCCAGCAATTTTATTGATGTCATTTTTTGCAATTATCGCTGCACTGCTAGCTGGATTTTTCAATGCTGACCTAATTAATTTAATTAAAACTTGGATTCAAGAACCATTGCGGGGCTTTAACACCAGCATTGTCGGATATTGTGTAATCTACACCTTAGCTAACTTCCTGTTTGGTTTAGGAATTCACCAAACCGTTCTCTCAGGAACCTTATTGGATCCGTTGGTGTTGGTTAATATGAACGAAAACATGACGGCTTATGCGCATCATCAAGAGATTCCCAACATCATCACCACTTCTTTTGTTAGCAACTATACTTTAGTCGGTGGTTCAGGAAGCACCATTGCATTGATTATTGCAATTCTAATTTTCAGTAAAGTGAAATCATCACGGCAAATTGCCGGATTGTCGTTGGCACCCGGGATTTTTAACATCAACGAACCGATGATCTTTGGATTTCCAATCGTTTTCAACCTTCCAATGATCGTTCCGTTCGTGTTGTTCCCCACCATTGGTAGTTTGATTGGATACTTTGCAACTTTGTGGGGTTGGGTAAGCCGGACGGTCGTGTTAGTTCCTTGGACTACTCCACCGTTAATCGGTCCTTATTTATCGACTGCCGGAGATTGGCGTTCGGTTATCCTGCAATTAATTGTGATTATTATTGGCGTTTTCTTATACCTACCATTCTTGAAAATCAGTGAACAAGTGGCAAGAATTCAAGCAGAAGAAAACCGCGATTAAGACCCTCGACCTAGGATTGAGTTAGCGAATCCTAGGTCTTTTTTATCGAAATAGTGTATATACCAATCTATATTTGTACACCATAAAAAGTTGAAATCATGGAACAAACCTTGCTATTTAAACACTTTAATTCTGAAAAATCGTCCACAAAATAGCAAATGTGTGTTATTATGGGGTTGTAACAGAAACCGCTTACAAAGGCGACGCGAGGGGGTTTACATTGTGCGCTATGTCACATATTTGGGGACAGATGCTTACACGAATATCGCAACTGATACATGGATCTTGAATAACCTTCATGCAGATGAACCAATATTCGCGCTTTGGCAAAATAATAATGCTGTCATTGTAGGAAAAAACCAAAATACATTTGGTGAAGTTAACCAAGAATTTATCGATCAACATCAAATTGAAGTTGTTCGGCGAGTTACTGGAGGTGGGGCAGTTTATCACGATTTAGGTAATCTAAACTTTACATTATTTGTACCACTGGATTCATCAGCTAATACGGACTTTAAGCAATTTTCTGAGCCAGTTTTGAAGGCGTTACATAACTTGGGAATTCCAGCAGAAGCTACGGGACGCAACGACTTAGTAGTTAATGGCAAGAAGATTTCAGGCGTGGCCCAGCGTTACGCAAAGGGCTACTTAATGCACCACGGAACGTTACTATTCGATAGCAACGTCGACACGATGGTGCGGGCACTGAACGTGGCGGATGAAAAATTTATTTCGAAAGCTGCTAAGTCAGTACGCAGCCGTGTCGGGATGATTAAGGAAGCTGCCCCAGAAGGATTGACTTTGCAAGACTTCTGGGAAGCCGTGCAATACGAGTTGACCGATCACGGACGCGATTCCGAGATTCTGTTGACTCCTGAGCAAAAACAAGAAATTATTCGGTTGACTGCAGATCAATTCTCAACTTGGGACTGGAACTATGGTCAATCGCCGAACTTTAATTTTAAGAATCACGCGAAGTACGATGGCGGGATCATTGAAGTCCAGGTTCAAGTTGAGGGTGGTGTCATTCAAGATATTAACTTTACCGGAGATTTCTTGATGCTGCGTGACTGGCGGGACATCAAAGATCAGTTCATTGGTTTGCCGTTTGAAGCGGATCAAATCAGACCGGTCTTTGAGAAAAACCAGGATCAGCAGTACTTTGGTACCATCAGCGTCGATGAATTAACACAATTATTTGAAGCCTAGGAGGGGTAGTTATGGCTATAAAAGATGACAATAAAAAGATTTTAGATTTCGACCTTCAAATGGAAGATCAAGACCAAAGCTTTCCAATGCTCCAAGTCTTGAACAACGATGGCGAAATCGTAGATGAAGACGCCCTTAAGAGAGCGGGATTAAGTGATGACCAAATGGTTGAACTCATGAAGCAAATGGTATTCAGCCGGATCTTGCACGAACGTTCATCAAAATTGTCCAAACAAGGACGGTTAGGTTTCTATGCACCAACCATTGGTGAAGAAGCTTCCCAAATCGCTTCAAACTATGCCTTTGAAAAGGGTGACTGGTTATTCCCTGGTTACCGTGACATTCCACAACTGATTATGAAGGGCTGGCCAATTTATAAAGCATTCTTGTGGTCTCGTGGTCATTTCGAAGGTAACGAATTCGAAGACGTTAACGGATAGTTCCCACAAATCATTATTGGTGCCCAATATGTTGAAGCAGCCGGCGCAGCTTTAGGTTTGAAGAAACGTAATAAACCAAACGTTGCTTACGCATATACTGGTGATGGTGGTACTTCACAAGGTGACTTCTACGAAGGAATGAACTTTGCCGGCGCTTACCACGCTCCAGCAGTTTTCTTCGCACAAAATAACGGATACGCAATCTCCACCCCACGTAGCGTACAAACTAAAGCACCACACCTTGCAGCTAAAGGTTGGGCAGCTGGTTTGCCAAGTTTCGTAGTTGATGGAATGGACCCAATTGCGATGTACCTTGCAGCTAAAGAAGCTCGTAAGTGGGCTGTAGATGGCAATGGACCAGTCTTCATTGAAACCATCACTAACCGTTTAGGACCGCACTCAATGTCAGGTGATGATCCACTCCGTTACCGGACTCAAGAAGACATTGATAACTGGACTAAGCGTGAACCATTGATTCGTTTCCGTAAGTACCTTACTGATCGTGACTTATGGTCAGAAGACATTGAAAACGACTGGGCAGACATTGTTAACTCACAAATTGATGACGCAGTAAAACAAGCTGATGGCATTGCTAAGCAAAAGATCTCAGACTTCATTGAACAAACCTTAGAAGTTCCGGGACAAGCAGCGCAAGATCAGATCAACAAATTTAGAGGGGAGGGCAAGTAATCATGGCTAAAAAAACATATATCCAAGCGATTACAGAAGCTCAAGACTTGGCGCTTGCTAATGATGAAAACGTTATAATTTTTGGTGAAGATGTTGGTAAAAATGGTGGTGTATTTAGAGCTACCGATGGTCTTCAAGAAAAGTACGGTGAAGATCGAGTATTCAACACTCCATTAGCAGAAAGTGGAATTGGTGGTTTAGCAATTGGATTGACCACCCAAGATTACCGTCCCATCATGGAAATCCAATTCTTCGGGTTCGTTTACGAAGTAATGGACTCCATTGCTGGACAAATGGCTCGGGGACGGTTCCGTTTCCACGGCACTCGTAAATTCCCAATCGTAGTTCGCTCGCCATACGGTGGAGGAACTAAGACCCCTGAAATGCATGCGGATTCTCTAGAAGGATTAATGGCACAGACTCCTGGATTACGAGTAGTTATGCCGGCAACCCCAGCAGATGCGAAGGGATTATTGCTTTCTTCAATTGAAAGTGACGATCCGGTAATCTTCCTCGAAAACTTACGTTTGTACCGTTCAATTCGTGGCGAAGTTCCAGAAGGTTACTACACCACCCCTCTCGATAAAGCAAACGTAGTACGTGAAGGTAAAGACGTTACCGTTGTTACCTATGGCGGCATGGTACACACCAGTCTAGCGGCTGCAGAAGACCTTGCTAAAGAAGGCATTGACGTTGAAGTAATCGACCTACGGACCGTAAGCCCACTCGACCTTGACACAATTGGCAAGAGTATCGAAAAGACTGGTCGGGTGGTAGTTGCTCAAGAAGCACAACGTCAAGCTGGTATTGGAGCAATGGTAATGAGTGAAATTAGTGAACGTTTCATTATGAGTTTAGATGCTCCAATTGGTCGGGTAGCCGCTCCGGATTCAGTTTACCCATTTGCGTTAGCTGAAAACGAATGGTTACCAAAAGAAGACGATGTAATTGATAAGATCAAGGAGGTCGTAAACTTTGACTGAAATATTTAAAATGCCAGACATCGGCGAAGGTATGGCAGAAGGCGAAATTGCCAACTGGTTGGTAAAAGTAGGCGATGATGTCAAAGCCGACGACGCGGTGGCTGAAGTTCAAAATGATAAATTATTGCAAGAAATCCTTTCACCATATTCCGGAAAGGTTACTAAACTATTTGTAGATGCGGGAACCGTAGTTAAGGTTGGCGAACCGCTCATCGAATTTGATGGCGACGGAACTGGCGGTGGTGACGACAGCAAGGATAATGCTGCCGATGCTGCTCCAGCAGCTGACAAGGGCAGCGACAATGCCCCTAGCGGCGATGCAGAAATCTTCAACATGCCCGACATTGGTGAAGGTATGGCAGAAGGCGAAATTGCGAACTGGTTAGTTAAAGTTGGCGACGAAGTTAAGGAAGACGATCCAGTTGCCGAAGTACAAAACGACAAGTTAATGCAAGAAATCCTTTCACCATATTCTGGAAAGGTTACTAAGTTATTCGTTGACGCGGGAACCGTGGTTAAGGTTGGCGAACCGCTCATCGAATTTAACGGTGACGGTAGCGGTGCTGGTAGTGGAAACGCTGCTCCAGCAACAAGTGAAGCTCCTGCTAAGGAAAATGCCGCACCAGCTAATAATGATGAACCTACTAAAGTTGGAACGGCAGTGGCTTCTAATGGCCAAGTTTTGGCAATGCCTTCGGTTCGTGAATACGCACGGAAACACGACATTGACTTAATGCAAGTTCCTGCAACGGGTCGTCATGGTCACATTACCATGGCAGACGTGAAGAACTTTAGTGGCGGTGCTGCCCCAGCTGCTCCAAAGGCTGCTGAAAATGCCGCACCAGCTCCTAGTGCTGCTCCAGCCGCAGAAGCTCCAAAACCAGCTCCTGCAAAACCAGCCCCAGTTAAGGCTGGTCGAGTACCACTTTCACCAATCCGTAAGGCAATTTCACGGAACTTAACCCAACGTGTTCAAACTGTTCCACATGTAACGATTATGGACGAAGTTGAAGTATCCAAGTTAATGGAACTCCGTGATCAATTCAAGGAACAAACTAAGGCGAAGGGTTACAAGCTAACTTACATGCCATTTGTTGCCAAAGCATTGGCGGCAGCAGCACGTAAGTACCCAGAATTGAGTGCAACAATTGATGACGAAACCCAAGAAATCGTCTACTACGAAGAAACTAACGTGGGCTTTGCTGTAGATACTGATCAAGGACTTTTTGTACCAAACGTTAAGAACACTGCTTCGAAGTCAATTATGCAAGTTGCTCAAGAAATTGATGACTTGGCAATCCGGGGCCGGGATGGCAAATTGAAGCCTGCTGAATTACAAGGCGGAACCGTTACAATTTCTAACATTGGTTCTGAAAGCGGCAGCGGCTTCTTTACCCCAATCACTAACCCAGGTGAAAGCTCAATTCTTGGAATTGGCCGCATTCGCAAGACCCCAATTGTTAACGAAGATGGTGAATTAGCAGTTGGTAATACCTTGAAACTATCACTTAGCTTCGACCACCGTTTAATCGACGGTGCTCTAGCACAAAAAATTATGAACGAGCTGAAGGCACTCTTAGGTAACCCTGCCTACATGCTTATGGAGGTGTAGTCATGGTTGTTGGCACACAAGCAATCGATGTTGATACGTTAATTATTGGTTCAGGCCCTGGTGGCTACGTTGCCGCAATTCGGGCAGCTGAATTAGGCCAAAAAGTAGTCATTGTGGAACGCGACTTTATTGGCGGAATTTGCTTAAACGTGGGTTGTATCCCATCAAAAGCTTTGATTCAAGCAGGACATTTATACGCAACTTTGCAACACGGCAATCCGTTCGGGGTTACCGTGGGTGAATCCAAGCTCGATTTTGCAAAAACTCAAGACTGGAAACAACACCAAGTAGTTGAAAAACTAACTGGTGGAGTTGAAATGTTGTTAAAGAAGCACAAGGTAGAAATTGTGCGTGGGGAAGCGTACTTCAACGATAACGAAACGGTTAACGTAATTGACGGAGACGATTCGCACATCTATCGCTTCAAGAAAGCCTTGATTGCAACTGGCTCACGCCCAGTAGAAATTCCACACTTTAAGTTTAGTGGTCGGGTTATTGATTCGACAGGTGCATTAAACTTGAAGAGCGTTCCCGAACATCTCATCATCATTGGTGGTGGGGTAATCGGTGCAGAATTAGCTGGCGCTTACATGAACCTCGGTTCTAAGATCACCATTATTGAAGGTCTTGACCACATTTTGAATGGTTTCGATGGCGAGTTGATTCAACCAGTTTTGAACAACTTCAAGAAGAACGGCGTAGACATTATCACGGAAGCGACTGCAGTGGAAGCTAACCAAACTGATAAAGACGTTACCGTTACTTACGAAGTTGACGGAACTACTAAAAAAGTTACCGGAGATTACTGCCTGGTATCAGTTGGACGCCGACCAAATACCGACCAAATCGGCTTGAATAATACGGACGTTAAGCTGGACAAACGTGGTTTGATTGAAGTTAGCGACTCTATGCAAACTTCAGTAAAACACATTTACGCAATTGGAGACGTAGTTGCGGGGCCTGCGTTGGCGCATAAAGCTAGCTATGAAGCAAAAGTTGCTGCAGCAGCAATGAGCGGTGAAGACGCACACGACAAGCATTACGTGATTCCTGCAGTTGCGTACACTAATATCGAAGTAGCGACGGTTGGGGAAACCCCACAAACGGTTGCGGAAAAGAAACTGGATGCTAAATCTAGCAAGTTCCCATTTGCCGCAAGTGGTCGGGCAATGACGATGGACCAGACGGAAGGTTTCATTCGTTTAGTTACTGACAACCCTACTGGTGCGATTATTGGTGCCCAAATTGTTGGTCCAGAAGCATCAGACTTGATTTCTGAATTAACCTTAGCGATTGAAAATGGAATCACCATTCGAGATATCGAATTGACGATTCACCCACATCCAACCCTTGGTGAAGAAATCATGGATGCTGCTGAAGTGGCTGCTGGTTTGCCAATTCACATTTAGTTAAGCTAAAAATGTCCTAAGGGGACAAATACCAATCTGATTAAACCGTTTCTCAGAGCCCAAAGTAGGGCGAAGGGGGACGGTTTTTTAATGGTTAGCGAGGGAGAACAATTTGTTTACTTTTAAACCAAATAAGCATATATTCTACGTAAAAAGAGGAGGCTGAACTTTATGAGTGAAAAAATGTGGGCAATCGGCTTTAAAGAATCGTTACCAATTGAGGAAGCGGATAGTTTGGTAGAGTTTACCACTGACCGTCCTGAACCAAGCGGGCACGATTTATTGGTTAAGGTGAGCGCCGTTTCGGTAAACCCTATCGATATAGCAGTACGAAAGGGGCAATCCGAACCGTTGCAAGAACCGCGGGTATTAGGTTTTGATGCGGTTGGTACGGTGGTATCCAAAGGTGAGGAAGTCACTTTGTTTGAAAATGGCGACCGAGTTTTTTATGCTGGTTCGTTTAAACGAGCGGGTAGTGACAGCGAGTATCAATTGGTCGATGAACGAATTGTCGGGCACGCTCCCCAACAAATGGATGATGTCCATGCAGCAGCCATGCCGCTTACGTCCCTGACGGCGTGGGAAGCGTTGTTTGAACAACTTCAGATTGATCCAGAGGACCTAAAGAAAAATGCGGGAAAAACCCTCTTGATCATTAATGGCGCGGGCGGTGTAGGTTCAGTGGCAACGCAGCTTGCACATTTGGCAGGTTTACGCGTGATTGCTTCGGCATCGCGTCCAGAAACGATTCAGTGGTGTTTGGATCACGGTGCGGATCAAACGGTTAACCATCGCAAAGATTTAGTTACGGAAGTTCGTAATTTAGGGGTTCAGCACGTGGATTACATTTTGGAATTGCATAACATTGACGCACAGTGGGAAGCAATGGTGGAATTGATTAAGCCAGGTGGCCGAATCGCTTCGATTACTTCAACGAAAAAGCCGGTAAACTTAACCGATTTAAAGAGGAAAAGCGTAACTTTCGCGTGGGAATGGATGTTTGCGAAATCTTATTATGGAACGGAAGACCTCGTGTCCCAGCACGAAAATCTAGAAAAGATTGCTAAATTGTTGAATGAAGGAAAATTAAAGTCAACGATGACAAAGGAACTCCACCCAATGAACGTAGAAAACATAAAGAAGGCCCACCAATTGGTAGAAAGCCAAAAAATGATGGGTAAGGTGGTAGTTAAGTAGAGAGCGGAAGCCACCGGGTAATTTTTGAGGATTAATTGGATTTGGGCCTTAATCGCGGTTTAAGCGATTGAGGCCCAAATTTGATTAACCGGAGAAGATTGGCGGCTGGAGCTCGTTTGGTCTATGCTGCAGAGAATTGTAAGATAATCGTGTTTTTTGCGATTGATGCCTTAATTTGGTTAGCCGGAGGGAGTTGGGTTACAGAACCCGTTTCGACTACGTTAGCTTTGCCCTTCCCCAACAATCTAACAACAAAAAAACGAAGGATCCTGAACTGAGGACACTTCGTTTTTTATTACCTAAATTTTTTAATTAACTACGTTTATTAAGTGAAAGATCAATACTTTTTCCTAGAGCGTACATCACAAAGGCCCCAATGAACATTACCCCAAATTCACCTAAACTAACCGTTCCCCAAGTGTAGAAAAAGGGAACTTTTAAAATATAGGTGAGTTCTAAGGCAACCAAGAAGCCCATTAAAATGGTCGTAATGATAACGGTAAGAGCCAACTTAACCCGGTTGTCAGTTAATTTTCGGATGGCGATGATTACAACGCTCAGGGTGATGAGGGTGGTTAAAGTTCCCCACGTAATGTCAATAATCCCTAGAGAAGATTGTAGGTTAGCAATTAATACTCCCAAAGAAACTCCCCAAATATAACGGCGATCATAAACCACCAAACAATTTAAAATCTCAGCAACCCGAAATTGAAGCGGGCCGAAACTAACTGCTGAAAAAACAAAGGTAATGGCGACGTATAGAGCAGCTACAATTGCTGATATTACAATCTCACGGACGTTCATTTTAGTTGACATAAATATTCTCCTTTATAACTTAATTAGTTACTAAATGACGATGACCAAAGGAACCCGGAGTACGGGGAAGTGCCATCGGTGGAAAAATTTCCAACGTTTCTATCATATCAGTTTCCCAGGCATTTCTAAAGGTTAGGTATTAGGTAACCATTCGTTAAAATAGTTGATTTAATAATCAAGAAAGCCTTTACATTTACTTGAAAATGAATCATGCTAATAGTGGAGGAAACCAAAAGAAAGGGTGTAAATTAGATGATTAAATTGAAGAACCGTTACTTAACGGTCGAAATTGATAACATGGGTGCTCAGCTGACGCACGTGATTGACCAACCGAGTGGATACGACTACATTTGGAATGGTCAAGCTTGGCAACGTCATGCCCCGATTCTGTTTCCAGCAATTGGTAAGTCTAACCAAGATAGTTATGCATTGGAAGGACAAATCTATTCAATGCCGCAACATGGCTTTGCCCGGGATTTTGATTGGCAAAAGGTTTCGCAAAGTGAAACGACAGCAAAATTAGAATTGAAGGCCAATGAACAAACAAAACGAATGTTTCCGTTTGATTTTACGCTTCAAGTAGAATACGAGTTAAAGGATCACCAGCTGTTAACTACTTACTACGTTATTAATCATGACGAACGGCGGATGCCTTACGTTTTAGGCGCACATCCCGCATTTAACGTTCCAATAGATAACGACGGTATTTTTGAAAACTACCATTTAACTTTTAGTCCGCACCAAAAACAAATTCAGCGTTTAGGGGTTAACCCAGTACCATTCCGTGATGGAAAGAAAGCTCCTTGGGAAGCCATTAAAAACAGCGAATTAGCTTTAAATCATGAAATGTTTAACGATGGTTTAATTATTTTAGATGCGAAGAAAATTGATAGCGTCGTTTTAGGTTCAACACAAACTGCGCATGAAGTTAAATTGAACTTCAAAGACTTCCCATACCTTACCTTATGGACAATGGAGAACCGTGCGGAGCCATTTTTATGCATTGAACCGTTTGCGGGCTTGCCAGATCAAGCTGCTGAAGAGCCTACCGACTGGAAGAATAAAAAGGGTAACAATCTCCTAGAACCGCAGGAAACCCAGACATTCACGTATTCAATTGAATTTAAATAACAAGGAGGGGCGCGGCAATGGTAACAACGCCAGCGCCCTTTACCTTGCTAAAAAATAGTTAAGTGAGGATTTTACATGCAGGATTATCAGTTACAAGTAGATCAAATATTTTCTGATAATATGATTCTGCCCTTTGGCAAACCATTTCAAATTAGTGGATTAGCTACTGCAGGAGCGACAGTTAAAACCACCATCGGTACTCAAGTTGCGCGGGCAATTGTTAGAAAAGATGGCACGTGGGATTGTCAATTCCGACCTTTTACCGATTATCGAACTTCATTTGAAGTTAAAATTGAAGTTCAAAATCATCAATTGAAGTTAGAAAACGTTCGGTTTGGTCAAGTTTTGTTGATTGCCGGACAGTCTAACGTGGGCTTTCGCATGTCGCAAGACCAAAATTTTACGGAAGCCCAAACGTCAATTCCCGCAACCCCCATCACCTATTACAACGTCCCTCAACCGGCTTTTGTTTACGAAGATGGGGAGGTTAAGGAATATCAATCCCGTGCCACCCATTGGCACCAAGTAAAGAAATCTAACCTGGGACACGTTTCGGCGGTGGGTTATTACGCTGCCCAAGAAATGGCCCGACAAGATCCGAAAATGCCGGTAGGGATCGTTTGTTGTACCAGGGACGGTGCTTCAGCAGGAACCTGGGTGTCGGAAACATCTTTACGCAAAGACAAGCTACTGGCAAAGCGGGTGGTGGAGCCCTTCTTAAGCCACATTGAAAAGATTACGGATGCGGACTTTAAGGCAGACATCGAACGTTATCACCAAACCGTTAAACGGCATAATCGATTAATGTATAACTTTATGAAAAACAATCCGGAGGTTCCGATTGGCGAAGCGCTGAACATTGTGGGGCAGACGCCCTGGCCGCCGCCAAAGACGCCGGACAGCTATTTGCGACCCGGGGCGCTGTTTAACGCAATGGTAAGAAAGATTCGGCATTTCCGGTTCAGCCAGCTGGTCTGGTACCAAGGCGAAACTGATGCAGATCAACCTGAAATTTACGATCGACTCTTGCAGACCTTAATTAACGATTGGCGGGCAACTTTGGCGGACGTTTCTTTACCGGTATACGTAGTGCAACTGCCAAAATATGCGGACGTAAACCGTCACGCGTGGGCAAAAATCCGCCAGCAGCAACTTAAAGTGGCACAAAGACTTGCCGATACTTACTTGATTTCAATTGCGGATACGGGGGAGTATTATAATCCCCATCCCACGGCTAAAATGGCGGCGGGCCAACGAATAGGTCGTATCTTAGCGGGAAAGGACTATCAAGCAACTCCGCAACTAGGCTGGCTGAGCTTAGAAGCGGAACAAACCTGTTTTCACTTTTGGTATGTTAAGGAGTTACATGCCACCCAGCCACCTTTAATCGAAGGGTATGTTCAGCAAAAATGGCAGGCGGTCCCGGCAGAAATTAAAGGAACTGACCTGAGAGTTCATTTTCCACTAGGAACTACCCAAGCTCGCTACGGGTATAGTAATGCACCGACTTTGACACTGTTTAATGAAATTGGTGACCCAGTCAGCCCGTTTGTCGTAGACTTAACTACGCAAGAGCTGATTTAATATTTCAAAATAAATTGATTAAAAAATGCTTCTCAAGGAATTAAGAAATTCTTGAGAAGCATTTTTAGTTCGATTAGCGGTCCGAAAAATGGGCTTGCGCATACTTAATCTGAAAAACGATAGTCGACATCCTGACCGTTATATTCCACGGTCAAGTCGTGATTGTCGACAATCCATTCGTTTCCCGATTCAATATAAAAGGTGATGTCATCTACGACGGTCTTGGCGGTTGATTCATCGTCTTTATTTCCGGGTGCAATCCCTAAGAAAAAGCTTGGATAAACCGTTGGGATTCCCCCGTAAATTTTGGTGAATATCTTGACTGCGCCACCTGGTTTTAAATCCAATTCCTTGATAAACCACTGGGCTGCCTCACTAGTTACGGAAAATTTCATGTTGATTTGCTCCCCTTCTTAATTGTTGATTATGCACGTCTTAGGTTCAAAACATATAAAACCCTTCCAATACTAATCCTATCATAAAGAAATCGTTTACAAAAAGTAATTACGGATTTTTTTGGGTCAAAATAAACTCCTAAATTTAAAAATCATCGCGCGACTGAGCGAATATATGTTAAATGCACCTAATTTAATTTACTTTTAGGATGAATTTTGTTGTCTTTTAAAGAAAAAATTGATGGTAAAACGTTTTAAAACCGCTTTTTTTGATTTAGAGGACAGAAGCCGTAATATCGGGCTAATTTCGCTAAATCGTGGACTATACCAAAGCTCTTCCCCGCATAAAATGCCTTGATATCAAGGTTTACCCGGGTTGGATAAGGTTTGACATACTGGTACCAACCAGTCATAATATGAATTGGAGCTGAGGAATTCAGCCATTTATTTTACTGAATTTTGTAAGCGGATACAGCAAGCGGTTACAAAATTCGAGGATGTGGAGGAACGTTTTATGAGATTACTGTTGATGAGTCACGGAAATATGGCGATCGAAACGCTGAAAAGCGCAGAAATGATTTTAGGCCATATTGATAACATGAAGGCGATTGGTTTACAACCTAACCAAGGTCCGGAAGATTTACAAAAAGCTGCCGAAGAGTTTATCAATGACAACCCTAATCAGGACAAGACCATGGTTGCGGTTGATTTGCTCGGCGGAACTCCATCAAACGTCGTGGTACGCTTGATGGCTAAGTACCCAGATTTAGAAGTGGTTAGCGGGTTAAATCTACCAATGGTGATTGGATTTGCAAACCAAGTAATGATGGGAATGGATGTTGACAAACAATCATTGATTAGTGAGGCACAGAACGGCGTTGTTGACGTAAATGCTAAATTGAATGGATAAAGCTAATGGCAAAAACATACCAATATTCATTAAGATTTGCGATTGATCCCTACAATTGGGACACCGTAAAAGAAGCGAAGTTAATTGATTTTTGTAAACAGGGGCAAATTGATAACGTGGTATTTTTCATTAACCCTGAAGAACTTAACCAAGGACATCCAACGCTCGCCCAAGTGCGGGAACATTGGTTGCCAACGATTAAGTCAGTTGCGGAACGTTTGGCGAAAATGGGCATCACGACCAGTCTAAATCCTTGGACGACTTTGATGCACAGTGATCGGGGCCACCGCGTCCCCCCAGAGCTCGGCTTTGATACGATGGTCGACTACTTGGGGCACGCCTCAGCTTCGATTGCGTGTCCGCAAGATGATCGTTGGGTGAATTACATCACCGCGATCTATGCGGAGTATGCGAAGCTAAAGCCTAAAGAGTTGTGGCTAGAAGATGATTTTCGTCATTACAATCACACGCCAATTAAGTTAGCGTGTTTTTGTGACCGACACATGGCGCTTTACAGCGAGATGTTGGAAAAGCCCATTAGTCGAGAAGCTTTTGTCGCAAAAATGTTGCAACCTGGCGAACCCACTCCTGAACGAATTGTTTATCTTAGCGTAGCGCGTGCTGAAATGAAACGGGTGGCTGCCAAAATCGCGGCGGCAGTTCACCAAGTTTCTCCAGCTACTCGTCTTGGTTTGATGAGCTCGTTTCCGGAATGGCACGCCGTGGAAGGACGAGATTGGGACGGTTTATTAGACAACCTTGCTGATGGACATCCTCGAGTAAGTCGTCCGCATTTGCCAGCGTATAATGAAATCTCTCCCTTGAAATATTCGCGAGCATTTGAACGATTTACCCGAGTTACCACCGAATTGGTTGGCGAAAATTCCGATATTTACCCCGAATTGGAAAGTTACATGTATTCCCCGTTCGTTAAATCTAAAGCGTTTACAAAACTGCAAATCGAAAGCACTCAAATGGTGGGGGCTTCCGGGATTTTACTGAACTTGTTTGACATGATGGGTAACGGGATTGACGAAACGTATGACTACGCGCGTCTTTTAGCGGAATCCAAACCCTTAATGAATTTAGGTATGCAACATCGCCTGAAGCAAAACCATTTAGCAGGAGTAAAGGTCCTCTTTTCTCCGGACGCGGTCTTTAACCTTAAAACCGCGGTCGGTAAGAACCCTGAAGAATTACTACCCCAAGAGTATTCTTGGTTGGAACTTTTGGGAACTTTAGGGATTGCTTGCAAACCCGAAAAGTGGACGTTACAAAGTCATTTTACGGATGAGGTACTGGCCGTTAGCGGACAGTTCTTCAACAATTTAACTGACCGGCAGATTACCGAATTACTCGAAAACAACGTGGTGCTAATTGATGGTCCAAGCGTCCAGATCTTAATTGATCGGGGGCTAGGTGAATTAGTTTGCGCCAACCAAGTGGAACTGAAAAAAGCACGAACCGGTTATCAATCGTATGAGCAAATTGATGGGATGATCATCGACGGAATTCAAAATCCGCGGGTAACGATGCTCCAGCACACTGGGGACTACTATCAAGTTGATTATGAACCAGCTGCGCCGGTGCAAATAATTTCAAACGCGTACAACGAAAACGCCAAGAAATTAGGGCCGGCGATGGCGTTAGTGAACCAGCGTACCCTAATTTTACCAATGAACACTGATCCAAAATACGGTTGGGAATCGCAATATTATTCAATTAAAGAGAAATTATTCAAACGGATTTTAAATCAGATCACGGACTTGGATTACGTCATTGAGATGCCAGGGACGAAACTAACGGCCGTTGCCGACCAAATGGTTTTATCAAACTTTACGATCGATGACCAAGCGCAAATTCAGTTACACCTTACTAACGCAAAGGCGAACCAACACTGGAAGCTCTACTTCCACGAAGGTGCGCAGTTACAGAGTATGGAGGTTACCGTTTCACCGGATTCAAACGGGATGTTGACCATTCCGTACCGCCTCAAGGGCTTAGAAACAGTAATTTTATTAGCGGAGTTTTAAAAAATGAAGGAGTGAGTAGGATGGCAATTACAGCAGTACGAATTGACGGACGTTTAATTCACGGCCAAGTTGCAAACTTGTGGACTACCAAATTAGGCGTTACACGGATTATGGTAATTGACGATCAAGTTGCAGCTAGTGACATTGAAAAGGCGGGATTAAAATTAGCGCGTCCGGCAGGAGTAGATTTAAGTGTGCTTCCTGAAAAGGTGGCGGCTGACCATATTAACCGGGGCGGTTATGATTCCCAAAAGGTATTCATCGTGGTTAAACGCCCACAAATTTTGTTAGATTTAGTTAACGATGGGGTAAAGCTTGAAGCCGTTAACGTGGGTAACATGTCCCAAACTGACGAAACTACCCAATTGACTAACTCCATTAACGTTGTGCAAGAAGACGTGGATGCATTCAACGCGTTGCACGAAAAGGGAATTAAGCTTACTCAACAAATGGTTCCCGGTGACCAAGCGAACGACTTTATGGAAATTCTCAAGAAATTTAAACCAAAAAACTAATTAAATAAGGAGGGATTCTCATGGGTTCAGGTATTGCAATTTGGCAAGTTATTATATTAACAATTTATTCAATGTGGCAAATCATGGATGAATTGACCGTTCAAACCAGTTTGAGCCAACCAATTTGGGCTGGGATCGTCGCTGGTTTAGTAATGGGCGATTTAAAAACTGGTTTGTTAATCGGTGGTAGTTTACAATTAACCGTTTTAGGTGTCGGAACTTTTGGTGGCGCTTCCAAGATTGACGCCAACTCCGGAACTGTTTTGGCAACCGCGTTTGCGATTGGTACCGGGATGAAAGCGGAAGTTGCCGTAGCAGCTTTAGGGGTTCCGGTAGCTAGTTTGATGATTCAAACCGATATTCTCGCACGGTTTGCGAACACCTTCTTCCAGCACAGAATTGATAAGATGATCGACGAAGAAAACTATAAGGGAATTGAACGGAACTTCCTCTATGGTTACCTTCCATGGACGTTATCACGTGGTATCCCAGTATTCTTAGCACTTGCATTTGGGTGGCCCGTTCGTACGGACAGCCGTTGATTACATGAACACCAACCTTTCATGGTTAAGTAACGGTTTGGCAACCGCCGGCGCATTACTTCCAGCAGTTGGTTTCGCAATCTTGCTTCGTTACCTACCAGTTAAGAAACATTGGCCATACCTCATTTTAGGTTTCGTAATTACTGCAATGCTTTCAACTCTTTACACCAACATTTCTACTTTGGGAACGACCATTGCGGGCATGAATGCTAAGTTCACTACCGTATTTGCAAACTTACCAATGTTGGGAATTGCCTTGATTGGATTTGCACTTGCAGCAATGCAATACAACCGTTCGGTAAAGGAACAAAATATGGTTGCTGCAGCACCGAAGTCAGCTGATAACGCGACAGATTTAGATGAACAGGATGGTGAGATTCATGGCGACGAACTCTAAAAATAAAGTAACTTATAAACTAAACGATAAAGACTTCAAACAAATGAACATCCGGAACATTCTTTTCAACCAAGTTGGATGGAACTACGAACGGATGCAAGGTTCATCATACCTGTACCTAATCTTGCCGCAATTGCGGAAGATGTATGGTGACCATACTCCCGAATTGAAAAAAATGATGAAGATGCAAAACCAATTCTTCAACACCAGTAACTTCTTTAACACCATTATCGAAGGGATCGATATGGCTTTGGAAGAAAAAGAAGGGGTCGACTCGCTCGAAACCGTTGCTGGTATCAAGGCTGGTTTAATGGGTCCGTTCGCCGCAATTGGGGACTCGATTTTCGCAGCCCTCGTTCCCGCAATTATGGGTGCGATTGCCGCGAATATGGCGGTTCAAGGAAATGCCTTTGGCGCAATCTTATGGATGCTGGTTAACTTCGTCATCATGTGGTTCCGGTGGATTCAATTGAAGTTTGCTTACAAACAAGGGGTTAGCTTGGTTAACGAAATGCAAGGCCAATTAAACGCATTGACTGACGCAGCAACCCTTCTAGGGGTTTACGTTGTGGGGGCCTTAGCAGCTACCATGGTTAACACCCAAGTTACCCTCGTGGCGCACTTAGGAAAGATGACGGTTAACTTCCAAGATAAGATTGACATGATCATGCCGAAGCTAGTTCCTGCATTAATTGTTGGTGCAATCTACTGGATGCTCGGTAAGAAACGGATGACTTCTACCAAGGCAATCTTTATCGTAATTATCGTGGCAGTTGTACTATCTGCACTAGGTGTAATCGGAAAAGCAGCTTAATTTGCAATTTTAGTATCCGACTTTCCTGAATCTGGTGTATCATATTGTCATTATGAAACCGGTTTAGAAAGAGCGGAATGGTTATGGAATTTAAATATAACGAAAAACGTCCCGTGTACAGTCAACTCGTGGACGTTTTGCGAAAAGAAATCAAAAATAATTATCAACCAAACGATAAGCTGTTGTCTGAGCGCGAAATCATGCGTAAGTATGCGGTTAGTCGCAATACGGTCCGGGAAGCGTTGTCTGAATTAGAAAACATCGGCTACATTTATCGACAGCGCGGCAAGGGAACCTTCGTAGCCAACATGATTGATTACACGCAGAAAATTGGCGACGAATATAGTTTTACCGAGCAAATGAAGTCGATGGGACGCAAGCCCGAGACTCGAATTTTGGAAATGTACCCGCGGGATGCGGACGAGTACTTTAGTCAAAAACTAAAGGTTCCGGTGGGGACTTGTTTGATTAAGCTGAAACGTTTGCGCTTAGCAGACGGGCAGCCGATTATGATTGACCGAACCTACCTTCCGCAGGCTAAGTTTCCTAATTTAAGTCGGGATGATTTAGAACTTAAGCAACGTTCACTGTACGCAATCTTTTTGGAGGATTACGGTGAAAAAGTAAAAGTTGCTGACGAGCGTTTGTCAGTGGGAATTATCAGTGATGAGGATGCTAAACTACTGAACGTTGCTTCTAATACTGCCGGATTTTTGGCGCGGCGAACGACGTACAATCATAAGAACGAAATCATCGAGTACACCATTAGCAGTGCTCGGGGCGACCAGTTTGTCTACAATATCAAGTATCGACACTGAAGGATTGAGAGGAGAATTACTTTATGTTTAACAAAACAGATGATGAGCTAACCAAGATGGGAGCGGTGATTACCACTCGTGAGATTCAACAAGAACCGGAATTGTGGGAAGAGGCTTTGCAAAACTATCAAGCTACAAAAGCAACCATTACGGAATTTTTAGAAAAGATTGAAAACGAATTCAACGAACCGGTCCGGGTGATCTTTACCGGTGCGGGTTCCTCGGCCTACGTTGGGGATACGGCGGCGCCATACCTAACCGAAAATGGCGACCGGAAACGTTTCCGTTTTGAAGCGATTGACACAACCAAAATTGTGTCGACGCCTAAACAATACCTTGAAAAAGACACTCCGACTTTGTTAGTTTCCTTTGCCCGGAGTGGAAACAGTCCTGAAAGTGTTGCAACGGTTGATATTGCTGAAAAGTACGTTCGTCACCTTTACCAATTAACGATTACTTGCGCACCAGAAGGTAAATTGGCTCAACACGCACAAAGCGACGAAAATAACTTAGTTTTAATGCAACCTGCGCGCTCAAACGACAAGGGTTTTGCCATGACCGGTAGTTTTAGCTGCATGTTGCTGACTGCGTTATTAGTCTTTGATGTAAAACATACGGACGACCAAAAGGAAAGCTACGTGAAGGCCATTAGTAAGATGGGGCATGAAGTAATTGACCGGGTGGACGAAATTCAAAAGATTGTCGATACTGATTTTGAAAGAATCGTTTACCTAGGCTCGGGAGCCCTTGGCGGATTGACTCGCGAAACCCAACTAAAAGTTTTGGAACTCACGGCTGGTCAAAAGGCTACCGTCTTTGATACTTCGATGGGCTTCCGTCACGGTCCCAAATCATTTGTTAATGAAAAGACCCTCCTCTTTGATTTTGTTAGCAACGAAGCCTACACTCGCCAATACGACGTTGACATTTTAGACGAAGTGGCCGGAGACGAAATTGCGCCGGTAGTGATGGGAGTTGGAGTGAAATCTGACAATAATTTTGCCGGTGCAAACTTCACCTTTGCTAACGGAAACGACCAAATTCCAGATGGCTACATGGCCTTCCCTGACGTAATGTTTGGACAAACGGTTGCGCTATTGTCATCGATTAAAGTTAATAACACCCCGGACACTCCTTCGGCAACTGGAACAGTTAACCGAGTAGTTAAGGGCGTAACCATCCACGATTTTAAAGGTTAGGAGCGATATTTTGGAATACTATATTCACGCAGCAAAATTTTTCTTAGGCAGCAACGTCGAAATGGGCGGCTACTTGCCAGTGATTGACGGTAAGTTTGGGCGTTACCAAAAGGAAAAGCCTACCGGCAAAATTGTGGACTACGGTGATCAATGGATAGCTCCCGGATTGGTTGATACGCACATCCATGGTTTGTTGAACCATGATGTGATGGATGCCGATGCTGAAGGGATCAACGCCATGTCTAAGGGATTGTTGGAATGCGGGGTAACTTCGTGGCTACCGACTACTTTAACTGCTAGTTCAGACCAATTGAAGCAGGTGGTCCAAACGATTAGTGACCACGTGGACGACTTTGAAGGTGCCAAGGTTCAAGGGATCCATTTTGAAGGACCTTACTACACCGAAAAACACAAGGGCGCCCAAAATCCAAAGTATTTTGAAAATCCGAGTGTTGACGAATTCCATGCTTGGCAAAGCGCCGCCCAAGGGATGATCCGGAAAATTTCGATTGCTCCTGAACGAGACGGGGCGGTAGAATTTACTGCTAAGATTAGTTCCGAAGGCGTGGTGGTTGCCTTAGGGCACAGCGATGCGACCTTTGATCAAGCCAAAGCCTGTGTAGAGGCGGGCGCGACGATGTTTACCCATACCTTTAATGGAATGAGTGGACTTAATCACCGCGAGCCAGGGATGGCCGGCGCGGCAATGAGTTTAGATGGGGTGACCGATGAATTAATTTGCGATGGGCACCACGTTAACCCATACGTCGTTAAAATCTTGATGCAAACCAAGACTTACCAAAACGTTGCTTTGGTAACCGACTGTATGAAGGCGGGCTTAATGCCGGACGGCGACTATATTTTGGGAGAATTCCCAGTTAAAGTAGCCAACGGGACGGCCCGGCTAACGGATGGCAGCAATAGTTTGGCTGGTAGCATTTTATTGCTGAAGGACGCGGTTAAGAACGTGGTGGATTGGAATGTAGCCACACCTGAACAGGCAATTATCATGGCTTCAGCCAATGCTGCCGATAGTGCGGGCGTTGGCGATCAATGTGGCCATATTTTACCAGGCCGGGATGCCGACTTCATCGTACTTGACCACGAATTGAACTTGAACAAGACGTATTTAGACGGGGTTAAAGTATTTGGTTAACAAATTACCTTAATCACGCGAAATGAAGGCTAGGAAACTCCTACAAGGGGGGCTCCTAGCCTTTTTAGCGTTACATTAATTAGATTCCTTTGATCAATAAAAAGAGGTTGGTATGTATAGTACCAACCTCTTTAGCGTTGTCCCAGTATGAGACAGGACTTCAGTTTGAAGAAGTCTTATTGAAAGAAAGTAAAAAAAGGAGATGAAGTAGCCAACTCCTTGGGTAGAAGAATCAGCTACAGGAAAAAATGATATAACTTAAACACTCAGTACAGGGAACGGGCTCTCTGTACAACTAATAATATAGCGTGTTGTAAAAACGTTGTCAATAGATTTTATTTATGTTTTTATTAATTATTTTCTTATTATGGTACGATAAGTTTTTCTTTAAATGGCGGGATTTTATTTGATTAACGGGATTTTATTTTTATGCGGTAATCGAACTGACGGATTTGGCTGTATCAATAATCCTCAAAAACAGTGACAAATTTTAGAAAACAGGTTTACTTTTTTGCTGCTCGATTGTTATTAGTAAATGTAAGGCGTCGCGACACTTACTAATTCAATATTTAAGAAAAGAGGACAGTGAAATGCAAAAAACTTGGTTAAAGACGGGAATCAACTTCACAATGGAAGGAGTAGGACACGATAAGAAGGTGCGCCGTTCCTTTGCCAACGTGGATAAAGACGTCAGCGCTGTACAAGTGGAAGAATTAGCACGGGCGCTCGAAATGCTTTTGGAAGATGAAGTGACGGAAGCACAAGTCGTCACCACAGAGCAAGTAACTTTAAATTAAAATAATCGGAACGTTGATTTATATATCGCATAAAAATAAATGGGAGGATCATTTGATGAAACAACTAGACTTAGAATTTTTGAACGCTGCGGGAAAGACGCAACACTTGAAGTTAAAGTATGCAAAACAAGACCTCGACGAGGGTACGGTACGTTTAGCAATGGAAAAGATGATTGACACTAAGCTTTTCCAAAAAGAAGGCCAATTGCTTTACGTGACCCCCAAAGCGGCCCAATACGTGGAAACCTTGCATGAACCAATTTTCGATGACAGCAAACTTTAGAAAATAAGCAAAGCGGTTAGGAAGAACCAGATGGTCCTTTCTAACCGCTTTTTTGTAGAATGCGTATAAAACGCTTCTGGCTTGGCACATTAACAAAATGTACCAAGTTATTTTATTAGAAATAAAGGGAATATTTAAACTTCTGAGTACTGATAAACCGTCTGATAACCCACTACTTGGTGTGCCGGAAGCACTATATTACCAAAATTAGTATGGTGAACGCTGTCCGGCAGCGTTTGGGTTTCTAAGGCAATCCCTTGATAAGGATGTCCGGCTCCGTTTGTTAGGGGCATATCCGCGGTGAACGAATTAGCAGTGAAAACTACCAGACCATTTCGTGCAGAATAAATTTCAACTTGACGATTAGCCGCTGGTGCACGGAGTACTGCTGCGGGAGCAGGTACCTCATTGTCGACTACGTAGACATCGTCCAACCCCTTTTCAGTAGTAGCTTGTAAGTCGTTGATACAGCTAGCTAAGGGCTTAAACTGGCTGAAGTCAAACGGAGTACCAGCCGTTGCCTTGAATTCTCCCGTAGGTAATTTTTGCTGATCAACCGATAACCGTTCGTGGCTATTTAACTGGAGCTCATGATCTAAAATATCGGCGTTTCCCGTCAAATTAAAATAAACGTGGTTAGTAGGGTTGAATAACACGGGCTGGTCGAATGCCTGACCGTGATACTGGATAATTACCTGATTGAGATTATTCAACGTGTAGGTGATCGCCACCTTTAAGTCACCAGGATAACCGTCACTTTCAGCTTTAATAGAATTTTCAAACGTTACGCTTGCGGAATCAGTTTTAGTCTGGGTATAGAAGCTCCAGTTATAACTATGAAAACCACGAGGTCCACCATGTAAAGTGTTTGCTCCCTCGTTTTGCGGTAGTTGAATTAGCTGTTCACCTTGCGTAAAGCTCCCTTTACTAATCCGTCCGCCTGTCCGACCAATACTCATCCCTAAGTAAAATGGGTTTTGATAATAGTCAGCAGTATGGGCAAAATTTAAGATTAAATTGTCGTTACCGCAAGTAGCTGAGCTAGGAACTAAGAATTCGTGCCACGATGCGCCTTGCGATAATAGTGAGATTTGGACTTGACGGTCGTTAGCTAGCGTAATCTTTTTTACCGACTTGCCTTGGTATTCGTCAAAATCATCAATATTTACTTTCATGATTTTGCTCCTAACCTTCAACCCGTTTGTCGTTCTTCCGTAATTCTGCTTCAATATCTTCTAGCGAGCGATTACGGGTTTCAAATACTTTAGCGTAAACAAACCACATTGCTAAGAAACAGAGGGCGGCATAACCAATAAAGAGGCTGCCTTTTCCAAACATGTTTAGCAATGATGGGAAGGTTAACGAAACGACCGCATTCGCAGTCCAGTTAACAAAACTACCAAATGAATTTCCTAATCCCCGAATATTTAGCGGGAAGATTTCACCGATCATTACCCACATTACAGGTCCCCAAGTTGCAGAGAAGACCGCAATATAAACGGTCATGGCGACTACGGCAATTACCGCTGCAGTAAACGAGCTGTGAGAATATTTAAGTCCGTAACTCATCACTAGCAACGAAATCCCCATAAAGAAACCACCCCAGAAAAGCATCTTCCGACGATCAATTTTATCCATAATTGCCACTGCCACGGCGGTAACGATTACGTTAAAGATTCCAATTCCAATATGCGCAATTAAAGCAGCGTTAACCCCAAATCCAGCGTCAGTGAAAATGGTTGGTGCGTAGTAAAGTACAGTATTGCATCCCATTACCTGTTGGAAAATGGTTAAGCCAATCGCAATGATTAACGCTGGTCGAACGAAGTGACTAAATAATTCTTTTAATCCGCCATTTTCAAGTTTAGCTTGTTCTTGAATTTGGACGAGTTCTTTATCAACTAGCGTTTGATTATGGTTATTCATTTGACCCAAAACATGCTTAGCTTCTTCAGTATCACCCGTTTTAACTAAGAAACGGGGACTTTCTGGTAAAACTAATCCTCCAAGGAAGAGCAATGCGGAAGGGATGGCGGCAAAACCAAGCATCCAGCGCCAACCAGTGTACATCCCAGAGAATGTGTAGTTGGTAATGTAGGCGATCAAAATTCCGGTCATTACCATTAATTGGAAGAGGCTGGAGACGGTTCCCCGTTTTTCTGCTGGCGCTAATTCCGCTAAATAGGTTGGAATTAATGCGGAAGCTGCCCCAATGGCCATCCCCAAAATGATTCGCGATAAAATTAACGTCCAGAACCCAGCAGCAAAAGCTGAGCCGATTGAACCTAAGAAGAAAATAATTGCAGACAATAGTAGTAACTTCTTACGACCAAAGCGGTCTGAAGATGGTCCAATAATTACCGAACCTAACATGGCGCCTAGGAGAACGGCACTAACGACCCAGCCTTGTTGCCAGGCGTCCAAGTGCATTTGTTTTTCAATGAATAGTATGGCGCCGGAGATTACCCCGGTATCATAACCAAACAGTAAACCACCTAAAGCACCGAAGAAATATATGAAACTTGCGGATACTTTTTTCATTAGTTATTCCTCATTCCTAAATATATTGGCAGTTAGTTGTCTGAGAAAACTAATGTAAATCGTAAACAAATTAATTAAAACATATATTCTAAAAAATGCAAGCGGTTCCAAAAAATAATTTTCGAATAATTTAGATTTTCATCTGTAGGTGGTAGTGCTCAAGCCCCAACAGATGGTGAGTTAGCAACGATGCACCGCCATATAATGGAGCATCTTCAATCATCTGCGAAAGTTGTAATTTAGTTGGCGAATTAGCCCCAGCGAGCTCTTCATATTCCCTAATTATTTTAGTCATTAATTGTGGGATTTCGCCGATAATTCGCGACTGTAAACTAACTAGTTCGGGGCTGAAGATTTGACTAACGTTGAAAAGCAGGTAGACCACGGCTTCGGTGAACTCGTTCATGATTTTAATGGCTACCTGATCATCGGCCCGATAGTATTCAAGGAACTGCTGACGATCAACGTAGGGGGTTCGTTTTAATTGCCCAAATTTTTTAATGATTGCATCTTCACTATATAATTTTTCGATTTTCATTGTTGGACTAGAAGCAAAGCCAGGGAAAAATAGGGAACGACCAATTTCACCTGCCCGCCCTAATTGGCCGTGATAAAGGCGGTCGTTAATAATAATTCCAGCACCGATCCCATTGTGGACGTCTAGTGCAATTAGGTTTTTAAACTTGTGATCAGTCATGTAGTCTCGGGTGGCGATGGCCGCTAGATTAGCTTCATTTTCGATAAAAACCGGAACGTGGAATTCTGCAAGGGTCTGTGCTAGGTCCACATTTTGCATGTCGATAAAGGGCGAATCAATGATTTGGTTATGGTCAACAATGCCGTTAATGGCAACTGAAATCCCCATTAATTGGTGTTCAGCAGTTGGAATTGAAATTGAACGAATCCGCTCCTTCATGATTTCGACAATTTCATAAATATCTTTATCGATTACCGGGATGGAATAAAAAGAAATCTTCTCCCCGGTCAACCAGTTGGTCATCATCCGTAAATGATGGTGTCCGAGTTCGAAACTCACGGTGTAACCATAGTGACGATTAAATTTAATTAGAATTGGGCGTCGTCCCCCGCTTCTAGAACTATCGCCGTGTCCAATTTCTCGCACATAACCCATCCGGTTCAGGGTCGCGTATAGGGACGAAATGGTCGATTTATTTAGCTTTAAATTATTTGCAATTTCAATGCGTGAAGTTTTCGGGTGATTAAAAAGAAATTGAAGCATTAATTTAAGATTTAAATCACGCATCGCATCTTGGTTAATTGATTTAGCCATATGTTGTATATCTCCTGTTTTTAAAAATTGTAGCATCGGGTTCGGTTTCCTACCCCAAAAACACCTCAAGAGGCGCTCAAAAGCCCTTAGAAGGCTGAATAAGCCGAAATAAGCGATGATACAACTAGTATCTTATCAGAAAAGTAAAAAAGGCAATTGGTTAAAAAATACTTGCAATTTAAAAAGAAAGGGTTTACATTGATTGTGCAGGTTAGTTGTTTGAGAAAACCAACTGGATTTTATGAAAGAAGGATGTACAAATGTCATTATTTGATCGCAAAAAAATGGAATATGTGGGTAACCAAGCAGGTTTAAAAGCAGGAAATGGATTTCACTACTATAATCCTGACGAAGTAATTCATGGAAAGAAAATGAGCGAGTGGTTGAAGTTCTCCGTAGCATATTGGCACACAATGGATCAACGTTTAGTTGACCCATTTGGAGATGGAACGGCTCAACGCCCATGGGACAACATTAAAGATCCAATGGAACAGGCTTTGGCCAAGGTAGATTACATGTTTGACTTCTTAGATAAGATGAACATCGAATACTTTGCGTTTCATGATCGGGACTTGGCTCCGGAAGGTGAAACCCTTCGGGAAACTAACGCCAACTTGGACAAGGTAGTGGATAAGATTGTTGAAAAAATGCAAGAAACGGGTAAGAAAGTTCTTTGGAATACTTCTAGCTTATTTACCAACCCGCGTTTCGTTGCTGGTGGCGCAACCGCACCATTTGCTGACATTTTGGCATATTCCGCAGCCCAAATTAAACACTCTTTGGAAATCGCTAAACGTGTGAACTCACGTAACTACGTTTTCTGGGGCGGTCGTGAAGGTTACGAATCACTATTAAATACTGATATGAAGTTGGAACAAGATCACATTGCGAAGTTCTTCCGGATGGCTAAAGATTACGCTAATGAAATCGGCTACACCGGCCAGTTCTTATTGGAACCTAAACCAAAGGAACCAACTTCACACCAATACGATACGGATGCCGCAACCACGATTGCCTTCTTGAAGACGTATGGTTTAGATAAAGACTTTAAGCTAAACCTTGAAGGTAACCACGCTTATCTAGCAGGTCATACTTATGAACATGAAGTTCGAGTAGCTCGTGACGCAGGATTGTTAGGTTCCTTAGATGCCAACATGGGTGATAAATTGATTGGCTGGGATATTGATGAATTCCCTAACGATGTAATGGAAGCTACCTTAGTTATGTATGAAATGCTTAAAAACGGCGGTTTGCCAACTGGTGGCTTGAACTTCGACGCTAAGCCAAGACGGCAATCATTTACTATGGAAGATTTATTCTTGGCACACACTGCTGGAATGGACACCTATGCCGCAGGTTTGCGGGTAGCTGCTAAGTTACTTGAAGACCACGTTTTAGATTCCGTTATCGAAGACCGTTATAGTTCGTTCAAGTCCGGGATTGGAGCAGACTTTGAAAATGGCAAAGTCGACTTTACTGATTTTGAGAACTATATCATTGACAAACCACAATCAGAATTAATTGCCGCAACCAAGTCCGGCCATCTGGAACAGTTGAAAGCAACCATCAATAACTACATGTTCACTGTGCTAGGAAAATAAACATTAATTAAACACTAAGAGGGTGGCGTGGGCCGCCCTTTTATTATCAGGAGAGGTGGATATCATGCAAGTAGTTTTAGGGGTTGATTTAGGAACCAGTGCGGTTAAGGTTTCGGCAGTTGACCAAGCGGGCAAAATTGTCGCCCAACAAAGTAAGGAATATCCCTTAAGCCAGCCTGAGCCGGGATTTAGTGAACAAAATCCGGAAGACTGGGTAATGGGGACGACCGTGGCAATTAAACGGTTAATTGATGTAGACAAAATTAAGCCAACGGATATTAAGGGGATTAGTTATTCAGGACAGATGCACGGATTGGTCCTCCTAGATGATCATCATCAGGTTTTACGTCCGGCGATTTTATGGAACGATACGCGGACTACTCAACAATGCAAAGAAATTTTGAATGTAATGGGAAAAGACTTTATTGATATCACCCGTAACGTGCCGCTCGAAGGATTTACTTTGCCGAAATTATTGTGGGTCAAAGAACACGAACCCCAGATTTTTGAGGAAGTAGCTACGTTCCTGCTACCCAAAGACTATGTTCGTTATCGCATGACTGGCAAAATTGCGATGGAATATTCTGACGCAGCTGGCACGGTAATGTTGGACGAAGAAAAACGGAAATGGAGCTCCCAAATTGCGGAAGCGTTCCAACTACCGATGGAAATTTTCCCTCCATTAATTGAATCGATCGGGTTTGCAGGAAAAATTAGCGAAACCTACGCATCGTTTTCAGAATTAAGTACGGACACTCAGGTTTTTGGTGGAGCAGCTGATAATGCGGCTGGCGCGATTGGTGCGGGAATCCTTAATACCAACCAAGTGCTATCCTCAATCGGAACATCTGGGGTAGTTTTAAAGTACGAAGATAACGCGAAAGTTGATTACCAAGGGGCGTTGCATTTCTTTAACCACGCAATTCCTAATAAATATTACACCATGGGGGTTACCTTGGCAGCCGGATATAGTCTGAGCTGGTTTAAGAAACGGTTTAGCAACGACAATAGTTTTACTGATTTTGTTAATGCGGCTAAAAAATCCACCGTGGGTGCGAACGGCTTACTATTTACGCCGTACATCGTTGGGGAACGGACCCCGTACCCGGACGGCGACATCCGGGGAAGTTTTATCGGGATCGACGGCACCCATCGCAAAGAGGACTTCACGAGAGCAGTATTAGAAGGAATTGTTTTCTCCTTCAGGGACATCATGCGGATCTTTGCGGAGAAGGGCAGTAATTTTGATACGGTTGTCTCCATCGGCGGGGGTGCTAAAAGTGCCCTATGGCTACAAATTCAGGCAGATATCTTTAATAAAAAGGTGGTTACCTTGAAAAATGAACAAGGTCCCGGGCTTGGTGCAGCAATGATCGCTGCTGTAGGTGTGGGATGGTTTGATTCTTTAAATGAATGCGCCGAAAAATTTGTTGCGTACGACCAGACGTACTTACCTAACGTCCAAAACGTTAAAAAGTATGATGAACTGTATAACCTGTATAAAAAAGTTTACGGACAAACGGCAGAAATTAGTCACGGATTAATGAATTACCGGCGTGAAATGTTGTAAGTAGACCAAATAACCACGAATAAGGAGCGGAGAAAGGGGCGTTTTACCCAGGTTTCCGCTCTTTTTTAAAATAATTTTTACCAGACGGGAGTGAAAATAATGGAGAAATTTATCCCAATTCCAGTTGTTGACGCAAGTTTATACGTTTTTGGCGGGCACATGCGGACGGTTCCCGGAGGATGGTCATTTTTTGAACAAAAACATCAGGCGTTTGAGTTGATGTGTGTGGTCGATGGGTATCAAACTACTGAAATTAATCAATCCGTTTCGTATAGCTACGGTCCAGGAGACGTCATTATTATTGCACCGGGAACGTTGCATAAAAATTGGAATGCTAATCAATTTAACGATTTAACTTACATTACCTTTCATTTTAGTTTTGAAAATATTCGGTTAGAGTCAGAAATTATTCGTAATTTGGCCAATACGGTGATTTATGCTAAGTCAAAATTGGCACAGGAGTCGCTCAAAACGGCCAAAGAAATCGTTCGATATAGCGAACTAGGAAAACAGGGAGAATTAGGCAAAGATGAAGTCAACATCAAGATTCAGCTGATTATGCTGAATTACCTCTATGATTTGAGCAAATTTATCGAAAGCCACCCGGGTCATTGCAGTAACCGGTTCTCCGAACGGGAAGCAGAGGTTGCTCGTCAGATTGCAATTTTAATTGAAAATAACATCGGCAATCCGGAGAAATTTAATACCTTCCAAGATATTTGCAATGAAATCAAAATTAGTGATGGTTATGGTTACCGAACGTTCAAGAAGGTTTACGGGATGACGCCGCTTCATTACGTAGAAAAGCAGCGTTATCGGAAGGCTAAACTTTTACTCAGTTACCTAGATTATTCGGTTGAAGATGTTGCTGAAATGGTAGGAGTGACAAATTCATCAATGTTTAGCAAAAGCTTTAAAAAATGGAGTGGACAAACTCCACGGGATTACCGCAAGCAATTAGGAAAGAAGCGGATAGTGCGTTCCCTTAAAGATTCGGGTTATTTTGAATAGTCAGATTTTGACAAAAAGTGGGTACAAAGCCTTCTATTATAGCGATTTGTAAGCGGATACAATGATGCTGTAAAACAATTTAGCTTTTAGGAGGCTGATAAGATGGCGAGTAATAACGACGTGGCGAAAGATGAATTCGCTAAATTGTCTTGGAAGGAGCGGGTGAGTTACGGTGCCGGTGACCTAGCCCAAAACCTGATTTTTGGGACGGTGGGCTCGATGCTGTTATTTTACCTGACAACGGTATTTGGCATTTCAGCGACGGTGGGAGCAACCATCTTCCTGATTGTCCGGTGGGTAAACGTTTTTTGGGATCCCTGGGTGGGAGCGGTAGTTGATCGTAGCCATTTTAAAAAAGGCAAGTACCGGCCGTTTATCCTATATTTTGGGATTCCACTGACGATTTGTGCAGCGTTACTATTTTTCCCAATTGAAGCAGTGCGGGGAAATGTATTCTATGCGTTTGTATCGTACTTGGCAACGGCTTTAATCTATTCGTTTGTTAACATCCCGTACGGTGCGTTAAATGCATCGTTAACTCGGGATAACGATGAGGTTTCTGCCTTGACTACGGTTCGGATGACCGAAGCCAACATTGGTAATTTAATGGTTTACACGTTCTTACCGTTATTTATCCAACTGGCTTCGCCAGACAAGCAACTTAAAGATATCGGATTATTTGGAATTAAATTGAATTTGGGGGATTACACTTCACCACATGCGGGCGGCGCGTACTTTTCCGTAATGGCAATTTACATGATTATTGGGTTTGCGTTACTATTATGCACTTATTTTGGGGTTAAAGAACGGGTTTTGCCAACCCAGGAAGAAACCGATGCCGTTAAATATTCCGACTTGTTTGCTGAAATTAAACGTAACAAGCCGCTTCAAGTATTGGGAATGTTCTTTTTAATTGGTTTTACTTTTATGTTTTTTGGAAATACGGTTTGGCCTTTCTATATGCAATATAACGTCGGACACCCAGAATGGATGGCTTCAATTAACTTGATTGGTTCAATTCCGGGAATTTTCCTCGTATTCTTGTGGCCAATCGTCCGGCGTAAAATAGGTAAAAAACAGTTTTTCTACATCTTCTTAGCACTGTTTATTGTCGGTCAAATTATTTTATGGGTTTGGCAAATGCCGCAATTTAGGAACGCTACTGCGTTAGGTTACCTTGGACGCTTCTTACAACAGTGGGGGATTACCTCCGCAACTGGTTACATGTGGTCGCTGGTTCCTGAAGTAGTTTCATACGGTGAATACCAATCTAAAAAACGGGTTGCGGGGATTATTAACGCCATTATGGGCCTGTTCTTCAAGATTGGGTTAGCCTTGGGTGGAATTATTCCGGGCTACATCAACGCGTTCTTCCATTTTGATGGTACTAAGGCAGTCCAAAATTCCTCTTCACTAATGGGGATTCAATGGTCGATGATCTGGATTCCGATTGGATTAGCAGTAGTAGCAATGTGGATTATGAGTAGGTATCCGTTAAGTGATCTTGACGTAAAGCAAATCAATTTAGAAATTGACCAACGTAAGACGCAAGGTGAATTATAAATCGTTTAATAGAAAGGATAATTAAAATGAAAATAGTTAATCCAGTATTACCAGGTTTTAATGCCGACCCTAGCATGATTAGGGTTGGTGACACTTATTATATTGCAAACTCCACGTTCGAATGGTTTCCTGGCGTGCGACTTCACGAGTCAAAAGATATGGTGCATTGGCAACTTTTGCCATCACCATTATCCACGACGACCCTTTTAGATATGAAAGGGAACCCTGCTTCTGGGGGAATTTGGGCACCTGATTTGTCGTATGCAGATGGTAAATTCTGGCTGGTTTACACCGACGTGAAGGTAACCGAAGGTGCATTTAAAGACATGACCAATTACCTAACAACGGCAACGGATATTCGAGGACCGTGGAGCGATCCGATTAAATTAAACGGGGTGGGCTTCGATGTTTCGCTGTTCCATGATCAAAATGGACGTAAATATTTGGTTCAGCAAACATGGGACCATCGAGAATATCACCACCCGTTTGACGGAATCACGCTGACGGAATTTGACGTAACAACCATGAAACTAAAGCCAGAGACCGCGCGAACCATTTATCGCGGTACGGAAGTTAAGCTAGTTGAAGGACCACATTTATACCAAAAAGACGGCTACTATTATCTATTTGCGGCTGAAGGGGGCACGGTATTCACTCATCAAGAGGTGGTTGCTCGTTCTAAAACCTTAGACGCAAACTCTTTTGAAACTGAGCCAGACGGACCTTTCATCACTAATTTTGACACGCCCGATATGGGAATACAAAAGCAGGGTCACGGAGCACTAGTTAACACGCCTAGTGGAGAATGGTACTACGCATCGTTATGTGCGCGACCATGGAACCACGCGAACGAATCCCGCCACGATCCCCGGGGATGGAGTACTTTAGGCCGGGAAACCGCCATTCAAAAAGTAGAATGGGATGATCAAGGATGGCCAAGAATTGTGGGTGGCCATGGCGGTCAGGTTGAAGTAGAAGCCCCTAAGGACGCGATTTTGTCCGCGGGTTCGGCTGACCATTCCCGCCACGACAAGTTTGACCAACCAGCATTGGATTTAGATTGGAATACGCTTCGAGTACCGTTCACGGCTAAAATGGGCCACACTGGAAAAGGCTATCTAGAGCTGGTTGGTCGTGGATCATTAGCAAGTAATTTTGACGTTTCGATGATTGCCCAACGCTGGCAGGCGTTCAATTTTACTGCGGAAACTAAGGTTAAATTTGATCCGTTTAGTTACCAGCAGATGGCCGGGCTAACTAACTTCTATAATGATAAACACTGGTCATGGGTCTTCATTACGCGCGATGAAAATCGTGGAAAAGTTATCGAAGTGGCCGAAAATAATCGTGGAAACTACACTTCTTATTTGAAGGACCACGCCATTAAGGTTCCTGACGATGTTGATGAAGTTTGGCTGAGAACTCAAGTGGAAAAACAAACTTACTATTATGAGTACTCTTTTGATGGTCAGGAATGGCAGCGGATTCCGGTTGAGTTAGATGCGGCCGTGTTGTCAGATGACTATGTTTTACAAACTTACGGCGGATTCTTTACCGGGGCATTCGTTGGCCTAGCTGCCGTGGATTATTCAGGTTATGAAGTACCGGCACAATTTGGGTATTTTGATTATCAAGAAAAATAACGTTTAAGTTCAAGAAGCGGAAACGGTTTATCTGCAGTTTTCGCTTCTTTGTGTTTTGGGGACTGATAAACCGTTATCATACCCGACAAATACACAACCAAAACAAACCAATTTTATATATTAACAAATCGCCCAACCAGTGTTATAACAGAGTCGTGGGGTGCAATAATAAAATGAACGGCATGGTTAGGTTTTAACCATGGTCACCCAGTTTATTGGAGGCTTTTATTATGGCAGAAACATTGAAGACACAACTTTTGGATAAACAAATGAAGGAAGTATTTGATTGGAGTGACGATTCAACTCCAGTACGTGATGCAATGTGGAACCACGTTATGGATTCGAACGGTCACAACACGGTTAAGACAATTGCGGAAGCCAAGAAGTGGGAAAGCATGAGCGATGCTGACCTAAAGAAGACCGCCGAAGATATGTTAAAGTAAAGCACCTAAGCACCACTGTCTCGGACAGATAAAAATACCCTTGAAGCAGCGATATCTCGTAGCTTCAAGGGTATTTTTTTACATGCAAAAGTTGCGTGCTGAAAATAATACTTTGACAAGTTAATTTTTAATAATATTAACTTGCAAAATATCTAATAAAAATCGTATACTTAAGAACGATAATTTAGTCGTCGATATCGGGGAAACGGTGCGATTTAGCGCCACTAAACTGATAACGCAATGGGTTATTACAAAGATTAGTTTTTATTGGAAGATTAAGTTTTGATTTTGGCAATGTGGAATGTTAGAAATGAGCCTTCGCATTTAGTGTGGGTAGGGAAGATTATGTATAATTTTCTTGCGCTAAATGAAGGATACCGGTTATTTCGTTGTTAACGACTACGTGGACGCCTTGATTAAAATAGCAAAAGAATAGGAGATATTAAAATGCCTTTTAGTATGGTTGTAAGTCCAATTGGACAATGGTTTGCGCGTTTTTTTAGTTTTAATACGTTGATTATTGCTGCAATTACGATTGGTGTTTTATGCATTTTAACGTTGGTTTCATACGGGATTGACCGCTTTTTTGGCAGGTACGAAACCAACACGGCAATTTATGAAGAGATTAGTTGGTTTGTCAGTCTAGCAATTGCCATGCTTTTTATGCAGGCGACTTTTATGGCCCTACATGCGGATATTGACAATAGCCAACTGGGTTGGCAGTACTCTAATGCGCAGTTCATCATCTTGTTTTACTGCCTATACATTGTGCATCGCAAAACGGTGCTTTTGTTTAACATGGGTTTGCCAATTTATATTTATGGTTTGGCAATTATTCGGCACCAGACGCAGTTTAATATTTTAAATTTGTTGGCGATGCTGCTTTTAATCGCAATAATTTGGGTGGTTTATCGGAATAGTGAATGGCTAATTGATAGCGCCTGGTATTATGCGACCCAGTTCTTATTTGGGTTGCCTGGTGGTCAATCTTGAAGGGAATTCGTACCATGACGGTTAGTCAAGTACTCTTGCTAACGTTCGAATTTATGCTGATGATGACGATTGTCCATTTCGGAAATATCGAAATTCGGGCAATGATTAAGCGGTATATGAAATTGGAAAAGGATAACGGCTACGATTTCTTAACCGGGGTACGTAACCGGCGGACCTTTAACGAGGTGTCCAATGAGGTATTTGAAGTTTACTCTAACAATGATTTACCGGTAGCGATGGCGATGTTTGACATCGACCACTTTAAGCTTTTTAACGATCAATATGGCCATCAAGTGGGCGATAGTGTTTTAAAATACGTTGCTCAGCTATTCTCAGATGAACTGTTCGAACGTAAAACCAACGCGCAGCTTTTCCGAGTTGGTGGGGAAGAGTTCACAATTATTTTCCGAAACCGGACGTCTGCCGAAGCTGCACCGATTGTGAAGGCTATTCGTGATATTCTAGTTGAGAAGACTTTTGAAGTTAAAGACGGCCTTGACGTCCGGATTACAGTATCGATTGGGGTTACTGACCTTAAGAAGAGTGATCAAAGCGCCAAAGACTTTTATAAACGAGTTGACAAATATTTATATCAAGCTAAAAATAATTCTAGGAATAGTATGTCTGTAGAGGGGGATGTTTCGTCATTAAGTTAGAGAAGGACAAGTTGGATGAATTAGAAGCCGCAGTGGATAAGTTATGTTTTTACGAACAACCAATCTTTGCGGTGAATAACGAGGATACCAAGGGAAAGCTCCAAGAGTATGAATTATTGTTACGTAAAGCTGGGGAAGATAATAAGTTTCCAGCGGTCCTCTTTAAAGAATACATTCGTAATAACGAGAGTAATCGGATTTTCTGCAATTGGATGGCCAATGAATTAAAAGAGTTGGTAAAAAATAAGCCAGACCAATATTTTAGTTTTAACATTGACCCGCAACAATTATTATACCCAAGCACTATCGAGGCTTTGAAGGCTTTAATTCCATACCAAAAGACCTTGATGGTGGAAATCACGGAAGCAATCCCAAGTAAACGGTATTTCGACCAATATTACAATAACTCAATGATTGAACCAATTAAGCAGGTTCACGAGCTAGGTTTCCGCATCGCAATTGACGATGTTTCTAGCGGAATGAATAGTTTTAATATTGTTCGTGAGTATGGTGAATATATCGACCGGATCAAGTTGTCATTGTTGCAATTACGCAACGTAAGTAAAGACTTAGTACAAGAAACGGTGATGTTGTGGCGCTCAATGGCAATTGATAACCAGATTGACTTGATTATTGAGGGAATCGATAACCTCTCGGTAAGTGACTGGTTAGTAGACAATAGTATTAAGCTACAGCAAGGATACTATTGGGGAAGACCGCGGGCGATTGAAAAGAATTAGAGCACGGAGCAACCCGGGTAAGACTCGAGGATTAACGATGTTACGGCGCTAGTCGCGTTTTAGGCGATTAGCGCCGTAATGTTGTTAACCGGAAAAAATTGGTGGCTGGAACACGTTTTGACTAGGCAGCAGAAAACTAACATACATGTAATAAAAAATAGCGCCTAGAATTTCTAAGTGTAAAGTGAACCCCCGATATTGGTCTAAATCCAATATCGGGGGTTCACTTCAGTGTGCTAATTTTGTTTTATTTATGCGATGACGCATCATTCTTTAACAAAAATAAGTAAATTACAATTTTAGTTATGTTAATGATTGACCAATAGCATAAACATATAAAGGCAATTACTCCAATGATAAGATTTGAATTGACCAATTGATAAATGGAGATAAATATCCAAAACATGCAAAAAGAAAACCATTCGATAAAGACTAGTGTTTTATGGTCAGAAAGGTGGTTAAGATGATTTTCATGTACACTATCTACTTGATCAGTAGAGTTGTCTTCGAAACTTAAGATGGCCAAAACCAGAAAAATGGCGGCAGTTACCCCATCTTTTATGACGGGCGACGCAACTAGTAAATCTTGGATAGTAAAAAAAGAAAAGATAATAACCAATAAACTAAGAGCTATAGTAGTTAATTTGTTCATCATGTTTCTCCTAACGATATATTGTTATAAAAAAATAGGAATTTCCGGTTTTTCCGAAAGTTCCTATTTTGATTTTCGATTAGTATTGAATATTAAAGATTCTTATCCATATTAAACGTCAATTTCGAAAGCGTTAATCCAGTAGCAAGCAGATCGTTAAAATGTTTCATTGTGCGCTCTTTCATCGCAGCTACGGTTTGATGGTTGGCTTCGGTTAAGAACTTGGTTAATTCTTCACCAGACAATTCAGCGGCTTGACGATCAATTTCAGCAACCCGGCCACGCAAGAATTCTTTAGAAGCAGTTACGTAGTCCACGTTCTTTTGGATGAATTGGCTATAGTGGCCTTCCACAACGGAACCAACCGCGCGGTACATCCAGTAAGCGTCGTCCAAATTCATGGTTTGCTTAGTAGCGCTGTAGCTAGGATCAGTATCCGTAGCGTTGTTAAAGAACGGCACGTATGGGCTAAATGCTGGGACACCGAAGTTAAGCCAGAAAATTGCGGAACGATCTTCAGGCACGTCGTTACGAATTTGCAAAACGTGCGAATTTTGGGTCCGGTTCATTGAAATTGGCCGGAACTTCAAGCGATCCTTGTCATCACCATGACCAAACGGATCGTATTTAGTTTCGTTGTAGTGCGAACTCAAAATGTTGCCCACGTCTTCAACCGTAATTTTACGACTTGCTTGACGAATGAACGGTAATTCTGAAGATTGCGGGTCCTGTTCGATTTCTGGGTTAAGGTAAAGTTGTCCATACCAAACCCGCGGAGTATTGTAATGTCGGTCTTTTTCAGTATCGGTACCGAAGATGTGACGGAAGTTCCAACCTTCATGGTCAGGATTCAAATGGTATTTTTCAACGAATTCTTGAATGCCTTCCGACCACATAAAGTTGTCAGGATCGTTGAAATCAACTTGTTGAATTGCCACTTGGTTAGCAGCTACGGCGTAAGAATCGTCAGGAATTCGTTGAGCAACCCAGTGATGCCCCGTGACGATTTCCATGTACCATACGTCATCCTTGTCACTAAAGATGACGCCGTTACCTTCAGGAGAGCCATACTTAGCAATTAACTTACCTAAGTATTCTACGCCCATCCGCGCGGAGTCAATGTAAGGAAGTACCATGGTTGGCATAGTGTCTTCGGCAAGCCCATTAGGAACGAGCGGGTCGTACGCCAGGGTCTTAGGGTTTCCGTAGACACTTTCGGTGGCACTCATGGCAACGTTCTTTTCGTTAAAACCACTTTCGTCATAGATTCCGTCCCGATCAGGATCAATGTTAGGAACGGCGCTGTGACGGTAGCCATTAGCAGGTAATTTTGCTGTGAACCCATTTTGTGAGGAGACGATGGTTTCGTCTACGCCACTTTCAGCGGGATGCATGTAAAAACGGTGCGGTGCGAGTGGCAAGAAAGTGTCGTCGTTACGAGCGACCATGGTCGAACCATCGATTGAGGCTTTCTTACCAACTAAAACGGTTGTGCAGGCTTTTTCAGTCAAATTCAGGACTCCTTTATATTAATTATCTTCTATTCTAACGCAAATTTAATAATTTTAGGCCTTTTATAATAATTTTTTTAAGATTCGCCGATATAATGGGGACGGAGGTGGCAACGGTGCAGGTCAAAACAATTTATCAAACGATGTACGCTCGAATGGGGAAGCAACCTTGGCTAGAAGAATGGCAGGAAACACCCTGGGAAGTCGTGTACGGAGGGATTTTAGTACAAAATACTAGTTGGCGAAACGTGGTCCCTAGTTTAAACAACTTGAAATTAAATTTTAACTTCAATCCGAAGTTAATTTTAGAATTAAGTGACGAAGAATTGCAGCAAAATGTCCGTCCGAGTGGGTTTTATACGCGAAAGGCGGCTACCATTAAAAATATTTTACAATGGGCGAAGGGCTACGATTTTTCAGTTTCACGGATTCAGAATTTAACTTCAAGCCAACTTCGAGCGGAGTTACTTGCATTACACGGGATTGGCCCAGAAACGGCGGATTACGTGATGATGTATGCATTTGAGCACGCGGGATTTATCGCCGATAAATACAGTAGAAGACTTTTTGAAAGAATGGGCTGCCCGTTACCTAAAGGATATGAAGCAGCGAAAAAAATGGTGGAAGCAGAATTAGATTTAACACCAGAACAGTGGAAGAATTTTCACGCGATGATTGTGAATGATGGAAAAGAGAGTGGAAGAACCCGAATAGTTTCTGAAGATTAACGCAACTAAGGCATTGACCGCGGTTTAAGTGGTCAATGCCTTAGTTTGGTTAACTAGAAGAGCTGGATTCTGGGACTCGTTTTAACACGTAAATAATTATATTAACCCGTTAACAGCAAAAAGCCTTCAAGATATTCTTGAAGGCTTTTTGCTGTTTTTAAACTGAATGTAGTTTTTCCAATCCCCGATTGATGCGTTTGTTCCCGTTATTTCTTCTTCGGTAACACGATTAACTTGTAAATCCAAGTAGTCAAGAGGTAGTAAATCAGATATACCACCACGAAAATAATTATTGGATATTGGATATGGTAGTACGGATCGTGCAATAACGGTTTAAACATTTGAAGTCCAAACAAAACGTCGATGACTCCCAAGATTCCTGGAAGAGCGAACAAGACGAAAATTTCATTGTTGATACTCTTCTTCATTAAGGAACGTCGCGTTCCGACCTTATTTAGAAGGTTATAGCGCACGGTATCTTGGCGAGTTCCAGAAAGAATCTTGAACATCAAGCAACTTGCAAGCATTGCAAGGAAGGCAATTCCTAAGAAATAACCGATAAACTCAAGACCACCGTAAATTCCACTGAGCACTAGGTAAGCTGGGTAAGTACCTACTCCGCTAACAAATTCATCTGGTAGTGGATGTGCACTATTTTGCATGTCGTAGAGCTTCTGTAAAGTGTTCCGATTTTCGCCAATGTTTTTGACGGTGATGAGGCTGACGGTGCCCTTTTCACCATTTAACTGGTCAAATTTAGCTGTTGGATAAAATTGAGGCGTAGTATCAATTTTTGAACCGCCTAGGCCAATGAAATCCATGCTATGACTAACGTTAGTTTTTAAATCGTTTAGCGTAGTTTTAACGCGTTTTGCTTCACCAGGATGCGCAGTTGTAGCGTCAAATTTCACCGTATAGTACGGATGTTGTTCAAATTGATCTTCGTTGTAGTAAACGTGTGAGTTAGCAAACTTTTGGTCGTAACTAGTTACTTGGACGTCCGTTAACTTGTTGATCAATTGTTTTTCTTTAGGAGTAGGGTTATTTAGCGCCATTGTGTAAGCACTCTGTAATTTCGCCGAAGAATCAATTTCACGATTAAAGGCGGAACCAACCGTAATTGCTCCTAATGCCAAGGCAAATAGTAACGAAGTAATGGTTAAAATCTTGTTGTAATCCCGGATCCGGAACATGATTTGCGAAAGGGTGAAGTTGTTTAACTTCCGCTGTGCAAATCCGGAGTTCTTTAACCAGTGGATGATTAACGTCATGCTAGAGCGGAAAATCAAGAAACTACCGACTACGATGGTAACTAAAGCAATCGGAATCGCAGAAAGTTGAAGGTCCATAATCTTAGCAAGCGCGTAATAACCAATCCCGACGAGGACAATTCCAGCAACGCCAGAGAAAAGCAGTCCAATGGGATTAATCTTAATTCGGTCGACAGTATCAGTCTGCTTAAGTAGCTTCAAGACTGGCTTCCGAACTAAAGACTGTAAATTAAACAGTGCGGCAATAAAGAACAAAATCAAGTATAACAAGATCGTTGTTAGAATTGCCTTGAAATAGACCGGGTTGAATTTATGAATTTCTAACCCAAGGTGATTAAAGAGCAGTTGTGAAATTCCACCGGTTAATCCTACCCCTAACAGCAAGCCTAAGGCGGTAGCAATAATCCCAACGGTCATGGTTTCGAAAACCATCAAACTACCAACGCGCCGTTTTTTGGCACCCAGCATCATGAATAATCCATAATCATGAAGGCGCATATTCAATAGGAATGAATTAGCGTACATTACGTAAACAAACGTGATGATTACCAATAAAACTTCCCCGAATATAAAGACTGGGCTAGCAAACTTAAAGTTAGCATTTGCCTTGATAAAGCCCTCGTTAGTTGCTAAGTTGGCAAACATGTAGAAAATTGCCGAAGACATTACCAAGCCAGTTAGTAAAACCACGTAATCGCGAAGGTGGTTTTTAATATTAGAAAGAGCTAGTCTGAGTAACATTATGCAAACCTCCTACTGTTCAAACGTACCGAGTTTTTCAAGAATTTCTTGATAGAACTCAGAACGTGAGGTACCGTTGCGCCGCAGCTCTTGGCCAATGACCCCGTCTTTAATGAAGAGAATTCGTTGACAGAAGCTTGCTGAGAACGGATCGTGGGTAACTAAGAGGACGGAAACGCCTTGCTTTTGGTTAATATCCGTCAATAATTCCAACATTTCTCGTGCACTATTAGAATCCAAAGCTCCAGTTGGTTCGTCCCCCAATAGTAATGCTGGTTGATGAACGATGGCCCGGGCAGCGGCAACCCGCTGCTTTTGCCCACCAGAAAGTTCAGTTGGGTATTTCCGCAATAGGTCTTGGATTGACAAAGTTTCTGCAACTGCGTGAACCGCTTGTTTAATAGCGCTGCGACGAACTCCTTGCAAAGAAAGTGGTAAAGCGATGTTTTCTTCCGCCGTCAAAGTTTCCAAAAGGTTAAAATCTTGGAAAATAAAACCAATTTCTTTAGAACGGAAATCAGCGATTTGATTTCCCTTTAGGCGAGTAACGTCCTGTTGGTTAATTAGTACCTGTCCACTAGTTGGCTTATCTAAAGTTGCCAACATGTTCAATAGGGTGGTTTTACCGGAACCAGATGCTCCCATGATCCCCACAAATTCCCCTGTTTGAACATCAAAATTAATTCCCTTTAGTGCTTCGTATTGCCGTTCGTTTTTTCCCCCATAAGTTTTACGCAAGTCCGAAACACTAACAATATTTTGGTTGTTCATAAAAAGTCCCTCCCGAATTACTTAATTACTTATGTGACTAACTATATAAATAAATGAGTGAGATGTCAACCGTAAACTTTATTCTCAATTTTTGCCGCAATATTGTTACAATGGAATTAGTAAAAGATAACGATTTCTTCAATATAAATTATGGGGAGTGGCCACAATGACGCATACCGTTGGAATCATATTAACTATGTTATACGGAGGTTTCTTGATTTATAGTGCACTTCGAATTGAAGCGCAGGTAGAGACCTGGATTATGGCGGCTAACATCATTGTGGGAGCGTTAATGTTGCTAAATTTTATCCAGCCGTGGCTAGGGATAGCCGGATTAATACTGGTATTGCCGGTTTCGTTAGTTAACGGGCAGCTAATTTTTTTCAATATTAACTGGCCTCATTTTGTAGTCCGGGTGATTGTGACAATCCTATTAGTGGTGTCGCTTCTGGCTTAGTATCGCCGGATTGCAGGCGGGGTGTAACTATTGATGAATTGAAAAATTTCGTCTAATGAATCCGAGAATAGTAATTTTTCACGCGCGGGTTTGGCTAAGAATCCATTTTTAACCATGCGATCATAGAATTCTTGCAAGGCATCGTAGTAATGGGCAACGTTGTAAAGGGCGCACGGCTTGGCATTTTCACCAATTAATGACCAAGAGTACACTTCTGCAATTTCTTCAAGGGTGCCGGGTCCTCCGGGGAGTGCCACGAAGCCATCCGCAAGCTCCATCATCCGTTGCTTGCGGACCGGCATGTTTTCAACGACTTCTAGTTTAGAAATTGCTGAGTAACTAGCACCGCGATCGGCAAGGTTCTGAGGGATGATGCCTTCGACGTAGCCGCCGGATTCTAAGACAGCTGTGGCAATTTGCCCCATTAATCCGTATTTGCCACCACCATATACTAGCCCCATTTGATGTTTTGCTAAGTACTGACCTAATTGTTGAGCAGCTGCGGTATAGTGGGGTGATTCACCTTCGGCAGCGCCACAAAATACTGCGATTTTTTTCATGAATGAGAATTCCTTTCTTAATTTCAAAGTTATAGCTATCTTACCACGCCAATTCACGATTTTAATAAGTGATGATGGGGTGGTAAAATCATCTCTGGTACTTCATGGGCGGATGTTTGGTATGCAAACCTCCTCTTTTTGTTTACATTAATGTAGGAATTAGATAAAAATTAAAAATGTTTTATACATATAGTTGGATATTTGGAATGGTTATTATATGATATTAATCATTGAGCGTACATAATTAATCAACATTTATGGGGGAGAAAAAGTTGTTTATTTTGGATGTTAGAGGTAAGCGTGAATGAAAGAGTTTGATGAAGTTTCTTTAGAATACAAAAATACGGGGGCGCGCCGCTACATTACTGGATTTGATGGTTTGCGCGTGTTGGCACTTTTAGGAGTTATTTTCTACCATCTAATGCCTTATAAGGTTCCGGGAGGGTATCTTGGGGTGCCAATCTTTTTTGCGGTATCTGGGTACTTAATCACGGATATTTTTATTCAGGAATGGGATCGTACGGGGAAAATAAAATTAGGGGCTTTTTATTTACGCCGGCTGCGGAGGTTATATCCGACCCTAGTCGTCGTGTTGGTGGCGAGCACCGCTTATATGACCATCTTCGCGCATAATTTATTGTCGCATATCCGAAGCATAATCTTGACCAACCTGACCTTCGTATACAACTGGTGGCTGGTGGGTCACGGGCAGTCATACTTTGACCGGTATAATGGGGAGTCACCCTTTACCCATTTATGGTATTTGTCGGTACTCGGACAATACTATTTTATTTGGCCGCTTTTACTAATTGTGTTGTTAAAAATTTACACCCATCGTCGGGTGCAAGTAGCGGGGATTTTGTTCTCGCTTAGCGTTATTTCAGCAATGATCATGGCAATTCTGTACCATCCGGACACGGTTAACCGCGTTTATTACGGTACGGACACCCGGGTAGCGCCCTTCTTGATTGGTGCGGCGTTGGCTTTTATTTGGCCTTCCACTAGGTTGAAGAAAAACCTTGATTTGCATAAAAATGCCGTTGCGAACATTATCGGATTGATCATCATGGCGTTAATGATCACGTCATTCTTCACCATGCCAGGGACTTCTGCGTGGCCTTACTATGGCGGAATCTTTATTTTTTCGGTATTGTCAGTATTGATGATTGCCATCATTGCCCATCCGGCTTTTATTTGGAATCGAGCGTTGACCAATCCAGTTTTCAAATGGTTAGGAAGCCGGTCGTACGGTATTTACATGTACCAATTACCGGTGATGGTGTTTTATGAACAAAAGGTTACCAACATTGCGGCGCATCCAGTTTTAAATACGATCGCTCCGTTAGTAATTATTTTAGTATTGAGTGAACTGTCCTACCGGTTTGTTGAGATTCCGTTAGCACAGTTTGATTATCGTCATCTAGGCCGTTTCTTGAAGGAGATGTTCGATATCGAATCAGGATTTAAATGGCGTCACGTAGGTGTGGCATCCGTCTTGTTTGTTACCTTCGTGGCAATTTTTGGCGCAGTCACTGCTCCAGAAAAAGTCTCGCAAAAAACTGATGATTTACAGGCTAAGCTCGCTAAAAATAGCAAGGCTACGGACCGTAAAAATGCTGTCGCGCTAAAAAAACAAAAGGAAGCGCAAAAAGACCATGCCAAATCTAAGGATAAACACGTTAAGTTAACTAAAAAAGAAAAGGCAATTGCTCAAAAGTATCATCTAACGGACCAAGAAATGGGCGCAGCTAAGTCAATTCCATTAACTGGAGTAGGCGATTCCGTTCTAGAAGATACGGGAGCCGATTTACAAGAAATCTTCCCAACCGCGTTTATGTCCGCTAAGGTTGGTCGGCAGGTGGATGAAGCACCGGGATTACTAACTTCCATGAAGAAACAAGGACAACTGAGCGACAACGTGCTAATTAACTTAGGCGCAAATGGCCCGGTAAATGCTAAACAAATCGACGCTATTGAAAAGGTGGTCGGTAAGCACCGGAAGCTCTTCTGGGTTAACGTCCACGTACCTACCCAAACTTGGGAAGGTTCGGTTAACCAAACCTTGAATAAAGCTACGAAGAAGTATGATAATCTGCAAATTATCGATTGGAACGGCCCCGCTAAGAACCAACCGGGTTGGTTCTACGGCGACCACGTTCACCCTAATCCAGAGGGCTCGAAAGAGTATGCGTCGCTAGTAGCAAAGGCAATTATTAAGGCGGTGCAATGAAGGGCTTGAAGTTAGGGATTGAAAAAATTATTTGTTAACATGAGTAAATATGTCATCCAAATTTAAAAAAGAGGTTGTGACAAAAGTCTTTAAACAAAAAAACGGTTCATGAGTTGAAACTTCCTCATGAATCGTTTTTATTTTGGCGTTTTGACTTCAATAGAGCCAAAACGTGTGCCGAAAGTCAGTTTGTTCCGCTTAACCAAAAATTGCCCATTATGCCTGATTTTGGCATAATGGGCAATTTTCAGTTAATGCTCGCAAACTACCCGACTTTTGTCCCACTCTCTTTTTTAGATATTCTAATTATTAAACTTTCATCCCCGTGGCTTCTGCAACACAAAGTGGTGTTTGAAAGAAGGCGCCACGTGTTCATCGGCCCAGCCCTGGACGTACCCTTGAGTGACGAAAGCCCAAACCGTGCCAAAACCAAACGACCAGACTTGGTGATTGGCAATCAAGCTCAATACCGTCATTACTAATGGCGGTACGTAACTTGCCCATTGGGAAGCCGAGGCACGCCCGTGCAGGTACTTAAAACGAAGAATGTAAGAGAGGTCGTCGTTAGGGTGCATGATTAGGTTGGCCCGCTGGTATAAGGAAACCGCGGTGGCGACCCAAAATAACCCAAAAATATCAATAATGATATCTAGTGCAAGCTGATAGGGGTGGCTGAAGTTGGCTTGAAGTTCACCAATCCGTAAAAAATCCCGAAAAAGCGGCACAAACCACTGTACTAGGTAGCTAAAAGGTACCACGAACAGGATGTTGCGAACAAAACGAGTCCAATCTATTCGTTGGGTAAGTAGCATTGCAAGAAAGGCTACCGCAACCCCATAGATCACTAACACGGTCCCCATGACGTGATTAGCCACGGCTGGATCCGTGGAATGGGTTACCCAGTGTGCAATATTAACCGCGGAAGCCGTCCAAACTGCACTCCCCATTCCCGTGGCGATGGTCAGAGCATTTGCTGCGGAATTAATGATAATTGAGATTGTCAGCCAAAAGAACCTTCTTCTGGCATCTTGAATTTTCAAACAGGGTCATCTTCCTTCTACGTTACTCGGATTTCTGGCCGAAAGTAAAGTAAAGCCACGGTCCGATTGGCTGGATAAGGGCGACCAATAACCAAAGGGCGCGGTTACCATGTCGAAAACTACTTGCGGTGAGAATATCTTTATACGCGAGGAAAGTTGCGGTGATTTCAAACGCTACTAGCGGCAAAAGTTCCTGCTGGCGGCGCTTATTAAGATAATGTTCTTTGGTCATTGTGAGTGTCCTTCCCAACTAAATTATAATTATCCCTATTTTATCATGAAAACGATTTCTTAGTTTAAGCTTTTGTGCGAATTCGTTTGAAATAATAAACTAACCCGCCGATGAGGAGGATTCCAGCTAGTAAAATTGCCACAACGGAAGCGTACGTATCAACCATTGCGGAAACCTCCGCCCATGCGCTGCCCGCTGCTCGTCCTAAAAGAATGAGGACTAAGTTCCAAATTAAGGTGGCAATCGTGGTTAACAAGACGAAGAGGAGCCCCGGCATTTTAGCCATCCCCGCCGGAATTGAAATTAAACTCCGAATTACGGGGACAAACCGCCCAAAAAAGATCGTTTTAAAGCCGTGGCGCTGGAAGAAACTTTGTGCTTTGGTAATGTCACTATCTTTTAGGCGCAATCCCCGACCTAAGCGGCTAGCTACTAGCCAATGTAGGCGTTCCGGATTCAAGTAGCGACCAATTACGTATAAAAGTAAAGCGCCAATAACGGCACCGACCGTGGCGGCGATTACGCTTCCCCACAAGGTCAGTTTAGACGTGAGGGTCATAAATCCCGTAAAGGTCAAAATAATCTCTGACGGAATCGGCGGCAAAAGGTTTTCCAAGGCAATCAAGAGCACAATTGCGAGGTAACCAAAGTCGTTGATGAACTGCGTAATTTGTTGTTCCATAAAATCCTCCATATTGGGGTGTTTTCTCCTATTATTCCGGGTCGGTTGCGAGAAGTCGACGAAAAACCTCTGGCAAACGGGAAACTTAAACAGTTTTTATAAAATGTGACAAATGTCATGGCAAAGTAGTGACATCTAGTACTGAATAAGGAGGCAGCAATTCCCTAGAATATGGGGTATGGAGGATCTGCTAATGAAAAATACGACACTCGTGGAAGTCCACGAATTGAAGTTCAATTATAGTTCAAAAATGGTTTTGCACGGGGTGAATTTAACCGTCCCCACGGGAGAAATCATTGGCTTGATTGGCGAAAACGGTGCGGGAAAAACCACTCTTTTAAAATTGTTATTGGGAATCTTGCATTCCCAAAGCGGTGCAATTCAGTGGAATAAGGTTGCTAAACCAGAAGTGAACACGATGTTTCAAAATAATCTGAAGCTTGTGGGGGTGACCGTGCGGGATTTATTACAACTTACTGCTGCGCAATATCGTAATCCGCGCCCGGTAGCTGACGTAATGGAAGAATTGGCCTTAAGTTCGTTTGCAAAACGCCCCTTAAGCCGGTTGTCGGGTGGACAGTTGCGGAAAGTAGCCTTTGGACTAACGTTGGTTAGCAATGCACAGTTGCTTTTTTTAGATGAACCTACCGTGGGAATGGATGTCAACGCACGACAAATATTCTGGCGTAAAATTGAACAAATGCGCGTTCAGGGAAAGACGGTTTTAATTACCAGCCATTACTTGGCAGAAATTCAGGAAGTTGCCGACCGAATTTTGATTTTAAAAGCAGGCAAAATTAAGTTCAATGGTACTTTAGCTGAACTTCAGCGAGGCTACTTAACTAGTCAAATTAGCTTTGTAACCAATCTTCCTAAAGCTCGTTTCCAAGGGCTGCCGAACGTAAAGCAGGTGCTTGTAAAGGGCCAGCAAGTTACGCTGGAGACCACGGATAGTGATCAAACACTGCGGGCTTTGGCGCCGTGGCTAAACCAATTAAATAATGTAAAAATCACCGCCGCTTCGTTAGAAAACATTTTTACCGCGATGACCAAGGAGGATGACCGCCATGAATAAATTATGGGAGCAGTTGAAATTTGATGGAAAGCGGCTAGTATTCCGCAATCCCTCGTTTTTAATAATGTCGCTGGGGATGCCAGCCTTTTTTTACTGGCTATTCACTAAATTATTTACGAATCCAGCAACTAATAACCGTGAGTTTGCCGGTAGTTATTTGGGAAGTATGATGGTGTACAGCTTGTTGATTACCTTGCTTATGGGGATGTCTACTGCTTTAATCCGGGATCGTAATGAAGGATTGACGGTATTTTTGAAATTAAATCACCACCGCTTAGACAATTATTACGCTTCGTTTTTATTGTGGAACACCCTTAAAAACTTCATGGCAATGGGGATTTTGGGGTTGGTCGCGGCGTATCTGAATGCAATTACTTTAGATCCGGTACAATGGCTGAGTTTATTGGGATTAATTTTAGTGGGGCAAATTCCAATTATGTTGTTAGCCGGGTTGCTAGCTAACGTTAAGCGCCAAGAAACGTTGGGAATGTTAATGAACTTAGTAACCTTTCCCTTGGCAATTGTGAGCGGATTGTGGTGGCCCCTAGAAACAATGCCAGAATGGGTCCAAAACATCGGGCGACATTTGCCCACGTATTTTTTAAATCGTACGATTGGACAAGTAATCAACCATGCTAAAATTAACTGGAGTAGCGTAGTGGGAATTAGCGAGTGGATTTTAATTATGGCGTTGGTAACCGCGGGGGTGGCGCAATTATTTACGAAGAGGAGTTCAGCAATTAATGCGTAGTTTTAAGGAAACTTTGAAAAAGATTAAGTGGGAGACCTACATTTGGCTAATGTACTTGCCGTTTAGCGCGGCATTCTATTTACCAGCCCGGTCGTGGACGGACTATTTTTGGCTGATGATGATGGGAGCGTTTCTCATCGTTTACATATTGGTTACCGAGGTACCTAGATGGCGGAGGGTAACGATTCCGCTGGAATTGCTAATTACCGGCTCGTTTGCCGTACTTTCATTTAACTTTTACATGATTATTTTCACCGCTTGGCAAGTTGCGTTCATCCTTTCAACGATGCCGCGGCGCCACTTTGATTGGTTTTTAATTTCGTACTACGTTTTTTTGGGGCTCGGAATTATCCGTAGTCTACAAACTAATCCGATAGCTGGTGTTGAATATACTATAAATGCGCTAGGATTAATTTTTCCGGTGCTTTCTCCAATAATGTCGTACGGGTTTGCCCGTTCAGTCCAAATCCGAAAACAAATGTCCCAAAATAATCGCCGGCTGGAAAATTTAATTCGACGCGGGGAACGGGACCGGATCGCCCGAGATTTACACGACACCTTGGGACAGAGTTTTTCCATGATTACGGTAAAAACGGAGCTCGCTCAAAAACTATTGGAGAAGGCCCCGGAACGAGTTCCCGATGAGCTTCGCGACATTGCTAAAACTAGTCGCGCCAATCTTCAACTGGTTCGTCAAATCGTTGCCGACTTGCACCAGCAGACCCTGAGCGAAGTTTTGTTGGAACAGGGTAAAAACTTGGCTCAAGCACGTATTTTTATGTTTACGGAGCACGAAGAAGCGGCTAGCAAATGGCCGACTGAAGTTCAGAATTGCTTAGCGGCGGTAATTGTAGAAGCCATAACCAACGTGATCCGGCATTCGCGAGCTTCCCAAGTCTGGATTAAATTTAATCAGGTTGGCGAAAATTATCACCTTGAAGTTCAGGATAATGGGCATGCCAAGCGGTTGACTCGTGAGAATGCTAATGGAATTACGGGGATGTTGCAAAGGGTGCGAGAACAAAATGGTGAATTTCAGATTTCAAGTAATTCCATTGGAACGTTAGTCCAAGTTCAATTGTCAAAGGAGTAAATTATGATTACGCTATTTTTAGCTGAGGATCAAAGCATGCTGAACTCGGCGCTAAGCCAGTTATTAGATTTAGAAGATAATTTAAAAGTCGTTGGGACGGCCAGTGACGGGCAGACGGCCTGGGAGATGATTCAAAAACAATCTCCTGACGTGGCTATTTTAGATATTGAAATGCCGCGGCTAACTGGCCTAGCAGTTGCACAACGAATTCACGAGGAAAAGCTGCCCACGCGCGTGGTGATTTTAACCACCTTTGCCCGGCAAACGTATTTTGAACAGGCGGTTCAAGCCCAAGTAGCTGCGTACCTATTAAAGGATAGCCCAAGTGAAGAATTAATTGGGGCGATTAATCAAGTGATGACGGGGAAAACCATTTACGATCCGGCACTCGTGCAAAGTGTTTTATCTGCGGAGCAAAGTCCGCTAACGAAGCGTGAAACCGAAGTTTTAAAGGTGGCCGCCAGCGGGATGCCGACCAAGGAAATTGCTCAACAGCTTTTTTTGAGTGAAGGGACGATTCGTAATTACTTATCGGCAATTTTTAGTAAGCTAGGGGTTCGAAATCGGCTTGAAGCAGTCGAACTTGCCCAGAATAATCGATGGATATAAAAAGACCCAAGGAATTGAGCCAGTAGTTGAAGCTCTAGAAAATTCCTTGGGTTTTTAACGTATTTATTTAGGGGAGTGGGGCAAACTGACTTTTGGCGCACGTTTTGGCTCTGTTGAAGGCCAAACACCAAAATAACTTTTTAAGGATCTTTTCATCCTGGAAAAGCAGTTTTTTGGTTTTCCCCAGCCTCATTTGATTATGCGTTACGTAGCGTTAGCTTTACAACTGCCTCTACTCGAGCAGTTTGGGGGAACATATCGATTGATTGAATATATTCCACCCGGTATTTCTTCACTAGTGGAACTAGGTCGCGTGCCAGAGTGGATGGGTTGCAGGAAACGTACGCAAAGTGTTTAGGTGCTGATTTTAAAATGGCGTCGATTAGCCGCCGGTCTAAACCAACGCGGGGTGGGTCAACAACAATTCCATCAGGTTGAAAGCCCTCCTTCAACCATTTAGGTAACAATTTTTCGGCAGAACCGACTTCATAGCGAGCGTTAGTAATGTTGTTAAGCCGGGCATTTTCGTTTGCATCAGTAATTGCGTCAGCAATCGTGTCCATTCCCCGAATTTCTTTTGCCTCGCTAGCTAGGGATAAACCGATTGTTCCCACTCCAGAATAGGCGTCCACAATTCGTGAGTTTGGAGTGATCGATAACGCTTTTCGAGCTTCATCGTATAAAGTAACGGTCTGTTGGGGATTCAACTGGAAGAATGCCCGTGCAGATAAATTGAAGGACAATCCGTCAAGTTCTTCACGAATCGTATCTTGTCCGCGAAGCTTTACGGTCTGATCACCCCAAATTAAAGATTGCCGTCCAGGATTGATGTTTTGCATGAAGGAAACAATCTCTGGAAATTGGGTACTTAACTCGTCAATGATTTCCGTTGCGTGTGATAGTTGGGGCGTATTAGTGATGAAAACAACTTGAGTTTCCTGGGTAGCTTGGGCAACCCGCACCACCAATGTTTTTAATTCACCCTCGTTATGATGTTCGTCATAAATATCAACGTCGTACTTGGTGAATAGAGCGACCGCTGCCCGAATAATTTTCATGGTTAACGGATGCTGGACGCTGCAAGTTGCGAGGTCAACGAGTTCATGGGTACCTTCCTTATAAAGTCCTGCACCAATTCGGTCGTCAGCCAGCCGCCGGATTTGGAACTGCGCTTTGTTGCGGTAGGCCACCGGGTCGTCCATCCCGATGGTGGGCCGCAGCTCGTAATCTTGATAACCCGCGGGCCGGAACTTAGTTAGCGCTTGGCGAATGACGTCGCGCTTAAATTCTAGCTGGGCAGGGTAAGCAAGGTGTTCCAGTTCGAAGCCGCCGACTTCATCGGCATAGGCGTCGATCGGCGTTACCCGGTCGGGACTCGCCTTTTTAATTTGATGTAAGACACCGGTAAGATAGCGTGGATGCACTTCAGTGATGGTGGCAAGCACCTTTTCACCAGGAAGCGCGCCCTTAATGAAGCAAATTGTCCGCTGGTAGTAACCGATTCCTTCACCGTTGATACCAAGTCGTTTAATCTTCAACGGAATTACCTGACCTTCAGCAATTTGTTGAGCACTCTTGGGATTATGGTAGTAGTGACGATTATTTTGTTTGCTATTCGTTCGGGATTGCGAACGTGATTTAGATGTTTTAAAATTTTTCTTGTTATTCATAAATTACCTCGATTATTGTGTTCACTCAATTAGTCATTCTAACATAGATTGTTGGGAAACCAGTACGGGAGTAAAATAGGTTTGTCGAATGAAGTAAGCAATAATTTTGAAGTTCACTGAAGTAACAAACCTGATTAAATCGCCTTTTTTGAACTAGAATTGTACTTCAGTTTGTAGTAAAATTAATCATTAAAGTAGGTGAAATAATGGCAAAAGATATTGAAGCAGATGAATATGCAACTGGTTCGGACGTCGTTGAAAAAATCGAACGGATCGGAAGCCTTGCCACGTTAGGTAACTGGGCAAAGGAAATGGAACGTAGCGGCCATAAATTCCAACATGATGGTCGTGGACGACGCATTTACTCTGAAGAAGACATTCAGATTTTAGAAAAGATGAACGAGCTTTTGGGTGAAAAAAACACCCTTAAACAAGCGGTTCAAGCAACTTTGGGAGTTTCATCTTCTAGCGACGAGGACGATGAAGAAGTTGAAGATGAACAGGATCAAGTTGAAGGCGATAGTGTTCCAATGGTTATGGACGAGTCGATGAAACGCTTCATCACGGCCCAAAGCCAGGACATGGCGGACCTTAAAAAACTGCTAACCAAAGTTGTTGAGCAAAACCAAAGCTATCACGAAGAAAACGCTAAGTTAGCTAAGAAAATTGATGACTTAGTAGAAAAGAACCAAAAGGCCTTAGAACAACCTAAAAAAGGTTGGTGGAAACGCCACTTTGGTTAAAATTTAAGGTGGGTTCATTATATTAAAACATGTTGAAGTTAACTCAGAAGCGGGTCATGCAAACGCGTTTTGATCGGATTCTGAACTTCAATTGATGTACTTAACGATACTGCACAAAGGGACTGGGGAACTTTTTAGGCATCTTGGCGATCAAGATGTCTATTTCCCCAGTCCCTTTAAATTACCGCGAAGGGTGCTGTAAATGTTTATTGGTTGGTTAAAACGCGCCCGTATCCGGCGATAAACGGTTGCCACCAAGGTGTGGCATAGCTTTCTCGGATCACCCCACGATTTTGGGCGTCAATCATCAAATGGTTGCCATTAACCACGATGCCTACGTGATCAATGGTTTGACCATGGTTGTAGGAAAAGAAAACTAAGTCGCCGGGACGTACCGCTGTGGCGTCAATACGCTGCGCTTGTTGGAATTGCTGTTCCGCAGTCCGGTTTAAGTTCAGCCCCAGCGCTTGGCGAAAAGCAAATTGAGTTAGCCCAGAACAATCAAAGGCGGTCGGTCCGGTTGCGCCCCACGCAAAAGGTTGTCCGAGGTGCTGATTCAAAACTGTTTCGAGTTGATTGAAAGCCGCTGGGGCAGCCGACGCAGCGGAAAATGACTGGGAGACTTTGGGCTGCGGAGTTTCTGAAATAGAGGCCGTTAATAGCGGTGAATTAGCTGGTAAACTATGTGCAGAAACTGGGGAGTGACCGAAAGAAAATGCACCCATCGTCGCAATTGCGGTAGTAAAAAGTATTGATCTGTAATTCATAAAATTCCTCCTAAGTTGGTTTCGTAGGTAAATACGTTAGCGAGGAACGAAAAATTTTTATTTGAGAAAATTAGCGGGAGAATGTAATGGTACCAACAAAAATCGGGATTCGTCAGTTAGTAGAATTTATTTTGCGAAGCGGGGACCTAAATCCCACGGCAAATAGCCAAAATACAGCGTTAAAAGGTGCGCAGATTCACCGACGGCTGCAAAAAAAGCGGGGCGCAGACTACGAAAAAGAATACGCGGTCAAACGGGTCGTTGAGGTTGCTGGGACGGAACTTACCGTCGAAGGACGGGCTGATGGAGTGGTGATTGGTGACGAACTTTTTATTGAAGAAATTAAAACTTCCGACCCAACGTACGATGAACTTAGTGAAAACACGAAGACGCTATATTGGAGCCAGGCGAAGGTTTACGGTGCCATCCTTAGTCAGGACTTAGATTATGAGCAAGTGACGATTCAGCTGACCTATTATCAGCGACCTACCGACGACGTGTTGGAACAACAACAAACGTTTAGTCGTCAGGAACTGAGTGAATTCTTTGACGAATTGATCAACGAATACCAAGAATGGGTCCGGCGGCAGCGAGATTGGCGAAGTGTGCGAAACCAGTCTGCCCAAAAACTAGCTTTCCCGTTTTCCGAATATCGGGCTGGACAACGGGAGCTGGCGGTAGCAGTCTATAAAACCATCCTCACGGAGCAACGGCTATTCGTGGAGGCACCGACCGGAACTGGTAAAACCATTTCGACGCTTTTCCCCAGCATCAAGGCAATTGGAGAAGCAAAGACGGAACGAATCTTTTACCTAACTGCTAAACAAAGCACCCAGCACGTTGCTGAAGAGGCCCTTGAACTGATGGCTGAAGGTGGCTTGAAGTTAAAGAGTATTACGTTAACGGCTAAAGATAAGATTATTTTTCCAGAAGAGGTGGGGGTTAATCCGGAAAATAATCCCTACATGCTGGGGTACTATGATCGCGTAAAGGATGGGATTCAAGACGTACTAGATCACGAAAATCAATTAACCAAGGAAGTTATTCAAAAGTATGCAAAGAAGCATACGTTGGACCCGTTTGAATTCTCGCTAGATTTGTCGCTTTTTTGTGATCTGATTATTGGAGATTACAACTACCTGTTTGATCCTCGGGTATATTTGCAACGTTACTTCTCTAACGTGGATAAGGGGAATTTCTTTTTAATCGACGAAGCGCACAACTTGGTATCCCGTTCGCGCGAGATGTATTCGGCAGAAATTAACACCGACCAAGTGGTGAAAGCCCAAGAGCTTTTTGAAACTAGTGGTCACGACGTTGACTCTTCGACGGTTAAGCGCTGGTTAAACCGGCTCGGCAACGAACTAACAATCATTCAAAATACATTTGAAAAGGAAAATAAAGAAGCCTTAGTCGACTACCAACCGTTAGGACCGTTGGAAAACGTAATGCTGAAGTTCAACGAAGCGGTGCGGGAATGGTTGCCTAAGCAGCCGGATGGGGACTTAACGGACCAGATTTTGTCGGTATTCTTCGCGTGCAGCGTCTATTTGAAGGTTGCGGAATATTATGACGAAAGTTACCGAATCATCATTAAAAAAACGGAAGTCGGAATTAACGTACAGGAACAAATCCTGGATCCCAGTCCGTACCTTGATGCTTCACTCAAAAAGGGACGCGGGGCGGTCTTTTTTTCGGCTACCTTAAGTCCGGTTGATTACTACCAGGAAACCTTGGGAAGCAGCGATGCTTTATCCTTGCGGATGGACTCGCCGTTTGAGCAACGACAGCAAAATATCTTGATTACCGATTACATTGACACCCGGTTTGCCAACCGCGAGGAAAGTCTGCCACAAATTGTTGCTTCAATTGATACGTTAGTAAGCGCTAAAGCGGGAAATTACCTGATTTTTTGCCCGTCGTACGCGTATTTAGACCAGATTGCCAGTGCCTTTCGCGTACTTCGCCCGGAAGTGCAGGTTGAACAGCAAAATAACCAAATGTCCCCAGAAGACCGAACGGCATTTCTGGATAAATTTCGGACCCCGTCGGCAACAACCTTGGTAGGCTTTGCTGTATTAGGCGGAATCTTTTCGGAAGGAATTGATTTAACTGACGAACAATTGATCGGGGTTGGAATTGTCAGTGTAGGGTTGCCTGGACTAAGCGTGGAACGGAATTTATTGCGGGATTATTTCGACGAAAAAAACGGCCACGGATTCGAATACGCCTATCAGTTGCCGGGAATGAATCATGTTTTGCAGGCGGCGGGGCGGTTAATCCGGACAAAACGTGATCGGGGAAACGTGGTACTCATGGATCAACGTTTTGCGGGTTATCGGTACTTAAAGCTATTTCCGAAACATTGGAGCAATTATCGCCAAATCAGTTCGATTTTTGACCTAAAGAAAGCGGTTAATGGCTTTTGGCAGCGTTAGGTAAAACGATTTACCACAAATTGGAACGGACCACAATAGCAATTGATTGGATTTTGAAAATCTTTTCAAAATCTTTAGATTTTTTATTTACATACTAAATATTTGCCGTTATGATTATTACAACATCTGTTAATAAATTGGATTGTAAGAGGGAGATATTCGGTATGTATTTAGCAGTAAATGTGATTGGAATAATCGTATTTTTGGGCGTTGCCGTCCTATTTTCTAAAGACCGCAAGCATATTGATTGGAAATCAGTCGGTATCATGGTGGTAATTAACATTGTGTTAGCTTGGTTCTTAGTTAACTCTACCGTTGGGATTAACGCAGTTAAGGCTGCCGCGGATGGATTTAAAGGTTTAGTTGATATTTCGTATAAAGGAATTTCCTTTGCACTTGCTGATTGGGTCGACGTAAAGCAAATGAACTTTGTAACGAGTGCGTTGCTACCAATCTTGATGATTGTGCCATTATTTGATATTTTGACCTACATCGGCGTTCTCCCTTGGATTATTAAGTGGGTTGGTAAGGGATTATCCTTCATTACTCGCCAACCAAAGTTTGAATCATTCTTTGCCGTAGAAATGATGTTCTTAGGTAATACGGAAGCTTTGGCGGTTTCTGGTTTACAATTACGGCAAATGAAGTCGGCGCGGTTAGTTACGATCGCAATGATGTCGATGAGCTGTGTTACGGCTTCAATTTTAGGTTCGTACCTATTAATGATGCCTGGTCAATACATAATTGCCGCGGTGCCAATTAACATTATCAACGCAATTATCGTCACCACGGTGCTCAATCCAGTTTCAGTAACGGAAGAAGAAGATACAATTGCTAAGATCGGTAGCAGTGCCGATACTGGAGCAACTACGGAAACCATCGAATCAGGTTCAGAAGAAGTTGCGGAAGAAACCGTTGCTAAGAAGCCTGCTCGGGAACCATTCTTCTCGTTCTTAGGTGATTCAATCTTAGGCGCGGGCCGTTTAATCTTAATCATTACGGCTAACGTAATTGCCTTCGTTGCTTTGGCAGCGTTGATTGATGCTTTATTAGGCAAGATTAACCCAGCACTTTCACTAGAAAACATTCTCGGGGTAATTATGTTCCCATTTGCTTGGCTACTTGGTTTCGATCCGAGTCACGCTTTCCAAATGGCTCAATACATGGGTACTAAGTTAGTTACTAACGAGTTCGTGGTTATGGGTAAGGTTTCACCAATTTTGAAACACTTCACACCACATTTCTTGGCAACCCTCACCGTTTTCTTAACTTCGTTTGCAAACTTCTCAACTACCGGAATGATTATCGGAGCGTTCAAGGGCTTAGTTGACCGGGAAAAGAACGATGTAATTTCTAAAAACGTTGGTTACATGTTGCTTTCTGGAATTTTAGTTTCCTTACTATCTGCTGGATTCATCGGCGTATTCGTTTGGTAAACTAGTTCAAAACTAAAAAAAGAAAAAAGATGGACTCGGAGTTCATCTTTTTTTAGAATGGTAATGAGGACGCTTTCATAAAACCTTGGGAGGTAATTAAATGACAACAAAAATTATTATGGATACTGATCCAGGAATTGATGACGCAGCCGCAATTTCGGTTGCCATCAACAATCCTGAAATTGAATTAGAATTAATCACGACGGTTGCGGGAAACGTAACGGTTGATAAAACTACAAAAAATGCTTTAAAACTAGTTAAGTTCTTTAATGCGGACGTACCGGTGGCTAGTGGTGCTGAACAACCGCTTTTAAAGCCGTTTGAAGATGCGGCTCGGGTGCACGGTGAATCTGGGATGCCGGGCTACGACTTTGGTGAAGAACCCGCAGAGGTACCGGCTAACAACGCAGTAGAAGTTCTTTACCAAACCATTATGGCTAACGATGACCCAATCACTTTAGTGCCGACTGGTTCATACACTAACATTGCCTTATTATTGAAGGAACATCCCGACGTTAAGGGCAAAATCAAGAAAATCGTCGCAATGGGCGGCGCAATCGGAATGGGCAACATGACCAGTGCGGCTGAATTTAACGTCTTTACGGATCCGCACGCGGCTGAAATTGTTTACCAAAGTGGAATTCCAGTAGTGATGGTCGGCCTGGACGTTACCATGAAGGCTTTGCTTACGCCAGAAACCATCGCTACCATCAAAACTTTAGGCAAGCCAGGGGAAATGTTGGGAGCAATTTTCACCCACTATTACGAAGGTAACGAAGGTGGAATTCCGATGCACGACGTAAATACGTTAGCGTATATTTTGAATCCCGAGATGTATCAAACGGAAGCGTACTGGGTTGACGTGGTTACCGAAGGACCCGCGATTGGTGAAACGGTTGCCGATATCCGCGGTGCTTACCACGACGGCAAAACTAACGCAGAGGTATGTGTAGACATCGATGCAGCTGCTTTCAATAAGTGGTTTATTGCGGAAGTTAAAAAGATGCGTGCCTAAATTTATGCCAAGGCGTGAGGAAAGCCGTACGTTACTAACTAATTAATTAAGCAAGCCCCAGCTACGTGTGCAATGTAGTTGCGGGCTTTTTGTGTTAAAAAGCTCCTTAATCGGAAAGTAAGTCTCGCTCAAGGACGATTGCGTCGCGAAGGCGGAGGTTATTTTCGTAAATTGGCTCAGGATAGTAAGCTGAGTTAACAAAATGGTTGGTCAACACTTTGACACAACGGAAACCTAATTTTTGGTAAAGGTATAGCTGTGTAAAACTAGTTGAACCAGTCATGATGCGCAATTTCTGGATTCCCGTCTTAGGGGCGTGCTCAATCACGAATTCCAGTAATCGGCTAGCAAAATGTTGTCGCTGAAATTTAGGCGTGATGGCCAGATTCATAATTTCAGCAGTTTGGTTAGTGAGCGGGCGTACCACAACGAGGCCAATTAAACGTTGAACTGCGACCATTTCAAAAGCGGTACTACGAGATAGGTAGCTGGCGATGCTTTTCAGGGAGGGGTCGGCCAAAAGTAACAGATCGTAGTGTTGTGGGGTAAACGCGCTTACCGGGCGGATGGTTGGTTGCATATAATCCTTCCTTTCAAGTATAAATTGACTTATTGCCAAAACTGGGGGAATTGGGTAAAGTGGAGTTAGGAATATGAAACAATTAATGTTTCACAAGGAGAGAAAAGATGAATCCAGAAAAATTTCGTCAAGCACTTGCCGAACGAGGGTGGACAGTGAGTGACCACCAAATGCGGCAATTTGATACCTATTATAAACGATTAGTGGAAACAAACGAACACGTTAATTTAACCGCAATTACGGACGAAAAGGAGGTTTACCTCAAGCATTTTTACGACTCGGTAACTCCGCTATTAGAGGCGCCACAATTTTTTACTCCGGGAATCGCGTTATGCGACGTGGGCGCAGGGGCAGGTTTCCCATCGTTGCCAATGAAAATTTTGTTGCCCGAATTGAAAGTTACCATCGTCGATTCATTAAATAAACGAATTAAATTTTTACAGGCGTTGGTAGATGAACTAGGTTTAACTGATGTGGAATTGGTTCATGACCGAGCTGAAACGTTTGGTGCTAAAAAATCGGCGTACCGGGCTAGTTTTGCACTAGTTACCGCCCGGGCAGTGGCGCGGTTGAGTGTCTTAAGCGAATTATGTTTGCCGTTAGTTAAGCAAGGCGGCCACTTTATCGCGCTCAAGGCGGCCCACACTGAACAGGAGCTGGCAACCGGACGGCAAGCAATCGCGGTTTTAGGCGGGAAATTATTAGAAGATCGGCAATTTGCTTTGCCGGTGACCGGCTACGAACGGCATTTAGTGGTAATTGAAAAGAAAAAGGAGACGCCCAACAAGTATCCGCGGAAACCGGGAACTCCAAGTAAAGATCCAATTGGCGAGAAATAGAAGGTTATCATGAATGAGAAACAATTAGAAATACAATTGAACGTTCCAGAAAATGCTAGTTACCAGATGGTGGAAGTGGATAAGATTCGTCCCAATCCCTTCCAGCCACGGCGGATTTTTGATAAGAAAAAATTAGCGGAGTTGGCAGATTCCATTAGGGAGTCGGGGATTTTCCAACCGTTAGTTTTACGCCAACCAATTGCAGCGATTGAGCGTTACGAAATTATCGCGGGTGAACGGCGCTACCGGGCGAGCATCATTGCGGGATTAACAAAAGTTCCGGCAATTATCCGTGATTTTTCGGATGAGACCACTCGCGAAGCTGCGATCGTTGAAAATTTGCAACGCGAGGATTTAAGCCCCTTAGAAGAGGCCGAAGCGTATCAAGCAATGATTAAGGAACTGGGATTGACGCAGGCTCAAGTTTCCGAGCGTTTAGGCAAAAGTCGGCCTTACATTGCCAATTACTTACGGTTGCTCGGTTTGCCAACTTCCGTGAAGGAGCTTTTACAATCGGGAAAAATTTCAATGGGGCAGGCGCGAACCTTATTAGCAGTTAAACAAGAACGGCAACTAGAAAAACTCGCCCAACGTACGGTGCAAGAAGGGCTGACGGTGCGGCAGCTGGAAAGCATTGTCAACCAGATCAACGCAACAAAAGCGCCTAAGGCAGAATCTAAAACGGCGCAACAACGCAAGTCTCCGTTCATTAGGGAGATTGAAAACCAGTTGGCCGAACGTTTAGGAACGAAAACGTTGGTAGTGGCCCATTCAAAACAAAAGGGCAAAATTGAAATTAATTACGAATCAATGAATGATTTAAACCGTATTTTGGAACTATTACATATTTCACTAGATTAGGGAGGAAGTTATCATGGAATACGATTTGCACAACGTTGTCCAAATGAAGAAAAAACATGCTTGTGGCACAAACCGGTGGGAAATCATTCGTTTAGGAATGGACATTAAGATGAAATGTTTAGGTTGTCGGCACATCGTGATGCTTAAACGGCGGGAATTTGAACAGAAGTTGAAAAAAGTAATTGCCGAAATGCCAGACGAAGACGAACGTTAATGTTGCAAAATTCGTCAGCAGGCACTTATTTTGCGTCAGAAACGGACAGAACACATTATCAGCCGCTTTCAATTAAGTTTGGAAGGGTAAAGGATGAGATGTGTTCTTTTTTGTAAGCTAAATTACTTTTAGCGAGGTTGGCTTGGGAAATTTAGAATTTTTTATGCCTGAGCTAGCACTAGCAAGCTAATTTGCCGGCTTTACTAAACGCGTAAGCCGGTGCCAGTCGTTTAAAATAACGGGAGGGTTCCCGAGCGTAAATTTCCGCAGTTCGGCGAAGCGAACGCAGGCATAAAACAAAGAAAAAAACATTTGTGGGATTGCCGTTTTAATCTAGTCACCACCTATTATCTAGACCACTTTTTTGATACCATAGAAACAAGAACACGCAATTTTGAAAGGAAAGTGTAATTAACATGTCATTAACAGCTGGTATTGTGGGCTTGCCCAACGTCGGCAAGTCGACCTTATTTAACGCAATTACGAAGGCGGGCGCCGAAATGGCGAACTATCCGTTTGCGACAATTGACCCTAACGTGGGGATGGTAGAGGTTCCCGATGCGCGGTTAGCACGGATTCAAGAAATCATTCCGGCAAAGAAAATTGTGCACACCACCTTTGAATTTACCGACATTGCGGGAATTGTTAAGGGAGCAAGTAAGGGAGAAGGTCTTGGAAACAAGTTCCTAGAAAACATTCGGCAAGTGGATGCGATTGTTCACGTTGTTCGTGCTTTTGATGACGACAACATTACGACGGTATCTGGTAAAGTCGACCCCATCGAAGATATTGAAACTATCAATATGGAATTGAGTTTGGCAGACTTAGAAAGTGTTGAAAAACGGTTAGCTAAGGTGCAACGGGCAGCTAAAGGCCGTGACAAGGATGCTTTGGCAGAATTGGCGGTGCTCGAAAAATTGCATCCGGTTCTTGAAGCCGGCAAACCAGCTCGGGCAGTGGAATTCGACGAAGCTGAAATGCCAATTGTGAAGGGCTTGTTCTTGTTGACCACTAAGCCAGTCCTTTACGTGGCTAACATTGCCGAAGATGACATGGCCGATCCAGAAAGTTCCAAGTACTTTAAAGAAATTAAGGATTACGTTGCCGAAGTGGATCCCGATGCCCAAGTTCTAGGAATTTCTGCCGAAACGGAGCAAGAAATTGCGGAACTTGAAGACGACGAAAAGGCTGAATTCCTTGAAGCAGAAGGTATTGAAGAACCTGGCTTGAACCGCTTGATTCAAGCTTCTTACAACTTACTAGGCTTGCAAACCTTCTTTACGGCAGGTGGTAAGGAAACCCGTGCTTGGACGTTCAAGAAGGGCATGACGGCACCGCAAACTGCGGGAATTATCCACTCGGACTTTGAACGCGGCTTTATCCGTGCGGAAACCGTTTCGTTTGACGACTTGGATAAGTATGGCAGCATGCAAGCAGTTCGGGAAGCGGGACGCTTGCGTCTAGAAGGTAAGGATTACCACGTTCAAGATGGCGACATTATCGAATTCCGCTTCAACGTATAAAATTACTGGATGAGGAGCAATTAAACATGAGTGAAGAACCACGTAACGCAGGTGCACAACAGCGGCATCCGCATTCTGAACATCAACAATCGACGGAATTAACTAAACGTAACGCCGATTTTATGCACCGTTTGCGTAAGGAATTACAGGCAAGCAAATTAAGTGACGAACAACGCCAAGCTGCGTTAATCGACACGGAAACCCAATTGTTAGAAGGACAAAAAAAGGGAACGACCGCAAAACAATTGTTTGGGACCCCAACTGACCGGTTTAAAGCAATTGTGGAAGGTCCTAAAAAGGCTAAAATGGAAGCACAAAGCAATAACATCTGGCTTCGCGCCGCTGATAACGGCCTTATCTTCATGGCCCTTTTTGCGGCAATGTACGCGTTAATGATGTTGATCCAACCGAAGTCGGTGCAGGCAGCTCCTGGACCAGCTGGAATTTTGGCAATTATCTTAACTTCGGCAGTCGGCGGATTGGGGATTGCCTATATTTATCGGTTGTTTGTTAACCGTAAAAAACGGCCTTCCTTGTGGAAGCAAGCCGGAATTACCGTATTGGCGGTAATTTTGTGGATTATTTTCTACACGGCCTTTGGAGCACTGCCACCAGCAATTAATCCGATGCTGCCGTTGGCTGGTTACATCATATTAGCAGTTGCAGCCTTCGCTGGTCGGTGGTATCTTAGACGAAAGTTTCACATTGTTGGCGGTTTACTATAAGTTTGGATAAATAAAGGAGAGTATTGATGAGTAATTGGAATAATAAGTTTACGAAACAAGGATTAACGTTTGACGATGTTTTATTAATTCCTGGCGAAAGCCACGTGTTGCCCAACGAGGCGGACATTACGACGCAGTTAGCAGATAATTTAAAGCTTAATATTCCAATTATTAGTGCGGGGATGGATACGGTCACCGAATCGGCGATGGGCATTGCCATGGCTCGTCAAGGTGGCTTAGGGGTCATCCATAAAAATATGAGTGCGGATCAACAAGCCGCTGAAGTACGAAAAGTTAAGGCAGCGGACGTTGATTTTGACGATAATCCTAAAGCAGCAGTTGATGACCAGGACCGGTTGTTAATTGCTGCCGCTGTCGGCGTTACTAGCGACACGTTTGAACGTGCGGAAGCGTTGATTGAAGCGGGCGTTGACGCCATCGTAATTGACACGGCTCACGGTCATTCAGCCGGAGTTTTACGTAAAATTGCGGAAATTCGTGAACACTTCCCTGACCAAACTTTAATCGCGGGTAACGTGGCTACTGCAGAAGGCACCCGGGCACTTTTTGAAGCGGGCGTCGACGTAGTCAAAGTAGGAATCGGACCTGGTTCAATTTGTACCACCCGCGTGGTAGCTGGCGTCGGGGTCCCCCAAATCACGGCGATTTACGACGCGGCAGGCGTTGCTCGTGAATACGGCAAGCAAATCATCGCGGATGGTGGAATTAAGTTTTCTGGGGACATTGTGAAGGCCTTGGTTGCTGGTGGAAATGCCGTAATGTTAGGTAGCATGCTTTCCGGAACTGACGAAACGCCCGGTTCCATCATCGAAGACGGTGGGAAGAAATACAAAGCATACCGGGGAATGGGCTCGGTTGGCGCAATGGAAAAAGGCTCTGCCGACCGTTATTTCCAAGGCGGCGTTAACGAAGCTAACAAACTGGTTCCAGAAGGAATTGAAGCTCGCGTAGAATATAAAGGCTCGGTTGCCGCAATCATTTTCCAAATGTTAGGCGGGTTACGTTCCGGAATGGGATACGTAGGGGCTGCCACTATCCCCGATTTAGCTGAGAAAGCACAATTCATCCAAATTACTAATGCTGGGTTGGTCGAATCGCACCCGCACGACGTACAAATGACTAAGTTAGCTCCTAATTACCATAAATAAAAACTGAACATTCTTCAGAAGTCGGGGAAAACTCCTTTTCAAGAATAAAATTTTTTGGAAAATCATTTTGGCGTGTTGATTTTAAGAAAGCCAAAAGTCGGTTTGCCCCGCTTGACCTAAAATCGATCATTATGCCAAATTCAAATTTAGGCATAATGGTCGATTTTTAGTTAATACGCATCAATTACCCGACTTCTAGCACACGCTCTTTTTATCCACTCAAACCTTAATTTCTAGGAGGAAAATATGGAAATTTACTACACATCGCTAACCAACGGGACCGCTCGTTACTATCTTGGCTCTACGACAGCGGGATTGGCTTTTGTGGGAACGCCGAATGCTGAGTTGACTGAAATTTACCAATTTTATCCAACCGCTACGTTAATCCAGGATGAGTCAGCTAACTTGCCGGCCAAGCAGCAACTTGCGGAATATTTACAAGGGACGCGGCGCCAGTTTGACTTGTCCTTGGATATGGAAAATGGGACAGATTTGCAACGTTCAGTCTGGCAAGCATTGTTAAAGATTCCGCGGGGAACCACGCTTAGTTATTCTGAACTAGCCCAACAAATTAACCGCTCCGGGGCCGTTCGTGCCGTGGCAACGGCGGTAGCGCGCAACCCGCTTTTAATCGTGGTTCCGTGCCACCGGGTGACTTTAAAAAGCGGTCAGCTTGGTCAGTATCGGGGAGGCTCCCCAATGAAGCACCAGTTGCTTAAATTAGAAGGCGCTTGCTTATAAGGCCAGTATTTGGCCGTTTTTTTAAGGATTACTAAAAAAACGTGCTTAAATTCGGGCATTTATCTTTAAATTTGCTAGACTATAGTAAATGAGCGTAAATTTTAAAGGGGATAAACCATGAAAATTTTAGTAGTCGATGATGATAAGGAAATTGTTGAATTATTAGATATTTACATTAAAAACGAAGGTTACGAACCCGTATCAGCTTACAATGGTAAAGAAGCGTTAACCAAGTTGCATACTGATCCGGACATCAAGCTAATGATTTTAGACATCATGATGCCAGAGATGGATGGGATGCAGGTTGTGCGGGAAGTTCGCAAAGATTCGGAATTGCCAATTTTGATGTTGTCAGCTAAAACTGACGATATGGATAAAATTAAGGGCTTGCTGACCGGAGCGGACGATTACGTTACCAAGCCGTTCAATCCGTTGGAAATTATGGCTCGGGTCAAATCACTATTACGACGGAGTGAAAAGGACGTTACCGATGACGCTCCCGAAATTTTGGACATTGGTCCGTTGACGATTAATAGTGATTCTCACGAAGTTAAGACTTTGGCGGGCAAAGCGGTCCAGTTGACGGCGCTTGAATTTGGAATTTTATACTTGCTAGCTAGTCACCCGAACCGCGTTTTCTCTGCGGACGAAATTTTTGAACGAGTTTGGCAACAAGAAAGCGTCATTTCCGCGAAGACGGTCATGGTTCACGTAAGTCATTTACGAGATAAGATTGAAGAAGCAACGGGCGGCGAAAAAGTAATCGAAACCGTCTGGGGCGTTGGTTATAAAGTGGTGGCACACTAGATTTTTGGGGAGCAAGTGAATGAAGTTAACGGGTCGTGAAAAATACGAATTATTTGGCGAAGGGATCATTACCATTATCCTTTTGCTGTTATTAAATTTATCAGTTTTTATTTTGATTGATGGCGCGTTAAAAACAAACCCTGCATTGTCAAATGCGATTTTCCTAGTTAAAAATTCCATCCGCATTGGTGGAATCCAAATTTGGAGCTACCAAAATATTTTTATTGCCATAATGTTTTTAGCTGATCTAGGCGTGCTGTATTGGCGACTAGAACGACGTTACAAACAAATGCAATTGCGGCATATTATTGCAGAATTGCATTACATTGCTAACGGACACTTTGACCACCGGATTCCGTTTGAATTGAGCGGAGATCACCAACGGGTGGTGGACAGTGTGAATTCGCTAGTTGACAGCGTAATCAGTTCGATGGAAGAAGAACGGGCTCTTAAGCAGTCTAAGGATGACCTGATTACCAACGTGTCCCACGATTTACGGACGCCGCTGACGTCAATTATCGGCTATCTGCGTTTAATTGAAGATCATCAGTATCAAAGTACCGATGATATCCTTAAGTACACGCACACGGCGTATTTAAAGTCGGTCCAGATGAAATCGCTTGTGGAAGATCTGTTTGAATATACGAAGGTTAGTCAATCAAATCCGAAGTTAAATTACAATAAGATTCACGTTGACTCCATGTTGCAACAGCTGGCGGCCAGTTTTGAGCTGGAAGCTAAGCAAAAGGGGTTTGTAATTACTTCGACGTGCGTTCCCGAGGATTTGGAAATGATGGGGGATGCTGAAAAGATTGGCCGAGTGTTCAATAATTTGATTACTAACGCGTTGAAATATGGCGCTGGCGGCAAGCACATTTACCTAAACGCGCACCAAATTAACGATACGGTTATTTTTGAGGTGGCAAATGACGGACAGAAGGTTCCTGCCCAAGCGTTAGGTAAGCTCTTTGACCGTTTCTACCGGGTGGAAGAATCGCGTTCCAAAGCAACCGGCGGGACTGGACTAGGGTTGGCAATTGCGCAAAGCATTGTCGAGATGCATAATGGAACCATCGAGGCCCATTCAAATGATAAACGCACTAGTTTTATCATCCAGTTGCCGTTAAAGCAACCGGTGCGGGGGGCACAGCCAACTAGTAAATATTAAAAAATAAAAATAGCGAAGACGCTAGTGGTCAATCGGGCTAATTAACGTAAGTGGAATGGTGGAGGCCGTTCGATTAATGGAGTGTGAAACCAAAGCTGGGTAGTTTGCGGGCATTAATTGAGTCCCCCATTAATCGCGGGCTAGGCGATTGGTGGGGGATTTGGTTAAGTGCAACAAACTGACTTTTGAAGCACATTTTGGCTCTGTTAGACAACGATCTCCAATTTTTCAGCCATTCGATTGGTGGTTAAGTTAGTGAAAAATGGGCCAGCTAGCGTTTTTAATTACATAGGTATTAAAGGGAGTAGAAATGAAAAAAGTATTATTAGTGATCGCTACGCTGCTATTATTTACCACTGGAGTCACTCCGGCCGCGGCAGCTACGCAAACGTCGTCGTTGGTGAATCCAGAGATAACGGCAAAGTCTGCGCTAGCGATCGATTCGGAAACGGGCCAAGTTTTGTACGAGAAGCACGCTGATCAAGTCTTACCAATTGCTTCAATGTCGAAAGTATTGTCGGCCTACTTAATTATGAAAAGCGTACAAAGTGGTAAAATGCGGTGGGACCAACCGGTAAAAATTAACGCTGATATCGCTAAAATTAGTGAAAATAGCGAATTGACCAACGTTCCTTTGACGGCGGGAAAGTCGTACACCGTCAAAAATCTGCTGGATGCGTCGTTAATTTATTCCGCTAACGCAGCAATCATCGCGTTGGGAAAGGCGCAAGCGGGCAGTTCGCGTAAGTTTGTCGACGAAATGCGTGCCACCGTTCGAAGCTGGGGAATTAAGGATGCTAAATTATATAATGCAGCTGGTTTACTAGAAAATCAGGTTGGTGCTGAAAAATACCCTAACTCACCTAAAAATGCTGAAAATCAAATGTCGGCAAATGATATGGCAGTGGTAATCCAACACGTCTTAAAAGAATTCCCAGAAATTCTGCAGATTACCAAAATTCAAAAGTTAGACTTTGACACCGGCAGTGGTAGGGTCACAATGATTAACCATAATGAATTACTACCTGGCGGAGCGCAGTATGACAACCGGTATCAACTTGACGGGTTGAAAACGGGAACCTCGCTAGCGGCGGGAGAAGACTTCGCAGCAACCGGAAAAGTCAACCAGCGCCGGATAATTAGTGTGGTTTTAGGAGCGAAAACGGACCATCGTTTTACCGATACGAAGGCAATTTGGCAAGCTTTGATGACTAATTTGACGGTGGTAAAAACGAACCTGAAAAATCAAGCTTCCGTAGTGATGGATTCGGCTAAGCAGCGGCAGGTTAAGTTACGGTTGGCACAACCGTTGGCGTATTGGAAAGCTAAAAAGGGCGGCCAAATGCCGAAACTCGACCAGGTTAAGCTAAAGTCCACAAAAACTAAAGCTCCCGTAGATAAGAATCAGGTGATTGCAACGGGACGGCTTACTGGCGCTTCGTTAAGTTTTCTACCAAATAAATCTGCGCGTAAGGTACAATTAAAACCGGTACACGACGTGCAAAAGGCAAGTTGGTGGGTCCGGTTAGGTCGCACAATTTCCGGATGGTTTCACTAGGAAATTTGAAAAGATAATGACTCATTTTTGAAATATTAAGGCGAGAAATCAAGTGAATCGTGCTCACCAAGCGCGTGATTTAGCCATTCTAACGGGGTTCGCAGGTTTTCCAAGCTGCTACTATTAAAAACCAACCTTGCATGTTAAAATTAGTTCGTATGCTTTGCAAAAAATTAATATATTCTTAAAAGATCTAATTTTTTTGGGAGGACAAACTTTGGAACAAGTTGAAACAAAGGCACGTTGGAAGGAAACCTTCAAAGTTGCGTGGCCGCTTTGCTTAAGTTACACACCAATTGGCTTAGCATGTGGTATTTTATTGCACGCAGCTGGTTTCAATACGTTGCTTACCGGTTTAGTTTCTTTGGTTATCTTTTCCGGAGGAGCCCAATTTTTAATTGCACAGATGTTAACGGTGAATGCACCGATTCTAACGATTGTTTTAATGCTTTTTTTCCTTGAATTGCGTTATGCTTTACTAGGATCGAGTTTGTCGAAGTATCTACAGGGAGAAAGTCATACTTCAATATTTACATTCGCGCTTTCATTAAATGATGAAAATTACGCGGTAAATTATTTGAAATTTGCTACAGATAAGAATTGGACCCCCAACGACGCCCGTCAAGTTGAACACTGGTCATTACTATTTTGGACCGTGGCTAACGTGATTGGTTCGTTAATCGGGAGCGTCTTGAAAATTAATTTGACCGTCGTGGATTTTGCGCTAACTGCACTTTTCATTTACATGATTGTAATGCAAGTGAAGTCTCGACTATCATTAGTAATCTGCATCTTTTCTGGAGTTCTCGCAGCGGTTTGCATGATTGTTACTAAGAGTACTTTAGGATTAGTAATCTCAACGCTGCTAGCTTCCTTCACCGGTTTTTTGACGGAAGAGTTATTGGTTAAAAAGCGACCAACCAGTATGTGGCTGCAAGCAATTGGTTCACGTAAGGGCGGACCGATTATCGAAAAAATTGATAAGAAAGAATCAGATATTCTTTAAGTTTGGTAGGAGAAATCACCTATGGAGTTCAGTTCATTTGATCATTTATTGATTATAATTCTCGGTTTTTTTGTGGCTTTTGCTCCACGATATTTGCCACTACTGTTTTTTTCAAAACGCCAGATTCCCGATTGGTTCAACGATTGGATGAAATACGTGCCGATTTCATTGTTTACAGCGCTCGTCGTGAAGGGAATCTTTATTTCAAGTGACTATACTTTAATTACGTCAGGAAACTTAGCGTTAATCTTAGGCGCACTAGTAGTAATTATCATTGCCTACTGGACGCGTTCGATGGCCGTTTCCGTGATTGTTGGATTGGTTACGGTAATGATTTTGACGTTGATTATTTAAATGTAAATAAAAATAATTATTTAAGGCTTTGCATGATAAATTTTTACATATTGTGTGAAGTTTTTTATTTATATAATTGGATTGAATAAGAATTATTAATACAAAATTTAGTTTTCTGTTTACTTTGAACTGATCGGCTTAAAACATGGACTAATGTGGTTTTTTTGCTTTAAAAATAGCGTTTAAGGGTATACAATAATCCGTAAAGTAACGGACAAGATGTTTATATGGATTGACATTAAATGGCAGCTATTAAGGCTACGGGAGTAATTTTATGAAAAAGAAACTTTTAACTAGCACATTATTGGGAGTAGGAACCTTGATATTATTCAGTGGCGGAACCACGCCACCGGTAGTCAATGCGGCTACCGCACCTACAAATGAGACGAACCAGGCGACGACAAATAAGGCGGCACAAAAGATTACGGTCACCAATGTAGGAAATCAAATCCGACTTTTAGTAAACACTGGGACTAGTAATGCTTCGTTACCTAATTTTTTCACTATTGATTACAATCAGCAACAAATTAAATTTAATTTAAGTAGTACAAAAGATGGTGCAGTTACCATAACAGAAAATAACCAGGTAGTTGGTAACGGAGAGATTAGCGATCGGGGAACTAATTTAAAAGCTAGCATAGATGTAAATAAAACAGCCATGAAAGCAGAAGGCACTAAGTCCGCAATAATTAAAATCGGCAATCAGCAAGCGACGACAAATATAGTCAATAAAACGACTTCGACGGCGACTGGTAAGGCAATTGCGGATAAAACAAGTAGTTCCACTAAGGCAAAAGATGAAAGCAATACTAAACAAGCGAAATCTACCAAAGTAATTAATAAAGACGATCAGAACACAACCGATCCAGTTCATCAGGTTTTTCATGAAAATTCTTCCAAACGGAAAGAATCAATTAAGCGAACGCCTAATAGTTACGTAAATGGAGCGCTAAATATCAAAATTGATGGGAAGTTTAGTGATTGGGACAATGTTGAAAAGTCTCCAATGGTAATTAATGGAGATAACGACAATATTAAGTACGCAGCTTTAGTAGCAGATGATCAAAACATTTATTTTTACGTAATGATGCACCCAGTCTTATCAGGGGGTTACACTAGTTTTCAGCCATCGGGCTACGATTTAACCATTGGTGGTAAGGAGTTTTGGATTTCTTTCAACAATAACCAAACGGTTAATTTAGATGTTGGACAAAAACAGGCTGTGTCAATGAATATTTATAGTTCAGATGGCAGCGTGGACTTAAGTAATCAAGCAGTAGTTGCCAAACAAAATATCGATCAAAAAATGGGGGATGGCTCGACCGTTAAGGGCACGGGTTATGTGTTTGAATGTGCAGTTCCGTTTAGTAAATTAAAGGGAATTTCCAATACTAGTGGCCAAACGATTACGTTAAAGAATAGTAATCTTTGGAATGGCGAGCTAACTACTACTGGTGGTAGTACAGGTCCGATACTATTGGCAAGTACCGGAGTGGCAATTGCCGGATGGTCAGTATATCAATTTACGCGTCGAAAACGTAAGTTAGGATTGAAATAAATGAACATTTATTTAATTATTGGGATAGTTATTTGGCTGTATTCTTTATCTATTTTAAAACGAGCTCATCTTTCAGCCTTCCATTTCATAGTTGGTAGTGGAGGGCTTTTTTTCATACTCATGGCGATTAGCGATCCGTATTGGGTATGGTTTTTTACACATGCAGTAATTAACGGGGTAAAAGTAATCACAAATCCGTTCAAGATTTGTGCTGTAATGTCTCAATATGGAATGGTTAACATATTTAATACACTAGCGCCAGTAAATATGAGCATTGACTATGAGTGTTCAGGAATTATTGAAACGGCAGCATTTGTTAGTTTAGTAGTATTTTTACCGCTCTATAATCGGCACGAACGATTGTTTTTTTCACTATTAGGAATGGTGTGGATTTACGTAGCTAACATAATACGATTGCTAGTAGTAATTGTGATTGTTCATTTTGGCGGCGGTCCGGTATTTTTCCTGGCGCATTCAATTATTGGACGAATTGTTTTCTACGTTCTAGTAATTATCTTGTATTACGAAGTTTTTACTTACTCACAGCTTTCACGAAGCTTGTATCGAAGTTTTAAGGGTAAGGTTCGACAAATCAACGTTAAAATAAAGGGGAAGCAGCATTAAGATGGAATATTGGTTAAATATAACCCTTTTTAAGATGGGTTTTTGGCTTACGTGGGCGCTTATTCCAATTGTCGTTGAAATAATTCCCGCAATTATTTCTGTAATACGGCTTCTAATTAAGACATTACGAACCAAAAAACTTGAAATGCCGGATAAAATGCCCATGATTACGGTAATTGTCCCGGTTTATAATTCTGAAGAAACACTGTATAACTGTATTCGTTCAATCCATGACTCAACGTATCCTACGGATTTAATTCAAGTTATTTTAGCAGACAATCAAAGTACGGATGGTAGTTTCGAAGTTTATGCACGGGCTCAAAATAAGTTTACTGACATGCACATGCAGTTGATTCACACTGCTAAAGGCAAGGCATCAGCACTTAATTCAGCAATATATACCAGTATTGGGACATATATTATTAATATTGATAGTGATGGAATACTAGAAAAAAATGCGTTAATGAATATGGTTTTGCAGTTTGAAAACGACTACGATGTATCAGCGTTGACCGGAACAATTTTGCCACAAAAAGAAATGATTAAAGAGACTAAGGGCTGGGGTCGAAGACTTTTACAAAAAAACGAGTATTTTGAATACGCGCAAGCATTTCTCTCTGGACGAACAATTGAAGCAAATAATAATCAGTTGTTTACTATGTCTGGAGCATTTTCGGCTTTTCGTAAAGATGCCTTGTTGAGCACTTTTATGTATAATACCCAGACAATTGGTGAAGATACAGATATGACCTTTCAAATTAGGGACCGCTTAAAAAGAAAAGTAGCAATCTGTGCAAATGCTATTTTTTATGTAGAACCTATTCCAGGATTAGGTAAACTTTACACACAACGGCAGCGATGGCAACGTGGAGAAATTGAAGTCATTCATGATTCTGCAGCAGATATTTCGATGAAGAATTTTTTTAAGAATTTTTTGATTCGAAGAATGATTATTGACCATACTTTTCTATTTCCTAAAATGATATGGTTGTGTGCCAGTATAGTATTGTTATTTTTCCGTTATTCGCCAATTATGATGGGAATGTCGTACCTTGTTATTTACCTTCTGTATATTTTGGTGGCGATGCTTAACTTTGGATGTATTTGTTTGTTGCTGCGCGAATTTAAAGAAGAAAAACATTTCTATAAATCCCTTTGGTGGGTTAGTTTTACGTTGCCACTTTACAACTTCATGTGTTACTTAATTCGATTTGTGGGTACGGTAAATGGGATGACAAATGCTTCAGCTTGGAATTTACCTACTATGGATAGTGAAAAAAAGAAAATTAAGTCGGTAGTTAAGGAAGACTGGCAGTCTTTACAACAGCATTGGAGGAAGTAATATGCCACTTGTACACACCTATAAAATAAAATCATACGTTAACGATAGCCATGCAATGCGTTGGAAAGATGGGGAAGGCAAACAACATAACCATACCTGGGAAGTTGTGTGTGAAATTAAGAGTAAAGATGATCACATGATTGTTTTTCGTGATATTGAGAAAAAAATTCAAGATGTGTTAGGAAGCTTTTCAGGGCAATTCTTAAATGAATTACCCTACTTTAAAGAGATTAATCCAACTGTTGAGAACGTAACAATTTGGTTGTTTGATTTGCTTTCATCGATTCTAGAAGAACTTTCAGCTAAGCTAGTGCGAATTGAAGTTGGTGAATCTCCAACCCGGTCATACGTAATCAGTGATATTGACGACTAACAAGGAGCACGGGAATTGATGAAAAAAATATTCCAGTATGGAAACGGGCTATTAATGGGATTATTTAGCGTATTGTTTTTCGCTACCTTATTGTTTGCGATAACATCGCCTAACCTTGTCCTAGGAGACAATCCTAAGACCGGAGCGGGCACAACAATGGTAACTACTACGGGGATAATTATAGTAATGGCTATCGTAGTTACTTGGTTAACGAGTGGACATTTTAAAAGGTGGACTCAGCAAGTTTTTGTGGTGCATAAAAGAATAACGGTAAGTATTCTATTAGCTTTTACAATTTTGTGGCAAATTAGTTTTGTTTTGAACGTGCATCCACCGATTGGATTTGATGTAGGGGCGATTCATGAAGCCTTACATAAGCCAATTAGTCCCGAACTAACCGGCTATTTCAGCCTAAACTATAATAATTTGCCTTTGCTATTGGTTCAACATTTCTTTGCAACTATTTTGCATTCCACAAAGTGGTTAACTTTTGATCTACTGACTTTATTATGGGTCGATTTATCGGCATTAATGAACGTTTTAAGTGTTTGGGTAATCGATGCACGAAAAGTTGTGGCAGCAGTATATATTCATATCGGTTGGTTAATATTTTTTCCGATGATTATTGTTAGCTATAGTGATACGTGGGTTTTACCGCTAGTTTCGGGTTATTTTTTATGCTACTGTTTAATGCGAAAAAATGAATTTTCATGGTGGGTTCGAATATTAGCTGCAATAGGTTTTGGTGTCACTGCTAGTGCTGCATATTTCATCAAACCCTCTGCAATAGTTGGGGTGATTGCGATTGGATTGGGTGAGATATTATTTCAGTTTAAAAAAGATCCCAAAGAATCTGCTAACTCGTTAGAAAACTGGGGGATTCTTGTTATCACAATACTAGCGTTGGGCAGCAGCTATTTGGGATTTAACCACGTTGTTCAAAATCAAAATTATGTTGTATACCATAAGGATCGTCAAATCCCAGCAGTCCATTTTATAAGTATGGGAGTATCAGGTGACGGAGGTTATAATCCTAAAGACGCACTTAAGATGGCGGAGTTTAAAACAAAGAGACAACGAGCAGAGTATTCTAAAAAGGTGTTGTTTCACCGCTTGAAGCAAAAGGGCGTTGTTGGTTATACCAAATTCTTAGTTAAGAAACACCGTAATAATACGGCAGATGGAACTTTTGCTTGGGTCAAAGAAGGACATTTTATTAATGAAAATCCAATCCCAAAAGGAAAAGGCTGGGCAGGTCAATTACGCCAATTTGTTTATTTATATGGCAAACGGTTAGGTGACTTTCGTTTTTGGGCGCAAGCATGGTGGGTAATTTGGTTAATCTTAATTGCCTTCGGTTGGCGTAATCAACGCCGGACTAATCAGGTGATGCGCTTGACCATTCTGGGAGGCTTTTTATATTTATTGATTTTTGAAGGTGGGAGAAGCCGGTATTTGATCCAATTTTTGCCAGCTTACCTAATTTTAGCGTCCCTAGTTTATGATCAATCAATTTTATTTTTTAAACATGTTTATTATTGGGCAAATGGAATTCCCAAAAAAGATAATTAAAAAGCTCGGGAAAAATTATTTTGGTATATTGGCTTTAATAGAGTCAAAACGTGTGCCAAAAGTCAGTTTGTTCTGCTTAATCCAAAAATCGAACATTACGCCAAATGTAGGCATAATGTTCGATTTTTAGTTAATGCTCGCAAATTCCCTGACTTTTGTCGCACACTATTTTTAATCTTTTTGCATATGCAAGATGGGGTAATGGTTGCCTTGGCCATCTAATTCGCTTCTTTGGTAAACCATAAATCCCATATGTTCATAAAATCCCTTTGCAAGGGGATTTTGTTCGTTTACGTCAAGTTTATTCACTGCATAATTGGTTATTCCATATTCTAATAATTGCTTACCTAGTCCCTTACCACGATAGTCGGCGGAGATAAATAACATTTCCAAAAAATGATCATTAATGCCCATAAAACCGACGGGGTGTGCATCGTCATTTTCGACAACGATTAGGTGCGCAACGCTAGTCAAAGCCTCTGGAATGTAACCCTTTATTTTTTGAGTTTCATCATTTGACAAAAATAAATGAGTCGCTTTAACGGAACTTTCCCACACAACTAAGAGATCTTGAATTAATTTGGGAGAAGGGGTATTTATTTCTACTATTTTCATGTTAACGTCCTACTTTTAAATGATTAACTTGATGATAATTTTATTGGATTTTTGCCGAAAAGTCGATGTTGCTTTTAAGACTGCCGCGTAGCTGAAACAAACTTTAAACCCCAACTTCTTCCGGTTAACCAAAATAAGGGATTAATCGCATAAACCGCGGTTAATCCCTTAATTTTTCCGCCTTTTTGCAGCATGGTTCGAAACGAACTCCAGCCACCAATCTTCTCCGGTTAGCAAAACCATAAAACTAATCGCTAAAACCACGATTAATTTCATGAATTTTCGTTTTTTGCCGCGTAGCTGAAACGCGTTCTAAAACCCAGCTCTCTCCGGTTAACCAAATTAGGGGACCAACCGCTAAATTCGCGGCCGGTCCCCTAATTCAGTTATCCTCAAGAGCTACCCAGGTTTTAGAATGCTCTATTTTTCATACATATAATCTCGCGTCATTGGAAGGACCCGACCACTTGCTCCCTTAGTTAGCAAGTATTGGATTACGTCAATGTTGCCAGATTCAAACGAAGCCGCGCATGCTTGTAAGTACAAATCCCACATCCGAACGAATTTTTCGTCGAACATTTCGCGTACTTCGTCACGATGTTTGTTGAAGTTAGCGTCCCAAATTTCAGTAGTCCGTTGGTAATGCCGACGCAATGGTTCCATATCGTCAATTTGGAGACCGCTGTTAACAATGTGTTCGATATTTTCTACCAAACCAGGTACGTATCCACCTGGGAAAATCCACTTGTTTAGCCAGCCGTTGTTAGCCCCGCCTTGTTGCCGGGTGATTCCGTGGATCAACGCGACCCCATCGTCCTTTAAGTACTTAGCTACGTTATCAAAGTAGATCCCCAAGTTTTCCTTTCCAACGTGTTCAAACATTCCTACACTGGTAATGTAGTCAAACTTCTCGTCGCCAAGTTCCCGGTAATCTTGAAGCCGAACTTCTGCAACCCCGCTAAGTCCTTCTTCTTGGATACGTTGGTTAACCAAGTCGTATTGTTCTTGGCTAAGGGTTACACCGACTACCTTTAAGTTAAATTCTTTAGCGGCAGTAAGCATTAGGGTTCCCCAACCACAACCGATGTCTAAAAGAGTTTTTCCAGGTTGTGGGTTTAATTTCCGAATAATGTGGCGAACCTTATTCATTTGTGCCGTTTCCAAGCTATCTTGGTCGCTTTCAAAGTAAGCACAAGAATAAGTCATTGTTGGATCTAACCATAATTTATAGAAGTCGTTTCCAATATCGTAGTGGTTTTGCACATCTTCTTTACTTTCCTTTTCGCCGTGGCCTTGTTTAGGAAGAAAGTGGATGAACTTCTTGTTGTGGAAAAAGCTGTCCGCATTTTCGTAAGCAGAAGTAATTAACTTTTGTAAATTACCATCGACGGTAATCGTACCATCCATGTACGCCTCCCCAAGGGCGATTGAAGCATTCTTAGTAATGCTTTTAATCGGAATGGCCTTTTTAAAAGTAATGGTTGCTTGGGGTTCTCCCGTCCCGTAAACTGCGGAACTTCCATCCCAATAATTAACTTTAATTGGGATATTGAATGAACGTTTTAAAAACGTTTTATAAAATTGTTTCTCAAGCATGATTCAGGTCCTTTCCAAAAATAGTTATACAACTGTTATAACGTGTTTGGGTAAATATTTCAAATGAGAAGCTAATGAAAACGAATTCCCTAATATGGGTAATGAAGCCTTACGTGGTATAATTAAGCAGACACCTGAATGGGGAGGAATACCGATGAAAAAGTGGATTTGGGCGGTTCTAATTTTTTTGGTCGCCGGAGTGGTTGGTGGGTACTCAGTTGCTCATTATCACGAAAATGAACTGCAATATCAACGCAACATCACCAACGGACAAACGGCGATTGCCCAAAAAAATTACGCGGCTGCCAAGAATTATTTTTCACGGGCCCTCACAAAGAAGAAAAATGATCGGGAAGCAACCAACCTCCTCGACCAAACTCGGCAATTTACCCGCGCAGAATCTGAATTTAAAAGTAATGAATTTACCAGCGCGCGGTTAGATTACCAAAACGTGCTGAAAATTTCAGACGGCTCTAGAACGTTGAAAGAGCGTAGTCAAGCGCGGATCAAATTAATTAAAAAAATTAGGGCTAATTTTAAAAAGTTCAGTAAACAACTAAAGAAAGCTAAAAAATTGAACGCGGCGTGGGATTTTTATGCGTCAAATGCGCAGTTAGACTTGCTGCTTAGCAACGAAGAATTTAATAAGGGATATTATGAAACCCTCCATGATCAGGCACTAACGCTGCAACGGTTTAATAATGCTGGGATCGTTGCTGACCAAGGAGCTTTCAATAGTGATACGACGCCGGACAATAACCAAGGGGCGGCAAATAAATCCTTTAAGCCAAAGGTAAAGCCACGATACGAAGGACCGACTACCACCAAACCGGCGGCGCCTAAAAAGAAACCTAAGGACAGTTCTTCTAAAGACGCTTCTAAGGATAAGCCCTCGAACAAGGAATCAAGCGATAAGCCAGATTCTGATGATTCAACTAATTCTTCATCGGAAACGAGCAGCTCTGGCAGCAGTAAACCTTCTCAAACTGAAAAAGAAGCTGAAAACGCCATGGTCGAAGGTCCTTCCGCGTCCTCACAAAAATAATTTTTGGCGCAGTTGTATTTATAAAATTGCGCGAATTTTCAAAAAGCGGGTTGTAAAAATTACTAAGTGGAACTACAATATGGCTGTAACTAAATAGGCGATGACGTTCGCCGTAAAAATAATTAAACATTAATTTGATGACGTCTATTATTTCTAGGAAATTCCTGGAGATAATAGGCGTCTTTTTTGTTTAAGAGGGGGAATTTAGTAATGACACTAGTTATTGAAAATGTTAAGGCACGCGAGATCTTCGATTCACGGGGAAATCCGACGGTAGAAGTTGACGTAACGCTGTCTAACGGGATCATGGGTCGGGCTGCGGTACCTTCGGGGGCTTCTACTGGAGAAAAGGAAGCTGTCGAGTTACGAGACGGCGGTAAACGGTTATCTGGCAAAGGGGTGCTAAAGGCGATTGGCAACGTAAATAACAATATTGCGGTGGCTTTAAAGGGGGTTGATCCCTTCAACCAGGCTAACGTTGACCAAATAATGATTGATTTAGACGGAACTAACAATAAGCGTAAATTAGGCGCCAACGCGATTTTAGGCGTTTCCATGGCTACGGCAAGAGCGGCGGCCAATGCGCTCCACATCCCCCTCTACCGGTACTTAGGGGGAACTGATTTAGAACTTCCGCAAACTTTTCATAACGTAATTAACGGAGGCGAGCACGCTAATAACCAAATTGATATTCAGGAATTCATGATTACTCCGGTGGAACGGACTAATTTCCGGGAGGGATTTGAGAAAATTGTCAATACCTATCACGTATTGAAAAAAATTATTGCCGATGCGGGTTATTCCACTGGGCTGGGGGATGAAGGCGGCTTTGCGCCGGATTTACCTTCCTCAGAAGACGCTTTAAAAATGTTACACGAAGCGATTGTTAAAGCAGGCTACGTTCCTGGGAAAGAAGTGGCGATTGCTTTTGATGCGGCGGCCTCCTATTTCTATAATCGAGAGACCAAGAATTACGATTTTGAAGGTCGGACGTACACGCCGCAAGAGCTAGGAGAATACTACGGTAAGCTGCTAAACGAGTTTCCAGAAATCATTTCCATCGAGGATCCTTACGGGGAAGAAGATTGGGACAACTTTAGTAAATTTACTAGTGAATATGGGCAAAGAGTCCAAATTGTGGCTGACGACCCGGTCTGCACGAATCCGCGCTTGATTCGGGAAGCTATCAAAAAAGGGATGGCAAATTCAATTTTAATCAAGTTAAACCAAATTGGAACGGTTACGGAAACGCTCGAAGCCATCCGGGTAGCCCGCAAAAATGGCTATACCACGATGATGTCGCACCGTTCTGGTGAAACGGCGGATACATTTGTTGCGGACTTTACCGTGGCCACAAACGCAGCGCAATTAAAGGCGGGAGCACCGGCACGCTCAGAACGGGTGGAAAAATATAACCAGCTTTTGCGGATCGAAGAAGAGTTAGGCAAAGCTGGCACCCGGTTAGCACACTTTCCTAACCGAATTGATCTCGATTAAGAAAACTTCTTTATTTTAGGTTTGTGCTTAGCGGTTAAAAATTGTAAAATTAGAACGTTAGAAATTTATTTGAAGAAAGAGGTATTCAAACGATATGGCAAAATTAGTTTTGATTCGTCATGGTCAAAGTGAATGGAACTTATCAAACCAATTTACTGGTTGGGTTGACGTTGATCTTAGTGATGAAGGTGTTAAACAAGCAAAAAATGCTGGTAAGTTAATTAAGGAAGCTGGTCTTGAATTTGACCAAGCTTACACTTCAGTATTAACTCGTGCCATCAAGACTTTGCACTATGCTTTGGAAGAATCTGACCAACTTTGGATTCCAGAAACCAAGACATGGCGTTTGAACGAACGTCACTACGGTGCATTGCAAGGCCAAAATAAGGCTAAGGCTGCTGAAAAATGGGGCGACGAACAAGTTCACATTTGGCGCCGTTCATACGACGTACTTCCTCCATTGTTAGATGCTAGCGATGAAGGTTCAGCTGCTAACGACCGTCGTTACGCAAACTTAGACCCACGCATCATCCCTGGTGGTGAAAACCTTAAGGTAACTCTTGAACGGGTTATTCCTTTCTGGGAAGATGAAATTGCTCCTAAGTTGCTTGACAACAAGAACGTTATCATTGCTGCACACGGTAACTCACTCCGTGCTTTGAGCAAGTACATCGAAAACATTTCTGATGAAGACATCATGAATCTTGAAATGGCAACTGGTGAACCAGTTGTTTACGACTTCAACGACAAGCTTGAAGTTCAAAGCAAAACTAAGCTTAACTAATTTTATTTAGTTGAGTTGACGAAAAGACTGAGGGAATTTTTCCTCAGTCTTTTTTTAGTAAAAAGTGTAGATTTAAGTCACAAAAATTTTTTCATAATACAATAATTTGTAGATTTTATACTATTTTTATGGAAAATGAAAATGTTTATTGGGTAATTGCATCCGCTAAGTATGATAAATAGCATTACCAAACCAATGTTATGCTTGATGCTTTTATGCAATCACACGATAATAAATGATCGAACACTTGTTTTTTGGTAGAATTAATGTATTATATTAAGTGTTGATACGTAGGCGATTCTAAATGGTTGGTTGACAAAATCACAAATAATTCTAATTTGATAGGGTGATGGTATATGAAATTAAACTCAAAACTAATGGAAGCTTCAATTTCATGGAAAGAAGCACTTGAAGGTGACTTAATACACGATGAAAGCCAAGCGACAAAAAATTTATTAGTAAATAATCCAGAAGATCCATATAACAGTGAGAGTAGAACAGAAACTGATTTACGTATGTCAAATTTAATCACCAATATAAAAAGTATGAATTTGCCAGTTAGAAAAGCTAGGTATCGGTCAACAAACTACCCAGTTGTATTTGATGAAACTAGTGGAACGGCAATACTGTTCTTTAAAGATGCAACCATAAAAATGGCTCAAAAGGCGCCAGATCATTTTATTTGGCATGCATGTTCTGCTATAAATGGTGTGGCTGGTGACTGGAATTATTTAGGACAAAAAAATTTATTTAGTTCAAGCATAGAACGGCTAGAAGATCCAAAAGATGGAAATATAGTTACAAAATTGTTAGGTGAGTGGGCAGATAAAACTAAACAATTGTTAGTTTTTTGTTATGAAGAGCAACATGGTGTTGTAATTTCCTTTATCCGAGAATACGATGGATTGGGTAGAATTATAGACGAAATTAAAGTAGAAAAACCAGTAGTTGCATTAGGCTCAGGTAAATCAACGGATGGTAATTTAGACCAAAATAATGAAGGAGATGTCCCACTTAAGTTACGGGTTAGTGAGGGACAAAATAATAATTAAGGATTTGATTAGTGATGAATGAGCTATTTAATGGGGCAAGGCTTAAAGAAGCAAGGTATTACAATTCTTTATCTATAACCCAATTAGCAAACAAACTATCAATTTCTAAACAGATGGTTTCGAAATATGAAAACGGGAAATCTAGTCCTAGACCAGAGATTATGTTTGGAATAATGAAAGTATTAGGTTTTCCAAAGGAATTCTTTTACGGAAAATACAAAAAGAGATTATATACAAATGGCACATTTTATAGATCTTTATTGACAAGTACTCAAAAACAAAAAGCACCATCTGATGTGGTTATGAGAGCGTCGACAATATATAGAGACTTTTTAGAAAATTACGTTGAGTTTCCAGAAACTGTAAAATATGCTTTTGACGAGCAAGATCCAGAAGTGGCTGCTAGTTTATTGCGACAAAAATGGGGATTGGGTAGCAATCCTATAAGTAATATGATGAATTTATTGGAAAAACATGGATTTACTATTATTTTGTTGCCTGAGAGGATGGAAAAGGTATCAGCTTTCGGATCAAACAGGATAATTGAAAATAGAAAATACTATACAATTGCTGTAGATAAGCAATCGTCGTTCTTTAAACAACAATTTTCACTTGCGCATGAGTTAGGACATTGGGTTATGCATGCCGATTCTTGGAACCCCGAAGATTTAGAAAATAGTGAATATCGAAAAATGGAGCAACAAGCTAATAACTTTGCAGCCGCATTTTTATTGCCTAAGAATTTATTTATTAGGGATGTTACTGGAGTTAAAAAGCTAGATGATATTTTCGAAAAGAAAAAAGTCTGGTATTCATCTGGAGCGGCAATAATTCAGAGAATGCGTCAATTAGGGTTAATTGATGATAATTACTATTTAAGATTACAAAAGCAGATTAGTTATCGACATCTTAGAAAAGTTGAACCGTTTGATCAGGATGCTAGTTATATGTTAAAGAGTCCAAGCTTATTAAGAAGGGCAACGGAGCTTGTTGTAGATAGTGGTATAGTTAGTGCTAGTGAACTACCTAAGAAGATACAGCAAATGTATGGCGTTATGTACCCGAATAGATTGTTAGAATCACTAGCATTATTACCGTACGGTTATTTTGATTTTGCTGAAGGTAACAATGTAGAAAATCTTCTTAAAATTAATACTAATCGGTCATAGATATTAAAAGCAAAGTCAAAGACTTAAAAATTTTTTTACAAATTTAACAATATGGTAGTGCGGAAGTTCGATTTTAAAGTTGAATGGAAATAAGTTACTTCTTCTCTAGAAGAAAGACTGAGGGAATTTTTCCTCAGTCTTTTTTTGCTAGTTAAGTTTAGTGTGTTGAAGTTAATTCGGTAGTATCTGATTGCTTAGCTTTATATCGATTGTAGAGATTGTTGCCAACTAAAGCAGTAATGGTGATGATGCAACCCGCCACCTCAAATAAAGAAACTTGGTATCCGTTAACGATTTTAATTATAAATGAAGTAATTGGTACCAAATTCATAAATAAAATGCCGTTAATCGGAGTGATGATTCGGTTGCCTAAGTTCCAAGTAAAGACTGCTATCACTCCCGCAAAAGTAACCATGTAAATCAAAGCGGTGTGCACCGCAACAATTTGATTTAAAGATGGAAAATGTAACCAACCCAAGATGGTAGCAATGGTTAACGCAATAATTACTGAACATACGCCTAATAAAGCTGTTAACGTTGAATAGCGTAAAATAGACCATTCAGGGAAATCAGCACCTCCAGCGGTATAGATTACCCAGCATAATGCGCCTAAAAGAATTAAAGTTACTGCTAATAAAGTGTTTTGTCCTGAAAAGAGCACGGAAAAGTCGCCTTTAGTAACAACCATAAATACCCCAATGGCGGCTACTATCATTGAGACTAAGGATGCTAACGTAGGCTTTATACCGCTGTAAATCCAAGCAACGAGAACACCTAGTAAAGGCTGAATTGCCATCATTACTGAGGCGATGATGGAACCGGAAGCACCCGCAAGCTGTTGGCCTAAAAAAACTAGAAAGCTGAAGCCTGCAAATGCTGCAGTACCGAAGACCCATAATTTAAAAACGTGGCCTTCAGTTTTAAAAGCGTGCGCACCTTCCGTAATGAATAAGATCAATGCAAAAATAATTGCAACACTACCGTAGCGAAAAAGGGTGAAGTAAAAGGGATCCATAACTTTTAAGGCAGGTTCCATAATGGGAAACATTCCACCCCATGAAAGTACTGATATTAAACATAGTAATAGTCCAAGCGCATATTTTCCGGTCATAATTATTCTCCTTCATTTGTAGAAAAGTTGATTAATATTTATTTACCTTATGAATGGATATTAAACCTATATAATCTTTTTAAGAATAAACGAAATGGTATATGGTATTATAAGTTTAAGGAATACAGTGTTTTAAAATGGAGGTGAGCAAGCAATGATTGGTAACGATGCGAGAGTGTAAAATATTTTGTGTAAATGAGTATTGAAAAAAGGAAGACCTTCCCCG